>Ga0114922_10000132_pt1 | contig 68093 bp, 44 predicted proteins | sample AartaG_FD_100975 | JGI IMG/M metagenome (GOLD analysis project Ga0114922, IMG submission 100975) | Deep subsurface microbial communities from Aarhus Bay to uncover new lineages of life (NeLLi) - Aarhus_00045 metaG | ecosystem: Environmental > Aquatic > Marine > Oceanic > Sediment | place...
GGAATCACGGAGAAGATGCGAACAAACTCATACTCCAGAATATTTGAAGAAAAAGAAAAGTGAAAATCTTGAATAAAAAGCTCACATTTTATATATATTTAAAAAAATAAACCTAATTTTCCTATAAACTCATCCTATTGCTTGATTTAGATGAATAATTAATTATTTAGAAGCGTAAAATTAAAAATATTTATAGCTTTTCGGCTAATACATTCTTATATATTTTTTAATATAAAAATAATTTAAAAAAAATTACTTAAATGTGAAAAAAACATGGCAGTATTGTTTTTATTAGTATCCTTAATCGCCGGGATTATATCTATTGGAATGGCGATGTATTTTAGACAATTAGTTATGAAAGAAGATCCTGGAAACGAAAAAATGGTTACGGTTGCCGGATATATAGAAGATGGTGCAAAAGCATACATCAAAGTACAATATAAGGTTTTAGCTGTTTTTGTTGGAGCTTTATTTTTTGTAATATTATTTGCATTACCTTCTCCGATGGCAGATGACGAACGATATGCTTTATTTTTTAATTGGGAACAAGCTGTAGCTTACCTAATCGGGTCCGTGGGATCAATGCTCGCTGGATATCTAGGATTGTATGTTGGTGTGAAAGCCAATACTCGAGCTGCTCAAGCTTGTACTGTAGGCACGAAAGAAGGATTCAATGTAGCATTTTTTGGAGGGGCCGTAATGGGATTGGCTGTTGTAGGAGTTGCTCTCATTGGAGTTTCAGTTCTGTATTGGATATTTGGAACACCGTTAGTAATTCTTGGTTTTAGTTTTGGAGCAAGCAGCATTGCCCTATTTATGAAATGTGGTGGTGGTATCTTTACCAAAACTGCAGATGTAGGGGCTGATCTCGTGGGAAAAGCAGAATATGATTTACCCGAGGACGATCCAAGAAACCCGGCAACAATAGCTGATAATGTTGGTGATAACGTCGGCGATATAGCTGGAATGGGTTCAGACTTATTTGATTCATATGTAGCATCCATCGTCGCTGCAATGATGCTCGCTGCTTCATTAGCGTTAATTACCGGCATAAATCCTGATTTAAATCCTGAGTTACGAGCTACTCTTGTCGTTTCCCCCGTTGTTTTATGCGGAGTTGGGTTAATTGCTTCTCTAATTGGGATTTTTATCATCAAATATAGAAAAGCAGAAGATCCTGGAAAAGCTCTGAATAATGGAACATATTATTCTACCCTAATTTTTGCTGGTATTGCCGCTCTTATTACGTTGATTCTGACCCTAGATTTAAATCCTGAAGGAACCCTATTATTATGGAAGATCTATTTTGCTGTTTTAATTGGACTTGGTTCTGGTATTATTATGGGTTTTACAAGTGATTACTTCACCCGTGAAGATAGAAAACCGACTAGAAACATTGCAAACTCAGCAAAAGAAGGTCACGCCGTAGTTATCTTAAGTGGTTTTTCATACGGACTCCTCAGTGTAGTTCCTCCAACTCTTGGAATTATCTTAGCAATGGCAATATCCTATCTTCTTGCTGGAGTGCTTGGAGTTGCAATGGCAGCAGTAGGGATGTTAGCAATTGTTGGAACAATCGTGTCCAATGATGCTTTTGGGCCTATTGTGGATAATTCTCGAGCTATAGCTGAACAAGGTGAATTAGGAGATGATGTGATCCGAACTGCAGATCATTTAGATTCCGCTGGAAATACAGCTAAGGCTATAACCAAAGGATTTGCAATTGGAGCCGCCAATTTGACGGTATTTGCATTGTTATTCTCTTTTGCTGAAGAATCGGGGCTTCCAAAGGTATTTGATTTATTAAAAATAGAAGTACTTATTGGAGCTTTCATTGGTGTTGTTGTACCTGCTCTTTTTTCAGCATTATTAGTTCTAGCAGTTCAAAGGAATGCTGCAAAAATGGTAGATGAGATTCGAAGACAATTCGAGGAAAACCCTAAAATTCTAACTGGTGAAGAACCTGCTGATTTCAAGAGAACGATTGATATAGCAACAAAAGGCTCTCTACGAGAATTAATCTTACCAAGTATTATTTCAATAACCGTTCCTATTGGTGTTGGTATCTTATTTGGGGTAGCTTCCTTAGGGGCATTTTTAGCAGGTGCTATCTTATCGGGTTTCGTATTTGCTGTTTTTATGTCCAATAGCGGCGGATCATGGGATAACGCAAAAAAATGGATCGAAGATGGCAACTTAGGAGGCAAAGGAACCGATATTCATAAAGCATCAATTACTGGTGATACGGTGGGAGATCCTTTCAAGGATACCGCGGGTCCAAGCATCAATACATTGTTAGTAGTAATGAGCTTAACAGCATCAATTTTTATGGGCTTAATATTGCTATTTAATGGGGGAATGGGATTAATAACATTCTAATATAAGCTATAATTTAAAAATTTTATATACTTTTTTCTTTTTTTATTATGAACGCGTTCTGTGAAATTACTATAGACCCTAAATTCGATAAATTTTTTTAAAATTGAGTATTTAATCTATCATCTTACCATTAAATTTTGAATTAGGGTTCAAGTATGGCTGATAGAAAATTCATTAACGAAGAAGAGCACGCTGATCAACTGAAAAGTTATTCTATTAATCAAAGAAAAGCGATGTTTACCATCATTCTGAGTATTCTCATTGATGTTTTCGGGTACATCATGATTTTACCAATTCTTCCCAAACTTATTTCAGATTGGGGTGGATCTGCGATATTTTACGGAATTATTGTCTCTTCAAATGCTTTGAGTGCCTTCGTTTTTGGGCCTATATGGGGAAAATTGAGTGACAAATATGGTCGTAAACCTATACTTTTAATTTCTCAAGCTGGAACTGGTGTCTCTTTTTTAATTTTAGCTCTATCTCCAAATATTTATGTCATCCTTTTTTCACGAATTTTAGATGGTATATTTGGAGGACAAATCCCAGTTATTCGAGCTTACGTCTCTGACATCACTACACCCCAAACGCGGGCAGCACAATTGGGTAAATTTATGGTCGCACATACAATAGCGATGATTTTTGGACCGCTTGTCGGAGGACTATTAGGATCTCTCAGTTTGAGCTCTCCTGCTCTCTATCCTTCACTATTTGCGGTAGGTCTGTCAATCCTTACTATAATCTTAACAATAAGGGTATTAGTCGAGAGTATGCCAAAGGAGCGTATTAAAGATTTAAGAGAGCGAAAAAAAATTCTAGAACAATCCTTAGAAAAAAAGCAGAAGACTTTTACGAAAGAAATTCTTGTTCGATTCCTCGAAGTTTTCTTATTATTTTCCATTACAGTTATGTTTAATTCGACGATGGCATTAATTCTTTTTGATAGATACGGTGCCTCTGGGTTCACTATTGCTATTTTAATGGCAGTTTCTGGCGTATGTATCTTTATATATGGGGGATTTCTAATGAAACCACTTTTTAAGAGAGTAGGAGAAAAAAGGATTTTACTGTTTGCTGCAATTCTCCTTATAATTAATTTCGCAGCATTCCCATTTATAACGGAATTGTGGATGATGTTCGCCTTCATTCCTTCGTTCGTATTCAGCATGGCTTTTTTGCCCTCTTTAGTTCAGGCCAATATAACCAAAGCAGTAGATGCTGATAGACAAGGAGTAGTGAGCGGTATGACGACCAATATTCAATCAATCGCACAAATTATTTCACCTTTGATAGCAACGGGATTCATGCAAATAGGAGGATTAACCATAGGAATGATCTTCTTAAATCCATATGAACTAATAGGTTATTTGTCAGTCATTTTAGGAATCACTCTCTTCATAATTTTATATTTTGACTTGAAACGGCATTCCTACCTATATTCCTACGAGAAACATCTAAATAAAACTATTGATTTAGTCGAATAAGCAGATTAGTATATTGTAAAACAATCACATATTTATTTCACTTCTTCTTTTATAGCATTGACACATGAGATATGGGGCTGACGGCGAACTCGATTCGCTGAGGAACCTCGCCTCACATTTCCAAACTTGGAGTAGAGAACTACTACGGTGAAAATCGTATTTTAGCAACTGAAACGTCACTGCCCTTTTACGCATATTAATGACTTGGATGTAAGCCAGAGAAATTGTAATTGGGAACGGTTGGAACGAGCTAAACCCAGGGTGCAAGGCCAAATGAAAGTGATGAGTATTTGGAACGAGCTTTAGGTAGGCCGCTTAGTTTGATGCCCCCCCTATTTCTTGGCAACGAGGAATAGAACAAAAAGGCGGGTATATATCTCAGGTGTCATTCTATTACCCATTTATGCAATTTTAATTTTTTAAATACTTTTTCTGCAATCTGAGAAATTATCTCTTTATAGTAATAATGATACGATTCAACTAAGATTATTAGAAATTTCTTGACTTTCCCTTCAAATCAAAGTCTGCGATAACCCCACTTCTATTCTTAAATTCCCAGTTTCTTTCGAAATCATTATATCTCCAGAAATGAGTATTACATATTCTTAGATTCGTAAGATATATCCCATATGGGGAATTTTCGAGTTTTTGTGGATTTATACCATCAAGTCCTGGAGTATAGGACTGTTTCATCTCTCCATAAGGCATCTTGATATGGAATGTGTTACCTTCCTGTTCTAAACTAATATCCACATATCTAATACCCAAGGTTTTTTTTAAAAGGATACTACCTGGGATATTATGAGTAAAATAAGGTTCTAAATATTTCCTCTGCTCTTCAGAAGTTTTATCGCTTATATATACGCCTCCTTCTCCTCCTTTAGCCAGAACATCTGCAGCTTTATTAGAATATAAATCTACTACATTTATTGCCAATACTCCGCTGACGTCTACCTCACATATCTTCCCTTCGTCAATTTGAAATAATTGAAATGATTTACAAGAAGTTTCTCTGTCTCTACCGAAATAAAATGAGCAATGACCTTCAGAGGCACATGCTTCATACCATATACCCTTGGTATTCCAACTTATTCTTTCTTTAGACATGATTTTACATCCCTCCTTATTTAAAACTTTTTTTATTATTATTTTCTCAATTTAATAATTAGAAAGGATAGAATATATATATATGGTCAGATATCTCGAATGTATTCAGACATATATTATCAAATTTTTATTCTTCATCAATTAAACTAAAAGTTGCATTGTCAGTTCCACATATAGGACATTCTTCAGGAATATCTTCGTACTTAAATGCATTTCCGCATGTATCACATTTCCAACTCATATGCTATTATTTTTCGAGGTATATTTTTCATTTATTTCAGATAAACTGAGTAAAATGTGCTTAATTATAACTAAAAGTGAAATTAAAATTTTGTTATTTATGATATTTCTGATTGTTAGTATTAAGAATCCACAGTATTTTCAATATGTTTTAGTTCTTTTTCACTTAGATCAATTTCTGTTGCTTTCGCATTAGCTTCTACGTGTTCGATTTTAAATGCTTTAGGGATAGAAATAACATTATTATGGTTTATAAGCCACGCAATAGCAATCTGTTGAATTGTAGCGTTATGTGTTTTTGCAATGCCATTTAATTTATCTCTTAACTCTCCTTTTAAGTTGGTATACCCTCTGTGTCCTAGAGGACTATAAGCAGTTAAAGTTATTCCGTTTTCTTGATAATATAGTAATGACTCAGACATGTGCTTTTGCCTAGTGACGCTTGCGGGTAATTGGTTTGTTACTAAATCGGTATTTAGATAAGTTAAACCCTCTTTGAACTGTTCAACCGAAAAATTACTTACTCCAACATGTCTAGTTTTCCCTTCTTTTACAATATGATCCAATATCTTCATTTGTTTTTTTATTGAGGTGAAAGGGGATGGCCAATGGATTAAGTATAAATCGAAATTGTTTATTCCTAAGCGTTTTAAACTCTTACTAGCAGCTTTTTTCATCGTTCTAAAATTAAAATGCATCGGAAATAACTTACTTGTGATAAATAAATCGTCCCTGTTATATTCGGATATTATTTCGCCAACTAGTTTTTCGGAAGTGCCAAACCCATAGAATTCAGCAGTATCAATATGAGTTAAACCTAGTTCTATTCCCTTTCTTAACGATTTTTTCCACGAGGCGTAATACTCTTTCCCCCTTCTACTTTTTATTCCCCAGGTACCTTGACCCAGAACAGGGATTTGTTCTCCTGTTTTTCCTAATTCAACTTTCTTCATAGTAAAGAAAAGAGGTTCTTTCAATTTATTGGTCGTTATTTTAAGATATTAAACCTTGGGCAATAAAATTAAGAATTATAAGTATATAAAATTCAATTGCTATAATTCTTAAGAACTCCATATAAACAGAAATTTTCGATTAAGCATTAATCCCTAAAATCGGCAAAGATAGTAGTAGAAGAATCTAAATTTAGATTGGAAACTTATAAAACGGCAAAAATTCTGATTTTCCTTTTTTTCACGGGATAAAACGATACAGACGAAAAATTATTTATATAGAGTGAAATCTAAGAATAATATCTTAATAATGTGTTAATAACCTCTTATAAGATTGGGTTTTACATCCTTTATTTAACGTCCAAGAAACCAAAGTTATCCAAATATCAACAGAAACATAATTATATAGTTAAATTTTACAAAGGCGATAAAAATTAATAAGTATAGATATATTAGGCTTAAATCTTCTTCAAATTTCAGGAATAAGAAAATAATTTTGAGTATTATTATAAGTTTTGCTTGTTTAATCATCGTTAGCAGTTATTCCTCTAATAATTTTTACACAAACATCTTAAACGATATGAATGACGAGAGATTGGTGTTAGATAATCCTCCAAAAGCATCTGCAGCACCAACTTTCTCCATTGATTCACCATCGAATTACTCTTTACATGGCAAAATAGCTCCGAATTATTCATTAACAATAACAGCAGGAATAGGGAATTTTACCTGGTATGAATTTATAGAATTAGGAGTTAATTCGACTCCAATAGAATTAGAGGGGACTCCAAGCGAAAATATCGAAGCACCATTTAGTCAAACAATGTGGAATTCTTTAAATAACGGAACATCCGAAATTCGATTCTATGTGAACAATTCTTTAGGCGAAACAGGATATTTAGATGCTTTAATAAGAATCGATATAATTGATCCTTTAATTACCAGTATCGATTCACCATCGTCGGGTGCGTGGTTTAATAGCACACCCCCAAGTTACAGCCTTTCCATTACCGAGGTGAATCTAGATGAAATATGGTACACACTCGATGGAGGTACGAACAACTACACTGGAGCTGTGAGCGGAACGATTGATTCTACAGCTTGGAGCAACGCGGGACAAGGAGCCGTTACTTTCGCATTCTACGTAAACGATTCTGTGGGTAACTGGGCTTCTACAAGTGTAGGAATCAATCGGGATACCATAAATCCTTTATTTAACAGCATCATTTCACCTCCATCTGATGCATGGTTTGATAGCTCTCCACCAAGTTACAGTCTTTCCATTACTGAGACGAATCTGGATGAGATATGGTACACGCTTGATGGTGGTACGAACAATTACACTGGAGCAACGAGTGGAACTATCGACTCCACTGCTTGGAGCAACGCGGGTCAAGGAGCAGTTACGATCTCGTTCTACGCAAACGATTCTGCAGGTAATTGGGATACCGCGAGCGTAATAATTAATAGAGATACTATTGATCCATCAATAAATAGCATCGATTTACCCTCCCCGGGTTCATACCACTCAGCACCCCCAAGTTACAGCCTTTCGATCACTGAAACGAACTTAGATACTATATGGTACACCCTTGATGCTGGTTCAAACAACTACACTGGAGCATCAAGCGGAACTATAGACTCTACTGCTTGGAACAATGCTGGGGAAGGAGTCGTCACGATCACGTTCTATGTAAACGATTCCGCGGGCAATTGGGACACTTCAAGTGTAATTGTAAATAAAGATACTGTTAATCCATCAATTGATACCATCGATTCTCCATTATCTGGAGCGTGGTTTAATAGTGCTCCCCCAAGTTACAGTCTTTCTATTACAGAGGTGAATTTAGATGAGATTTGGTACACTCTTGATGGAGGTACGAACAACTACACAGGAGCAGCGAGCGGAACCCTCGACTCAACTGCTTGGAGTAACGCGGGTCAAGGAGCCGTCACGATCACGTTCTACGTAAACGATTCTGCCGGTAATTGGGACTCGGCAAGCGTGAGTATAAATAGAGATACCCTTAATCCATCAATTGATACCATCGATTCCCCATTGTCTGGAGCGTGGTTTGGTAGTATTCCCCCAAGTTATAGTTTATCCATCACCGAGACAAATTTAGATTCCATTTGGTACACTCTTGATGGGGGGTTAAATAACTACACAGGAGCAGCGAGCGGAACGATCGATTCAACTGCTTGGAGCAACGCAGGTCAAGGTGCCGTCACGATTACGTTCTACGTAAACGATTCCGCCAGTAATTGGGACTCTTCAAGCATGGTAATCAATAAGGATACTGTTGATCCTTCGATAGATAGCATCGATTCCCCATTATCTGGAGCATGGTTTGATAGTTCACCTCCAAATTATATTACTTCCATCACCGAAACGAATCTAGATACCATTTGGTATACGCTTGATGGAGGCACGAATAACTACACAGGCGCAGCAAGTGGAACGATAGACTCCACTGCTTGGAACAATGCTGGGGAAGGAACCGTAACGATTACCTTTTACGCGAACGATTCTGCGGGTAACTGGGATACTTCAACTATAATAATTAATAGAGATACCGTTGATCCTTCAATAGACAGCATCGATTCTCCCCTACCTGGAGAGTGGTTTAATAGCGCTCCTCCAAGTTATAGCCTTTCCATCACAGAAACGAATTTGGATGAGATCTGGTACACGCTCGATGGAGGTACGAACAACTATACGGGGGCAACGAGCGGGACAGTCGATGCTACTGCCTGGAGTAGCGCGGGTCAAGGAGCCGTTACGATTACGTTCTACGTAAACGATTCTGCCGGTAATTGGGATACTATGAGTGTTATAATAAATAGAGACACCGTTGATCCTTCAATAGACAGTATCGATTCTCCATTACCTGGAGTATGGTTTAATAGTGTTCCACCTAGTTATAGCCTTTCTATCACCGAGACGAATTTAGATGAGATCTGGTATACTCTCGATGGTGGGTTAAACAACTACACGGGAGCCGCGAGTGGAACGATAGACTCTACTGCTTGGAGTAACGCGGGTCAAGGAGCCGTTACGATCTCGTTCTACGTAAACGATTCCGCCAGTAATTGGGAGACTATGAGTGTTATAGTAAATAGAGACACCATTGATCCATCAATAGATGCCATCGATTTTCCATTACCTGGAGTATGGTTTAATAGTGTTCCACCTAGTTATAGCCTTTCTATCACCGAGACGAATTTAGATGAGATCTGGTACACGCTCGATGGTGGGTTAAACAACTACACGGGAGCCGCGAGTGGAACGATAGACTCTACTGCCTGGAACAACGCAGGTCAAGGAGCTGTCACAATTACGTTCTATACAAACGATTCTGCCGATAATTGGGACACGATGAGTGTTATAATAAATAGAGATACCGTCGATCCATCAATAGATACCATCGATTCTCCAATACCTGGAGCGTGGTTTAGTAGTGCTCCTCCAAGTTATAGCTTGTCTATAACTGAAGGGAATTTAGATATTATTTGGTACACCCTTGATGGAGGTATAAACAATTATACAGGAGCAGCGAGTGGAACGATTGACTCAACTGCTTGGAGCAACGCAGGTCAGGGAGCTGTTTCGATTACATTCTATGTAAACGATTCCGCCAGCAATTGGGACTCTGCAAACGTGATAATAAATAAAGATACCATTGATCCTTCAATAGATAGTATCGATTCTCCGTCATCGGGGACTTGGATTAATAGCATTCCACCTAGTTATAGCCTCTCCATCACAGAGACGAATTTAGAATCTATTTGGTACAGTCTGGATGGAGGTATAAACAACTACACGGGAGCAGCGAGCGGAACGATCGACGCTACTGCCTGGAGTAACGCGGGTCAAGGAGCCGTTTTGATTATGTTCTATGTGAACGACTCAGCTGGTAATTGGAACACTGACAGTGTAGGAGTTAATAAAGATACTATCGCTCCAATTTTGATAATTAACACTCCAGTTAATAACACTTATGTGAATAATCGGCCTCCTATTAATATCACGGCATACGATAATTTTGTATCCCTAACTTATACAGTATTAGGATATTCTCCTCTTGGATTGACCAATAATACTGAAATAATTCTTAATCAAGTTATTTGGGATGATCTATCTCAAGGAGAATTTCGTATTGTTATTACCGGTTTTGATTTTTTAGGGCATTCCTCAAATCTTACTATAATTTTATATAAAGATACAAATACTCCCTCAATATCCATTAATTCACCGATAAACAACACTTTTTGGAATTTGGCTCCTTATCTTAATGTAACAGCAGTTGATCCCAACCTTGATACAATTTGGTACAGTGTAAATAATGTTAATATAACTCTGCAGAATAATACACTTCAACAGTTGGACAACTCAATTTGGGCTAGCTTAGAAGATGAAGGACAATTTGAAGTGAAAATATACGCAAACGATAGTTTTGGTCATTTAAACGATATCTATTCGCGATTTCTTTATAAGGATGCAGTTATTCCCTCTTTAATTATAAATTCGCCATTGAATTATACATATCACAAACTTCCACCTATGATAAATGCTTTAGTGATGGACCCTTATTTCGATTCTTTATGGTATCGAGTCGGAGTTCAGGATGTAGGTTTGATAAATAACACAGACCAACAATTAATTAGTAGCATTTGGAACAGTTTAGATGATGAAGGAGGTTTTATAATTTATTTTTACGCTAACGATAGTGCTGGTAATTTAAATGACTTATTCAGATTAAGCCTTAATAAGGATGTAAGAGATCCCATAATTACAATAAACAATCCAAATCCAAATGATTTATTTGGTGATCCTGCTCCCAATTTTGATATTTCCATAAATGAACTTAATTTAAACCAAACATGGTACATGTTATATAACCAAACATGGGCTTCTTTGAATTACACATTTAGTGGATTAACTGGAACAATAAATCAAATAGCTTGGGAAGAATTCAAAAACACAAACGTAACCATAAGATTTTACGCAAATGATACGCTGAATAATTTGGGATATAGTGAGTTAACTATTCGAAAAAATATAATTGCTCCAGTATTAACTATTGTTAATCCTAGTGATTATGAACTTTTCGGGATTGAAGCTCCTAACATTACTATTTATAAAGCGGGGACCGAACTAGATACTACTTGGTACACATTAGATGGTGGGTTAACAAACTTTACCTTTTCAGGAACAAGCGTTGTTCTCAATCAAGCAGCGTGGAATAATTATGGCTTTAGTAATGTCATTATCTCTTTTTACATTAACGATAGTTTAGGAAGAATAGGATTTGACCAAATAACTTTGGAAAAAGATCCAAATCGTCCAGAAGTTTTTATTACGTTTAATACTCCGTCAAGTAATAATTCTTATTGTAATGAAGAACCAACTTTTAGTATTACAGTATATGAACCAAATATAGATTCTATTTGGTATCGAGTTGGGGCTACGAATATAGCAGTAATTAATAATACTCTTATAACTCTTAATGATACTATCTGGAACAGTCTTTCGCAAGGCAAGTTTACAATTGAGGTTTTTGCTGAAGATCTTCTAGGTTATCTCAATGATTCTATAACGCTAACATTTTATAAGGATACTCTCGCTCCTAGTTTAGTAATCAATCAACCTTACGATGGTAATTATTACAATTCGCCCCCTCCAATCAATATAACCGTATTTGACCCAAATTTCTTGCCGTTTTCTCTTACCTACACGGTTATTGGATATCTTCCAGATGCAATTTCGTTAGATAATAATACCGAAGTACTACTAAATTTAGCTATATGGAATAGCCTCCCCCAAGGAGAATTTTTCATAAGTATCACAGCGAGAGATACTTTTAATCAGCGTAATGATTCTTTTGTCTTAACATTATACAAAGACACATTAAGCCCAATTTTTGAAACTGTTACTCCTAGTAATTCCACGTCCTTCAACTCAGTTTCTGGTTTAAGGATTTCTTATCTTGACCCGAACCTTCACACAATTTATTATAAAGTTGGCACAAGTTCAATAGTACCTATCTCTAACAATACTCTACTAGATCTTGATTTATCCATTTGGGTTAGTTTAACTGACGGTCCTTTTACAATTGAATTTTATGCTAACGATACTTTTGGTCATACCAGCACCTCTGTGAATTTAACTCTTATAAAGGATACAACAATACCACTAATAACGGTAAATTCTCCAGCAAATAGCACATATTATTCTGACCCTCCTACTATGAATATAGTTATATCAGACTCAAATCCTGATGTCATATGGTATACCGTCATGGGTACCAAGATATTATTTTCAGGAGTAGAAGCATTTGATCTTTCTTTATGGAATAGTTTAGATCAAGGAGAATTCCAAATAAAGATTTTTGCTAATGATACTGCTGGCAATTTAAACGATAGCATTATTTTGACACTTCTTAAGGATACATTAGCTCCTCTAGTGACCGTCAATTTACCACTAAATAATACATATTGGAATTCTAGAGATGCAATGACGATCAATGTCGAAGCTTTTGATCCAAACCTAGATATAATTCAATTTTTTGTGGCAGGTGGTTATGCTTCATTGGAGAATGGGAATGATACGATAATTAACGCCCTTTATTGGAGTCTTCTTGAGGAAGGCCCATTTACTTTGCAAATTTTTGCTACAGATACGTTTGGTCATCAGAATAGTTCAATTATATTGACGCTTTATAAAGATACAACACTGCCCAATATTGATATCATTTCACCTCAACCTGATGATCTTTTTGGTGAGAATACTCCATTTGTTTCTTTAAATGTTACAGATACTAATTTAGAACAAGTATGGTATCAACTAAGTAATGGAACTGTAGTGACCAATAATTACACTTGGACAGGTTCGATTGATCAGGTCGTTTGGGACCAAGTTGGAAATGGAACTGTAACCATACGATTTTACGCCAACGATACAGCATCTAATATTCATTTCGAGGATGTAATAGTCAGAAAAAATATTTATGCTCCTATAATTAGTATCAACATTCCTAACGATAACGAATTATTCGGTATTAATTCTCCTACCTTTGAGATATATACTTCAGGAACTGATTCAGGAACGTATACTTGGTACACATTAATTGGAGGATCAGTAAATTACACTTTTTCAGGTGATACGGGAGTAATCGATCAAGATGCTTGGAGTAACTTTGGATATGAATTGGTTACGATTAGGTTTTACATAAACAACTCCCTTGGAAAAATTGGAAGCGATGAGGTGATTGTAAGAAAAGATCCGAATATGCCAACGATAGGAGTTAATTCCCCTGCAAATCAAACCGCATTTGCATCAACTCCATTGATTGATCTGACGGTAACTGACCCAAATCTACACAAAGTCTGGTATATAATCAATAGTGAAATGAGAGATATCACCAATAACTTAACAATTTTTCTCGATCTTGAGATATGGGAAAGCTTACTTCAAGGACAATTTAGAATAGATCTTTTTGCTAACGACACCGCTGGAAATCTTAATAATCTGATGCATTTAAGCCTTTCTAAAGATACAAATGGTCCAAGTATAACTATAGTTCTACCTAATGAGAATATGAGGGTAGGACGAAGCGCTCCTTACTTTGAACTCTCAATCTCTGATGAAAATGGGATAAATAGATCTTGGTATAGGATTAATGGTAATACGAATATTACACTATTTACCGGGACAATAGGAAGAATAGATCAGACTCAATGGGAAAACCTTTGGGACGATCTACCTCAAGATTCAGTGGTTACAATAAGTTTTTATTCAAGAGACACTCTTGGAAATGTAAATGTTACTGAAGTGAATTTGATAATAGAAAAACCAGATGTTTTACCTAAATTTCTCTTATATCCGTTTGGATTTATATTCCCATTAGTAGGTTTAGTAGCAATGATTCCTCTTACCTCAAAATTGGCTAAGACAAGGTATTATAAATCTTTAAATAACAAAGATAAGAAAAAGTTAAGGAGAGCTCTAGTTGCTGCTATCTTCTTCCTGTCTTTACTTACTATATATTTTTTAGTGTAAGATAGCGAAATAGTAAAGAATTAAGGTAGGAACTCGGTGAATTTATTCCCTCTTTTTTGAATGTTCTAAAATTAGCTTTAATTCGTAAAAGTCCAATTTTTTTCCTGATTTTTGTTTACGTAGCGCAATTGCTAATTTTTCTTTTCCGAACTTCTTCTGTGTCCTTTTTTTTCTAACAATATATTTAGTCTTTACCCTTTGTACTTCTTTATTCTTTATTTTATTTTTTAAAATTCTAACTTGTTCTTGAATGGCTTGCTTTTGACTCTTGGTTTTCAGCTCGTAAAAAATTATTAGGTTCTTATCGATTAATTGCTTAGCTCCAAGTAGTTCTCTTTCGATTTGCATTTTAATCATTTCAAATTCTTTAGCTTTTCGATATAAATTAAGCATCTTTTTATGAGTTTTTACTTTCCTATTAGACCACTTTTCCAAATTTCTGTTTATGCCCTTCAAACTTACTTCAAGTATTTCAATGGTTCTTACGGTTTTAAAAAACATATCATTTTGCATTTCCTTCCTTAATTTAGCTTCGAGTGTCTTTAAATGCCTAAGATTAATTTGTTTATCCCTATCTAAATTTTGGATTTCTTCTATGATATTGTTTTCTTCGTCTAATTTCAAAGTTTCTTCTTCAATTTTAGTAGTTAAATTTTTTATTTTATGTTCCAGTTCTTCTATTGAATTTTTAATGTGGTTAATTGAGGTTGAGATTTCATCCTTACTTTTCGGTTCTGTAACTTTTTTCCTCTCTTTATACGCATAATCTAACAGCTTTTTAAAATTAATTTCCTGCTGTCTTAACTCTTTAACCTTTTGTTTATAATAGCTTCGTTTTTTAATGTAAAACTCTTTAGCGGCAAATAACGATTTGAAGATTTCAGAATCAATATTTCGGAAACTTTTAATATAATTTTCAAGCTCTTTGTTAGCTAAATTTCTCTTAAGGGCAAAATTAATGACATTTTTTTGCCAATTATGAAAATATTGACTAAAATTATCGAATTTGTGAGCGGTCATTCATTTTATTATTTTTACTTTAATTGAATATCTTTAGTTGAACATAGATATAATGTTCTTCCCGTCATTAAAGGTTTACCTAACTAAAGAAGATTAGAAAATATGTAAATTATGAGAATTAAAAAATAGAAAAAAAAGATGGCAAGAAAACTTGCCATACAAACAGTTATTCAAACTGTTAGCTTTTTACTGGCGATGTATATAATATATCGGGAGTTTAGGATTCTGGGACATAGTTTTATGTGCCAGTATTACCATGAACTCTTGAGTGTCTAAATGACATCCTTCCCATTCGGTAGCAAAACATACTTCTACCCATTTATCTAAGTAGACATCTTGGTCAAAACCTTCTGGTAGATGGTTACTATCGAGACATATTGGCTCGCATACATAAAAAGTGATGAAATATTCAACTGTACATGGACAGCCGTCTAGATCAATTTCTGCAAAATCAGCGTAAATAACACCTTCGAAGCATTCATCTCCTTTCATTTGGTTAAGGAAGATTGCCCCCCAGTTAGGTGAATAACCGCCTACACTAACGACGGTCATATAGTAATTTGCTAAATAATCGTTATCTATACATAATGGGAGTGGTCCTTCTGGAAGATAAGTTGCGTCCTCAACAATTTCTAAGGTACCAGGAACGGTGTCAAAACAACCCAAGTAGCCACTTTCTGGTACTGGCTCGTCACATTCTCCCACACATGCTTCTTCCGAAACTTCACGGAATTGACTTTCAGAAGTTTGACCTTCTGAAGAATCCTCCTGTGAAATTATATCCTTGACGGATTTTTTTTCCGGAATAAATGGCAGATCAAAAGTAAACTCTTGAGAGCCATCCAAAGCATTAACCCAAACACCCAGCACAGATAACCCCATGGATAGAGCAATGGTAATAATTAGAATCCCTATAACAGCGTTAGAATAACTGCCATTGGTCTCTTCGCAGAGACATGGTTTTGTGCTTTTAAACATCACCAATTGTTAATAGCACTAATTTACTATTTAAGTCTTTTGGTCGTAAAATGTACACAAATATAACTTATTAACCGTTTTTGTTTAAAAAACACACTTTTGTTATCTAAGAAAAAACCTATTTTTAAATCCTTTTTTTTTTTCCTTTGAGATATTCATCCATTATTAAATAGCTAGATAAATAGCAGTAAAATACTTTTTGAATTAGCTTAAAAAGCAGATTTTTTGAAATATAACCTTCTTTATCTGGAAAGATTTGCTCGTGTATTTCAATTATTAAATTTTGAAGATTTATTTTGTACAAAACTTCCCTAATTAGAAAATATTTTCTTAAATCATTAAAGAATTGATACTGCTTATTCTTTTTAAGCGATTTTAAAAGCTCAGCTTTTTTTTGTGAAATCTGAAATCTAATAGTTATAAAAATACTATCCCTATTTTTAGGTTTATAAACACTCAAATTCTGGCTTTTTGGTCCAGGAGGAAATGAAATTATGAATCCAAAATCAAATTTTGTGCTATCTATTTTATCCTTTAGAATGCCTTCTTCTAGTAAATAGTCATGTAATAAATCCTCAACTCTGTTCTTAACACTTGGCATCGTTTACAATTTAATTAAAAATTAGGATATGTAGAAGAGTATTTTCTTAGATTTATTAATATTTATATAATTGAGAACCGATAATTTCGTGATTACTTATACACTAAACTGATTGTTATCAGTTAGCTCATCTTTTGTTATAACAAATCCTATTTTCTTTATTCCAAATTTATCGGGATGATTTGATTAAGTTTAAAACAGACTATTGAATAAGTATCATATAGGTATTGAAGTCAATATTATGTGATTAATAATGCACTCATTAATGCAAATAGCAAATGGTATAGGAATATTAAATGTAGAAAGGATACGAAAGATGGGTATAGACTCGATTGAAAAGCTCTCATCTTGTAACGTAGAAGATTTAATTAAGATTGATGGCATTGGAGTAAATAACGCGAAGATGTACATAGAAATTGCAAAGAGGCACTTGAAGAGTATGAGAACAAGAGAAAGAATACAAAACATCATTAAAAAGGATAATCTTCCAGAAGTATCAAATGTAGATCCGAAAGCTTGCGACCTAAAGCTTTTCGGTGCGAATCGACATAAAGTTTCATTAGCTTCAATAAAGAAGCTCGCTTCGTCGAATGTAGAAGTCATATCCAAACAAAAAGGTATTGAAATTTCAAATGCAAAAAGGTACATCGATATTGCAAATAAATACCTTGAAAGCATGAGAAAAGAGCAAAGTGGAGTAGATTCCGTCGAAGTAGATTTCATGCCTCTTGAACAGAAAAATAAAATTAAAATCCCAAAAGATTCATTGGTTGCGCCGAAACTAGACAAAGTGTCTGTTTCACCAAAAATGACATTAAAAGATTTTCCTCAGAAATTAGCTATCAAAACCCAAACTCCCAGTGAGAAAAAAACTGAATTGACGTCAGCTAGGAGAGCCCGTGATGGAATTGATATAAAATCTGGTAGGAAAAAAGATTTCAAACAAAGTCCATCAATTCTAAAAACCTTTTTCCGTTTAGAAACAATGCAAAAAATCCGTTTTCTACACTATAAAATCAAAAATTTAGAAGATGCATTGTGGAAAAATAGAGAGTTTTCCTTTCCTGAACTTAATTATGTTATAGATTATATAAAAATCCTTAATATTAATTATAAAACTCAAAGTCAAATCAAGATCCTTAAAGAACTAGAAATTTCTAATACTTTCTATGATCCTATAGATAAAAAGGAAATTAAAATATGGGATTTAATATTTGAGTGCTCACGAGTGTTATGGATATCAGCACAAGCGTATTCATTTCTTTCCAAAAAATATGAAGAAGAAAAATTAATGCAAAATGCAATTGTAGCGATGGTTGAATGTAGTAAGATGTTTAAAACTGCAGCATATTTTAGTGCAGCATGTACTAGACAAGAAAATCGAGGTTCTACCTTGTCAGTTGAGAATCTCGAGTTAAATTCTGAGGAGTGTCGAATCCTTGCTCAATCTCTCGCTACCACAAGCGAAGAAAATAAGCGTAATTATGCCATGGCCGCAAATTTATCTGCAGGATTAAGTGCATTAACTAAACGACTGGCATTTATTAAAAGAAACGAGAAAATCAAGGAATATCAATTCAAAGCTCAATACCAATACGATATAGGAAGATCGTGCCATTTGAAAGCAAAATCTTTAATGAAATTATCACCTGATGAAGGAAATACGGAAATAATAGAAGGTTTACAGAAAAAAGCAAACTTTTATTATCAAAGAGCGGAAGATTTATGGGAAACTATGTTAACTGGAAAACTTAGCCCTATAGAAAAAGACTGTATAAAAAACAACCTAGAAATAGTTAATGAATATATAATAGAAAACGATGTAGAACTCATAAACGAGAGCGAAGCAATGACGATTCAGGATCCGGAACCCCTTATAATAATTCCTGAAAATCTTGCTCCATTTATCCCAAGAACAACTAATTTCTTAACCAGATATAAACAAACAGATCTTAACTTTGACGCTTACTTGCGTTATAAGAATTTGATGTCTGAAGTTTTGGTAAATGTGAATAAAATAGAAGAGCTAAAAAATAGCAAGGCGGGCATCGGACGAACTATAAAACAATTAAAGATTCTCTATGAGAATAACGATATTGATATTAATAGTTTCACAGATCTATTTGAGAAGTATTCAATAAAACTTGAGACTATTGAAAATGCGATACAAAACCTTAAGACACCTGAGAAGAATAAAACGCAAACTAAACTAAAATCACCATTAATTCAAAGTTAGGTGACTTCTATATCGAGAATTATAAAATATATTAAAGGAAGCATTATTTATTTCGCACTAGGAGTCTCATTAGCTCTATATACTATAAATGAATTGTTAGGATTATATCTAGCGAGTCTAATTTTCGCAGTATATTTAGTAATTTATTTTATTTCTCTTTCTTCAAAGAGAAGACTTTTAAAGATGATTCGTGAATATCCTATTATTAGTGATAAAGAAATTTCTAATAAATTAGAACGGCCGTTAGACGATGTAAGGAACATTCTTTTCTCATTATCAAAAAATCAAAAAAGTAGAAAATGGTTAATAGTGTTTCTGAATAATCGGTACATTTTTATCAACGAAAAAGCAGTCGAGAATTATAAACAACTCTACCATATGGGATATAATGAAAAAAAGATTCTGGAAAATTTACAACGTAACACAAGAATCAAATCCAGAGCTGAAGTAAAAGCTATTGAGCTCACGCTTGCTAACCAAAATAGACTTAAAGACTAGTAGATAATACTAATTTAAATCTCGAAATTTTTCTAATAATTGTTTTTGTTCTTCAGTGATTTTTTTTGGAATTTCCACACTAACTACAACGTATTGATCTCCCTTACCTTTCCCGCGAAGATAACTTGCACCTCTATTTCTGATTCTAAATTCCGTTCCATGTTGAGTTCCCGCGGGCATTTTTAATTCTTTTTCAGTTATTTCTTCTTTTTTATAATCTAACGTCGGAACTTTTATTTCGCCTCCTAGAATAGCTGTAACAATATCGACATTAATAGGAGTAAACAGATCGTTTCCACGCCGAATAAAGCGTTCATTTTCTTCAATTCTTATGCCTAAATATAGATCGCCTGGAATAGCTCTACTCGATGGAACATGTCCTGCTCCCTGAACTTTTAAATGAACGCCATTTTCTATCCCAGGTGGGGTAGTTACGTGAATTGTCTTAGTTTCAGCAACCACTTTTCTTCCATCACATACGGGACACTTTTTCTTAATAATTTTACCCGTTCCGTTACAGCTATAGCACTCAGCTTCACGAATTATCGTTCCAAAACCAGATTGGGTCATTTTTCTTACTCTACCAGCACCTCCACATTGAGAACAAGTCTTTATGCTTGAAGAATCTTCTGCGCCAGTTCCTTCACATTCATCGCAAGGCGTGTATCTTTGAATAACCACATCCTTTTTCGAACCAAACATCGCTTCCTTGAACGTGATTTCAACAAAATCTTCAATATCTTGTCCAACTTCTCGGCGTGGAGCTGATCTTGACCTACCTCTAGAACCAAAAATGTCACCAAATCCACCTCCTCCAAAAACAGATCTGAGTAATTCATCAAAACCAGGGATTCCTCCTCTCATAAAACTGCTCATGTCTACATCTACGCCACTAAAACCGTATCTATCATAGTTACTTCTTTTATTTTCGTCGCTTAATACTTCGTAAGCCTCTTGAAGTTCGATAAACTTTTCTTTAGCCTTAGGATCAGTTTTATTAAGATCGGGATGGAGTTTTCTCGCTAAACGCCTGTAAGCGAGCTTAATATCGTTCTCACTTGCATTCTTTTCTACTCCTAGTACTTCGTAATAATCTCGTTTTTTATTTGCGCTCATGATCTAATTGCCACGTTATGATCTCTGATAAGTTTAAATTCTATTAAATAAAATTAATTATGAAATTTATCTTTTTAGGTATTAGCTTATCTATAAAGAGCTATATAAACTTTAAAAATAAATATTCCAAGAAACTATAAATATAAGAAAAAGAAATATAATGGGATTTTTTTAGTTTATTGTAAGAGATTACTCGTCAGACTCTTCCCAATCTACGTCAACAACTTTTTTTTTGTCCTTGTCTTTTTTACCTTTGTCTTTTTTGTAAGATGCTCCGCCAGCGCCAGCACCTCCCATATCACCAGGTGGTACTCCGCCCATTCCTCCGGGGGGCATACCTCCCATTCCACTTGCGGCTTGTTGGGCTTGTTGAGCTGCTTGTTGATATCCTTGGTCTTGTGCTTGTTGCGAGTAAATTCTCTCAGAAAAGCTATGCATAGACTTTTGTAAGTTTTCGACACCTAATTTAATTCTCTGAAGGTCATCTGTTTTAATGTCCTCCTCAAGAGATTTTAGAGCTGACTCTATCGCAGCTTTCTCATCTTCTTCGATTTTATCTTTGTTATCTTCCATTAGTTTCTTGGTTTGGTAGATCATCGAGTCCGCGTTATTTTTAGCTTCGATTAATTCTTTGATTTTTTGATCCTCTTCCTCAAATTGTTCGGCGTTCCTTACTTTTTCTTCGATTTCTTCCGGTGTTAAACCCTTAGCTCCTGTAACTGTAATACCCGTTTCTTTTCCAGTTCCTAAATCTTTTGCAGTGACGTGAACAATACCATCAGCATCGATTGAGAATTTAACTTCAATCTGTGGAATTCCTCGGGGAGCAGGTGGTATACCCGTAAGGTGAAACATTCCTAAAGGAATATTATCTTTTGCCATTGCTCGCTCTCCTTGTAAAACATTTATAGTAACGGCAGGTTGATTGTCTGCGGCTGTACTAAAAATTTGCTGTTTTTCAGTTGGTATTGTAGAATTTCTTTCAATTAATTTTGTAAATACTCCTCCTAATGTTTCTACACCTAAGGATAGTGGAGTAACATCTAGTAGTAATAAATCATCAACATCCCCTGCTATAATACCTCCTTGAATCGCAGCTCCAATAGCTACGCATTCCATAGGATCGACGGAATGTTCAGGTTCTTTACCAAAGAAATCCTTAAACCTCTTCTGAACGGATGGCATTCTCGTAGGACCACCAACTAAAATTATTTTGTTAATCCCGTGAGCAGGCATTTTTGCATCGGTTATTGCTCTTTTCATAATAGGATCAAGCCTTTTTAGAGTTGGTTCAATCAATTGTTCTAACTTTGCTCTTGTGAGTTCAACTTCAATGTGAACAGGATTTCCATCTTTTTGAGTAATGTAGGGTAAATTAATTTGGGTACTTAATGTAGTAGAGAGTTCGATTTTAGCTTTTTCACCAGCATCTTTAATTCTAATCATTGCTTTGCTATCTCCCTTAAGATCGATGCCTTCTTTCTTTTGGAAGTTTCCAACTACCCAATCAATAATAGCGTTGTCCATGTCAGTTCCGCCTAATTGAGTATCTCCGGCAGTAGATAGAACTTCAACCACGCCTTCTCCGTATTCCATTATGGTGATATCGAAGGTTCCTCCGCCTAAATCCAAAACACATATCTTTAGGAGTTTACCTTTGGTGTCTTTATCAAGTCCATAAGCTAACGACGCTGCTGTTGGTTCGTTAATCATTCTTACCACTTCAAGTCCTGCAATCTCACCTGCGTTCTTAGTAGCAGTTCTCTGAGAATCGTTAAAATACGCTGGAACAGTAATTACAGCCTTTTTAACTTCCTCTCCAAGGTAAGCGCTTGCGTCGTTTTTGATTTTCGTGAGGATCATCGCAGAAATCTCTTCTGGTGAAAATTCCTTCCATTCCTCTCCTACTTTTATTTTGGCCTTGTACGATAAGCCCATCTTACGCTTAATTGCTGTAACTGTCCCATCAGGGTTAGATACTGCTTGTCTTCTTGCGGGTTCTCCTACAATTTTTCGACCACTTTCATCAAACGCAACATAAGATGGAAACGCTTTTCCTCCTAATGTCCGTCCTTCAGCAGCTGGGATGATTTCTGGTTGACCTGTTCCACTTAAAACTGCACATGCACTATTACTAGTACCTAAATCGATTCCAATGATCTTTTCCTTTCTCTTTGGTTTACTTTCTTCACTCATAATAAATAATCACTAAATTCATTCGATTACATTTTTTTTTTCTGAGTTTATTCTATTATGATTATAATTAATCTTTAAAATTAAATTTTTCTTATAATGAACTATAAATCACGAAAAATCATAAAAATTTTATTTTATTCTATCTTACTCAAATTACTCAACGCATTAAAATTAACAATTTTTAGGAATAGATAATAGTCGTATTTTAACTACATCTTATAGAAAATTTATTGTCTGCGAAAATGACTCGAAAAAAAAAGGATAAAGAAAAAATGAAAGACGATTCGACAAATAAGGATGAAGCGGAATCGCTTAATGAAGAAATTCTAGAAAGTAAGGATGGAGATTCACACGATTCTAAAGAAGAAGAGGTAAAGCAAGACATTAAGCTTTTAAGCGGTGAAGAACAGAAAGTACTTGAATACCATGATCTCGATGAATTAATCATAAAATATGATAAACTTAAAGAAAGCAACAAAAAAGACAAAGAACTCCTTTCAAAGCATCAAAAAGAAAGTGAAAGTTGGAAAAATAAACATATGAGGCTTCAAGCCGAATTTGAAAACGCCCAAAAACGATGGAACAAAAATCGGCAAAATTTAAGAAAAGAATACATAGCCTACACTCTCAAATCTTTCCTTCCTTTGTACGATTCCTTTAAAAAAGCTCTGGAGGACGATGGTGAAAATTTAGCCATTCTAAAGCAATTCTACGATCAGTATATTGGTATTTTAAAGTTCCATAAAGCAGAGCCAATCATTGTTAAACTTAAAGATCTATTTGATTACTCTGTCCACGAAGCGTTGAGCTCTTTAGAAAAAGATGATCTTCCTAATAATTCAATTATTGAAATCATTCAAGACGGTTGGAAAATGGATAAAGATGTACTTAGATTTACAAAAGTGATTATTTCTCGCGAACCCGCTCCCCCTGAACCAGAACCAGAATCCGAAGAAGAAATAAAGGAAGTAAACTGCGAAAACGAAGCAGAAACACAAGAAAAAACAGAGGTAGCCGAAAAAAAACCAACAGAACTTGAAGAGAAGAAAGATTAAAATTTCGTCTTTTTAAGAACTTATCTTCTCAATAAAAAAAAAAAATTATATTTTTCTTTTTGAATAAACTATAAGCCCGATTATACTGAAGATCATGAATAGTATATAGAAATTGCCAAAAGGTATACTTTCTTCGGGTGCTGGTTCACTAGCTCCTGCTTCAACGAGGGCAAAAAGCGATAAGTGATCTACACTGATTATTATTGTACCATTTGCTGGCTGTATAAAATCGATTTTCTCCCAAGCACCACTTCCACCATCAGCAGCGTAATTAAATCCCCAAACCTCTAAAGAATCATACTTAAGATGATCATATGTAATTGTCATATTTAAATTGCCTACTAAGTTACTCGACTCATTAATAAAAACATTAAGGACTAAGCAGGTGTTTGGTAGCGTTTTATTAGTTGGATTATAATCCATACCAGCGTATAACAGGTGTGTATCTTCAGAGACCGTGATATCTGCCGCGACCTGGAAGTCAGTTGTTCCATACGGTACAATATTAAAATTATGCATCCCTGAAATGACCTCTGAATTCATATAATAATATACCATTGCGTATGGATCGCTAAGCATCACAATTAATTTATTAATTATGTACTTTATTACTCCTTCAGAAGTAAATTCTGCGTAAAATATATATTCTTGAGATGTGGAATTAAATAGCTTAATATAATCCGCCCCATATTCCAATTCTATGTCAGGACGAGGATACATCGAAATCATATAATCAAAATAAGGAAGCATATCGTCTACAGTTGTACCATTGGGTACAAATAATTGAGGCCCTCCTATACCAGTATCCATCGTTGTTGTTGTTAAATACGACAATTCGTTATTTGCACTGGCGATCGGGAAGTCTTCCGACTGGAGGATCCAAGTTTCTGTTAAGCTATTCCACCTATACAAATCTGCTATTACCGATTGATAAGCAGTCAATCCGTACAATCCATATCCACTATGGTTTACAAAACCTACAATAACATATTTGTATTCAAAGTGTCTAAATCCGAAATAGAATTCATCTCCAATTTCTACATTCCATTCGACTTCGTCTATTGGGTTGAAATCGAAAAATCTCGTATAATTAAAAGTATAACCCCCGTAAATAGTGAGTTCTGCTGTTTCTAAAGTGCCGTTATCATAATAGATTAATTTTACATAATCTCCTGAGCCCGTGCTGTTTTCGAATATTATTGTGTTTGTATTTGGGAATGTTATGTTTGGAGTGAGGTCACCTCCTAAAAAATTAGCATAATCATCAGCTAATCCATTAGCACACCATTCAGTCATTAATCCATCAGATCCATTTATAGGTATGAAAGGATTTGCTATCAAGTAACTGATCCCCATAGAAGATGTTCCCATGAACTCTCCTGAAGTAAAATTAGCCATAGAACAATTCAAAACTGGGTAGGAATATGTACTTGTCGGATACTCTTCCAAAGAACTAGTTGTTGCATTAAAATGTGCTTGCCTTAATTGGACACCGTAGTAATCTATACTTGTTCCTGAATAATTGTTGAAGTACGTTAAAGCAGAAATATTATATATCATTTCAAAACCCGTCATAAGAGTGGTACCATTATAATATCCAAGTTTCCACCCGATAAATGTACCGGCGTCGAAATCCCAATAGATGTTACCATTTGGAGGGTCTGGCGTTGGAATCAATGGTGTAGCGGAAGTTCCGTTTTTAAATCCTATCGATGTTATAGATAGAACCAGTAGCAGACTTAAAATTAATACCGATTTATTTTTTTTCTCCATTTACATTTCACCTAAATTTTTAAATTAGATTTCAAAACAAATTAAGGACTTCTTGTATTTAATAGTTTTTACACAAGTTGGTGGTAATAATCTAAAAATAGTGGTAAATTTTGTCATGAGATTTAATTACTATTCTAATAAAGATATAAGGCATAGAAGGGAGAAAAAATGAATGTTGAAAGAAATTTTATGATTTATAATAACAACTTTTTATTACTTGAATTTTGTTTTGTAACCTTAGTATAAACAGAATGATACCAAATTAAAGAGAAAAGTAATGTCAAAAATTAGAGAAGTAAAAGTAACTCTAAAAAGTAGAGCAACAATGGAAGGAGCGGGTGTTAGGTTGAAGCGAGCATTTGGATACGCTGATCCTTCGTTAGATCCTTTTTTGCTTTTAGATGATTTCCATTCAGACGATCCTAAAGATTATTTAGCAGGATTTCCATGGCATCCTCATCGAGGAATAGAAACTATTACCTATATGCTTCATGGACAAGTAGAGCATAGAGATAGTATGGACAACCAGGGCGTTATAGGGGCTGGTGACGTTCAGTGGATGACTGCTGGTAGTGGTATAATACATCAAGAGATGCCAAAGAAAAATCTTAACGATCCTCTCTTAGCTGGTTTTCAATTGTGGGCAAATCTTCCTGCATCACATAAAATGATGAATCCACGCTACCGTGACATCACTAAAGAGCAGATTCCTGAAGTTATCGTAAATGACAGCGTGAAAGTAAAAATAATTTGCGGTGAAGTAAATGGTGTAAAAGGGCCCGTACAAGATATTGTAACTGATCCAGAATATTTAGACGTTTCTGTGGAGCCAAATTCCGAATTTAAACACATTAAAGATAATACTCATAATGTTTTTGCATATGTTATCGAAGGTGAAGGGATTTTTGACCCCGCTAAGGATGAAGTTGTTGGTCCAGAGCATCTTATAATCTTTAGACAAGGAGACGAAGTTTTAATACAAACCAAAGATAAAGCCGTTAGATTTCTTTTGATTTCCGGCAAGCCAATAGGAGAACCTGTCGCTTGGAGCGGTCCGATTGTTATGAACACTCAAGAAGAGTTAAGAATAGCTTTTAATGAATACAATAAGGGCACATTTATTAAGCATAATAAATAAAAAAAGAAAAAAAGAAAAAGAAATTATAGTAATCTCATAAATCTCTGGATTTGAGATTGAATTAGAAGAAGCTGAATGTTTCGAGACCCACCGATAACTTCTTCAATTTTGCTTACATCAGTTAGCTCATCTACAGGTGTGTTATCCGTTACACCCACTCCACCCATGTGTTGCTGTGCTTCATAACAGATTTCGTGTGTTAATTTTGCTGTATAATATTTTCCTTGAGACGATATAGCTGCACACCATTTTTCCGCCTCCTTTGAAGGTGTATCGGCAAAAAGAATCTTTTCATCGTAAATCGTTGCTGCTTGTAAAGCTAGACTAGTAGCAGCTGTGGATTTAGCAAGCAAGTCGGCTAATCCATAACCGACACCTTGGTATCTGATTACCGGTTTGCCAAATTGCTTTCGAAGATTAGTATATAGAATTCCGTATATTAAACCAGCCCAGCAAATCCCGATTCCTGAACCCATTTTAAGCGTGAAAGCAGAAATTGCTTAATTCACAATACCTAAGCGTTCTGGAACCAGACCTTCAAATAATCTCACATAACCTTTTCCGTCATCTGCTAAGATATAATCCTTAGGAATCCTAGTATTTTCCAGAAAAGTGTGTGCAATATGTACTCGCGGAACCGAGTTAATTTTCAATCTTTCAGTTCTTACGCCAAATTCGCGTTTTATCATTGCTTGTACCATAGTATCGCGCGGATTGTTTGTATCGTATACCCCATACGTACAGAAGTAATCCGCTTTTGGACCGTTCGTTGTATATACTTTTTCTCCGTTATATGTCACAAAATCTCCATCTTTTGTTGCAACGGTCGTCATATTGACCGCATCAGAGCCTCTGTCAGGTTCCGTTATTCCTATACATCCAATTTTCTGTCCCGACATTAATTCGTCTTGAACTTTTTGAATAGTGTCGCCTGTTCCTCCGTGTTCGTAATAGTGAAACGTTGGGTTACCGCATAAAATTCCACTGGCTAATCTAGCTAATTCTAATTGGGGATCTAATAGTGATAAGTGCGTACCCATCAAAATTTCTTTTTTCACCCATATGGAGTGAAATCTTTCCATTTATTGATTCGTTGCATATAACCATGCTTTCCTAGTTCAGGAAATAGTCCATATACATCTTTAGATTTATCAATTTTAGGATCAAGTTCTAAACAAAACTCTTGGAGCTGGTTACAGAATTCCATTTCCTCGGGATTAAGCATCGGGAAAATATTATCGTTGAAAATCTTAAAAACATTCTCTAAAGTAATCTTTTCCAGAATTTCATCCTTTATTATTTTTTCTTGCATTTTAATTCTCTTTTAGAAGGTATTTAATTGAATTTAATAAATAGAATATTTGATTCTAATTAAATTTTAAAAAGAAATTAAATTCAACAAAGTTTCTAAATATGAGATCATTTACAAACTTTAAATGGAACTTATAAAAGGATATCGACGGAATATCAGTCAACAGTTTTCAATTCATATCGCTGAAAATAATAAGAAAGAAGAATTTCAGCAAATTTTAGAATTAAATGTTAACGCACATGGTGAACCAGTAAGAGATTATATTAATCACATATTTTTAGACCATCCAAGAAAAGGAAACGTACTATTTCTATATATAAAGGATTCCAGTTCAAATAAAATTGTATCAAGCATTAGTTTAATGCCTTTAGAATGGAGATTCGGGAGTATAACCATTCCAGTGTGCGAAATGGGGTTTGTTGGGACATTAGAACAATATCGTGGAAAGGGATTAATTGTTGAGCTAAACAAACTTTATGAACAAATTATGGCAGAAAAAGGATATATTATTTCTGTCATAAGAGGAATCCCGTGTTATTATCGAAAATTAGGCTATGAGTTTGCTTTACCTCTTGATCATAGAATGTATTTATCACCATCAATGATTCCTCAAGTTAACTTGGAGTTTTTAAAGATTAGGAAAGCAAGTTTAGATGATATTGAATTTATTACAAAAGAATATAACAAATATTACGATGATTTTTTTATCGCAAACATTTTTGATAAGAATTGCTTCATTTCTAAATTTTGCAATGATGATTATAATGAATTTAAGACTTCAACGTATATAATTGAAACGGGTGGAGAACCTATAGCATATTTCACGTTTGGGAAGTCTTATGATAACTTAGGATACGACATTAAACATTCGTGTATAAATCGCGAATGTGGAATAAAAATACTTCAATTTACAAAAGAAATCATAAGTATTGAAAATCCAGATCAAGTTGACTTAGCTGTTAGGGAGGATACAGATTTAGCAGAACTTATTGGTGAACTTGGAGGAACAACATATGAAACTTATGCCTGGCAAGTAAAGGTTCCAAATTTAAAACTATATTTCGAAACTATAAAACCAATATTAGAAAATAGAGTTCACAACTCGAATTTTAAAGGCGTAACTCAAGACATAAAAATAAGTAATTACAAAACAAGTATAATCTTATCTTTTAATAATGGGAAAATATCTACTACAAAAATGGAAAGTGGATATCCGACGGATTTATCCTGTGATCTTAAATTGCCGGGATCAATTTCGTTCAAATTCATCTTAGGAGACCGGAGTTTTAAGGAGATAAAACATATTGTCAAAGATGCTATAGTGAAATATAAGTCGCGAAAATTAATAGATGTATTATTTCCTAAAGAGAATTCATACCCCAATTCCTATTACTAAAGGAAAATAGAAAAATTTGCACAAATGCTTTTTTTTTACAATTTTTTTTATTAAAAATCACCGTGCAATAATAATAAACGATTTTAAAAGCTCCTATTTATGAATATAAAACTGAATTTATATTAATAATGGTTACTATTTGATAGTGATTATTTGGTGTCTATCTAAAAAATAATTTTTCAATTTAATATAGGTCAATATTTAAAAATTCTTATATCAAATGGAGTGAAAAATATGAATGAAGATAATAAAAACCCTGTAACGGGCGGGGTTAAAAAGTCCACTGTTAGCAGTGGCATGACGATCCGAGACTGGTGGCCGAACCAGTTAAATCTCGATATCTTGCACCAACATTCCTCCAAGTCTAATCCAATGGACAAAGATTTCAACTACGCTAAAGAATTCAAGAGTCTCGACTTGGAGGTTGTGAAGAAGGACCTCGACGAACTTATGACAAATTCACAAAGCTGGTGGCCAGCAGACTTCGGTCATTACGGACCCTTGTTTGTCCGTATGGCGTGGCACAGTGTCGGTACCTACCGTCAAGGTGACGGCCGCGGCGGTGGTGGGAGTGGAAATCAGCGCTTCGCACCTCTCAACAGCTGGCCCGACAATGTCAACCTCGACAAGGCACGCCGACTACTTTGGCCCATCAAGCAGAAATATGGTCGGAAAATTTCTTGGGCCGACTTGATGATCCTCGCGGGTAATGTCGCACTGGAATCGATGGGTTTCAAGACCTTTGGCTTCGGCGGCGGGCGTGAGGACATCTGGGAACCGGAAAAGGACACCTACTGGGGTTCCGAGCAAGAATGGCTGGGTGACGAGCGCTACACCGGCGAACGAGATCTCGAAAATCCACTCGCTGCTGTGCAGATGGGACTGATTTATGTCAACCCGGAAGGTCCGAACGGTAATCCTGATCCCGTAGCGGCGGCAAAAGATATCCGCGATTCCTTCGGGCGCATGGCGATGAATGACGAGGAGACAGTGGCACTCATTGCAGGCGGTCACACATTCGGCAAGTGCCATGGCGCCGGTGATGCGAAACATGTTGGACCCGAGCCTGAAGCGGCTGACATCGAGGATATGGGACTAGGATGGAAGAGTAGCTTTGGCACAGGCAAAGGTGGCGATACGATTTCCAGCGGTCTAGAAGTTGTCTGGACCACCACTCCTACGAAATGGAGTACCAACTTCTTCTGGAACCTGTTCGGTTTTGAATGGGAACTATCGAAGAGCCCTGCTGGCGCGCATCAGTGGATACCAAAGGGTGGTATGGGTACCGGTACCGTACCGGATGCCCACGACAAGTCAAAGCGTCATGTGCCATCTATGCTAACCACTGACCTCTCTCTTCGGTTCGATCCCAAATACGAAAAGATTTCACGACGCTTTATGGAAAATCCAGATCAGTTCGCGGACGCGTTCGCCCGGGCTTGGTTCAAGCTGACCCACCGCGACATGGGTCCACGCACTCGCTATCTAGGTCCGGATGTTCCTGAAGAAGAGCTCATCTGGCAAGACCCCATCCCCGCGGTTGATCACAAGCTAGTTGATGAAAAGGACATTACTTCACTCAAGGGTAAGATCATAGCTTCAGGTCTGTCTGTCTCGGAACTAGTCTCGACTGCCTGGGCATCGGCATCCACATTTCGTGGCTCAGACAAGCGTGGTGGTGCGAACGGGGCTCGCATTCGTCTGGCACCACAGAAGGATTGGGAGGTTAATCAACCAACCCAGCTAGCGAAGGTAATCAAGTCCTTGGAAAACATTCAGGCTGAATTCGATGGTGCACAATCCGATGGCAAGAAAATATCGCTTGCTGATTTGATCGTTCTGGCTGGTTGCGCGGGTGTTGAACAAGCTGCAAAAAATGCCGGCCACGAAGTGAGCGTTCCCTTCACACCGGGACGCATGGACGTCTCGCAGGAGCAAACAGATGAAATTTCTTTCGCCGTTCTCGAACCCAAGGCGGATGGTTTCCGCAACTACCAAAAGACTCTTTATGCCGTATCAGCTGGGGAAATGTTGGTTGATAAAGCGCAATTGTTAACTCTGACTGCACCCGAAATGACGGTGCTCGTGGGTGGCTTACGCGTTCTGAAGACCAACTTCGGAGGAACACAGCATGGTCTCTTCACCAAACGACCTGAGGCGCTCACTAATGACTTCTTTGTGAATCTGCTCAAAATGAACACAACTTGGAAGGCAACCACAGCAGATAAAAACTTATTTGAAGGGCATGATATCACAACGGGTGACGTTAAGTGGACGGGCACCCGTGTTGACCTCATTTTTGGTTCGAACTCTCAACTTCGAGCATTGGTGGAGGTTTACGGTAGTGATGACTCTCAAGAGAAGTTCCTGCACGATTTTGTAGCGGCGTGGAATAAAGTTATGAACTTAGACCGCTTTGATCTCGCTTAGTAGCTTAGGTCTTTAATAAATTAATAAAATTCAAGTTTTCCTTTTTTTTTATTTTTAGTTATAGGATACTAAAACCTTGAAGTTTTTTTTTACTTTATTTTTCACAAAAGGGGAAAGAAAAAAGAAAACACTTCAAATAAAAAGAAGAGTATAAATTATAAATTATTTAAGCTTGTCTTTCATTTCTATATAGTAATCAAGAGATTCTGGATTTCTCAAAGCTCCACGGTTAGCAACTGGCATACCATGGATGATTTTTGTAACCGCTATTTCGACTTTTTTATTACTGAAGGTGTATGGGATACCATCAGAAGGAGTTTGGAAAACTAATTTTGGAACATGTCTGGGGGAAGTTTTTTCTCGTAGAACTTGTTTAATTTTGGTTTTCAAGTCGTCGTTGAGCTCAAATCCCTTGTTAAGTAAGACAAACATAATAATGCGAATATCTCCTTCCCATTTTTGTCCAATAACAAGACTGTCTCCTATTTCTGGAAGTTGTTCAACAACATTATATATCTCAGCAGTGCCTATTCTCACCCCAGAAGGTTTCAGAACTGCGTCCGATCTCCCCCAAAAAGTTATACCTCCCGTATCGCTATGGATTACAATATAATCTCCGTGTCGCCAGACCATTTTTCCTACATCTTTATAGTAGTTAAAATAAGCAGCTTTGTATTTCGTCATGTTCTCGTCGTCTCCCCAGAAATAAATTGGCATTGAAGGTGAGGGTGCTTCACAAACAAGTTCTGCTTGTTCGTCTTCAATTGGTTCAGCTTTTCCTGAATAAGACTCAACTTTCATCCCTAAAGCGCGTCCTTGTAACTCTCCAGAATAAACAGGTAAAATGGGCACTGCACAAGCAAAACACCCGTTTATATCTGTACCGCCACTAATAGAATTAAAGTAAAGATCTTTCTTTATTTCTCTATACACATATTCAAAACCTTCAGGAGAAAGAGTTGATGCGGTTTGAGATATTTCCCGTAAAGAACTAATATCATATTTTTCAGCAGGTTTAGCATTAATACTCATGAGATAGTGAATGTACGCTGCACTAGTTCCAAATATTGAGACCCTATGTTCTTCGATTAACTCGAAAAAATGAAGTGAGTCTGGATAGAGGGGATTTCCGTCATATAAGAATATTGTTGCACCTGTTGCTAAGGCACTAATGAGCCAATTCCACATCATCCATGAGGGGGCCGTAATATAATTGATGACATCACTTCTTTTTAAATCGGTAGAAAGGATAAGCTCCTTTAAATGATTAATGAGAACTCCACCAGCACTTTGCACCATACATTTCGGTTTTCCAGTTGTTCCTGAAGAAAACATAATGTATAAAGGATGATCAAAGGGTAGCTGAGCAAATTTCATAGCAGGATTTTCTTCCTTTGAGAGAAAATCGTCCCAGTGAACTGCTTTTGGAATGCTACTGATATCTGGTTTTTCTTCAGAAATGTATGAAACAACAATTACTTTCTCAATCGATGGAATAGCCTCAACAACCTGTTTCACATTATTTAGAATGTTAAATTCCTTGTCTCGATAAAAATAACCATCCACAGCGAAAAGAATTTTCGGCTCAATTTGTCCAAATCGATCGATTACGGCACTAGATTGTAACTCTGCTCCACACGAGGCCCAAATAGCCCCAATAGAGGTCGTTGCTAGCATAGCAGTTGGAGTTTCAATAAGATTGGGCATATAAGAAACTACTCGATCATTCACGGTTATTCCTATTCCATTTAGAGATTTAGCGAGCCTTGCTACTAGTTTATTTAACTTCAAGTAGGAAATTTGTTTTGATACCCTCGTTTCTCCTTGGAAAATGAACGCTAAATGGTTGTCATCGTATTTTAGTAGGTTTTCAGCAAAGTTTAGTTTGGCCCCCGGAAACCATTTGGTGCCTGGAAAAACGCTTAAATCTTCCACTACTTTATCGTAAGGTTTGGAAGCGATTATATCAGAGAATTTCCACATCGCATCCCAGAAATCTTCTATATTATCTACAGAAAAATTGTATATGTCTTTTCCGCCCTTTATATTTTGGCTATATTCTCTATTAACAAAGTCTATAAACCGCGTGATATTGGCATTTTTTATCCAATCCTCAGATGGTTCCCATAGTAATTTTCTATCATCTTCCATAATTTTTACACTAAAACCTTTAACTTGTAAGTGTTCTTAATCTTCTGTTTTATTTAAATTAAATATTGTTTTTCTGTTAAACCTCAATTTTAGCCTTGATGAAATAATTTTACCTTTTCTTTTTTAATCTATAAGTTGGTGGTATTAAGGTGTAAGTTAGAGGTAAATTTGGTGATAAATATCCAATTTATATCATTAGATTTAAATACGATTTTGTCAAGTATATATGACATAGAAGGGAGAAATTATGAATAGCAGAACAAAGAAAGTCTTTCTACTTTCGCTTTTAGGAATTACTATATTAATTTTATTTAGTTCTTCTCACCTTAAGGTCAATTTTACCAATGCTGATTTTGATAGGGATCTTGAGATAAAAGATAACTCTAAACATTTGAAAAACTCCGGTTATTGGTCTTTTACGATCCCTATTGAAATAGATGATATGGGAGTTAACAACTGGAACTGGGCTGAAGGAGAGGTGTGGTTTGGGGGAGGTAATGGCACATTGAATAATCCTTACATAATCGAAAATGTAACTATTGATGTAGATAAAAATTTTGAATATTGCATTGATATACGGAATTCCAGCGTGTTTTTCAGAATCAATAACTGTACAGTTTCGAACGCAAGTATAACAGGAATTCGTGTAATAAATGTTTATAATTCAAATATCATTAATAACAAGGCATTTAACAACAGTTTAGTAGGAATTGGTTTACTTGGGAGTGAATTAAATACAATATCAGGAAATAATGTAACTGGTAATTCTGTAGGAGGTATCGGTTTAGGTAATAGTAGTAATAATAATGTTATTTTCAATAATACTGTAAATTTCAATATTGGTTATGGAATCGGTTTAGGGGATTCTGATCATAATACAATCTCGAATAATACTGTAAATTCCAATGAGGCCTATGGCATCATCTTAACGAATAGTAATTATAACTCAATTTTAAATAACACTGCAAATTCCAATGTATTGGCTGGAATCGGTTTAGGGGATTGTAATTATAGCTCGATCTCAGATAATGCAGCAGCTTTTAATGGCGAACAAGGGATAGGTTTCCTGAATAGTAACAATAATACAATTTCGAGAAACATTGTGAGCTTTAATTCATTGGGAGGTATTGGGATAAGTAGTAGTAAAAATAACTCAATTACAAATAATAACGCAAATTCCAATGGTGGTTATGGAATTGGTTTAGGGTATTGCAATTACAATACAATTTTAAATAACACTGCAAATCAAAATGTGGTTAGTGGGATATCATTAAGTAATTGTGACTATAACACTATTATGGGAAATACTGCGGAATTAAACGAATTGGGGATATATTTATATTATTGTCATAACAACGATATTTTTGAAAATCATGTAAATTTCAATGATGATACTGGGATATCTGTAGAGGGTAATTATAACAATGTTTCAGGAAATATTGCATTGAATAATTTTTGGAACGGGATATATTTATTCTATAGTTACTATAACACCGTTTCGGGAAATACTGCACAGGATCATCTTGAATCTGGGGTAGGATTATGGCAAAGTTCGTATAATAGCATCTCAGAAAATAATGTACAAGACAACGGAAGAGGAATATTCGTAGAATACGGTTCTAATAATAACATAATGGAAAACGAAGTAATGGACAGCATTAATATGGGTATAGGTATATTGGATAGTTATTCCAACACTATTTCGGAAAATAACATAAACAGTGGTGATAATTATGGTATTTATTTATACTGGAGTGATAGTAACAGCATTATTGATAACACCATAAACGCCAATTATAATGGAATATATTTAAAGTATTGCACATGGAATACAATCGAATTAAACACAATTAGTAACAATCATAATGGGATTTATCTAGATGAAGGTCACTCCAATACTATTTCGGGAAATATTTTTAGCGGTAACACGGAAGATATTGTAGGTTTACAACCAGAAATTGAGGGAAATTTTGACTTACCTGTCTTAATAGGGATTGTAATAGTTATAATTAGTATAATAATAATAGCATGTGTGGTTATCGTACGAAAAATGTCTAGAAGAAAGCACCGAAAACCTGAAATAAAACTAGGTTTAATTATTCCATCGGAGATAAGAAAAAAACAATCATTAAAAGAAGAATTGGTTGCTCCATTCGAAGAATTGCATGAAGAGGAAGAAAATTTAGAAAAAGTATCGGTTCTTTCCGAAGAAGTTGTTGAAGAGGAAGAAATCTTAGAAGAACAAGTAGTTCCTCCAGAAGAAATGCTTGAAGAGGAAGAATTCTTAGAAGAGGAAGGTGTCCCTCTTGAGGAAGTGCTTGAAAAGAAAAAAATCCTAGAAGAGGAAGTGGCTCCTCCCGAAATATCACTTGAAGAGGAAAAAGTCTTAGAAGAAGAGGTAGTTCCTCACGAAGAAGTGCTTAAGGCGGAAGAAGAAATTGACGACAGAATAGTCGTTAAACCTCCTGATGCTATTAAGAAAAAAATACTTAGAAATACTCTTAAAGGGCATTTAATGGGGGTAACTTCAGTAGCGTTCTCTCCAGATGGGAAATATATTGTAAGTGGTTCGAAAGATAAAACAATAAAAATTTGGGATTTATTTTCCGGAAAACTTATTAGAACTCTCATAGGACATAAAAAATACGTAACTTCCGTCGCTGTTTCACCTGATGGAAATTATGTAGTTAGTGGTTCCAACGATAAAGCTATTAGAGTATGGGAATTGTCTACAGGAAAACAAGTTCAAATTCTTAAAGATCATACTCTTCACGTGTTATCCGTTGCTATTTCGCCTGACAGTAAACATATCGTAAGTGGTTCAATTGACAAAGATATTAAAGTGTGGGAACTATCGAGTGGAGAACTTGTAAGAACGATTAAGGGGCACAAAAAGGAGATAAGTTCAGTCGCAGTATCATCTGACAACAAATACATAGTGAGTGGATCAACCGATGCAACAATAAAAATCTGGGATTATACTAGCGGGTCATTAGTTAGTACAATTGAAAATGTTGATAAAAAACTTACTGCTGTGACTATTTCTCCGGATGGGAAAAATATAATTAGTAGTTCGAGTGGTAAATCTGTTAAAATATGGGACATTTCGACAGGAAATCTCGTAAGGGAATTGGAAGGACATACCTTTTATGTTTTATCTTTAGCTATTTCTCATGAAGGTTACAAAATTGTAAGCGGTTCTTTCGATAAAGATGTTAAATTGTGGGATTTCTCAACAGGAAACCTTATCATAACCTTCGAGGGGCACAGAAAAGAAGTAAATTCAGTCGCTTTCTCTCCGGATGACAAATATATCATTAGCGCCTCAAGTGATAAGACGATAAAGATCTGGGAGCTTTAACGATTATAATCTTGACTCCTTCTTTTTAATCTAATTTTTAATAATCCCTATCTAACAAAAAATCCGCCTATTGGAGAAAAATTGACGAGAAATACTTATTTTGACAGATTTATAAAAAACCCCTCTGTTTTGAACCAAAAATGACAAATTTGGAAAATTTATGATATCTTTAAATACTATAAGCTCATAATTTCATCTAATAAATTTTAATTAAGAGTGCGAAAAAAATGAAAGGGAAATATAGAAAGATTGCCATTCTCGTTTTTTTATTGAGTATACTATTAGGCTCTGAGAGCATAACGATTTTATCACATTTTACTGATAACTCTTATTCTGAACCTCCTTTAGATAGACAGAAAATCAATACTTCAGGAAATAATTATTATTTCCTCGATGGTATCACTCAAATTGGATACTCTTTTGATGCTAAGCATGAGTGTTATATTTTAACAGAATTAGGTGGTACTGATTTTACTACTTTTGAATTAAACAGCCAGATATATGACGTAAACTATGGATTGAACATAATTCCCATAGATTTCGGTAATACTTCTGCTTTACATACCCTTTCCTTTGAACAAGGCGATATTGACGATCAGAATTTTGAGTGGTTCGCGATACAGCCATTAATAATAGAAGAAAACGAAACTGTTGTTAGTTTAGATGATACATTTTCCACTTCATTTTTTGCCGCAGGAACGGTCGCAATCTTAGTTCAACCTTCATTTTCATATAACTGGCTTTATTTAGAATTGGATGGAAATGTAATTAATGATGTATACGATCCAAGTTATTATCCCGAAATTGATAGCACATTATTTAGCTATTTCGTTGAAGATGGTTCGTATTTATCCTTTATTTTTCACCTTGATCCTCAAGAACACTCCCTCAACATAAAAGGTAATGGTTCTTTGAATTATAAAATTATCTCGAACTACGATTGGGATGGCGATCTAATTTTTGATGTTGAGGAAGTTCAAAAGGAACTCTTTTACGATAATCTAGATCCTACTATCCCCAATGTTTGGGGATATTTTGAAAAATCGGAGAAAATTTCTAAATTTAGTAATATATCTGGATTGGGTTCTGGGTTCTTCTATTTTTATATTCCTGAACTATTTGTTGGAGCAAAGTATCTTTATTTATATTCAAAAAGCGGTACCATTTCTGACATAGTAGTTGATGGTGACTTTCTTACATTAGATGGTGTTATATTATCTCAGAGCCATGAAATCACACCATTTGGCTATCTCAGCAAAGGTCATCATTCCGTTGATTATCGTTACAATTTAAATGAAACAACAGAGATTTTAATACAAGTAGACGGATTAGACGTATTAATTTTAGATAGAATAGAATTTAAAGACACGGATGGAGATGGAGTTAAGGACATTCAGGAGCGGAACATAGGTACAGATGTAGATCTAATTGATACAGATTTTGATGGTTTACTAGATAATATAGATTCATCTCCATTGGCTTCCATGATGTTAGAGAACGGTGCTTCCAACTATTTTGATATCCCGGCTAACCTTGATAAAAATACCGTAATAACTATGAGAATCAAGAAACCAAATCAAGATTATACTACACTTGAAGAAAGAATTTACTTGGACGGTCATTCTCATGGATCCGGCTTAAATATTACTATTTTTCCAATCATCGAGGTTTACGGAAATTTCACGGGAATCGAAGATCCAGTACCCGATCTCGAGCAATTAAATGCATCATCTATATATTCGTACGCTCAATTATCGGATGAGAGTTTTGAATTTAAATTAACTTATGAAAAAGGACATCCTGCAAAAAATGACGGTGAAATCGAACTTAGAGTACATTTTAGGTGGATGGTGTTATACAATAATTCAGGAACACCAAGTCTCCTACGAAACTATAATTTCGAAAACGATATCCTGCTTCAATCAATGACAGTTGAAGAATTAGGAGACGCAAATTATATTTTGGGAACACCCGATTCAATGATTGAAAACCAAATCTTATGGACAATGGCTCAAAATCCCGCTCTAGGGTCGCCAATAGATTACAATGTAAACGACGATATAGTTGGAATGGGGACCATAGATTATTTAGATATAGCTAATCAAACATGCATAGATTATGATAATGCACAATTAGATGAAAATGAAACAATAGTATTATATGTTGCTGGAGAACAAAGCAATTATGATTTGTTGAACAAAATCTCTTTACAATCTATTACAAATCCTTCATTTGAAGCAAATCACTCGGGCGAATTTACTTCTTATATCACATTTTACGCGATATATGACCCTAACATTAATGGCAGCAATTTTAAGCAATCGTTTGTTAAAAAATGTTATGAAATTGGTTGGAATAATCTTTCTACTGATTTAATAACCAAAATTGAGGAAAGAGCTAGGATTCAGGCATTACCGATAAAAATGGAATCTTTTTCGCTTCAAAATTCAAGAGTCTTGAAAATAACTCAAGCAGTGGGCACTCAAATTCCCTTGTCTGATATTCCCACCACTCTAGAGCCAATTCTCAACGAAAAAATTTCGTTCTTAAACCAAACATTTCTTGAACCAATAGAAGTAGAACAAGATTCCCCACAACTATTCTTCAATGAATCTAAACACTATCTTCATGAAACCCTAGACACTCATCAAATGAAAGTAGAAGCTAGCGAACTTATCTTTGAGTCGGAAAGTATTCCCTTATCAGAAAGATTTGTTACTTTTTTGGATAGATTAAAAACTTCGAGTTATGAATTAGAAAATGTTATCAATCTTAATCCTGAATTTGGTATAAACTTTAATTTCCAGATTCTCTGGGATACGGAAATATCTCTTCAAGAAAGACTTTTAGGAATAGATATAGTGATAGCTGTTCTATATACAGATTTTATTAAAGAAAGTTTTCCTGGATTCGCTGAAGTATGGGAAGCAGGATGGGCAATATATGAAGAATTAGACGAAATAAACGGGATTTTTGAAGGTTTGAAGGAAATTCTTGAACCGTTTAAATACTCAGATTTTCTTAAAAGTTATGGGACCACAATATCTGAATTTTCGAAATGGGCCCAAAGTAAACAATCAGTTCTAGGCATATTTAGTATTGCATATGGAGGATACCAACTTATCGTGGGAATCTTTGAGTTATATGATTTATTAAACAGTGATGCGAATTACAGCTACGGTAGTTTTGCTCTAAAAATTACGATTGCTATAGGAAATATAATTCTAAGTGTATTGACAATAGCTAGTGGAGTAGTTCAGCTTGCCTTGCTTACTACCACATATGCACTCTCAATAACTCTTGTAACATTATCTCATGTGCTTCCTATAGTCGGATTAATTATTATGATAATTATTAGATGTTTAAACTTTTACGATAGACTGTTAACAGCTTTTGAAAGTGATGATATCTCCGTTATTGTTGACGAAATCAAAATTATATTAATCGAAATTGCATTTCCGTTTATTAATGTTAAAATATTAAAAACTTTAATCGAAACCGATCAATTAGATCTTCTTAGTTTGCTCTTTTTCGGTTTTTTTCTTGGATGGATTTTAATTGATATTTTTATGGAAAAACCTGAACCTAAAAAAATTACTATTGTTCCAAGTCTTGATATTATCTGGGAAGATCCCGAAGGAGTGCCTCTAAGTTATCTTACTTTTCCTCGTAGAGATACATGGATTGGAAATAGCTTGACTGTAGCGGATCAGTTAACCTTTCATTTGACATTTCTTAACGATGGAAATGCAACCATAGCTGCTTTTAGCAGAATAGGGATGCCGTCGTCTGACGGTACGTTAGTTTATGATTGGGGTGATTCTACAGGTTTACTTGCTCCAAATGAAACCGGTGAGGTTAATCATAATACACTTGTCCCATTAACTTCTCCTGATTTGATTATTATGTGGAATCTACAAATTATTCTGGATAATGGCTCTGTGATTTATGATGAAGTAATTCAAATTAATACTAGTCAACCTGTATGTCCTGATAATGTTGCTGAATTTTTCTCTTTAACTGACGAAATTTTAGAACCTGCTAGTGAACAAAACCCTAAGATTAGTGTGAAAGATCATGCACTTATTGAACTTGATCCCACAGATGGAAATGTACCCGTAAACATCTCTCTTGACATAGAAGGTTTTATTAACGCTCCAGTTACATTTAATATAACGTGCGATAATTCAAATTTCTACCCGGACACACCTACTATTGTCCAGAACTTATATTCTGATATCAATTTTAACCTATATTCTCAAGATTTTAACTATTTAGGTGGAATATATTATTTTGCTATTGAAATTATCAACGGAACAGGAGACACAATTTTTAATGAAGAGGTCCCATTCAGATTATCCTTTTTGAGAGATTTGGCTTATTCGCAAACAAATATCATTTACGAAGAGGAGATTAACAAAGAATATTACCAAAATAATATTTCTACTCCGATTGATGTGCCAGCAACTATGGTTGGAGTTGGTGATGTTTTATTTCTCAAATACATAACAAATAGCAGCAAAAAAATCAATATATCACTTTTCCTTGACGCTCAACATATGAACACATACCTCCTAAAATCACGCGGAAGCTTAGATAATCCTCAGCAATTCGTTGAAATTTTAGTCGATAAAGAATTTACATTTAATAAGGTCTATATAGAAGGTGATCTTTCGAGCGAAGATTACCTACTGATCAAAGATCTTACAATGATAGATGGAACCCCTCAACCTCCTAGTGATGTATATTTCAATCCATTTAATTTCACAAATAATGGAAATGTACCGGAATTTGTTAGATTTTCATTTTCGGGAATTCCATTTGAGGGGATTGATACTACTCTATACCAAAGTGAATTTGCGGGGAAACATCAATACGGGTTAATAACAGAAGGAGAAGAAAGAATGTGTCTGTTTAATATCTCTACCCCTAATAAAGCTATTTCTAACCTCTATTATAGGAGCATCACAGCTCGTGATCCAATAAGTAGTAATATTTTCTGCAAATATTACGATAACTTAGAGATAGAAGGAATCTATATTAATAATCCAATAAATACAACCCACAATCAATATCTTCGCGAAGACAAATTAATGATAAGTATAATACCGCAAGAAGATCTCGAATGGAGTAGTTATTCATTGGATGATCAACCTACTGTTAACTTCTCGTATAGTGTTTATATTCCTATACCTCAAGAAGGCCTACACAAAATTCAAATATTTGGAGAAAACTCATTCAGTGAATCTTTCGAATCAGATGTAAGGTATTTTACTACTAAATCTATGCTTATAGATATCAAAAACCCAGTTTCCGAATTGTATTCTGAACCGAACATAGGTTATATATACAATGCCTCTTATGGATTTGAATACGAACTTAATGGATCCAAGCCCATGGGCTTCGATTCAAGTGAAAATGTACATATTAATAACTACATGGACAATCACATAAAAGTAGTGGAATTAAAGAATAAAAATGAACACTTAACTTACACGAATGAAATCCCTAAAGCTATAGGTACAGTAGAACTATGGATTCGGTTTGGTGACCTTGATCACAACATCTATTCGATTGATTTTAGAGATTCTCTCACAAACGATTATTTATTCGGAATAAATGCATATGATGATACATGGCATTACAGTCCAGATTACCAAACCACTTTGTCTATCCCTAATGTTGCTGATCCTCAAAGTAATACATGGTACCATGTAAAAATCGATTTCAGATGTAATGGAGCACCATCATATTTGGGCTTACCGGAAGAGTATTTTGCTATAACTATAAATGGCGTAAGTTCAGGTCCACTAGATTATTGTTACACGGGATTAAATGAATGTGGATCGATAAAAATTAGAACAGGTTATGATAATTCAGTGTATGAAAAACTATGGGTAGATGCTATTGGATTTTCATGGGATACTGATTACGCAATTGGAGATAACCTAGAAGGAATGGAACGCTATGTCCTTCCATTAATTTATGATTCCGATGTTTATCTTAAAAGCATAAACTATTCTATTGATAGTAGCAATACAACTCCACTATTAACAAGAGATTTAGCATTATTTAGCGTAAATGGTTCTCAGACCTACGAATTATGTGGAACCGACATTTTTGGAGATAATTACGAGTCCAATGTTGTTAACTTATCAATAGAGAAAGTAGATTTCTTCACACCTTCAGGAACTAATGTGTTAATAATTGATCCATTTACGGGTATATCCTTTAACTTCAGTAATATCATTACTGAGGGTATTACGACAATTTCTTTAAAAACCAATGATACCGTTCCAGCTTTCCCCTCTACTGTTGAATTTAATTCTTACGATTACCCCATTTACATCTTATCCACACATTTTTACGAAATTACCACATCAGCCGAGATTTATGATCCTGTTACAATTACATTTCCATATCCCGAAGATCGTGTGCAACGCAATGAAAGAAATATTCGTCTATTTCATTATGGTGGAAGTTGGTACAACATCACTCAAGATTTATATTTAAGCCGAAACGAGATTAGCGGTGTTGTTTCGAGTTTTTCAAATTTCGTTATAATTGAGATTCTGGACTATGTTAGTCCTATAACTCAAGTGATGTTAAACGGTTCATATGCTCAACAAGTGAACGAATACTCACACGATGTCTTGGTAGAGATTTTTGCATTCGAGGATTTTCAAGGAGTAGAAACATTTTACACTCTAGATGGCACGACTTGGATATTTTACTCGGGACCTTTTATATTGAGTACAGAAGAATATTACCATTTTCAAGTTTATTCTATTGACGGTTCAAACAACTCCCTAATACCAAGTTGGTACGATATTCTGATTGATAAGTCACCTCCAATAACAAAAATAATTATAGACCCTTTTAAAACGGATTCTAGCGGTAATATTTATTATCTTGAGGAATCTACAATCTCCTTTGCTGTAAATGATACTTCACCTTATTACACAACTTACTTCCGTATTGAAAACACTCAATATGACGATTTTGATTCTTACGATGGCCCAATTGAAATTACAAATTCTGATACCTGGGTAATTCATTTTTACAGCGTTGATATGATGGGTCACATAGAGGAAACACAAACTTTAACTATTTCAAGATATAGTCCCGTTGCAGAATTTCTACCAATTATTATAGTATCAAGCATCGCAGGTTTAGCTGGTGTAGCAGTAGTTCTAACTATTCTATTACTAAGAAAACGAAAGCGTAGTTCTATAATAAACCCCTAATTAAATCTTATTCTTCTTTTTTTCTGTTCTCAACTTTTAATTGTTAACCTAAAAAGTTATTAGCTGTTAATTATTTATAAATGCAAATATCAATTATTTTTAGAGTTATTAGAATGGCTGAAGAACCTCAATTTCCCCCGCTTCCAGATATAGGAGACATACTCGAACGAAAGGATCGCTTCAAACAAAAGAACACAGCAGTTTTAAAGTGTAGAGAATGTAAAGCGAAATATCCTCGAGAATTTAAAGAAGGAGATTATGTTTTTAAAAATCTTAAGGACGAAAAATGTAAAGAATGTAATCGTGATGCGACTTTAACCATTGAAGAGATTTATTCTGAGTGGATTGATCCAAAAAAAGAAAAATAATGATTTTTGTTTAATTTTTAACTATTTATTCGCTTTCTGTTAATCGCAATATAAGCGCATCCTAAACCTGTTCCTGTTATGATTATAATTGAGACGAATAATGTAACTCCTAAAATACCGAGTGCGTTGATATCAAAGAAGTAATATATGTAATTACCAGTGAAAGTGCCATGTATAAAAACAAACGCAAGATAACATACAGGATAAATGCAGATCCAATAGAGTAAGTACTTCCATTTATATCTCGATTTGTTTTCCGTTAATATCCAATCAACTATAAACGCGATTGGAGTGATATAATGGAAAACAAGGTTACTAAATGCTGCCCAACCCGAAGGATGATAAAAAGGGGCCAATAAAATCGCAAAGAAAATAAATGTTATGGAGATATAGACGGTAAAAGCACCTTTGAGAAGTCCTGTGATTCTTTCAAGAGATTCTGGCTTGTTGTGCCATAGAATTGCTAAAGTATACCATATCATGACCATAAAGTTTGTTTGTATAGTGAATGCTCTAAAGCTATCAAACCACTCGTAAAATGGGCCATAGAAGAGGCCGTATATTACTATACTCGCTATAAATGTAAACCAACTAAGTCCCGCAAAAAGGATACGGTAGATTAAAACAATTTTATTTGATAGATTAATATTTTTCATTTTTTAAACCGTTCTATTAGAGTTAATCATGCTTTTTGAAAGAATGATATAATAAAAACTTATTACTATGCTGAATCTTGAGAAAAATCCTTAATACTCAAAATAAAAAAAAAAGGATTGTATCTTTTTTAGCTTTTTGTTCGTTTTCTATTAATCCCAATATACAAACTTCCTATAATTAAACCCACTCCAATTAAGAAAATTAGGACGATAATATAACCTAGTAATCCGCGTTGGTTAATGTTTAAAAAGGGATATATGTAATCACCGGTGAATGAGCCGTGTATAAAAGAGAATATCAAATAACTGATCGGATACAATGTCCAATAAGGTAAATACTTCCATTTGTATCTTACTTCAGTTTCTGTTAATATCCAATCGAGTATAAATGCGATAGGTGTAAGATAGTGCAATATAATATTGGTAAACGCGGCAAATCCCGTGGGATGGTACAACGCTTGCAATAGAATAGCAAAGAAGACGAATGTTGTCGTTATGAAGAGCGTAAACGCCCCTTTTAGAGGCCCTTGTATTTTTTTGAGAGCTTCTGGTTTATTATACCACATGATTGCAAGTATTAACCATGCACAAACCAATATATTAGTTTGAGTTGTGTAAAATTTAAAACCGTTCAACCATATGAGAGGTAACCCCGATTCAACAGCGCTAATAGACCAACCAGCTATAAGTGTGGACAAAGTTAAGACAAGCAAACAAATTCGATAAACTAATATAATTTTGTTTGAAATATTTATATTTTTCATTTTTTAATTTATCCCCATATAAATTGATATTGATTTGTCTAAGAGTAGATTAAAAATAAATTTACTACATTTCTGCCCTTAAGCAAAATTAATAATTAATCTATACCTAATAACTTAATTATCAAATTTGCCATGGAATAGGGATCAAGACTTTTATCCATAACTAACCGTAAATACTCGTCAATTGTTGGATTGGAATGAATTAAACCTTCAACCTTTTCTGAAATTTTATGTTTTAAAATTTGGATCGTTTCACTTTTTATCCGATTTTTCTGATAGACGACTAAAACTCCGGAGTTTTTTAGATATTCTCGATGTTTATCTATTAATTTAATCAAATGTTCAAAGTTCTCGCCTTTTCTCGAGTTAACTTTAATGATTTCGGGAGTCCAATTTGATTCGAGTAAGTTGTTTTCTCCGTGGCTTTCAGATTCGTACTTGTAGTTCATTTTTAATTCTAACATTTGCATAACATCGGAGATCTTCTTATCGGCTCCTGCTAAATCCATTTTATTTACCACAAATATATCTGTAATTTCCATAATGCCCGCTTTAATTGCTTGAATGTCGTCTCCTGAACCGGGTACTAAGAGTACAATCACTGTTTGAGCGGATTTAAAGATATCAACTTCAGATTGCCCTACACCAACGGTCTCTACAATGATTATATCGCAACCATACGCGTCTAAGATTTTTACTGCGTCCTCTGTTGCTCTTGCTAACCCCCCCAGCTGTCCCCTGTTTGCCATGCTCCGGATAAATACATCCTTTAAGGAAAAGTTATCTTTCATCCGGATTCTATCACCTAAGATCGCCCCACCAGTTATAGGGCTGGTTGGATCGACACAAATAATCCCTATTTTCTTACCTTGTTCAGCAAAAAGTTTAGTTAATGTAGAAATAAAGGTAGACTTTCCACTTCCTGGTGATCCCGTTACCCCTAAAATATAAGCATTTCCGGTGTGCCCATAGATTGCATTAATGATGCTTTCTGCGGCTTCAATATCGTTTTCTACTAAAGTGATAAGTCTAGCAACCGCTCGAGAATTTCCGTTTAGTAGTTTTTCAATTAAATCAGAATAATCCATTATTAGCTATCTTTTTAAGTTGTTTTTCACAAATTCTACAATTGTTTTCAGCTCTGTTCCCGGGCCGTAAAATCCTTTTAAACCGTGTTCCTCTAAAAATGGTTTATCTTCGTCAGGTATAATTCCTCCTACACTCACAAGAACGTCGTCAATCTCGTTTTCCTTGAGTTTATCCATAATAACGGGGCATAAGGCCTTATGAGCACCAGACAACATACTTAACATAACAGCATCTGGATCTTCCTGAAGAACCGTCTGGACTATCATATCTGGAGTTTGGTGGAGCCCCGTATAAATAACCTCCATTCCCGCATCTCTTAACGCTCGAGCAAGAACTTTTGCACCTCGATCGTGTCCATCTAATCCCGGTTTACACACTAAAACTTTTATCTTTCTATTTTCTGTCATATTATTAACCTATTTTAAAATATTGAGTCTTCTCGATATTCTCCAAATACTTCTTTAAGAGTAGTCATTACTTCTCCTATTGATGCATATTCTCTAATAGCATCCATTATGTATGGCATTAAATTTTCAGTGCCTTCTGCTGCTTGTTTTAATTTTTCTAGCTTGTCTTGAACTTGGCTATTACTTCTTTGATCTCTTACACTTTGTAAAATCTTAACTTGCTCTTCTCCAACCTTTTCGTCAATTTTTAACAAAGGAGTAGCGCAAGCTTCTCTTAACTGAAAATCGTTAACCCCTACGATAATTCTATCTTTATTTTCAATTTCTCGTTGATATTTATACGAGGAATTTGCGATCTCTTTTTGGAAAAAGTTGGCTTTAATTGCAGGGATCACACCCCCTAATGCTTGGATTTTTTCAAAGTATCGTTCAGCTTCTTCTTCCATTTTGTTAGTGAGCCACTCAACATAATACGAACCCGCAAGAGGGTCTACCGTATCCGCAGCTCCTGATTCATTTGCAATAATCTGTTGAGTTCGTAAAGCGATCTTTGCTGCTTTTTCAGTTGGCAAGCATAAAGCCTCGTCAAACGAGTTTGTATGAAGAGATTGAGTCCCTCCTAAAACAGCAGCTAAACCTTGTATTGTGACTCTAGCAATATTGTTCTCTGGCTCTTGTGCGCTTAATGACACTCCCGCGGTTTGAGTGTGAAAACGTAACCTCATCGATTCTTTCTTCTTGGCTCCAAACTTGTTTTTTAAGCGTTTAGCCCATATGCGTCGGGCTGCGCGATACTTACAAATTTCTTCAAAAAAGTCATTGTGAGAATTGAAGAAGAAAGAAAGCCTGGGAGCAAAGTCATCCACATCTAAACCTCGTTCCATAGCAGCTTCCACGTAAGCAAATCCGTCTGCTAGCGTAAAAGCGAGTTCCTGAACTGCTGTGGAGCCTGCTTCTCGAATATGATAACCTGATATTGAAATGGTATACCATTGTGGAACATTTTTAATGCAGTATTCAATTGTGTCAATAATTAAACGCATGGAGGGTTCAGGTGGAAAAACCCATGATTTTTGGGCTATATATTCCTTAAGAATATCATTTTGGATTGTTCCTCTTAGTTTGTCTGGAGAATGTCCTTGTTTTTCGGCTGTCACAATATACATCGCTAACAATATAGCTGCGGGAGCGTTTATTGTCATTGAAGTAGAAATTTTTGATAAATCGATTCCACTAAATAAAGTCTCCATATCTTTTAAGGTATCAATTGAAACACCCTCCTTTCCAACTTCACCTAAAGCTTTTTCGTCGTCAGCCTCATACCCGTAAATAGTATGTAAACTAAATGCTACACTTAAACCCGTCGTCCCATGTTCTAGCAAAAATTTATATCTTTCATTAGTTTGCGCTGCTGTACCAAATCCAGCAAATTGTCTCATTGTCCACAATCGACCGCGATACATATTGGGATAAGCCCCGCGAGTAAAAGGATATTCTCCGGGTGCCCCTAAATCTCTATTGTAATCAATACTTTTGCTGTCTTCAGGTGTATAGAGTGTTTTTATCTCGATACCAGATAAATTCTCAAATTTCTCTTGTCGTTCGTTTTTAGTTGGTTTTAAGGTTTTATTCTCGTCAATTTCTGCCATAATTCTATCCTTCCTTTAGCTATTAAAACCAGATTATGCGATATAAACTTAACATATCCTAATTTTTGATAGGAATCTAAATATATTAACTTTTGTCATAGTATCTCTCAAAATAGAATTTAGTATTGTTTTTTCCAAATTTAATTAGAAACTGTGGAAGGAAAAACAATTTGATTATAGTTAAATTATTTAAGAATTAGTAAATGATATTCTACATAGATTTTTAATTTAAATTAACGAATTTACATAAGCTTTAATTATATTTAAGTGGTGAAAGTCTTTAAAGTCGCCTTAGTAAACCCTGGACCTGGAGAAATTTTAGAAAGAGGAAGGATTATCGCAAATGCAGATCATATTTATCCCCCTTTAGGTATTTGTTACTTAAGTTCAGTATTGAAGAAAGAGAATTATTCTGTTGATATTGTTGATCAAGCAGCAATGGGTTTCAATTTGGTTCAAATTGTAAATTGGATTAAAAAGAAAGACCCCGATGTTTTAGGTTTTTCTACTCTAACAGCTTCAGGATCGGGAATTAGTGCGGCTTTAACTTCGATTGAAGTAAAGGAATGGAACCCAAATATTAAAATAGTATTTGGAAATCGGCATGTAAATCATAATGATTATAGGATTTTAAACAAATACCCCGAAGTTGACATCTGTGTGAGGGGAGAGGGAGAATATACCTTCACGGAGTTAATTAGGGCCTTAGAAAAAAATAAATCTTTAGAAGACATTAAAGGACTAACCTATAGAGACAATGGAAAGATAAAAAGAACTACTGACCGTCCTTTGATCAAAGATCTCGATGCTATACCTTTTCCAGATAGAAAAGCCTTAAATCTCGAGTATACTGGAAGTTTTGGTGGTTTAGAGTTTGCACCTGAAGGATTTACCTCAATGACTTCTTCTCGAGGGTGTCCTTACCAGTGTAAGTTTTGTTATGGAAAAAGAACTGTTGGTTTTAGGACTCGTTCAGTGGAGAATATCCTAGAAGAAATTCTATTTTTAGAGAGTGAAGGATATAAATATATAAATTTTGTGGACGATAATTTCACCGTCTCTAAGAATAGAGTCGTAAAACTCTGTCGTTTAATGCGAAAACACAAATTAGATATGGATTGGATATGTGAGGGAAGAGTAAACCAAGTATCTGATGATATGTTGCAAGAAATGCGGAGAGCAAATTGCAGAATTATGTTTTACGGGGTAGAAAGTGCGAATCAGAGAATTCTCGATTATTATAGAAAAAACATAACCCCATCCCAATCAATTCTTGCGGTAAAAAAGACTCGCAAGGCAAAAATACCATTTATCTTAGGCTCGTTTATAGTTGGTGCGCCAGGAGAAACATTTTCAGAAGTCTATAATACCTTAAAATTCGCTCAAAAAATGGAAATTGACTTTCCCGTCTTTAACCTTTTGGGAACAATGCCTGGAACTGATATCTGGGATGAGATGGTAGAGAAAAACTTTCTAGATGAAGACAAATATTGGGAAGAAGGAGTTCATATCCCCGATATAGATCCTAACGGAGTTCCAACCGAAGTTATTTCAAATTTAATATTTAAAATGTTAAGACAGTTTTTTATGAATCCAAAATTCATGTTAAAAGCAGTGTATAGGAGTACCACAAGTTATTACAAGATTAAAACTGTGTTTAACATTCTTGCTCATAACTTAAAGAATTTTGAAGATTTCCATGGATTGAAATCATTTTGGAACCCAGACAATGTTTAATTGATAAAATTTCATCCCCAAAATGGTTTCCAAGTATTCCAAATATCCCATCTTTCAACGTTTTTAAAATTTTGCAGGATCGCTCTTTGCCTATATCTGCTTTTTGCGGTCTTAATTATTTGCCTAGAAATATAGCTGGGACGCCTCATGAATTTAATATGGGCTTGTCTAATCCTGTAAATTAATTCACTCAACGGAATCGGAAGAACAGCAGTTCCAACTTCCCAAGATTCATCTGGGTTAATCTTCTTTTCTTTAACCATTTGATCCCATATCCAATTTCCGGGTATTATACCTAAAATATGAAATTGTGGGAAGTCAATATCTAATTTCAGCGAAAAATTAAGAGTTTCAATAATTTCTTCACGTGTCTCAATTGGTGCCCCCACGATAAAGTTTGCTAAAATCAGGTCAATTCCCACCTTTTTGGAATTCTTTACTGCATCGTAAATTTGATTTATAGTAATTTTTTTATTGTACCAATCTAAAAGTCTCTGAGATCCACTTTCAACGCCAAAACTAAGAATTTTACATCCCGCTTGTTTCATAGCGTTTAATAGCTCTTTTGAACTTTGGGTTACTCTACCCTCAGCCATCCAATTGAAATCCAGTTTTTCTTTCCTTATTAAATTTGATAAGTTTAACAACCTTTTCTTACTAATAGTGAAGTTATCGTCAACCCATTGTAAATTTTTATAGCCTTGACTTTCAAGAAGGGATAATTCTTCCACTATATTTTCTGGAGACCTCGGACGCCATTTTCCCCAAAACATGGAGCTTGAACAAAATGAACACTGAAACGCACATCCCCTTGATGAAGCTGCGGAAGTAAATTTTCCAACAGATAACTCAAGGCCTTCCACTTCATTTTTATATTCAATATTTCCTAATAAACTTCTATCGGGAAAAGGAAGTATATCTAAATTTTCTATTTGAGGTCTATCGTCATTTCTAATAATTCTTCCATTATCACGATATGTTAAACCTTTAATCCCTTCAAATGATTGATCTTTTTCAACTTTTTGGGCAATTTCTAAAAGAGTTTGTTCTCCTTCTCCTCTTATACAAGCATCTATAAAAGGATATTTTTCTAATATTCTTCTATCATTGAACGTTGCGTGATAATTTCCAAAAAGAATTTTTATATTCGGATTGATTTCTTCTTTTACTCTTCTGCTTATTTCTGCAGATATTATTCCTGTTCCCGCTGTGGTTATTGTTGAGAAGCCTAAAACATCTGGATTCTCTTCTTTTATCCACCGTAATGTTCTCTCAACCGAATAACCCCTCGCGAACTGATCAAGTATAGACACATCATAGTTATTCTTACTTAAATAAGTAGCGAGGTATAAGATTCCCATCGGAGGAAATCCAAAAAACTCTATTTTTTCTTCAGTATACTTCTCAGCCTCTTTAACAGTCCCGATAAATGTACTTGTTTCTGGGAGTTTTGGAAAAATTAACGATACCTTCATAAAATCTTACCCTAATTTCAACTGAAAACAATTATTAATAAATGGGTAAATTTGTCCTTTAAATTAAAACTATATCATTTCAATTGTTATAAAGGTGAAAAATAAATCTTATAATTAAATTAACTTTTGATATATTTACTAAGTTATTGATATAAATTGTTAAAATAATATGAAAGAGATTGATATCATTTCTTTTGGGAATGGGCTAAAATATGAAATTAATTGATAATAAAATCCAAAGGGTTGTTTTAGTGAACCCAAATTTTGTAACTAAGAGCATCACTGATAATTTTACCATTCCTGCCTTAGGTTTAGAAACAATAGCAGCGAATATTTTAGATATCGTAAAAGTTAAGATAGTTAATGCTAAAGTTAGAGATCTAAACACTGAAGAAATAATGAAAGAAATTTATGATTTTAAGCCGGATATTGTCGGAATTTCATGCTGTTTCACAATTGGTATTGATTTTGCTTTAATAATCGCAAAGCGATCAAAAAAATTAGGTTTTGCAACGGTTTTAGGAGGATGGCATCCAAGTTTTGATTACTCTGAAGTTCTAAAGCATCCTTTTGTAGATGTCGTAGTCCGTGGAGAAGGGGAAATTACCTTTCGGGAACTGATTAAGAATAAAAATCTAGAAGAGATAAAAGGCATCTCATATAAAGATAATGGGGATATGATTAACAACGCCGATCGTCCTTTAATCAAAGATTTAAATAAATTACCATTACCGGCGAGGAAATTAAGGAGCAAAGAATCTTATTATCAGATTTTTCAGATGCCAATAGACGCACTGGAAACATCTAGGGGGTGTCCCTTTAAATGCACTTTCTGTAATATTCACTTGTTTAATCGAGGAACTTATAGAACAAAAAGCATTGAACGAGTCATTCAAGAGTTAAAAATTATATCAAGTCAAAAAAAGGGGTTAAACGTGCTTCTTGTAGATGACAATTTCACTGCAAATATGAAAAGAGTGGAAAAAATTTGCGATCGAATCATCGAAGAGGACATTAAATTAGATTTTATTTGTCAAAGTAGAATAGATGTCATTAAAAACAATCCAAATATAATTAAAAAAATGTCTGAAGCAGGTTTTTGGCTGTTTTTTCTTGGTATCGAATCGTTCAATCAGAAGTCATTAAATGATCTGCAAAAAAAAATCAGTTTTAGAGACATCGTAGAAGGACTCAAAATACTTCAAGATAACGATATTATAACAATTGGTAGTTTATTAATAGGTTCAAGTTTTGATGAAGAAGAAAAAGACACGGATGTAATGATAAAAGTAGTTAGGAAATTGGGAATAGACTTCCCGCTTTACTCGGTAATGACTCCATTACCTGGCACGAAATTTAGAGCCGAATTAATTGAAAAAGATTACTTAATCTCTTATAATTGGAGAGAATATAATTTTACAACAGCGGTGAATCGACTCAATAATTTATCAAGGGAAAAATTAGAACAATTATTATATAAAGCATACTATTATGGTTATTTTAAAAGAGGTTGGAAAAATACTCTACTAAGACTTCTAAAAAGGAAGGGAATTAAATTTATTTTGTATTCAAGAAAAAATTTTAGAATTATAACAGATTTGATAAGCTTTATGATAAATATTGGATTAATGAAATATAGAACGGATAAAACAGCTCAATTGAAATCTTCTACGACAATCAAAACTTTTCATAAATAAGTTTTTCGAAACAAAATTCCTTGCAATTTAAAATTAAAGACATAATAAATTAAGAAGGGATTTTCTCATTATAGCCTATTAAGTCTTTTAAAGAAACAAATTTCACTTCTTTAGAAAGGGCTTCCATGATAAATGTTCTTAACCTTTGTATAAATCTATCTCCTGTATTAACCCAACGATCGAGCCTAATCAGAAGATTTTTGTATTTAGTAATTGAGTTTGTTTGATTGAAAATAAGAGCCTTCATATCTATCGCTTCCCATGGATGGAAATATAATATGACCAACTTCTTTTTGAAGATCAATTTAGAGAAAAATTGAAGATTTAGAGGTGTCCTAAAATAGATGTTATAATTGGAAGGAGGAAATTCATTAATTTGGGAGTTAAATTTTTGGTATTTATTCAAATTTTTAGGGGAACTTATTGAGGAATCATATTTAAAACCTAAATTAGCTAAAATCTTAAATAAGAACAACGGTGGTTTTAGATATGTCGCTCTAAATCCAACAATTTCTGACTGCTGGCAAAGATTCTCTAAAAGTTTCTTATTCTTATAGATTAATTGATAACATTCGTTGAAATCTAGCTCATTTAACCTTTCATGGTTTAAACCATGGCATGCTATTTCATGGTTTTTTCGTTTAATTAATTTTACATACTCTGGGAAGCGTTCAATTATATTTCCAGTACAAAAGAATGTCCCCTTGATGTTGAATTCGTCTAATATTTTTAATATTTTCAGCAATCCGAACTTTACCCCTAAATAAGAGTTAAATACTCCTGGAATGTCCCTTTCAATATCAAAGGTTAAAACTATCTTCATCAGGTCAGATTTAATAATCGTCAATCTATACTACTCATAAAATTAAAAATTATAGCGAACTAAACTTGATAAACCTATTTAAAGACACTCAAAAAAAGAAAATTCTTATATAATTATCTGATGTTATTTAGAATATTACTGTGTAAAGAAATCAAATTTGAAAAATAAAGGGTGATAAAATGCCAATAATGAGTGGTTGGGAGGTTTCTCCCGATCGAATTGAAAAATTTGAAAAGATGTTAAGTTCAGACCCTGTAGGGGATCCTATCATAACCTCAAAATGCAAACTCAATAAAGATATAGGGTTTATCGTTGCAAGTACTAATGGGTTTTCTTGGAAGATACAAGGAGGAATGAGAACTTCGATGTATTCAATGGGGAAAAGTAAGTGGGTAAGATGGCACGATGTAGATAAAATTGACCTAAAAAAAGAAGGAGTTCTTCTTGTATACATAAAAGTTAGGGAGAAAAATGGTCCTCTAAAAATAGATGGAAAAGGTAATCCAAAATTAAAGAAATGGCAGCTTGTATTAAATCAAAATAAGAATGAGGAAAAAAGTCATTTTAGGCAAAGACAAGCAGCTTTTTTCGGTATTATGTCGGACATTTTCAATCCGAGAAAAGTAGACACCGATCCTCCTACAAGTGATTCTAGGATCTAAAATCGTTCTATCAAAATTTTTAACTCAATTTTTTTTTTTTTTCATTCTAATAGGTCAAAAATTAGCGTAAAATCTTAATTTCAAAAAAAAGTAAATTTTTATATAGTTATCTGTTGTTATTAAATTACCAAATTAGATAAAAAAGAATAAAAATCCAAAGGTGATAAAATGCCAATAATGAGTGGTTGGGAGGTTTCTCCTGATAGAATTGAAAAATTTGAAAAGATGTTAAGTTCAGACCCTGTAGGCGATCCTATCATAACCTCAAAATGCAAACTTAGAGCGGGTAGATCATTAGATAATGGTTTATTAATTGTCAGTAACAACGGAATTGCTTGGAGAATACAAGCAGGGTATGGTACTCCGATGTATTCGCATGGAAAAAGTAAATGGATAAGATGGCACGATGTAGAAAAATTTATGGAGAAGAAAGGTAAAATAGTCTATATATTCATAAAAGCAAGAGCGAAGAATGGACCTGTAAAAATAGATGGTAAGGGCAATCCAAAACTGAAAAAATGGTTCTTTTTGTTAGACAAAAATAAGGATGAGGAAAAAGAACATTATTTGCAAAGAAGAGCAGCCTTTTACGATATCTTAACAGACATCTGGACACAGAATAAAGGAGACACAGATCCTCCTACGAGTGACTCAAGACTTTAAAACAATTCTCTAAAAAAATTTCAATTACTTTTTTTTAAACAGTTCAATTCTAGTAAACAATTTACTTAATTTTGAAATTTTCAAATTAATTAGCTAACAAGTCAGTGTTTTAACATAAAAAAGAAATAATATTAAAATAAAAAAATAAAGTCGATTAGTTTAATTTTGAGCCACATTCACCGCAGAAAGCTCCGGATTCCTCTAACTTGGCTCCACAATTCGGACAAAACTTCCTATCCTCGCTTTGCATATTTTCGGCAAGCACATTTTCTGTTTCAGAAGGTTGAGGCTGGACGGCTTCTGTCTGGATGGGTTGTGGTTGACCGGGTTGCGGTGCTGCAACTACACCGCTAGAAATTTCGTTGTAAATAGTACCCCATATTTTTTGAGAGGTTAACGCTCCGTGAGTTGGGCAAGATGTTTTAATTATGGTCCAAGGTCTTGCCTCTCTCTTATAACTTTGTTCAGCTTCTCCCCCACATTTATAACACCGAAAAACACCGTCTTGTATGAGATCAATATACTTCTCCTTATCCTTTAAAGGAACTTTGAACTGTCTGCCACCATGAACAGGGCATCTTTGTTTAATAATAATTTTGCTCCCGGCTACTTTTACAAGATATATATTACCAGCTGCCCCGCATCTGGGGCATGTAAAGGTTTTATTATAGTCTATATCCGCCAATATATTTTCACTCTAAATTATTTTTATTAAGAAAAAAATGACCTACTACATATATATTCTTTATTATATTGAAAAAAACGTGTTACTCGTTTATAAGTAATTTGGGAAACTCGTTATATCAGATATAAAATTCAATAGATTTTGAATAAAATCCTAATCTTCCTTCAACGATACGAATTCATGCGTAAATGGGTCGTATTCAGCAGAATTTCTTCCACTAATTACTTTATCTATTAATTCTCTAAAAATTTTAAAGAAAAAATTTTCAATACCCATGCCAAAAGCTTCATATCTCCACCTAAATTCTGCCATACCTCTCAGTAATTTAAAAATAGGGATGTTCTCTTGTTCAAAAACTTTCCTCCCTATGATAGCACTGGTCATTGAGATCATTTCTAGTTGATTTTTATTTTTCAAATAGTTTGGAGCTCGTTCTCTCCGAATCTTTGCCCAATCAAGAAGAGTGCTCGGTGGATGGAATCCTTCTTGTTTAGCAAGGTCTTGGATCTTAGTTTTTGGATAAGGAAAGAGGATTTTTATAGAAAATTCGCTTTCAGGATTGATCTCTTTAATTATTTTTATCAAACTCAAAGTTCTTTTTACATCTGCTTTAGTTTCACCGGGTATCCCAACCATCCAACTATAATCAGCACTTAAGTCTGCTTCTTTAGTAATTTTGGCACTCTGAAGTATATCATTTACTGATGTGTTTTTATTTAAAATATTTAACACTCGTTGAGAACCTGATTCTGCTCCAAAATACAATTGAGTACAACCATGGTTTTTAGCTTCTTGAGCTAATGAATAGTTAAGGCGATTAACGCGTAATTCTGCTTTCCATTTAATATCTTGTTCCTTAAAATAAGTAAAAAGATGCTTAATCCGCTTTGAATTGGCAAAAAAATAATCGTCGTAGAAAGTAAGGTTCTTGGCGCCGAAACTTAAACATTTATCGAATTCTTGGATGCATTTGTCGGCGGTCCATCCTCTCCACACATTATTAAATAATGTATTGTAGCAAAACGCACATTTAAAAGGACAACCCCGACTTGTTATAATATTAAAATTCCCATTTCTTATGTAGCTCTTAGGATTGATTAAAGTCCAAGGTACGCTCAAATCATTTAATTCAGAACTAGTTAATATCTTAGCCTTAGGATTATGGAATATTTTTTTACCCTTTTTAAATGAGAGGTTTTCAATTTGACTTAGATTTTTACCACTTACGAGCTCGTAATAAGCCTTTTCACCTTCACCTCGAATAACAAAATCAACATTATTATTTTGAAGAGTTTGTGCTGGAAGAATAGTTGCGTGAACTCCACCCCATACGATCTTAATGTTGTTAAACTTCTTCTTGATAGCTTCACAAGCTTTCAGAGCGTATTGAATTTGTGGACCCGTCATTACTGAAATGCCAATAAATTCAGGTTCTTCGTTGGAAATGGCATCAAATACTTGAGATAGTTTATCAAATCGTAAATCGAAGATTTTTACTTCTACTCCTCTTTTTACCAGGTAATCAGCAATAAACAAAATAGAGTAGGGGGGAGTAGGGAGCTGAACTTTCGCAAATTCAAGTTGTGGATAAATTAAAATCGAGTTCATTATTTCCCCCTTAGATTTTTTTATATTTCAACAAATTAGATAGTTTACTGCTGTGAAATACTAGCTAATTCATCTTTTTTAGCTAGTTCATAATAGATATCTTTTTTTAAGATATATTGATTAACTCGTTTGTAACTTCGCTTAATAGTTAAGTATCTTCCACTCGTTAATACTGATATAAAATTTAGGGTTCTTACTTTACCCTTTTTCATTTTTCTCGTCAGATATATCAGCGAATCTGTGAAAACCTTATCGATTCCCAATGAGTTTGGAGGTGTTTTAAATCCTCCTGATTTTAATAAGATTTCTCTCCTCACGATCATATTACATCCTGCAAGTTCAGGATAACCTAATAGTGATTTTAAAAGATAAAATAGATGCATTTCTAAGTTAAGAACGAAATATTGGGTGAGAATAAATCGATGTGAGGCAAGTTTAAACGAAATCGACTTCCCATTATAATAATTAACTCTTGCGCTACATGCATATAAATTTTCACGAGTTTTAAATATCCTATAAATTCTTTGAAAGAAGTCTGGAGCTAATATTGTATCTGCATCTAAAAATATAACTAATTCGCCAGATGTTTTAGATATTCCATAGTTCAATTGATTTGCTTTCCCTTTTTTTGGAGAAATATACACTTTCGCAAAATTTTGAGCTATTGAGACTGTGTTATCAGTGCTTTGCCCATCAACCACGATAACTTCATAAGTAAGATCGCATTTTTGTTGTTTAACTGCTATTAATGCGTCTTCTATATACTTTTCCTCATTATACGTAGGGACAATAACTGTAATATTAGGTTTATAATTCATTTCTTTGCGAAGGATAAACGAAAATTTATATATTATTAGAGGATGATGTGTTATTATTCTATATTAATACTAGATTGATTAAATAATTAATTGATACAAAATTAAGGCAATGACAAAAGTTTCGGGTAAAATGAAATTTTGGACGAAAGGTTTCATAATTTCATTTCTTTTTCTAATTTTAAGCGTATTCCTAATTGCTCTCTTGATAATAAGTCATATTTTCGTACCAATTCCTTGGATCGATTTAATATACGGGTATTTAAGGCCTTGGTTATTAGCAATCTTTTATGATTACAGTTTATATATCTATGGTGGAATTTTCATAGGGTATTCGTTTTGTCTTTTATTATATGTTTTAGGATATAACTTAGCTAAAGTTAAACATATGGGGGGTTCAATTATATACATTTTTAGTTTACTAGGGTTTGTCTTAGTTACATTCGTCGCAGTTCATTATTCTTATGCCAGCATTTTATTTAACCAAGATCTCACTCTCAATGTAAGACTAACGTTACTTCTGTTGTTGCTACCTATGATTTTCGTTCTAAGTTTGTTACTTGTTTTAGTAAATACGGATTTTCTGACTTTTTTCAAGGATTTGATGAAGGCTAGAAAAATTTGGAAACATGAAAGACCTGATTTCGAAATTGAAGTTAAGGGAAATATAACTCATATAAATATAGATACTGATGAATTTGTTTTCACTCCTGTTCCAATGTTGATTATAGCACAATATCTTCAGACCAAAGGATTTTCTGTGTCTTGGTTTGTAAGAGGTGCTTTTAATCATTTAATCTCGTTAATAATCACCTACTTAATCGGATGGCCAAGTGCTAAGAATGCATTGTTTCGATTTACTGGAATGAAAGTTGGTGAAAATTGCTCTATTTCTCAAAAAGCGGCGCCAGATCCTTTATTACCTGAATTAATTGAATTTGAAGAGGGTAGTGGATGCGGTATAGGAGTAAAATTAATTACACATAATGCAATGAATATCCGACATGGAAGTTTTAGCTTTGGTCCAATTAAGGTATGTAGAAACGCAAGAATAGGAGCTTATTCTATTATTCTACCCGGAGTTACAATTGGTGAAGGATCGATCATTGGAGCAAATTCGTTGGTGACAGACGATATTCCTCCGTTCTCTATTGCATTTGGATCGCCTGCGAAGGTTATACGGCAATTAACTGAATCAGAAAAAGAAGAAGTAGATAAAAAATATAGAACACAGTAAATAATTGTTATTTAAATCTATATTGGTGAACAAAACTTCTAATTGGATGTTTGACAAAATTTGTAGGGTTCCAATAGCATGGTTTAAAACAATTGCAAAATTCAAACTTGAACTCGTTAATGAGTTTTACTCTTTTTTTATGGGGTAATTGAATGAAATCATTAAATTCAATGTTGGTATTAACATCTTCGCAAAGCATTACAGTTCCATCATTATCAATAGCGTAGTACAAATCGCCTGCGTTACAATCCCATGAATATTTCTTCTGATACCATTTGTTCATATGATAATAATACGTATTTGGAGACCAGATCTGAATACCATGTCTTTTTAAATTTAATATGACTTTCGTCAAGCTACTCATCATTTTCTTATTTAGCAATAATTCAGGACAAAAACTTCTAAATTGATACTGCTCATTAGCGTTTGAGGATGAATGTACGGGATCTATTGAAAAACGGCAATTTAAATTATCGTTTATAGTTTTTATTAATGGAATAAGCTCAGTTATGTTTTCATTGGTCGTTAAAACATGGATACAATAATCTATATTGTCAGGATATTTCTCCTTTATACTTTGTAGTAATTTTATCAATTCTGGGCGATATTTTTTAGGGCTACTACTATTTTGTGAAAGACTATCAATCCCTATCCCTAAATCCAAATATCCGTAGGAAGCAAATTCTTCAAGTAAACGTTCGTTCAATAGAGAACCGTTTGTTACTAAATGGGTATGCATATTTAAATCGATACAATGTTTTAAAAGTTCTCCTAAATCTGACCGGAGCGTTGGTTCACCCCCATAAATTGTAAAAAGTCGGCAACCTTGATTATATATGTTAGTCGCAATATTTTTCCATTGTTTTATGGAAATATCCGGATTTCTTTGACTTTTTGTAGTGGCACAATAATGGCAATTATAGTTACAATCTCGAGTAAAGAATGCACTAACAAGTACTGGACCGTTAATTACTTTTAATGCCCTTTTAATGTAACTAAGCCCTAGATCTCTTAATATTATGTTTTTTTTATTTACCATGTTTATTGTAAGCTTATTTGAAAGAAATAGCGATAAGATATTTATATTTACAATATTTAATATTTGTTGCTAATTTATATTGATCAGTTTGATGCTAAAACCAGTTTCAATCGTTATCCCTATTAGGAACAGAGCAAATTACTTACCAAACTTAATTAAAAGCTTATCAAATTTGAACTATCCCCAATACGAAATTATAATTGTTGATGATTGTTCAACAGATAACACTGAAGCCCTATTGAAACAATATCCCATTAGAACTATTTCATTAAAAAAACCTGTTGGCTCTGCTAAAGCTAGAAATGTTGGAATTAAAGAAGCAAGAAATGAAATAATTGCTTTAACCGATTCTGATTGTATTGTTTCTAAAAATTGGTTAAAAGAATTAGTTCCACATTTGAATACACATGACGCTGTAGGAGGAAAAGTTATCTTCCGAGACGATATCGAAAAAAAAATAAATCCATCTATAATCGATAAAACCATCATAAGGGAGGATTCTCCCGTAAATTTTCTTAATACAAGTAATTTGGTGTTTAAAAAAAGTTTATGGATTCATACAAGTGGTTTTTTAAACTATCGATTAGAAGACGTAGAGTTTTCTTGGAGGTTATTAAAGGGAGGTTATAAATTATTTTTTGTTCCAAGAGGATTAGTTATTCACCATGGCACAAGAAATCCATTTCAAAATTTTAAAAAATATTCACAATACGGGAAATCATATGCAAGAATATCATACATTCATAAAATGCATATAAGCAATAAAACTGAAGCAATACTAGATAACAAGGCAATTTGGGAATATTTTAAACTTCTGCTGACCTTTATTGGGTTATATGTTGCACTTTTTATATATTGTCTAATGGTTATCTATATAATTTTATCAGTTTCATTTTTAACGATTTCAATATTTATTTTCACGTATTTTGTTTTTCGAATTATGAAGAAAATAGATGTCCTTTTTAGGTTGTATAAATTGAGCTTCTTTTTTAACATAGTAGTTCACATGGTGATATTTAAGCTAAAGTCTAAGCATTAACACCAAATTAATTGACATCTCATCAATAACCGAAACGAGATGCTGTCGCCTTAGTAACCTCAGATATATCTTGTAATTCTTGACTAGTAAAGTTTGGTGTATAATATGTAGGTTTATGCAGATGTCTGATGTAATATTTCCTGATTTTTTCGTAATTGTTTAAAGGTAGCTCAGTATGGTTAAGTATGTTATCTATTGTTTTCGCAGGACTATCACATAAATCTTCATGTCTGATGATAAGAACCGCTTCTTTAATCTTTTTATTTGTGTCTAGAAGATTCATCACATAATCATATATAGATGACCAGTAATAGGCCCAACCTTTTACATACGTTTTTTCATTTTTCCATAATCCACGAATTTTTTGAATGATTTCATTATCACCGGTATTTATGCATAATTGATTATGACCAAACTCACTATGTCCAGTTAATCGATGCCAATCAGTTAAAAGAGGGTAATTCTTCTCCAATTCCATAAAAAGTCTTGTTTGTTTAATTAGAGATGCGATTTGATTTACAGGATTGCGTATTATTAGTAAAAACTTAACATCGGGAAATATTTGACGTATATATTCTAGCCTGGTAATGTTATAATTATTTTTTGCCAAATATCGCGAACATCCTTGACTGATAAGAAGCTTTCGTATATGGTTTCGGTAGAATTGCTCAAAATTGGGATTAAACATAGTCCCATTCATAACATTTGAAATCTCTTCGTTATGATTATTTTTAAAAAAGTCTTGCCAAAAGACTTCCTCCACAGCTTCAGGGCTTTCACGGGTGACCATTATTCCATCTTTATGGACGCGTTCCCTCGGTTTAGTGAAAAATCTTGAAATGTCAACAAGACGACTATACCGATATGGGAGAAATGGCACGAGAAAGTGTCGATATTTATGCGATGCTAAATATGGGTGTTTATTTAACATTTCTAAAATAATAGTTGTTCCTGCTCGTGCAAGACCAACGATGTAAATTGGCCTGTCAATCGTGAGTTGGCCAATCTCATTGCGAGATAATAAGGTTTCAATTCTAGAGAGCGAATATGACAATTTATTAAAAGAAGAAAAGATTTTAGCTACAGCATACGCCGCGTAACCTGAAGTAGGAAAATCAAGACTCTTCTCGTTCTTCCCTCTCTTTTTTGAATCAGTCATTGAAATGCTCTATTTAATAAGTTATCATTTTAATTAATTTAAGAAGTTTGAATTGGATTAATCGATTAACTACCATAATTTATATGACAGGATTCACAACTAAGAAAAATGCTACTATCATCAATATCAAATTTGAAATTAATCCAATGCCCCCCAACGTACTTCCAGCTTTCATAGCAGTATTTTTGAGTTCTATTCTTTTTGCTTGTGCATTGAACACACTTGAAATTATGCCAAATCCTATTCCTAGTATGTTTATTATCCCAAATGACACAAATAGAATAACTCTTCCGGATATGGGTAAAAAAAACGGAGGCATCACCATACTAGATACTACGTTAAAAGTCATTGCCGCTATTATTAGCGAAACAATCCCAAATCCTAAACTTCTTTTAGAAAGAGGGCGTGAAGTTGGAGTTTTAACCGGAGTTTGCTGTAATTGATGATTCGCCTTATAGCTTGGCGAAGTTAAAGAATTCTGTGCTAATTTGGATATCTTGGATGACTCTTGGAGTTTCTTTCCACAGTCCTGACAAAACCGTTGATTAGGTACTTCTAACTGAGCACCACAGTTTGGACAAGACATTTTTTTTTTCGCTTTAAATTTTATTGGAAATAACAAATTATATTAGTTTCTATATAATTACTATAATTTAAATAATTCTATTCAATACTTACTTAAACCTTATTTTAATTAACAACACAAATAAATCCAACTTTCTGGTAACCATCTTGAAATCTTACGACGTAATTTTCATTCATCCGCCTAGAGTGTTAAAGTCAGATCAAACTAAGAGAGCCAAATCTGTACGAAGTACCTACATTTTTATTCCAATGGGAGTGTTTGCTATTGCTGATTTACTTGAAAGAGAAGGTTTTGGAGTAAAAATAATAAATTATCCTTTGGAAGCATATCTAAACCCTAATTGGTCATTAAGAGACTACCTTAAAACTATTGATTTTAAGATATGTGGAATAGATTTACATTGGATACACAATGCACATGGTGCTATTGAGATTGCTCAAATTGTAAAGGAAGTTAATCCAAATGCCAAAGTAGTACTTGGAGGGTTTAGTGCATCCTATTTTCATACTCAAATTTTAAAATATAACAAATCAATTGATGGAATAATAAGGGGAGAAGGTGAGATTCCTTTTTTACGGTATGTTCAAAAGAGGAAAGAAAATCCATCTTTAGACGCTGTACCCAATTTTACCTATCGAAACTCATCCAACCATGTAAAAACTAATCCTCTTTCCTATACTGCAAAAACTCTAGACAACTTAAATTTTACAAACACATCTCTTTTAAAAAACGCAGAACAATATTTTGATTGTAGTAGAAAAATTATGGGGATATCTTATAATCTTCCGATAGGAAGGGGTTGTCCGTTTAACTGTCCCTTTTGTGGCGGAGGACAAAGAGCTTTGCAACGATTAGCAGGTCGAAATGAAGTTCTTCTCAGAGACCCTAAAAAAGTAATTGAGGATATTACAACTATTACCGATAAATATAAAGTCCCAAGCATCTTTTTTGGGCATGGTTCTTATCCTGCTAATTTCAAATATTGGAAAACATTATTTGGCTTGATTCAAAAAGAAAAAGTCGATATTGGTGGAGATTTAGAGATTTGGAGGTTACCTTTCCCTAAAGAAATGTGGAAAATATTTTATAAGACTTTTTCTCGTCGATATTCATCATTGGGTGTTTCTCCACGAACACTTTCATCAAGAGTTCATCAAAAAATATCGAAAATATGTGATCCGACATTTAAATTTCCAAAAAATCAAATTGAAGACCTCATAAAGAATGCTAATTTATTCCAAAGGACTTTAAGGATTTGGCTAACAGCTGGTTTTCCATTTCAAAACGGATTAGATGTTCAAAAAGATTTCAATTTCTCTATTAAAATCATGCTAAAATATGGTAAGACAAAATCAAAACCAGTCACTGTGATGATTGAACCATATCACATTTTTCCAGGTTCCCCAGCATACGAATCTCCTGAATCTTTTGAGATTAATTTAACTTGTAACTCATTTCCCCAGCTCAAAGATTACTTCAAAAAGGCTAAGATGACTTTTTCCTACAACGCTATAAATTACGATACAAAATCATTTTCTGGAGCAACTATTCGATACTTAAATAAAGTATTTTTTATGAGTACAATACTCCCAATGGTAACTACAGGGCATAAATCTGCTGGAGAGAGCATGAAGAAAGATTTTAAAAATACTAAATAATTAAATTAAAATCTGTTTGTAACTCCTTTAAAAATTGTTTGTTACCTTCGAATTTTTATTTTACACCTATTTATACCGCGTTTCATATCGAAATTTTTAAATACAATTTTGGTTTATTATTAAAAATACAGTAACTATTACGAAATTTTGAATGAAAGATAAGACATCCAATAAAAAAATTACTAAATGATATGCATTCTACTCCAAAAATTATTAAAAAGAAAAGAATAACACTCATCTCGTTTTTGTTTACGTGTATTCCAGTAGCATTTCTTTATTTGTTTATGAGAGATATACCCGTGCTAAATTCTCTATTTGTGAATTATGTTAATTCTGGTACTTCGATTTTCTTCCCTTATCTTCCCTACAGTAATATCGTCTTCAACTTCTCTACGAGTCACTTACTTGACATCATTATTATTATTAACATCATTGGCGTCTTAGAAAGAGCCGGTTATCACTATTATTTGAATGTATGCTTAAAAAAAGATTACTTAGAGGTATATCCAGAACTAGTTTTTCTCGGTATTAATGAAACACAAGAGGAATCATCTCAGAATGCAAATCTAATATTAGGTTTAAAGAAGTATTCAGGTACTTTAGACACCGAGCGTTCTGGTGAATCTACTTTTTATAAGACGAGTATGATCAAAATAAATCAATTTAGTAATTATCGCGGATACTACGGTAGTAGATTTAAGACAGAGTCTACTAATCTTAATACTATTTTTCAAAAACTTTCGACTAATATTATAATAAATTACAACCTTCCTTCTAAATATAACAATATCTTCTCTAATTCTTTCGAAAACATCCACCAGGAGGGGGGAATATAATAATGAAATATCGACTTTTAACGGGTTTCATTATAACCTTACATCATAAAACTATAACTATTAAAAGCTTAAATTTAAAAAAAGGTGAAAAAAATGGAATGGAATAAAGAAATTGAAGGTTTATATACGAAAATTACCGATTTAACCCCTGAAGGGTTCCGTGCCTCAGTCGCACCAATGTTGCGCGAAGCTGCTGAAAAAACAGCTTTGCTTAGGAATTCTGAAATAATAAGTAGAGAAGATTTGTTGTCTGCCCTATTTGAGATAACACCCGAGGCATTTAAGCCCACAGTCGTTAAGGATTTGGAGTCAATAGGAATCGATACAGACCGATATATAAAATTATCAGATATTAGAAAAAAATATGCTCGCTCATGGGATGAAATTAGTGGAGCCTTTCTACCCGGAGTCTATCATTTCACTTTATATCTAACGGATCGATGCAACCAAAATTGTGTTCATTGTGCTGCCGCAGTAATGGAGAAACGTCCAGAATTGCCCGCGGAAACTTGGATTGAAATTATTGAGAATCTTGAACAAAGCTTACGGAAACGCGGTCGGCGAGGATGTTACATTTGGTTTGGCGGGGAGCCTACTATTCGTAAGGATCTTAAAGACTTAATAAAATATTGCGGTGAAAAGGGGTATTATCAAGCAGTTGCGACAAATGGTATATTGTTTAATGAAGAACTAGCGAAAATATGTGCAGAC
>Ga0114922_10000133_pt1 | contig 67808 bp, 61 predicted proteins | sample AartaG_FD_100975 | JGI IMG/M metagenome (GOLD analysis project Ga0114922, IMG submission 100975) | Deep subsurface microbial communities from Aarhus Bay to uncover new lineages of life (NeLLi) - Aarhus_00045 metaG | ecosystem: Environmental > Aquatic > Marine > Oceanic > Sediment | place...
GAAAGTTTCTTTAAACTCATTTTTAAAAGTTGTAAGGGTAATACAGAGAACTATATCGAGGTAATATGAAGGTATATATTAAAGTACTTGAAAGTTCAGTTTCACGATCTTCAATATTAATTTTAAAATTAATACTCAATTTCGAATATAACCTTAAGATAATCGTATTTGGAATTAAGTAATTTTAGTATATTTTTCGCAATTTTTCTTAGGTTTTGTGCATATAATGGTTTCTCTTCTGCTTGTTCATCGTAGAAATCATGAATCATCTTCCTTGATTCATCTACTCCGTTAGCATCCCAAAATTTTTCCCAATGAGTTGAGATACTACAGAGTGATTTTATCTTCTCGTCTGGATATTTAGATTTATCTAGAATAAGATCTTTATATTTTTTAATAGTTTCGCCAACTTTTTCCAGGTGTTCCGCAATAGCAAAAGAATAACGACAAATGCTTATCAAGTTTGATGTAGTTCTAGTATTTCGTGTATTGGCTGCCTGTTCAAAAGAGTTCCATGCGTCTATCCATTCGTTTTTGTGGATACCATCAATGCCATTGTTCACCATTGCTACATTTATAATATCGCTCAAATCTACATCATGACCTCGTTTAATTTTTTTATCAAATATTTCCTTAAGACTTGCCCCTTCAAGATAGCTCCCCGCCCCAAAATCAAGTAATTGATTAAGATTGTTTGCGGCAAATAATGTTTCGCGCCTAAATTCTTTAGTATTAGGATTATTCCATTCAATTGTTTTTTCCCATTCTCCTGTATTTTTATTTTTTATGAAGCTACAATCTCTCAATGTTGAATCCAATAAAATTACATGAAACATCCAAAAATCAATGTCGTCTGTGAATCTTTTCCTTCTCCAATCTCTCGTAGTATACTTGCCTAAATAGAGTTTCAACGTGCCCCTAACTAAAGAAAATTTTCCATGTTTTAACGAGTCGCGGGCTAATTCACAATAATGGTGATTAGGATCATTTGAACATTCTTCTAGTTTCTTAAGAATTTTACGAGCTTCTTCAGCTATAATATCACACGGGATACTTCCATCGGAAGGATAAGCTCTTGACCCTCCTTTAATAAAATTTTCAAAAAGTTCAAAATCATTTTCTGGAATCGAATACCAAGGATTATTAAAAGTAGCTTTACTAAAAATGTAATGAGTAAAACCGCTATCGTCTTTCCATGTTTTATCTAATAGGGGTGAAACATCTCTGAGGTTATCTCCTTTTTTTACTGCGTCGGCTTTTATATCCCAAATTCCGTTCATTAAAGAATCCTACTTAATTTTTTTGAATAAAAGTAAAAAATTTTTGAAATTATTATTATCTTAAACTTTGTTATGTTTAAAAAGATAAAAATTATTTTTAAAAATTCTTTTTATAATATAATATAAATAATATAACCATTTTTACAAGAATATGAATGATTTCTTTTCAGTTTTTACATATACTCCTTGGGATAATCTTAATACAAAGTTGTTGACTGAAGTCAAGTTATTATCGCTTAAAAGTATAACCAAAACATTTCCCGTGATTGAACCAGAATTTTTTGATGACCTTCTTTCAAACTTATATAAATTCAAACATTATTCATGGGTTCAATGTATTAAAAGAATTGTCGGTCCTAATAATGAAGATTACGGTATAACCCCTTGGAATTTCATATGGGCAATGGATAATGAAGGAAGAATTTTTCAATTCTTAATTCAAAAAGAGAGAAATGAATTTAAAGACTCACAGGCAACATTAGTAGCTTTAGCCCCTCCAGAATTAGGTAAATTGTTTAATCAATATAAAGAAGGAGCCATTTCAAGAACTTTGTCTTTACTAAATAATCCAAAAAAGATGAAATTTTTAATAATTTTAGCACCCAAAGGTAAATCAATCGCTGAGGAACAACAATTAATTCAAGTTGATAAAAAAACTCTAGAAAAATTAAAACATATTAATAAGCTAAAGCAAATGCCTAACATAAAGGGCCAATGGTTCCCTACATCTGAAGTAAAATGCCCAATTTGTAAGGGGGCATTAACAGAGGTAAGTGATTATAAAGTTGGATTCGTGTGTCCACGATGTGGATTTAAAAAAGTGAAGTAAAACTAATTTTTTCTTAAAACCATTAATAATGATTTTTATTACATGATGTGATCTATAACATAATATTAAACCTAAATATAAAAGGAGAATTTTTCAACTGTGTATGTTGCAGCTTTAGACCTAGGAACTACGGGATGTAGGACATTTATTTTTGATATAACCGGATCTATTTTATCAAGTGATTATCAAGAGTGGGAGAGCTTTTATCCAGTACCTTCATATGTGGAGCAAGATGCAAACTTATGGTGGGAGTCAATTAAAAAAACAATCGAAGCAGCCATAAAAAAGAGTGGAATCGACAAATCAGAGATTGTTAGTCTTTCCGTAACAAACCAACGAGAAACAATCGTACCTGTTGATAAAGAAGGAACCCCATTACATAACGCATTAGTTTGGCAAGATAGACGGACAACTGAACAGGTAGACTTTATAAAAGATAAAATAGGAATAGATAAAATCTATAGTACTACGGGTTTAACAATAGATCCGTATTTTTCAGCTACAAAGATTCTTTGGTTTAAAGACGAAAAGCCAAATATTTATCGGAAAACACACAAATTCTTGCTAGTTTCAGATTTTATAATTTATAAACTAACTGGAAAATATGTTAGTGATTTCAGTAATTTAAGCAGAACGATGTTATTTGATATAAATAAACTCAAATATTCAGAAGATATTGCTTCTGAATTAGAAATAGATTTAGATAAAATGCCAGAATCTCTTGAAAGTGGGGTTGATATTGGAGAAATAACTACTGAAGAGACATTATTCGATAAAAAAACCTTGGTTATTACAGGCGCGGGAGACCAACAAGCAGCAGCCCTAGGAGTGGGGGTCGTCTCTCCGGGGAGGATAAAATTAACCACTGGAACTGGAAGTTTTATTTTAGCTTATTTGGAAAAACCAAATTTCGATCCTCAAAAGCGAGTATTGTGTAGTTGCCACGCAATTCCAGGAGCATGGGTTCAAGAAGCGAGTATTTTTACAAGTGGGGCATTTTTAAGGTGGTTTAGAGACCAACTCGGAGGAGAAGAATGCGTAAAAGCTGAAGAACAAAATCAAGATCCATACGAAATTCTAACAGAAGAAGCTGAAAAGTCTCCTATTGGGGCTAATGGACTATTAGCAATCCCCCATTTAGTTGGTGCTGGAGCACCATATTGGAATCCATATGCGAGAGGAATAATATATGGTTTATCTTTAGGTCATAAAAGGAGAGATATCGTTAGAGCGATTCTTGAAGGAGTAGCATTTGAAGTTAAAAAGAACATTGAAGTTTTTGGAGAGTTAGGGATTGAAACAAAAGAATTAAGGCTAACTGGAGGAGGGTCTCGCTCAGATTTTTGGAATCAAATTTATTCCGATGTATTAGGTTTAACATGCGTCAGAAATCTTATTGAAGAGGCTACATCGTTGGGAGCAGCAATACTAGCGGCTACGGGAGCAGGTTTGTTTTCAGATATCGCTAAAGCTGCCGAAAATGTGTGTAAAGTAGAAAATAAATGGAATCCTGATTTAAACCGACATGAGTTTTATCAAGATATTTACCAATTATCGAATGATTTATACAAGTATTTAAATGAGAAAAATTTTTACAAAACTTACATCAATACGCTTCAAAATAAAAAATTAGTTTAAATCTTACACTTTTTAAATGTCTTCTCCAAAATCAAACAACAATAAACAATTTTAAATATTTAGTTTGTTATAAATTTTTTATATAAAATAGAATAGTGAAAAAAATGGAAGAATCAAATATTGATTATAGAGGCAATTTTACTTCAAAACAAAGGGCAGTAGGAGAATTATTTTATATTTTTATTGTTATTGCGTGCTTAATTACAGTTACAGGAGGCATATGGTCAATATTTGACTTTGTAATGCCAACTGGAAAATTTGAAACTTTTTTAAACCTTAATTTAGGATACCAAATAGCAATAATCGCTGGATTTTTAGCAGGATTGTTCTTTCTTTTAATATTTTTCTTTGGGTTATTCAAGAAAGGAAGAAAATGGGTTTTACTGTTTATTTTTAATTTAAATGAAGTTGAAGAAAAGTATAAAAATCGTTTGGATGTTAAAATCGCAGCTGGAGGTTTGTTATTAAGTTTAATGGCAATTATTATTGGAATTATAATCGCTGTAATTCAAGAGATATTTGGAAGTTCTAGTAGTACTTCGCCCTTTTCGGGATTGTTGGCATCGTTTACATCAGGTAACTGGATATTATTCACAGGAGTTTCAGTATTTGCAGTTTTAGCCATCGCAATGTTTTTAATCTATTTTTGGAAGAATGGTTATTATCTCATATTAAAAATAATGGGCGTTTTAGAAAAATAATATACCCCAAACTTTTTTTACTACTTATTTTTTATTTTAAATATTTACTTCAATCAAATCAGTAAATTCTCTCTCTTATCTTATTTTTATTAATTAAGCGTCATATCTAAAATCAATGCCCTTTAAGGTTGGTATTGTTTTTAATTTTCTTCAATTACCTGATGTTTCTAAGTACCCATTCGTAATTAACAAACGAAGTGACGATATAATTGTTAAAAAGGGATTGTTTGTATCCACTAGAACAATTGAGGGTTATTTAATCGGCATAATTGAGAAAATTGTTTTAATAAACGAATATTTCTCGGATGCCTTAACAATTAAATCCTATAACAGCAAAAATAATCCCAATATTCTCAAAGGGCTATTTCCTAGTGACGATTTTGAATATGCTATAGCTATCGTTAAGAATTTAGGGATTATAGAGTTTAAAGAGGATAGCGAAAAAGAAATTAGATTAATAACAAGGATGACATATCCTGCGAGTCCCGGCAAAGAAGTTTATTTGGTAGAAGAAGACATTCTAAATAATTTTATAGGCTTCGATAAAGTGTATGGTTTAAATTTAGGAAAATTAAGGGTATCAAATATCGATGCTTATATAAACATGAATCGATTATTGAATAAACACCTTGCCATTCTTTCGATATCGGGAGGTGGTAAAAGTTATCTTACTTCTATTATTATTGAAGAATTATTAACAAGAAATAAAACTTTTGGAACGCCCGCAATTATTATGATTGATGTCCATGGAGAATACAAATATCTAAGTGCAACCTCTACTATAAAAAATAAAGTTAAAGTTATAGACACTTCATATTTTCAAATTTCAGTACCTAGATTGAGTGCTTATTCTTTTAAAAAATACCAAGAGCAAATATCTAATGTACAAATAAGAGAATTATCTAAGTACATTAAAATGTTAAGAAAAAATAAAGATTTAAAGAATAATTATAATCTAAATAACATTATAGATGTAATTGAAAAAGAATCTGATGGTAATAAAAGTACAAAACAAGCTTTAGTCGGATGGCTTTCTGATTTAGAACGTTTAACCCTTTTTGGTTCGCAAGAAAACCCAATTTTAAAGAAAGTCATAAATCAAGGAGAAATTACTATTTTTAATCTTCAAAACGAAATTTCGATTCGTAAAAAACAAATTATGGTTGATTATATTTGTAGTCGTTTGTTTTATCTAAGAAGAATGAATGAAATTCCCCCTTTTTTACTAATTATTGAAGAGGCTCACCAATTTGCTCCTGAAGCAGCTCATTCTAAGGCACTATCTAAACATATAATTGAAACCGTCGCCAGGGAGGGAAGGAAATTCATGGCGTGTTTATGTTTAATAAGCCAAAGACCCAAAAAGTTAAGCACAACTGCTCTATCTCAAATTAACTCAAAGTTAATTCTAAATATTAAGAACCCATACGATTTAAAGCATTTAATGGATAGTTCAGAGGCTATCACTAAAGAATACGCTGATATGATTTCAAGTTTAGGAGTAGGTGAAATGTTATTGATGGGGAATGCTGTAAATTATCCTATATTTTTAAAAATAAGGGAGAGAAAATTAACATCTCAAATTGAAAATATATCTTTAGCTCAAGTGTGTTTAAATTGGAAAAAATTCCAATCAGTTTAGGTCTTCCAGAATTTCTTCTCTAATTTTTTGAGATTGTTTATTAAGCACAATCATCTTTTTGGTTTTTGAGACTCGGAAGACGTTAATAATAGTTCGGCTTTCTAATTTCATTAATAATTCTTCTAACATCAATGGGTTAATGTAAGGGAATTCCTTTTTAAGTAGTTCTTCCAATCGTTTATTTAACACTTCTCCTTTATTTTTAACTAGGATATCGATTAAAGAATTTACTACAGGCTTTTGATTCCAACGTTGTGTTTCGATTATTGATCACCTTTTAATTAATTTTAGATAAAAATAAGTCTAATGCAATTAAAATGATTTTTCTCAAATTAACTTTATGAATATTACGAAACCATTCGATCTTCTTTGGATTGTTCAATTATTCTACTTTTAAATTTTTCTACAAAATTTTCATACGATTTAATTACTTCGGGTAATATACTAGGGTTAATTAATTCTGTTGCCTGCTTAAAATGCTCTTTCGTAATTTTTCTTGCTCTTATATTTTCTCTAAGGGCAATCATACCCGCCTCGCGACATAATGTCTCAATATCCGCACCAGAGAAACCATTTAATGTCTTATTTAAGACATCCAAATCTATATTATTCGCAAGTGGCATATCTTTAGTAAATAATTTTAATATTTCAACTCTTCCTATTTCATCAGGCGGGGGTACCAATAACATCCTATCAATTCTTCCAGGTCGGATTAAAGCGGGGTCTAAAATATCAGGGCGATTGGTAGCAGCAATCACCACTATATCTTTCTTAACTTCTAAACCATCTAATTCAGTTAAAAATTGTGAAAGAACTTTTTCGGATACTCCTGAATCTGTAGTATGTCTACCTCTACTTGGAGCTATTGAATCAAATTCATCAAAAAAGATAATACATGGTGCTGCCATTTTTGCTTTTCGGAAAACTTCGCGAATTGCTTTTTCGCTTTCTCCAACGTATTTAGATAGCAATTCAGGTCCTTTAATAGAGATAAAATTAGCTTTACTTTCGTGTGCAACTGCCCTTGCCAAAAGTGTTTTTCCACACCCGGGTGGTCCATATAATAAGACCCCTCTAGGGGGTTTTATTCCCATACGCTCAAAAATTTTTGGATGCGATAAAGGCCAATCTACAGCCTCTATTAGTTTCTGTTTTAATTCCTCTAATCCACCTATCTGCTCCCAAGAGACATTTGGTATTTCAACGAATACTTCTCTTATTCCAGATGGCATTACTTCCTTTAAAGCCTCCTCAAAATCAGCTTTAGTTATCTTCATTTGTTCAAGTAATTCAGGATCTATCATTTCAGAATCTAAATCAATCTTTGGTAAATACCTCCTAAGAGCTGCCATCGCAGCTTCTCTACACACTGCCATAATATCTGCACCAACGAATCCATGAGTAACATTAGCATATTCTTTTAAAGATATTTTTTCGAGAGGCATATTTCTCGTATGAATTTGAAAAACTTCTCTTCTTCCTTTTTCATTTGGAACTTTTATCTCAATTTCGCGATCAAATCTACCTGGACGCCTTAACGCGGGATCTAAACTATTAGGTCTATTTGTTGCTCCAATAACGATAACTCTTCCTCTACTATGTAACCCATCCATTAAGGCTAATAATTGAGCAACAACCCTTCGCTCTACTTCGCCAGTTACAGTTTCTCTTTTTGGGGCAATTGCATCGATCTCATCTATAAATATTATTGATGGGCTTTTTTCTTCAGCGTCGATAAATATTTTTCGTAGTTTTTTCTCAGATTCGCCATAAAATTTGCTCATAATTTCTGGACCGTTTATTGAAATAAAATAAGCTTCACTTTCATTAGCTACAGCTCTCGCTAACAGAGTTTTTCCGCAACCAGGAGGTCCCCTTAGTAAAATTCCTTTGGGGGGATCAATACCTAGACGTTTAAATAAAGAGGGGTGTCTTAGTGGAAGTTCAACCATTTCTCTAACCCTTTGTATCTCGCGATCTAATCCACCAACATCCTCATAGGTAACATAATCAGCTCCCCTTTCTTCGTCTTCAGTAATACGTTCGCTAATATGTAGAGCTGTTTCGGGTTTGATTATACAAACTCCACTTGGTCTTATGCTTATAACTTTAAACGTAATCTCTCGACTTATTCCTATTGAGATAAATATAAAATCATCAATCGTAACTGGATAATTATTAAGTTTTCGTTTAACGAAAGTTTCGAATCTGGGATTAGATTTTATTTTTACGCTTATTGGTGCTAAAACAATATTTTGAGCGGGGTGAGCGTTAACTTTCTGAATTTGGATTGTTTCATCTATACTTGCTCCCGTATTATTTTTTAATCTAGAATCGATGCGAATAATGCCTAATCCACTATCTTGGGGATAACTCGGCCAAGCAATTCCCGCACTTTCTTTCTTTCCAGAAAGAGCGATGACATCGCCAGTTTGAATGTTTAACTTTTCCATAGTTTCTTGATCAATTCTAGCAATATTACGGCCAATATCCCTTTTTTTAGCTTCTTGCACCCGTAGTGCAACTATTTGTGAATCTTTACTATTTGGTCCCTTTTTATCGTTCTCTTTAGTTGACATTTTTGATCGAATAAACAAAATTTAATTTTCAATATATATAAAGTAATAATTTTGTAAAAATTTTTCCTTTTTTTCTAATATTAAGTTTTAATTTTATTTGAAGAAGTTGTCCAAGGACACTTGTTTTTTAGAAGAGGCTTGCTTTTTCAACCGTTCAATTGCGTTTTCAACCCTGATTTTTGAAAAATTGTGTTCCTCTATCAGTAATTCTTTAACTTTATCGTAATTAATTTTTCCCCACATTATCTTTGGATATTTTTTTTTTACATCTGGATATAAAAAGATATCTTTTATTTGATCAATCATTTCTTTTTCTAGTTGAATTTCTATGTTACCAATTTTTACATTGTTTTTTAAAATATTTTCTAAGGAACCAAATTTCTTGATTAGGTCATAAGCCTTATGTTGGCCAATTCCCTTAATTCCAGGGAAAAAATCAGTTCCTATTAAAATCCCCATCTCTATCAATTGTTCTCGAGTAATATTTAAATTTTCAAGAAATTTAGATAATGAAATGTATTCTATATCTAAAGTGACTGTAGTATCTCTAACCTTTTTACTTCTGCTTATTGCGAAATTTCTAATTAACCTTTTTCCTCCAAATAATAATGTGTCATAATCCTGGGATGCACAAGCCCAAGCATCACCAGCTTCAACTAGAAAGGCAGATTGAGCCTCACCTTCAGAGCTCGCCTCTACAATTGGAATCCCCAGATTTTTTAATAATTTTTTACTATCTTCAATCATATTCGTATCTAATTTGGATGTCATCTGAGCGAATTTTTTCGCACCTCTAAAATCTTCCTTCTCTTGAGCTTTTATCATTTTTTCCTTAGCATCTTCTTTAATTCTCCTTCGTTCTCTTATTGTTTCTAATTTTAATTCAGAAGGAGTCCCATCAAACACATAAATTGGTTTGATGTTATACTCTAAAAAATTTATTGTTCGATAAAATAATCCGGATAGATGAGAAGTCACATTACCATTATAATCTTTTAAAGGAGTGCCATCTCTTTGCCTAATAATTGCTAAAAATTGATAGATCGTGTTAAATGCATCAATGGCAATCTGTTTATTTAATAGGTTATCAAATGTAATTGTCCTTCTTACATCTTTCACTAATTCGTTTATTTTAGTACCCATGTTTTATCTTTTTTATTTTTATCTAATATTAATTTATATTTTTTCCTATTTATTTTGCATTATATTTTTTCCTTTATTAGTGGTCTTCTTTTTAGTTTAGAACCACACATTTCACAAATTTTATTAAAATCTTTAGGTTTGAAAATTGTTTTGCAATGGGGGCAATATATCTCAAAAAATATCTTTTCTTTTATACCCTCCTTAAACATAGGCATAAATTTTATCTTTAATTCGCTACATAAATTCTCCATGGAATAATCGTTTGTGTAGAGAACAATCTCTTGGTTATATGTGTCCATCAATTCTAAAGCTAATGCAATCAAATTCACATCAGCATCAGATAACGCATTTATATCGCCCGTTAGTTTAGATTTTTCGTCTACTTTGTTAATGTAATTTTCATTAGCTTCTTTTATAATTAATTTTCCAAGTTCAACTGCCACTTCTATTCTATGTATAATATTTCTATTCTTATCTTTATATCTTTTAACTTGAATCTCATCGATAATTTCTGGAGTAGTGAAAATTGTCTCCTTAAAAAAATTGAAATCGATACCTTTTAAAAAAATATTAGTATCAAAAACTAGAATTGAACCCTTCTTCAGGGCTATCATCTCTCGGAGGTTTTAATCCCACAATAATTTTTTTCCTTAACCGTCTAATATAATTATCGCTTATACTTCTTGAAAGACGGATAAATTTTGTATGAGAATTTGCTTTACGGATTTTGACAACTGTATTTGGTTGGATATTTTTAAAAGTTCTCTGACCATCAATTATAATTTTTGCACTTAGTCTTGGTCTTAGAAGTTGAATTTCAACTTCGCTATCAATAGGAAGTACTATTGGTTTCAATCCTGATCTCGCAAAACTATTTAATGGCGTTATTTGCATTATATCCATTGTGGGTTTTACAATAGACCCTCCCGCACTTAGATTATACCCCGTAGAGCCTACTGAAGTTGAAATAATAATACCATCTAAATAACTTCGATTTAGAAAACAACCATCTATTTTAACTGATATTAATAATACTTTAGAGCTTTTTGATGAAACTATTAGAACTTCGTTCAATGCATTATTTAATTTAATTTCTTCAGAAGCTTTAATTACATATGGAGCTAATTTTGAGCATTTTTCAACTATATATTCGCCTTTTAATACGCGATTTATGTCATTAAAAACATTTCTTTCATTAGTTTCGTCTAAAAAGCCGATAGACCCAATATTTACTCCCAAAATGGGTGGAGCGTTGCGTTGTGATAGGGCACTTGCCACCCTAAGAATAGTTCCGTCTCCACCAATGGATATGAGAAATTTTGTATTCTCTGCTGTCATCTCTTTAAGATCCATACCATTGTGAGGTAAGATTTTAGGTGCGATTCTGGTTTCCAATTGAACAATTTCGCCTTTTTTCACTAAATAATCAAAAAGTCTCTTAGTTAAATTTATCGCTCTCTCTGAATCCATTCTACAAGCTAATGAAACTGCTATTTTTTCCATCGAACTCAGACTTCTTTTGTATTTTTTTTTACTTTTATTGATATTTTACAAAATTTAATAAATTTTAATAAAATAAAATTCTAATTCTGCTCAAAAAAGTTTATAATAACGTTCTAATTAATAATTACTCTACTTATCAAAGTTTTTCCGGCAAGTTGCCAATATTCTACTTGTGCCATCGACATTTTTCCGGGATCGGCTTGTAAATCCTTTATCTTTGCTTTTAAATCTTCCTCTGCCGGCCAAGCAACATCCACTGATTCATAGGATTCGAGATCCATGATATTAATTGATGTTTCTTCAATAAAGTTAATCTGTGCTGCACCTTTGATTATCTCGGGAATGTCAACAACGTGACCTGATGGTATGGTGAGAGATCTCTTATTATTATCAAACATTCCGACACACACTACCCGAACTTTGGCGTGTCCGTGTTTTCCAGACTTACTTCTTTCAGTAGCTTTTATAATGCACGGTTCTTCATCAACCATAATATACTGACCAGTTTTAAGCTTTTGAACTTCTGTTCTTCTTATGCTCATAAATTATTTTCTCCTTTTTTTTCCAACATTAGGTTTATATGAAATATTTTTTATTTTCACATATCTTTTTTTATATAATAATATCCTTATTTAAAAAAAAATATTAGTTTTTGTTAATATTAATTATTAAAACATAAAAGTAAAAATAGATTTGTTATGGCGTTTAAGAAACTAGGAAAGGATCTAGAGGACCTAATGCGAAAATTACGAGGTTTACCTAAGATCGATAAAGACGCAATCAACATGATAGTACAATCATTACAGCGAAGTCTATTAGAGGCGGATGTGCAAGTGGAGTTAGTTTTTCAGATGACTGAAAATATTAAAAAAGAGGCAAAGAATACTGAACTTAAAAGAGCAAGAAGAAAAGATTTCATAATTAAACTTGTTCATGACGAATTGGTTAAAACCATTGGAGGGAAATCTGCTCCCATTAGAATAAAACCAGGAAAAAGTAACGTGATTTTACTTGTCGGAATTCAAGGATCAGGTAAAACAACTACTGTTGGTAAGTTAGCGCGCTTTTATAAAAATAAAGGGTATAAAGTAGCTACTGTCACAACGGACACATGGCGTCCAGGGGCTTATGAACAGCTTGTTCAACTAACAGAACAAATAGGAGTTAAATGCTATGGAAATCCTAATGAAAAAAATGCAATTAAACTTGCCGTAAGAGAAACAAAAAAAGCCATAAATGATGGACACGACATAATTATCGTGGATACCGCTGGTCGCCATAAGGAAGAGAAAGAATTAATGAAAGAGATGGAAAAAATTGAGAACAATTTAAAGCCTAACGAAGTAATCTTGGTAATTGACGGAAGTATAGGTCAACAAGCTTATTCGCAAGCAGAAGAATTCGCAAAAACCACAAATATTGGTAGTATAATCGTAACTAAATTAGATGGAACCGCTAAAGGTGGAGGTGCTCTTTCTGCTTGCGCTGCGACTAATCAATCCATAAGATTTATTGGGGTTGGTGAAAAAATTGATGATTTTGAAGAATTCAATTCAAGTACTTTTGTAGGCACTTTATTAGGTATACCAGATATAGAAGGCTTAGTGAAAAAAGTTGAGGAAGCTGAAATTGATGTAGACCCAGATATGGTTAAAAGAATGATGAAGGGTAAGTTCACTCTAGATGACCTTTACCTACAATTAAAAAGCATAAAAAAGGTAGGTAAGATGAAAAATATTTTATCTATGATTGGAGGAGGAAATATTCCTGACGCTTTAACTGATGACGCGGAGAAGAATTTAGAAAAATGGCGCGTGGTTTTAGATTCTATGACTTCGGAAGAAAAGTTCGACCCAAAAATTATTAAAAAAACCAGAAAAAGAAGAATTGCTCTTGGAAGCGGTACAGATTATGCTACAATAAATCGAATGCTCGACCAATATAACCAAATGAAAAAGTTCTTCAAGAAAGCCTTACAAATGCAAAAGAAAGGTAAAGGAATGCCGGGTATGCCGGGAATGGGAAAGCAAGGAGCACAATTTATGAATAAATTAGGAAAAGATTTTAAATTTTAAATTAAATTAGAATTTGATAAATTTGGTTAATTTTCTAATACTAATTGAGAAATTCCCTAAATTTTCTAAAAGCATTATAGATGAAGGAAAAACGCCTATTTATGTGTATAATTTATGTTCTATAATACGGGAATCATTTTGTTTATCTTATTCAATCAGAAAAAGCAATAACTTATATCTATATTTTGAATCAATTCAACTTCTAATGAAGTATAATGGTAAAAAGTTGAGATTTCTAGGTTCTGATGAGAGATCTCAAGCATTACTTTTAAAAAGAGCATTAGAGAAAATAAATGGGAGTGAAAAAGTAAAAACTCAAGAATGGGAAAAATCTACTCCGGGTATTTTTGTTAAGAGATTACCAATTTCTGGTTCTATTTTGGAAAATATTGATAATATACTTCATAACAAAATTGTATTTATTACCGAATTTGAAAACAAGAATCTTTATCCTGATGTCATCAATTTAGATGATTTAGACGGATTGAGCGAATATTGTTATATTTTTCCTTATTCTCAGAATTTACAGATTTCATTGAGATTTTTACAATTAATTAAAGAAAACTACAATTTAAAATACATTAATCTTTCAAACATTAAAGGGATTGAAAATAAAATCTTATATATTAATTTTCGAATTGACCAAAGTAAGGATATTAATAAGGAAATAGAAAAATGATTTTAAAAAATGCGCTCATATATATTGATGGTTCGCTTCGGAAGGGAGCTTTATTAATTAATAATGGAACGATTAAATCAGTTGTAAATGAAAAATCGAAGGAAGACTTAAAGAAAATTCGAAGTCATAACGATGATGGAATAGAGATAGATTGCGGAAAGAGAATGGTTTTACCGGGTATAATCGATATTCACTCTCATTTAAGAGATATGGGGCAGAGCGAAAAAGAGACTTTTTTAACAGGAACAGCAGCAGCAGCTTTTTCTGGAATAACAACAGTATTTAATATGCCGAATACGATACCTCCTGCTATAAATACTTATCAAGTTAAAAAATGGATGGAAAAAGCACAAAATAACATTTATGTGAATGTGGGGTTTATTGGGGGTGTTCCAAGAGAATTTAATTTAGATGAAATTATTTCGATTATTGATTTAGGCGTTATTGGATTTAAAATTTATCCGATAGGTTCATTAAATGAGATCGATTGGATTAATTACTTAAATATTCAAAAGATTCTTAATATTTCATCTAAATTGCAAATTCCTATATTTATACATCCAGATTGGCCTCTTTCTTCTGAAGAAATAGATGAAATTTACGAGAATTACACGCTGGAAAAATTTCCAACCTTAGAATTGCATAATAAACTTTACCCCGTTTCTATGGAAGCTAAATACGTGAATTTTGTTCTTGAAAATTATTATAAGATTATAGTAGATCTAGATTTAAGCCCGAAAGATTATCCAACCGTCCATTTCTGTCATATAAGTTGCAAGAATAGTTATTCTTTAATACAAAAAGCTTTAGATATGAATAATAACTTAAAAATATCCTTCGAAATAACACCACATCATTTATTTTTAACTAATAAAATAAAAATGAGCAATCCAAATTATGGTAAAGTCTTACCTCCTTTAAGAGAAGAAGAACATTCCTTATATTTATTTAAAGAACTTAAAGAAGGGCATATAAAACTTATAGGTACAGATCACGCACCGCACACATTGGAAGAAAAAGGACGAGGATATCTTGATGCACCTTCAGGATTTCCCGGATTTGAAACATATCCGTTAACGCTATTAGACAAAGTTTGTAAAGATGAACTCTCTCTTGAAAAATTTGTAAAAATTACTTCAGAAAACCCGGCAAAGATCTTTAACTTAAAGAATAAAGGATTTGTCAAAGAGGGATACGATGCCGATTTAATTATTGTTGATAAAATTCCAGAATACCCTATTAAATCAAAAAAATTCAAAACAAAAGCTAAATTTTCCCCATTCGAAGATTACAAAACCGCTGTTCAGATTTGGAAAGTTATTCTAAGAGGTAATGAGGTTAATACCGAAAAATCTGAACCAAATGGTAAAATCATTAGAATGTAAAATATAAATGTGTGAAGAATATAATTATATAATAATAATTCTGTCTTGAGTAGAAATTATGACCGATGAGAACTCTTTTACTTTAGAAGATGGTATATCATTAATAAGATTTGCTCGAGACAATATTGAATTTTTCCTTAAAAACGATCGAAGGATACCCATTCCAGATGACATTAAAAATAAATTTTCAGAGAAATATGGAGCATTTGTCACTTTAAATACAGTAAATGAGCCAAACAACCATTTACGAGGCTGTATAGGTTATATTGAACCAACTTTTCCATTATATGATGTAATTCATAGAGTTTCAATTAGTTCAGCAATTGAGGATCCGCGTTTTCCATCTGTTTCACTCGAGGAAATGAACGATATTGTTATTGAGCTTTCTATATTAACACCTCCTAAATTGATCAAAGTAAATCATCCAAAAGATTATTTTGATAAAATTGTTATCGGGAGAGATGGACTTATAGCTGAAAAAGGTATGAGAAGGGGATTACTTCTTCCTCAAGTACCAATTGACCATGGGAGAGAATGGGATGTAGAAACATTCTTAGGTCATACTTGCGCTAAAGCATGGCTCTCAAATGACGCTTGGAAAGATAATAAAACAAAAATTTTTTCATTTCAAGCTATTCTGTTTGAAGAAAAAGAACCAAGGGGAGAAATTATTAGGAAATATCTCACTCCACACTAAAATTTACTTAAAGATAGTGAGCATTGTGGAAAATAATGAAAATAAGATAATAACAATTGACATTTCATCTAATTCTGTAAAGATTGGGTTAGTTTCAGAACAATTAAAATTAGAAATTACCGATTCTCAAAATATTAATGTAATCAATGAAGATCTCGATGGTTTTGCTAAAAGATTTGATATGGATGACTTATGGAACAAAGTAAATAACGGAATAAATCGTATTTTGAAAAATTACAAATCAGTCGTTAATATTATTGGAATCTCTTCTTGTACTCAAAGAATAGCTACGGTTTTTTTGGATAATTCAGGTGATGTAATCTATGGGGGGCCTAATATAGATATACGGGGGATAGATTCTGCGTATATGATAGATGATGAATTTTCAGAAAGAGATTTGTTTGAAATAACTGGTCATAGTCCTCCTTTATTATTTTGTCTAGCACGCTTATTATGGTTCAAAGAAGAAGAGGAAGAAACATATGAAAAAATAAATAAAGTATTAATGTTAGATGATTGGTTGGTTTATCGTCTTACTGGAAACTATGTTTCTGATTTATCATCAGCTGCTGAATCTCAGATATTAGATATAAAGAAGAGAGAATGGAGTTCGGAAATAATTCAAACTTTTGATTTTGATCCAGATTTCTTTCCTGAAATCGTGGAATCTGGGACGATCGTTGGCGAATTAAAACCTGAATTAGCAAAAAGTTTCAACCTTAGCCAAAATAATATTCCTGTTATAAAAACAGGTGGTGATACGCAAGCGACATTATTAGGCATGGGTATTATTGAAGATGGAGATATTGGAATTAGTTTAGGCACAACCGCCCCAGTTCATCTCGTCGTAAATAAACCTATTTTTGATCCCAATAATAATTATTGGACATCGTGCCACTCAATAAAGGGTAAATGGTTAGTTGAAGGCCACGCAGGTAACACTGGTGCCGCGTATAATTGGTTTAAAGAATGCTTTTTATCAAGTTTAACTAATAATTCAGATTATTCGATAGAGCAATATTTAAAGAACTCAACGCCAGGGGCTTTTTCTACTTTTGCATTCTTAGGACCCGAAAAAATGAATATTAAAAACCAAACTTCTATTAAAAGAGGTGTATTTGTTTTTCAACCGCCTACAATGATCTCTGAAGAACTTCCTAAAATAGAAGATTTTGCTAGAAGCGTTTTAGAAAATATAGCGTTTGGTATATTCGAAAATTATCAAGCAATAAAGGGGTTTACTGATTTAAGTACAAGAACTTATTGTGCTGGTGGCATGGCCAAATCAGAAGGATTTTGTAAAATATTAGCTAGTGTTTTAAACACCGAAATATCAGTTCCATATACTAAAGACTCAGCTTTTATTGGAGTAGCGATGAATACATTAAAAGGTTTAAATTACTACTCGGATTATAGATCTATGATAAAAAACCTCTTGACTTATGAAAAAAATTTCAGCAATCCTACTAACTCAGATAATTACAAAAATATATATCTCGAATGGAAGAATTTAAAAAATAAAATCGACGATCTGTAATTTAATTATTATATTTTTATAAACGAAAGTTAATTAATTAATTCAAGAAAAGTTTTCTTAATTTTGAGGTGTAAGAAATTGTCAAAGTTTGATAGCATAGAATCTTGTTTAAAGGAAATTGAAAATCGCTATACAAATACTGAAAAAGTGCGGAAGAAGTTAGCTAATTATGATGAACCCATACAAATAAGGTTTTTAGACACAAATAGGAGCGTCTTACTTTTAGTAAATAAGGATCAAGGCATTGAAGTAAAGGATAATGTTAGCGATGAAAATGCTCCTGTTAAAATTGATTTTGTTACGGAAAATACAATGCTGGAGTTATTCAATAAAGAGCTTGGCGCAGTTAAAGCATATTCTTCGGGAAAGATAAAGGTTATGGAAGGAAAAATTAAAAATTTAATGAAACTTAAAAGTTTAATGTTTTAAAAAAATTATTCATTTTTTTATGGATTTTAAATTCTTATTACATATTATTATTTAGTTTATATAATATTATTGAGTTGAGAAGTTATGAGAGCATTTATTACTGCAAGTATATCTGATGATGTTTTAAAAGAATTAAAAAAGAAAATGGATGTCACTTATGAGAGTTGGAGAGATACAGGAAATATTTATTTTGATGTCAAAGAAATGGTTGAAAAATTAAAAGGTTATGATATTTTTATAACGGCCGCAGACGATTTAAAAAAAGCTGAATTATTTGAACAGACTAGCTTAAAATTGATTGTGTCTTGCCGGGGGGACCCATTTAACATCGATTTAGATGCTGCTACTAAAAATAACATTCCTGTGATTTATACTCCTCTTAGGAATGTCGTTGCTGTTGCTGAATTGACAGTTGGACTAATCGTTTCAATGGCAAGAAAATTGATAAAGCTAGATCGATTTTTACACAGTGATGAATTTGAAGTTATCGATTTCGAAGATTGGATAAAATACTATAATAGATTTATGGGAAATGAGTTATTAAACAAGAATATTGGTATTATTGGTTTTGGTCAGATCGGTAGACAAGTTGCTGATCGTTTAAAACCATTTGGAGTAAAATTTCTTATTTATGATCCATTTGTTTCTAACGAAATTATTGAAAATTATGGTAGTAAAATAGATATAGATTCGTTAATGAAAGAATCCGACTTTATAACCATTCACGCTGTTGCAACTGATGAAAATGATAATCTTATTAACGAAGAACGAATAACAATGATGAAAAGTACGGCATATTTAATTAATTTAGCTAAAGGAAGTCTTGTAGATTATGAAAAGTTATACGATGCTCTAAAAAGCAATAATATTGCGGGAGCTGCTTTAGATGTCTTTCCTTTAGAGCCTATCGATGAAGATAATGAATTTTTAGAATTAGAAAATGTTATAGTAATGCCTCATATTGGAGGAAATACCGTTGAAGTAATTAATAGACAATCAAATATGTTACTGAAAGATATAACAATTTGGTTAGATAAAGGTATTCCTTCACATATCTTGAATCCCGAAGTTTTCGAAGGATTTAAAGAAAAAAATAAGTTTTTAGACCAGCCAATCAATAAACTAAAGAAAGAAATTGTTAGGACTTGTAAGAGATTATTAAATGATGGGCATGTGATAGGATCAGCGGGAAATGTGAGTATTAGAGTTAAAAGTGGAGACGATGAATATGTTTTAATCACCCCTAGTAACGTAAATTATGAAGAAATGGAACCAGATGATATTTTAATAATTAATCTTGAGGGAAAAGTAGTAGAAGGAGAAAGAAACCCTTCAGTAGAAAAACACCTACATTTAGGCATTTACAAAGAACGTGAAGATGTTAACGCAATAATTCACTCACATGGTATTTACTCAACTATACTTAGTACGCTCAAGTTATCGTTACCTCCCGCAATGGAAGAACTTGTTCCCTATTTAGGAGGTGAGGTTGTGTGTGCCGAATATGGAGAAGCAGGTAGTGAAGAATTAGCAGATAATGTAAAGAAAAGTTTAGAAGAACGAAACGCAGTAATACTCGCAAATCACGGAAGTTTATGTTGTGGAAGTCATTTGGAAGGAGCTTATACTGTTTTACAATACTTAGAAAGAGGATCTAAAATCTATTATCTTGCTAAACTAATTAAGGAGCCATACCTTTTACCCGAAGATGTAATTGATTATGAAATGGATATCTTTGATATTTTCAAAGATTCGAAAAAAATTTAGTTGCCTAAAATCCGTCATTAAATTCGTCTTTATGTATTTTTTAGTAATTTTATTATAAAAAAAATTTATTAACTTTATTAATCTGAAACTCATAATTAAAAATATATCATTTGATGTTACTTTGAAAGAAAAATTGTAAAATTACAGGGACAGAGGGAAGTGAGAAATTCAATATGACTAAAAACATTAAATCAGTATAATTAAAAAATTTACAATTTCAAATAATTTTTCGAAATGAGGATATCAGTATGACTAAAATCCGTGGTGTTATTGTTCCATCACTCACATTTTTTAATGAAGATTTAGAGGTTAATACTGAGCTTCATTCATTACTAACTCGTCATCTACTCGTGAATGGAGCGGATTCAATTTATTTATTTGGGACTAAAGGTGCTGGGTTTTATTTCTCAGATAAATTAGAAGAAAAAATTAAATTGATAAATTTAACATTAGAAGTCACTGGTAAAAAAACTCCGTTAATTGTAGGAATATTTGGAAATAATAAGGATCGAATAATCGACCAATTAGAGGAGTTAGGAAAAAAATTTGGTAAACTTAATTTTATAATAGCCCCACCTTATTTAGAAAAAATTGAAGACATTAATTCCTATTTCGAATACATTTTAGGAACCGTTAACATCGATAACCATATTTACATCCACAATAATCGTGAGAAATTTGCTGGAAATGAAATTAACCCTTCTATTGTTAAGGAATTGATTGTTTATGATAATTTTTCTGGATTTATTGACTCTTGTGATAACATAAATTATTGCAAATCATATATAAAACTAATAAATGAAAACTTTTCATTATTGTGTGAGAACGAGGAAACTTTTCAGAAATTCCTTCAACTAGTTCCTTTAGATCTAAGAAAATATGTTGGAATTGTTCCTTGTGTTAGCAATTTAGTTAATTTAAGTTCAAAGTTATATTTTTGTGCAATTGAGGAAAAGATTTTAGAGTTACACCAACTTCAAGAACAAATAAATGATATTAGAAATAAATTGTACGATATTAAAGCTCAAGATGGAAAAGAACAAAGAGGTTTGAAATACGCGTTTTTATATTTATATAAAAATTTTTCACCAAATTTAATAGAAGATTTAAATATTTTAAGTCCAAATTTAAAAGGGAACCTCGATGAAATCACAAAAGAAAGAATAGAAGCATATGTGAACTATTTGATAAACCAAAAGCATATTTATCAATTATATTCCTTAGGGAAAGATAATATATATCAATTAGATGATATGATAAACATATTTTCTAATGTAGAAGTCCTCCTTTCTCAAGGTAACATAAAGAAGGTTATTGGTCCTTTCGATGCTGATATAAACACTATATACAGAGTAAATTTTGAAAAGAGTCAGTTAATCTTCAAATTCCGGACTTTAAAATCTTTTCAATATGAAAACATTGTAAAAGAAAAACTTCTATTTCCTTTCCTAGACGGGTCGTTAAATTCCAATTCCTTTGATCTTAGAGAAAAAATAAAGAAAATCGTTTCGATCAGGAAAGGAGAATACCAATTTAGTAGCGATAAACCCCCTATTGTACCAGTAGCAAATTTAGTTTATTTTGATGAAACTAAAGAAGTTATTCCATATATTTTTACTATACAAGAATATGTCCACGGCAAGTCTTTAAAAGATTTGTTTAATCAATATAGTAAAGAGGATTTAAGCTTTTCCAAGTCTAAATTCTTAACTTTATTTAATAATTTAGGAGAACTTTTAGGAAAATTGCATACAATATCTTTTGATTCATTCCAAGAGCATATTTATAATATAGGTAAAATGTCAAAAATTAATTGGTTAGAACTTATTATTTCAGAATTTGAAATAGAGAGCCAAGAAGCAAGTAGAAAAAAACTTGATTATTATAATGAAATAAAGACATTTTTAAAGGATAACATATCTTTATTAGAAGAAGAGAACGAACCAGTTGTACTTCATAACGATTTTCAATGGACAAATCTAATAGTAAAAGATTCCCCTAATAAAATCCAGATAAATGGGATTATAGATTTTGATAATTGGCGAGTTGGTGTTAGGGCACAAGACTTTGTAAAAATGGAATATTATACGTTAAAACCTATAAATAATAGTGGTATTAGAGAATCTTTTTATAAAGGTTATAAGAAAAAATTTATTATTGGGCAAGATTTTTTCAAAAAACTCGATATTTACTCATTATTATGGTTTTTAAAGAATTATAATTCATCATATGGTAATTTAGCCAATTTAAAAGGTTCTAACTCAATATATGAAAGAGATAAATTAATTAATTCGTATGCTAAAGAAATAGAAAGAATTATTAATTCCTAAACTTATTCATAGAGAACACATGCCAGTAAAGTAAATTTCCAAGGTGCTTTATCACTACCGTAAACCAGAGATTTAACTTCCTCAGAAGGTTCGATTCCGGAATAATCACTAAATACTTTCCAGGCAATTTTACCAATAGCGTCATGATCTTCCAGAATTGTTTCAAAATTTTGTTTAATTCCCGCCCAATATATTTTTCTTGAATCTATAATTTCCTTTAGTTTTGGTAACTCAACTAAACCTTCTAGTACGAGGTTTTCAGAAACAAATGAGAAAAATTCACTAAATTTTTTTGAAACTTCATCTGGAGCACCTAAATTTCTATCGTATAAAAACACAAGACCAATCGATTTCATTTTTTTAAATTCACCAATTCATCGAGTTAATTATCTTTATTATAAGTTTAGATTATATTCCATAAAAGATTAAACATATTCGCATTATAATTATAAATTATGGAAGAATTAATAAATAGATATAATGAAAGTTATTCGATTGAGTAGCTATTAGAAAATTGCTCACCAAAAAGCATCTTGGAATTTTTTAATCGTTCCTTCTAAGCTATCTTCAATTTCTTTTTCAAAATTCATAAAAACGCTTACATCATTATCCCAATTAAGCAGAATGTCCTCTGAGTATAGGTCGAAAAATTTGCTAGCAATAAATAACAATTCTTGCATAACTTTTTTTTCTTTTACTTTTTTCGCAGAATTTGCTATAAATAGTATTTCATTTTTTTTTAACAGAGTATATCGTTTATCTTGTAATTCAAAATTAGATAACCCTTTATTAACAAGTTCTTCAGCAAATGAATTTAATGCGGCCATTAACCCACCAAAAAGTTGGTCGTCCATATTTTCGTCAAATCTGCGATGATAAAGAACGATTCCAGATTCGGTTAGAACCCAAATATCTTGTAATACTTTAATGGGTAATCATCACATCCAAATTCAAATGTTAGTCTTTTTATAATATAATAAGAAAAAAAAGGTTTAAATTTAATCTATTTTTCGCTTTTTGGTCTAATGTATCCAAAGTAAGCGCCTAAAATGGCAAAAATAACAAAAATCCAGGCTAAAAAGTAGAATAACGAAAATCCCGGTCCTCCTGCTAAAATAAGTATTCGATCAATTAAAAAGCTTAATGGTACAAGAATAAAGAATATAGCCATTATTGCTAAAGATAAAAAGGCTGTTTTAAAAACCTTGTTATCTGTCCCTTTATAAGATTTAAAGGATTCAATGAAAAAGGGTATGTAAATTAATGCCATAAATATGAAAATAAATAGAAAAGCGTAAACATCGTATAGCGTATTTCCTCTCTGATATACAAATAAAGCAAATCCTGCGGTAAAAATCGCATAAAGTGTTATGATAATTCTCAAAACCTTATTGTATCCTTTTCCGAAAACTTTTACTTTGAAAATGTACGAGAGATAGATACCAATAGACAAGAAAACAAAACTCATTCTAAAATCAATTATTCTAAGTAGAATCCACGACAAAGGTGTACCAGGATCTGGAAGGATGGAGTTATATACATAATCGATTCCAGAATATAGTATAAAAACCTTCGATAACCAAGAAAATACAATTGCAATTATGTAGCTTAGGAAAATTAAGAAGAGATACAAAGTTAACTGGTGTTTCTTTTCGTAATATTTCATTAGGATTAAGACTAGAAAAATCAATGCTATTAAAATAATGAAAGTCTCAAAAACCATCCCAACGAATTGTAAGTCAGTCATATAAATTATTAAAAAGTAGAAGTATTTATATTTTAAGATTCTAAGAAATAAATCTGATTGATGAATATGATAATAAAATCAAGCAAAATCATAAAAAGTAGTTAAAAAATTCGAATTAAACGGTTAAATAAGTAATTAATGTAGTTTGTATTGCACTTGGAGCTTTTTCTAGATTTGACACTTTAATGCCAACTAGTCTAACTTTCTTGTTCATTATTGAAAATTGATTTAATAAATCAACAACTACTCTCATTACTTTATTCTTATCTTGAATATGATGAGCAAAAGATTTTGAGCGAGTGTACGTTAAAAATCCTTCAAGTCTTATTTTTAAAGTTACCGTTCGATAAAATATCTTATTTTTAATTACTTTTTTATGAATTTTATTATTTAATTCTTTAAGTTTAGTCAAAATTACTTTGAAATCATCCGTATCCTCATAAAAAGTTCGTTCCTTACTAATAGATTTTCTATCACCGCTAAATTCTTTCACTTCTCTATCATCAAAACCATTAGCAACTTTCCACACCCATTCACCATTTTTACCAAACAACTGAATCATTTTATGGAGTGGAATATTAATAATATCACCAATCGTATTAATGCCTTTTTTATTGTAATACAATTTAGTTTGTTTTCCAATTCCGGGAATACGAGTAATATCCAAATCTTTTAGAAAAAGCTTTATATTTTGAGGTTCAATTACGGTAATTCCGTTAGGTTTATTACAATCAGAGGCTATTTTTGCTATAGATTTAGTCGAAGCACATCCAATCGAGATTGTAATACCTACTTTTTTTTGAACTTCGTCTTTTAATTTTTCAGCTAAATCTCTAACTTCTATATAATTTATACACTTATCTGATATGTCTAGATATGCCTCGTCAATACTTACTTGTTGAAATATATCTGAATAGGAATTAACAACCTCCATTACTTCTTTTGAGGCTTTATGGTATTTCTCAAAATTGGGATGAAGATAGATTCCATGAGGACATCTTTTATAAGCTTGGGATATGGGCATTGCTGAATGGAGTCCGAATTTTCGGGCTTCATAGTTACAAGTACTGACTACACCTCTTCCTTTTCCCTCTTTTGGGTCTGCTCCTATTACTATAGGTTTTCCTATATATATTGGGTTATCTCGTTCCTCAACAGCAGCAAAAAAACAATCTAAGTCGCAATGTAAGATAAAATGGCTCATTTTTAATCGTTTTTAATAAATTGCATTAATTTAAACATTGTAAGTATATCCAAATAAAATAAAAAAAGTTAGACTATGTTGAATTATTAATTTAAAATTGCAAAATCACATAATTCATCTCTAATGAATGTCTAATTCTATGAAATACATTTTTAATCAATCTTTAATTTAAAATCATATGGAAACGGATAAGTTAGAACAACTTCGAAAAACGGTTGTAAGAGGTGCTCAAGAGATATATAATAAAGGGTTAGTTGAGGATGGAGAAGGTAATGTTAGTGTAAGAATTAATAAAAATGAAATACTAGTTACGCCCACTTCAACAAAATATAACTTACTAAGTCCTGAGCTGATTGTCCATATGGATTTAGATGGAAATGTATTAGGTTCAGGTAAAATTCCATCCACGGAAGTTAAAATGCATCTTGCTGTTTATAAGGATAGACCTAAAGTTAAATGTGTTATCCACACTCATTCTCCTTATATTACTATGCTTTCAGTTCTAAGAAGAGGCATTCCAATTATAATGGAACAACAATTAATTTTCCTTGGTGGAGAAATTAGATGTACTGAAATTACCGAAGCCCACACAGAAGAAATGGGACTAAGTGCGTTGAAAGCGCTAAGTAGAAATAACGGAGCGATACTCGCAAATCATGGGGCTATCATATGCGGAAAATCTGTTGATCATGCAGTTCGGTTTGCTATAATATTAGAAAAGTTGGCAAAAGTGTATTGGGGTGCACTACAAATTGGAGATCCATTATCTATCCCTAAGGAAAACCTTGAAGAACACGAGAAGATGTTTAACGGATTATTTGCTTGTTATCCACGAAAAATGAGGAGTAAAAACCCAAATAGTTGATTTTTATGGAATTAGGTATCAGTTCTTTAGGAGATATTATCGACTTTGGACTTAGTAACAAGTGGAAGAATGTTGATGATTTGTTGTTTAAATCCACAGAAGCATGTCTTAATTTTGCCGAAGAACAAGACATTGCTGTGGTAGAAATAGTTATAGATCCACAAAATATATTTATAAACGAGATAAAACAAAAATTCGTTGACTTGATGAGTTCTTATTCTATGAAAAAGCAAGTCCATGGTCCTTTTATCGATGTAAATTTATGTTCACACAATAATTCGATTTCTCAAGCTTCAGTAGAAGCCTATATTGAAACATCTAAACTTTGTGAAGAAGTAAATGTTAATATGATGACAATACATCCCGGTTTAGCGAACTTTATGATAGAATCAATTAGAGAATATAACAAAATTCAGTTAACCAAGGCGATTGAGACTTTATTAGATTTCACAAAAAACCTTAATTTAACGATTTGCTTAGAAAATATGCCCAAAAATACTAATATCATGTTAGATGAAAATAATATTTACGAAATATTAAGGAAAATTAATAGAACTGATCTTTTTCTTACCTACGATACGAGTCATTTTTATACTAACAACGGAAATGTAGAGGATTTATGGGAAACATCCCATAACATTATCAAGAATGTACACTTAGTTGATAATTTCACTAAAGAAACCGATACACACCCGCCTCTAGGCAGTGGAAAGGTCAAATTTAAAGAAATCTTAGAAATTATCAACAGTTACAACTATAAAGGAGCTCTAATTATAGAACTATCCTCTAATAAGAAATTACAAGAGAGTATCGATTATATTAACCGGTTTTTGTAAACAAATGCGAATATTCCATGATACGAAACTATTATTTTTAGAACAGCATTAATTTTTTTTACATTCTATTCTGCGTAATTTTTAAGGCCCATACTCTATCAATAATCTACAATCTAACTTCGCAATATAGTCTTGGAGAAAATTCTTAAATATTTATTAATAATTAAAATACTTAGTTTACTTTTTTAAAGACAAAATTGTCGTGTTTGATTATGAAATTTTCTGCGTTTGGAGAAAGATTTTTATTTTTAGCACATCGTATAGACAAACACAATAAGGGATATGTAGATTTTTATATTGGTCCAAAAAAAATACACGAAATCGTTGACAATGAGGTTATAACTTCACCAAACAAACTATTAACCGATTGCAAAGCTCTACAAAAAGATTTGTCTAAACAAGGTTACGATAAAAAACGCGAGCGATACATAGAGAAATTACTCAGAGCAATGGAGTCTTCCATCGAAATTCTAAACGGTAGCGAGATTTCTATTAAGGAACAATTTTTAAGGCAGTATGATGTAGTCTTACAACCAGTTAAAGAATCTGAATTAGATAACTTAAAAGAAGAGTTTAACGCAGCATATGGTGGTCCTGGGAGCTTAGAAAAACGAATGAACAATTTAAGAGTACGACGAACTGTTCCGGAGGGTAAAGTATTTGAACTATTTAAAAAGGCTCTCAACATCACGAGAGAGCGAACTAAAGATTTATTTGTCGATCTCTTACCTGAAAATGAGCATGTAAATTTAGAGTTAGTAAAAAATAACAATAAAAATAAAGCAAAATGGTCTTATTACAATTGGTACTTGGGTAATTTTAGCTCCCGAATAGAGGTTAACCCGAATTATAACATGTATTGGACTGCATTTTTGTCTGCTGCCGCTCACGAAGGGTACCCTGGCCATCATACAGAATTTACTGTTAAAGAACAGAGGTTATATCGCGAGTTAAATCAATTTGAACACTCAATTCTGCTACTAAATTCGCCCAAGTTAATAATTAGCGAAGGTATAGCGAATACAGCAGTTAATGTGCTTTTTTCTTATCGAAACCAAGCAGAAATTAGTTTACGAGAATTTTGTCTAAATTCTTCAAAGGAAGATCCTCTTGATATTTTAATGAAACAAAATAAAGTGAAAGTAAAAACTCATCTTTTTTTGTATAATCTTGCATATTACGCGCTTATTGACGGGTGGAGCGAGGAGAGATTAATTCGGTACGCAACCAGTTTTGAAATCTTTAGTCAAGAAAACATTAAAAATCAATTAAAATTAATATTTAATCCAGTATATTCAACTACTGTTTTCTCGTATAATCTAGGAACAAATCTCATAATAGATAAATACGGAGACCTTCTGAAAGTTAAGGACTTTCAAAACCTATTAGTAACCGCAATCTTTCCCTCAGATCTGGTGTAAGGCTACAATAATTGCATATATTGATTTTAATATAATATTTTATGCTAAATCATAGATTTATGTTTAAGATTTTCTCAATTCCTTTTAATAATTTATCTTCTGAAAACTTGCATTATCTTCTTAAAGAATTTTTAATGAAAATATTAATTTAGAATAGATTTATTCTACATTGAAATAAATGTTTATTTAATAATCCTCAAATACGATTTGAGAGTTCGATAATTAATGTTATTCGCTTTTTATTTTTTAGGGGTTTAAATAAATATTATCAATTAATTAATTAGTTTTGAAGAAACTAAGTATAAACATTTATATTCGGTTTCAAATTTTAAAGAAGAAGATATTAATTTCATTTCATTTAACAAATAGAGTGAAGAAAATGCCTGGTCAACCATATATCATACCATAAATGGATGTTTTATATAAAAACATCATATATTTTCCTTTCTTTTTTATACTTATTGTCGGTATTCCGATAATCATCCACCGCTGAGATCGGGGAAAGTTGCCTTTAAAGGGATTTTAGAAACTATAAGGTATTATCAATATAAAGGGGTTTAACCCAAAAATTTCTCTAAAATTAATTTGTTTAATAGAAATTTTATACACTTATTTATGAAATAGTCTTATAAAATATATAATGAAAATCATATCTCTTCAAATTAGCGATGACTTGTTAGATAGGTTTGAAAAAGTTCGAAATCAGAGTGGATTTAGTTCAAAAAGCGAAGCGTTAAGAGATTCGATAATAAAATTCATTGAAATTCATGAAAGTTTCGAAAACTTAGAAGGATATCGAATTATGACGATAAATCTTGTCTATCCATTTAAAGAACCTATTGCTGATGAAATTTCTGAACTTTATCACAAATTTCACACCATAATCAAGGCCGTTACCGATTGGAGAATTGCAGAAAAAAAAATTGAAATAGTTTTAGCCGTGGGTGAAATTGGTGTTATAAAAGATCTTTATCAAGCTATATCTAAGATCAAAGACGTAATAAGCTCAATCCACGAAGTCATAATCGATTAATTAATTCACATTTAATCAAATCGAAGTGAAAAATCTACAAATTCGGTAGGTTTTTGCGTGAGCACACTTGTACTTATTATATCGGGCTCGGATATTAAATAATCAACTATATTATCTTGCGTGATATTTCCCGAAACTTCAATAGTGACATTTTCGCGTAAATTATGCTTTTTTAATAAGTTAATCGCATCTTGTACGCTATCAGGATTCATATTATCTAACATTATTATATCTGCTCCGTTTTGTACAGCAATTAGAACATCCTCAACTTTTTCCACTTCAACTTCTATCTTTTTTGTGAAACTAACGTTGTTTTTCACATCTATGAGAAGTTCTGCGACATTTCCGTTATAAAATTTTAAGTGTGTTGACTTTAAAAGCACCATATCATCTAAGTTAAAACGATGTGTATCTCCTTTTCCAAAATCTACGGCTTTTTTTTCAAATAATCGTAAACCAGGAAGGGTTTTTCGAGTACATGCTATTTTAACTATTTTCCCGGATTTTTCAATTATCTTAACAAATTTACGCGTTGTTGAGGTAATTGCGCTCATATGGCTCATAAGATTTAAACCCACTCTTTCGCCTAACAAGATATCTTTAGTTTTTCCACGTAATTCTACTATTACATCTCCATTTTGGATTTGATCGCCATCTTCTTTCCTGAGAGTAACATCAACTTCTAAAATATGAAATAATATCTCAATTTCTTCTATACCCGATAAATACCCGTCACTTTTAGCAATAATCTTAGCGGACGAAATTGAATCCGAAGGGATTGATTTTGAACTAATATCAATAAACATACAATCTTCGTGCAAAAACTCTCTTATTTTTTTTTCAATTAAAATGCGATTAAAACTCATTTTTACCAGATTCTTTAAGCAGTATTATTATTATAGATTAAACACTAATTAAAATTATGCATGGCATTGATAAAATATTTATTGAAACTAATGAAATTAGGCTTGAAGCCGAGTTTTTTCAGTTGAAAAACTCGGTTGTTTTAATTTGTCACCCACATCCTCAATTTTTCTGGGTTTGAAACCCTAAAAAGGGAAAATATGGGGGCAATATGTACAACAATGTCGTATCTGGCGTTTTTAATATGTGTGTTCAAAATAAAATTTCATGTTTACGGTTTAATTTCAGGGGAGTAGGAAGTTCAACAGGAAGTCATACTAGTGGAAAGGGCGAGTTAAGCGATGTGGAAGCTTGTATTGATTTTTTAATAACCGAGAAAAATATTGAAAAAATAATAATTTGTGGTTATTCCTACGGCGCTGCTATCGGGTGTTCTGTTGTAAATTTTTCTAAGAAAATAATTGGTTATTGTGCAATTTCTTTTCCTTGGGATTTTATGGGCTCAAAATATAAAAAACTTTCTCAAACTAAAAAACCAAAATTGTTTATTCAAGGGAATCGAGATACTATAGCACTCTATGAAAATTTTGAAAACCATTATAATTTCTATTTCGAACCAAAAAAGTATAATATTATTAATGGAGCCGACCACTTTTACTCGGGATTTGAAGAAAATGTCGCACAAGAAGTAAGCGAATTCTACAATTCGATTACAAAATAAGATATTATGAGATTTTTAATAAGAAAAGAGAAGTATCAGAAAAACTGATGTTCCTTAAATGGAAGATAACTTTTCTAAATCTGGTCTAGCATTTTCAACCGCCCAATCGAGGAGTTGGTCGTAATAAGATTCAATTTCATTAGATTCCGGATTTTTTGATAGTACCGCTAAAATGAATTGCGTTTTTTTATCTGACATAATTATATTTCGACAAATAATAAAATCTTCTGAATATTTAATCTTTATACTAGAAAGTAAAGATAAATTCATCTCCTCAGACGCGTTTGATGCAGCATCACTTAATAATGAGCCCATGGCCGCAACAACCCGCTCATCAATGTCTTCTGATTTTTGCGATGCTAAAACTAATCCTGCATTTGTAGCAAGAAGAGAAGCCCTAAAATTACCATTATCATTTAATTCTTTGAGAACTTGGTCAAGTCTGCTTACCATAAGAAATATTCACTCATTAAGTATTATAAACAATTTTATAAAAATTCTCTCTTAACTTTGATATTATAAATATTATGAACAATTTAGTATTAAATTTTACCTTATGTCTTTTTTATGTTTATTACAAATGTGGATAAAATATTATCTTCGTCAATCTTTAACGTTATTACGCTTGGCCTCGCTATAGGTTTTTCAAAGCCTCTTTTTGGAATAGGTGCTTTAGGTTTTGTAGGACTTCCCGGATTAATTAATAAAGTATTGTAAGGTGTACCTGCTATGAGTGGCTGATGTGTATGTCCAAAAATAAGGATGTGGAGGTTATTTCGCTTAAAAAAGTCTTCTAAATTATCAGGTTTCTTGTGAATTACACCAATGTTATAATTTTCACATGGAATTTAATAAATGTCTCTAATCCCGTTATTTCATCTAAATCGCTTTTTACGCATCTAACTGGAGCGATATTTTTCAAATCTTCTAAAAAAAAAGGTTCACATACATCTCCAGCATGTATGATTTCGTCAACATCTTCGAAGGCTTCTTTTAATTGATTAATTAAAGTTTCAACTAGATTAGGTTCGTCGTTCTTTGTTATGTGAGTATCTGAAATTATCCCTAATTTTACCATTTTTTTTCTTTGCTATAATATAATTACTCCAATAGTAAAAATAATCAAACCGAATAAAAAATCCATCATTATCCTAACAATTTTTTTAAACCAATTCTCTCCGATCTCATTATCATTTTTGAAATATGAAAAAAATTCTTTAAAACCTATTGATAAAATTTCTTTGATTCGAGAGAATTGCCAAACAAACAAAAATATACTAATAACTAATAATGGAACATAAACAATGAAGCTCATTAATGAAAAATCGTTACCGTGTATAAAATTCCAAATTGAATGGGCAGAAATAATATTATTTACTGCATGAGCAAAAATTACTGGAAATATCCAACGTCGTCTTAAAACCAGCATCGCAAGAATAATTCCTACTAAAAAAGTCTGTAAAAACCAAATAATAGGAAAAATTATTGGTAACCCGATACCAGGTATCGCAAAAATATAATTAAAATGTCCTAAACCAAAAAAAAAGGAAGTAACAATTACGGCAGACATTTTTTTAAAGTAAACACTTCCTCTATTAGCTAAAAAACCTCTAACTAATGTTTCCTCATATATAGCGACAGAAATTTGTATTATAATAACAGATAGAAGAAACACGTAATAACTCTCCATAAAGTAAGAGTTGTAAGATAATTCATCCGTAGGGTTTATAACTATGGACGAATAAGATAGCATTTCAGGTAAAAATAAATACCCAAAAAAATCTAACGGTATAAAAATTAAAAAAAGTAATAATATCCCATATAAAAGCTGATATTTAAAATTCTTTTTTGTAATATTAAATAAAGATAAAAAGTTCTTTGAAGGGCTGACATCCTCTTCTAAAATTAATTTTTTTCTTTGAGGCACCATTATAAAATTGGATAAATATAGAAATAAAGGAATCGCAACGATAATAATTGCCGCTCTCACTATAAAAAAAAGAGGTTCAAAAATTATAGATTCAAAATCAATAAAGAAAGGTAGTAGAAAAGTAGGAATTAACATAAAAATAAAGATTCCAAGAAAAATAATTAGAACTTCGAAGAAATAATATATTCGTTGATTAAATATTGTTTTTAAAGGGTTTTTAGGTCTTCTCATAATTTATCTATCTCTAACAACAAGTTCTATGAATAACAAATAATTAAATCGAAATATATTAAATTTTTTTATTTGAAGCATTCAAAAAAAAATTTATTTCCTTTCTACTTGGAATCCCATTTCTTGCCCCTAATTCTTGTATACAGTTCCCAGCTATAAAATTTCCGATTTTTACATTATTTTTAAGGTGTTCAAATTTTAAGTTTATATCACGAACAAAACCATAAATGAATCCCGCTGAAAATGCGTCACCCGCTCCAGTAGTGTCAATTAAACTACTTACTTTTATTGGATGTAGAAGTTCTGCTCTACTGTTGGTTAGTAATAATGCTCCTTTTTTGCCTAATGTAGTAATAATAACTTGTATACCTAAATTAAATAGGGTACTCGATTTTTCTTGGATTAAATCTTCGTTTAAATCACATTGTTCTATATCAAAAAGAGTTGCATATTCATTTTGAGAAAGAATTAATATATCAATTTTCTCCAGCAATTTTTTAATGTTCTTTAAACCTTGTTCGCTGATTAACATACCAGGATTTAAAATAACAGGTATTTTGTTGTTTCTACAAATAATAGCGGCTTCAATAAATGGTTCTAAATTTTTTAAGCTACTTAAGAAAATTACTTTTGTATTTATCAATTCTTTTTCTAAAAGATCTTCCTTTGAAAGATAATTTGCGGCACCACTATGAGCATATATTCTTCGGTCTCCTTTTTCATTTAAAGCAATATAGGCAGAACCAGTTCCATGGTGCTCAGAATATTTAATAAACTTAGTAGCAACATTTACTCTCTTGAAATCGTTAAGTATTTTTTCGCCAAAAGTATCGTGTCTCCCTAACTTTCCAATGAACGCTGTTGATAATCCCATTTTCGCACAAGCATAAGCAGTATTAGCGGCTGCTCCACCAGATAATAAAGTTAAGTCTGATACGAATACTTCATCATCATCAGCAGGATGTCTTATTACTTGAGCTACCATATCAACAAGGGCGGCCCCTATACAAATTACGTCAAAAATCTCAATCACATTATATATTTTTTAAATGAATTTAATAGTAATTAAAAGATCCAAATTCTGATTTTATTTCTAGTTGGTTTTTGTTCTTATGAGACGATTTTTCACATTGCCCGATGATTTTTGATTCGATGTTGTATTTTTTAGCAATATCCATAATTTCTTTAGCAATTGACTCATCACAACAAATTTCCATTCTATGACCCATATTAAACACTTGATACATTTCTTTCCATAAAGTTTCTGAAGATTTTTTTATAATTTCAAATATTTTGGGAATTTTAAAAAGATTATTTTTAAGATAAGTCATACCTTTACCAAAATTGAGAATTTTCGTCTGGCCCCCTCCCGTGTTATGTATTATTCCGTGAATTTCCTCTCGATATTTTTTTAGTACATCCAACAATAATGGAGCATAAGTTCTAGTCGGAGACAATAAAGCTTCTCCTACAGTCAAACTCAATCCTTTGATCTTATCGGTAAGTTGATAATTCCCAAAAAAGATAAATTGTTCATCAAGGTTTTGATCATAACATTCAGGGAATTTGTTATAATATGCATGAGATAGAACTCCATGTCTGGCTAAAGTCAATCCGTTACTTCCTATTCCGCTATTAAATTCGTCTTCATACGATGCTTTTCCATCACTAGCGAATCCAACTATCACATCTCCTGCCTTGATGTTTTCAGCATTAATAATATCTTCTCTTTTCATACTGGCAAAAACTGAGGCATCAATTAGTAGAGTTTTTACAATATCTCCTACATCAGCAGTTTCGCCTCCGCACATTACGACATTTAGACCAAATTCAGACAGCTTTTCGCTATATGTAAAATATTCTTTAATTATTGTACTAATAACTTCGCCCGAGATAAACCGTTTATTTCGACCGATATTATTAGATATAAAAAAATTACCAGTAGCTCCAACGCACAACATATCATCAATATTCATAACAATAGCGTCTCTTACAATCCCCCTAAAAACAGATATTTTGTCCGTTTCTTTATAATACATATAAGCTAGGCTTGCTTTTGTTCCTGCTCCATCTGAATGAAATATTGAACAATAATCATCCCTCATACCTACATCTTGTACTATTTTACAAAATGCTCCGGGGAATAATCCTTTATCAATCGATTGGATTGCTTTATGAACATCTTCCTTTTTTGAGGAAACCCCTAATTGAGAATATATATCTTTTTCGTCAGACATTTTTACAAATTATGTTTATTTTTCAGAAATTTTAATAAATTTTCTAAAAGCTCAAGAGATTTTCCTATGTAGTTATGTGGATTTAATAAATCATCAATTTCATCTTTTGTAAAACTTTCCGTTATATTTCCATTTTCTAATAAGATTTCTTTAATAAAACGATTTTCTTTTTTTGCTTTTATTGCTGCTTTTCTTAAAATTTCATGCCCTTCTTGTCTTCCGATACCTTTTTCAACTAAATTCAACATGATTTTTTCAGATAAACAAGCTCCCTTGGTAAGATTTAAATTTTCTTCTATTCTTTCCTCATCAAATTCAACTTCTTGGATAATACTTGTTAATTGTATTATCATAAAATCTAACAGTATGAAATTTTCAGCAAAAATTATCCTTTCGTTAGCAGAATTCGTTAAATCTCTTTCATCTTCTAATATAATATTATCTAAAGCGGGTATAATATTGGATTTTAAAACCCTAGCTAAACTACAAATTCGTTCAGATTTATGGGGATTTCTCTTATGAGGCATCGTCGAGCTTCCTACTTGGGTCTTTTTGAAAGGTTCAAACATCTCAGCGATTTCATTTCTTTGGAGCACTCGAAATTGCCTTGCGACTTTAGCTAGTGATTGTCCGATCAACGCTGTTAAAAAGAGAACTTCAGCGTGACGATCTCTCTGAATTATTTGGTTCGCGATTAAAGCTGGATATAATCCAAGCTCTTTCGTTATGAAATTCTGAATTTCAATACCTTTCTCTCCGAAACTCGCCATATTTCCTACGGCACCCGACATTTTACCATATGATATCCGATTTAGAGTTTCTTTTAACCTATCTAAATGTCTATCTATTTCATATGCCCACACGCCGAATCTCATCCCATATGTAGTTGGAATAGCGTGTTGTCCGTGAGTTCTTCCTATACAAACAAGCGATTTCTTATCTTGTATAACTTTTATTAGTTCTATTAATAGCTTTTTTAAAGAATTAGTGATATATGTTATAGCTTCTTTTAACTGTAATCCTGTTGCTGTATCTTCAATATCGTAACTTGTTGCCCCCAAATGGATGTATTTTCCAGCATTTCCTTCACATTGTTCTGATAAAGCCTTAACCATAGCCATTAAATCGTGATGAATTTCATTATCAATCTCTTTTACCCGATTTAATTTAACATAATTCAAATTAGCTTTCTTACATATCTCTTCTGCGGACTCTTGAGGAATATTGCCCCATTTAGCATGTGCTTTTGCTAATACTGCCTCAACTTTTAACCAATTCTCTAATTTTTTTTCTTCTGTAAAAATTTCAGCTATTTTAGTTCGATAACGAGTTTCAACTGGATTAATAAATTTATGATCCATGGCTAACTAACTTATTGATCTTTTATTTCTATAATAGAAATAATCTATGATCAATTATTATTCTTTTTTTAAATTTCTATTAAAAAGCGAATATCTACGAAAATTTAAAAAGTTTTAAAAATAAGATTTTAGTTCTGATGACCTGTTCTCCTAGCGGCTATTTGTCCCACCTTTCTACCCGGAGGGGCATTTCTCGAGGTTGTTGTTGGTTTATGAGGACTTTGTTTTGCGCCACCTCCGTAGGGGTGACTTGCTGCGTTCATCGTGACTCCGCGAACAACCGGCCATTTTATAGCTTTAGATCGTACATAATGGTGTTTATTACCGGCTTTTAAAAAAGGTTTATCGGTTCTTCCGCCACCAGCAACAACTCCAACTGTACAAAGGCAATTTTCATTAAACCATTTAGTTTTTTTTGATCGAAATAGCACTTCAATGTTTTTACCCGATTTATTTCTTACAATGGCGCCTACTCCAGATGCTCGCGCAAATTTCCCACCATCTTGCGGAGTTCCCTCAATATTAAATACAAGAGTCCCTAAAGGGATTTTTTTCACGGGTAAGATATTTCCTACTTTCACTTCTTGGCCATATCCCGTTTTAGACTGAATAAATTCTTGTCCTTCATAAATTCCTTCTGGAGGTAACCATAAACTTTTTTCCCCATCTTCGTAACTAATTCTAGCTACTGGGGCCCCTCTACCTGGAGCGTGAACGAATTCAATCACTTTAAATTTTAATAATTTTTCATTCTTTTTGAAGGGACGATACTTTACCATTCCTACATGTCGGTGACTTGGAGATCGAGCCCATAAATGGCCGTATCCTTTTCTTTGAGCTAAAATTCGCTTTCCCATAAAGATCACTTACTATCGAATTAGTAATATCTAATTAATAAAAGTTTAAATTTTTTATTATTTTAGTTAGAATTTATTTAATTTTAAGATAAAACAAGAGAAACAAATTATAATTTTTTATTTTTTAATAACTCGTCTATATTATAATTGAAAGCGATTGGAACTTCTCTATCGATAAACTCTCCAGCAATGTTAGTTAACAACAGTTCTTTGATTTCTCTTAGATCGTTTGTTTGGCCTAGTACCCAACCTAATTTAACGTACCCAACTTCTGGTAAGAGGTTCCTACCTGGAATAACGCCTAAATGTTGTAATTCTCTCCCAGTGGAATACACATTCATCCCCACAAAACCATGTAAAGTTTGCGTGGTCATAAGAATAGTAATTCCTTCTTGAATAGCTCTTTCAATAGCTTTATAAACATAAGTGCTGACATGTCCAAGCCCTGTTCCAGCAAATACTATACCTTTATAACCTTTATCTATATAAAATTCAATTTGTTCATTTTCCATTCCGGGATAAGAATAAATGAGAGCTACTTTCTTCTCAAAATTCGTATTGATAGTAGTTTCAGATTGACTTCGTTTTCTGTAATTATTTTTAAATGTTTTAATCTTCCTGTCCCTTACCATTCCTAATGGAATATCATCAATAGTACGAAAAGTATCTCTTACTGAGGAATGCATTTTTCTTACTATTGTTCCTCTATGAATTAATCCATAATCATGTGAAGGAGAACCTAGCATAGTTACTACAACCTCAGCTATATCAGAAGTAGCTACAATAGCAGCGTTTATCAGGTTTAAAGCAGCATCAGAAGAAGGGCGATCGGAGCTTCTTTGACTCCCTGTTAACACAACTGGAATAGCCAAATCTTTTAACATGAATGATAAAGCGGCGCTAGTGAATGTCATTGTATCTGTTCCATGGCCTATAATTACTCCATCAAAACCAGAATCTACGGCTTGTTTAACTTTTTCTGCTAATTTTTGCCAATATTCAAATTTCATATTTTCTGATAATATCTCAAAAACAATTTCGCAATCAAGATTACAAATTTCGGCCAATTCAGGAACGGAACTAAATAACTCACTTGGGGTAAAAGAAGGTATAACCGCCCCAGTCGTATAATCTAATCTTGAAGCAACCGTTCCTCCAGTTCCTAATAATTGAAGCTTAGGCAAATCTTTATTGTAAGGAAATTCTTTTTCTGGAAATTTGTAATTAGCTTCTCTTTTTCCAATTTTTTTTATATTTTGTATCTCAGAGACATTTATTCCAACATTATAGTTGTTTTCTAACTTGATTTCTATAAAATCAGGAGCAGAATATTCGCTTCTTGGCATTACTATTCCTTCCAATTGTGTTTTATTTGTAGTGATTTGAATGATATCCCAGATCTCAATTGTATACTTCTTTAAAATATCTATAGATTTGCCTTTATATCCTTTTAATTTATCTTCCACTTATTTCATCTCCTTTAATTTGTTTGATATCTGTATCTTCAATTCTTTAGAAACGATCTCACCATCTATTTTTCCCCGTACTTTTTTCATCACTTCTCCCATTAGTGGTCCCATGGATCTCATTCCTCTTTCTTTAATGATTTTTAAGTTTTTATTTACTATTTCATTAATTATTATTTTTAAATCTTCAAATGAAAGAGCTTCAAGATGTAGTTTCTCGATTGATTGTTCGATAGTGAGGTTTGGAGAATCTGCTTTTAATCTCATTATATCTTCGATAGCTTCCTTTCCAATTTTTTTATTTTTCAATTCTAGGAAAATTTTTTTATAATCGTCATTAGTTATATTTTCTATTATTTTTCCTTCCCGCTTAATTGCTTTTGCTGTGTTTAATAATGTTGTTATGATTATTGAAGGTTTCGCAGGGTAAATATCTATTAAGCTGTCAAATAGAGATAACTTCCCTTTAAAAATTAATTTTTTAATGGAACTCTGTTCAACTTTGTACATTTTAGCATAATCTTCAATTATATCCCAAGGATAATTAGGTAAAGTCTTTTGAATTTGTTCAGTTACTTCTATTGTATTCATTATTGCTTGTGAATCTGTATCAGGATATAACCGTGCTCCACCATGTAATTCTCTCAAGAATTCAGTATTTCCATTGTCAAGCGCTTTTCTTGTTTCAGGCGGAACACCTTTAAAAACATACTTTATCCGATTAATGATTATATCTGCTGCTTTTTTAAGTTCTTTAGTAGTTCCCAAAACTAAAACAAAGCAATCTTTTTCTTTTGAATTCAATTTATTTTGAATTTTTTTTATTTCGGCTTGTGAAAAATTATAATTCTCTAATTTTTCATCAGAATGAATGATCCCCTTTAGGCCTGAAATAACTTTTACCTTACTACTTACTTCGGTACCGAATCTATAATCTTCCATTAGCACCTTTCCAAAAATACCTTTGAAACCTTTAAAATTTAAACCATAGAGTTTTTTTCCCGATTTTATACCAGTTGCAATGGACTTTGATCCAGTTTTTCCCAATAAACTAGTTAAATCTACGGGCTCCTGAGAGATGTCATTTTCACTTACTTTTCGATTTTTTAATTCTTCTCTAATCTCTATTAGGTTTAGTTGACGTGAAATTTCATGATTAACCAATAAGGGTATCCAACTCAATTTTTGAACTCCTTTAATTTCAATCCTGGTTCCAGATTTAATGCTTACATTAATATCTTGCCTGATCGAGCCAAGAACTTTTTTTACATTAGTCATCCATAGTAACAATCCAATCCTTTCAGCACATTCTCTACATTCTTCAGGTGTGTTTATATCCGGTTGTGTTGTTACTTCTACTAATGGAATTCCTTGGCGATCTAACCTGTAAAAATTAGTTTTATTTTCAGTTTTTATTTTCCTAGCGGCTTCTTCTTCTAAACTTAATATACCAATTCTGATTTTTTTACCCTTCTTCAAAGTTATATATCCATCTGTTCCCAAAATCATTGTGCGCTGAAACCCAGAAGGGACGCTTCCATCAAGATAATTTTTCCTACTTACATGCATCTCTTCAATAATATTTGCTTTAAGAAGTAAAGCTAATTTTAAGGCAATTTTTCTAGCTTCCTCATTACAGGAAAACGGTGGGGTATCGTCTAACTCGTAAGTACAAATTACGTCGTTGTAACCTTCATAAATGATAGTCTTACCCTTTTTATATTCTGTCAGCATGGCTTTATCAAATGTGCCCATTTCTCCCAAAACGGGTCTCATATACCTCTTTGTGTAAAAATCGGGTACCCTAGTTCCTTGAAGTTTACTTGGGCATCTACAAAACAGTTTAGTTTCTGTATCAAGTTGTTGATGAATTTCTAAGCCACATTTTAATCCTAATTCTTCATAATCGAAATTGTACATATTAAATCATTTTAGAATAATATACTACTACTATAAACTGTTTAATTCATTTTATAATTTTAATATATTGTATGTAAATACATTAAGATAGGAAATCAAACTTATTTTTATTGCCCTTATGCAGCTGATAAAATGCTTATTTGTTATAGTAAGACTTTAGTAGTGCAATTCTTTAGAATTTAGAATAGCAATATCGTGCTTTGATGTCATCTTGAACGGCTCTTGGTAGTTCTGTATACCTAGCACTGTAACCTGATACTCTAACCATCAAATCTTTGAATATATCTGGATATTTTTAAGCGTTTCTAGAGAAATTGAGTTAAATTGTAAATGAGAACCATTTAATTTTACATATGTTCTTAATATTGATTCGAAAATCTTTCCATGGTTTAATAAATCACAGATAATTACGATAATAATTTGATAAATTAATTAAGATTTAATTTTATTTCTTTTAAATCTTTAATTATTATATTAAATAACTCGAATTAATGCTATTACAAAATAAATTAAGCGCAAATGTAAAAGAAAAACCAAATTATGATAAACGAATAAAAAGGAATTTAGTTAATCACGATGTATAATTATTCTAAATAAAATTTTTCATCAATGTTTGAAATTGTTGAATGTTGCGATAGGAAATTTAATAAAAACTCTCTATCTTCGTTATTTTTTTGTTTTGAGAGTCTAATAACGAAACTTAATTCTTCTTCACTTTCTATATCTATCCAATGTAATCTCTCAAAATATTTCAGAATGTTTAAAATAAAGTTAGAATCTTTTGAATGGTTTTCCACTTCTTTTATAATTAGGTTAAACCATTTGTTTTTAACTTTATTATCTTTAAAGCCAATAAAAACGCCCTTATCCTTCGCCATTTTCATCCACAGGTAAAAATCCTCATTGTTAATTATTTTATAATAATTTGTCAAAAATGATAAGTTATGTTCTATAAGCTTAAATCGTTCCCTTCGAGCTATATCTTTTTGAAAAAGTAAATCTGTTGCTATCATATCGAATCTGCAATATAAATCTGTTTCAGAAAAGGTCATATCTGTTATTTTGACGCCTAAAATAGCTAGTAAAGCCGCGTTAAATTTGCAATTCTCGAAAAACAAATTTCTATAGGCTCCAATATATTCAAAAACACCTTTAGCGTATTTAGAATTTTCCTCTGAAAAAATATCTATTCTTATTTCTTTTGTTAATTTATTCTTTAAATAGAATTTTTTAGCTCTCTCGAACCTTTCCTTTAACTCTCGATAGTCAAATGGTTTTAAACCACCTGTAAAATACTTTCTAATTCCGAACAAAAATCGAGGAAATTCATGAAAAGTAAAGTTTGTGTATCTATTCGATTTTAAAATGAACTCGTAAAATGGAATGATTCCCTTGAATGTAAACTGATCGAAAAAATCTTTAGTTTCCTCGTCAATAAATCTTTTAAAATCATCTAAAGATTTTCCACTTTTAAAACTTTCCATGGTTTGTTCCATAACATAGTTATAAAAAGCCGATACGCTTTTAAATCTCTTGTCATCGGGATTTTTTCTTTGATTCACTTTAACGTATCTTTCTATCCACTCCTTAAGCGCAGGGGATAAAGATATCGTTTGTTGAGCTGTTTTTTTATTAGATAGATATTTTTTATTAGTCATTTATCTAACCCTTTTTAGATAATATTATGCATAAATTTCATTATATATTAATTTATAAAAATGTCAAAGTATTTAAAATTTAAGTAGAAATTATTGTTTGATTTAATTTTTTTGAAGGTACATTTCTGCCACATATAGAGCAAAAATCTGAATTTTCAACTTAATAGATATAAAATTACAAAAACGAAAGTTCTTTTTAAATTTATATTTAAAATATTAATCAGTTTTATTTATAATACAATACATCTAAGTTATTAATAGGTTTAAATCATTGATTTTTTCAACAAGACCAATTTCAATCAATATTTTTGAATTTTTGATCAAAAAATTTTAAGTAGTACCTTTTATAAAGAGAAAAGCAATAATCTAAATGAACATAACTCTGAAAAAAAAAAGCTTTTAATTTATTAAAAGGGAGACTCCTGTCAAAAAGACCAAACATAGGGTTAGGAGGATTATTAGGATTTAGCTTATCCAGGGCGAAATCTTAACACTCTTAAGTATAGTTAAATTTATTATTATAATTTCTTTGAGACATAGTATCCATCAAGCTTATAACCCATTTTATAAAACCAATCCCTCGCTCCAATACCACTTATTACGGCTAACTTTTTAGAGTAATAATCTTCAACAGCAATTTTTTCAGCGTTTTCCATTAACAATTTCCCATAACCTCGATGCTGAAGCTGGGTGTTATTACGTGGTTTTGCATCTTTAGCAACTAATTCACCTACTACTCTAACTTCTCTTATAATCATTGTTTTGCCATCCCTCAACTCAGGTCTATGAGCAAATTCAGAAGGTTTTCTCAATCTCAAATAACCTACCAAATAACCTTCCTCTTTGTTTTCATAAGAAAGAAAGGTTTCTTGTCCTAGAGATGCCTTATAATCTAAACGATTTAATTTTATATTATTAAAAAAACCTTCTTCGACATTTTTTTCTCTTTTTATTATCCCATATTCTCGGCATCTAATACAATTACAATGGATATCAAGCTCTTTTAATCTCTTATTAACAAGTTGCCTTAAATTACTTTTATTACATCCAGCCTCAATTAAAAACGCTGGTATATCCCTCATGATTCGCTGGATTCTAACATAAGGAGGAAGATGTTGTTTTATTTTTGCGATTAAATTAATCAACTCATCTAATGAGTACGGTGTATATCTACCATCCTTCCACCAATCATACAATTTAGTTCCTTTAATTACCAAACAGGGGTAGATTTTTAACATATCAGGACGATATTCTGGATGAGAAAATAGAATATCAAATGATTCAAGATCTTTAGCAAAGTTAGATCCTGGTAAATTAGGCATCATATGGGCATTTATTTTTAAACCTGCATCCTTAGCAATCCTAATAGCATCTATACTATCTTGAGTTGTATGACCTCGGTTATTTTTTTTATAAATTTCATCAAATACTGTCTGAATTCCAATTTCTACTCTAGTAGCCCCATAATTTAGCATCCTATCAACATATGGCTCTGTGCAATAATCAGGTCGGGTTTCAATTGTTAAACCTATTAATCTTCTTTTTGATTTTTCTGACAATCTTTTTACTTCTTCTAATGTTTTAACTCTCTTTTCAAGAATTCCTTCATATGCCCCTTTAATGAACTCTTCTTGATAAATAATAGCAGAGGATAAGAATGTTCCCCCCATTACGATTAATTCGATTTTATCAACCGTATGACCTATCGCTTCTAAATCCTCAATTCTACTTTTAACTTGTCTGTAAGCATCATAATTATTGTGAATAGATCTCATCGCAGCCGGTTCTTGACCAGTATACGATTGAGCTACTTTTTGACCTGGTTGGGAATCTTGACCAGGGCAATAAATACATGTTCCAGGACATGGGAGCGGTTTCGTCATAATAGCTATAACGGATATCCCCGATAGTGTTCGTGTAGTTCGTCTTCTTAATAATTGAGTTAAAATTTGTTTTTCTTCTTCTGTTGAATAGCTTAGTATTGTTGCATTCTTTAATACTTCATTAAAATTAAATTCTTTAGCATATTTTCCCTTAATATTAGTAATCTTTTCGCGAGGTGTATTTGGATGCTTCAGGAGATAATTAATTATAGCAAGAGCGATCTTTTTAATTTTCTCATTATTAATAGATTCAGATGATTCCATTCACATCAAATTTGTATAAAATAATAAGGATATCTATATGTTAATCTAAAGGGATTTTCTTACCAGAAAAATCTCTTTTATATTTACCAAAATCACCCATTTGTCTTAAATTTTTCGAATCGAATACGGGTCCATCCTTACACACTAATAACCCTAAAGGATCAACAGCGCATAATCCGCATAAACCACATCCGCATCTCATAATTCGTTCTAGACTAGCCTGTAGCTTAATACTATATTTTTCGCATATTTGAAATACTTTGAAAATCATTTTTTCAGGTCCACAAGTATATGCGATAAGGTTAGGAATTTCAGATTTAGAATAATTTTTAACTAAACTTTCAAAAGTTTCAGAAGCGAATCCTTTTAATCCATAACTTCCATCGTCAGTACTATAAATAACCTCTGAATATTCATGATCAAAAGATTGGAAATCATTAATAAACATTATTTCTTCACTAAATTTAGCACCTTCAATAATAGTGAATTCTAAGTTTTTTTTCATTATTTCTAATGAAAGACATTTAAGAGGTGCCATTCCAATTCCACCTCCAATTAAAATGAGTTTTTTCGAAGAATCATTTGGAAGTATGAAATTATTACCTAATGGACCTCTGATACCAATAAAATCACCAATTTTTAAATTATGAATTGCATTTGTACATTCTCCAACATCTTTTACAGTGATCGCCCAATTACCTTTGTCATCATAGCTAGATAATGACATTGGAACCTCATCAACACCAGGAACCCAAACCATCACAAATTGCCCAGCTTTAGGAATAATATATCCTCCATGATTTCCTTCTATCATATTAAAAAAAATAGTCTTAACTCCCTTACATTCATTTGTAATATCTTTAATTTTCATCGTCTTGATTGTGTTTTCAGTCAAATTCAGGCACCTCTTGAGTTTTAAATTGATGAGCTAACCCTTTTATATCATTGAGAGAGTTTAAGTTATTTTTATTTAAATAATTCCGTAATCCATTGTTGATTTCTTGAATAATTTCAAGTCCGTTGTATAAAGCTGTACCTATTTGGACTGCTGAGGCTCCTGCTAGGAAAAGTTCAATCACATCTTCCCATGAGTCAATTCCTCCACATCCAATTATAGGAATGTTCAAAACCTTATATAAGTCATATACTTTTTTCACAGCAATAGGATGAATTGCTTTTCCCGATAGTCCTCCACTTCCGTGAGACAAAATTGGCCTCTTGGTGTTAATATCGATCTTAATTGCGGTTAGGGTATTTATTGCAACAACTCCATCAGCACCCCCATTTTCTGCAGCTAAAGCAATTTCACTAAGGTTTGTAACGTTAGGGTTTAATTTAACAAAGAGTGGGACTGATAATTTTTTCTTTAATAATTTTGTTATTTTAAAGGTAAGGTCTTTATCAATACCAATAGAAGAAATTTCAGCATGAGGACAAGAAATATTTATTTCAATTGCATCTGCTCCTGCATTCTGAGCTTTTAGTGCTACATCTAAATATGTTTCATTACTATCTCCAAAGACACTAACAATCAAAGGTATTTTATGTGATTTTATTTCTTTAATTTCAGAGATAAAGTTATCAATCCCCGGATTACCAAGCCCTACACTATTGAGAAAAGTCCCTGGATATAATTCAATAATTGAAGGATTTTTAAATCCCTTTCTAGGTTTAGGCCCAATAGATTTAGTTGTTATAGCACCTATTCCGATATTAATCAATCTTAACATCGTAGAATAAGACACTCCTAAAATGCCAGAAGCTAAAATCAAAGGAGAGTTTAACTTTAAACCAGAAATATTTACTTCAAGCATTACTATTATAATATAAGAAATTATTATTATTATTATTTGAGAAATTTTATTTACGCGTAGATTTAGAAAAATGAAATGTTATATCATTGATTCTTTAATAGGGATTTATGCTATTGATGATGGAGGAAATTTCCTTAATTATATAGATTTTTTAGACGACATTCAAAAATCAGTAAATTTTTATAATTCATTAAATAGCGATACTCTCTCAGAAGAGTATTCAGATTTTATCAATGAGTTGAGAAATTCGGGTTCTGACGAGTTTATATTTGATAATAAAAAGCTACAGATTTTAACATCAAAAGAATTAGGAAGTAACACTTCTTTTGAAAGTCACTCTCTCGAGTTTAAAAATTTTCGCTTTAATTTAGAAGATCAACTGAAAGGAGTAGGGATTCATAAAACTCGAAAAGAAATTCTCTCTATTTTTAAGAAAGTTGAAGTTCAATTAATTAAGAAGAGAATAAGTCAGGCTGGAGCTCAGGGAGATGTAGAAATCATTCAAATCATAGAAACACTTGATATTCTTAAAAAATCAATAAGCCTATTCTCAAGTCGTCTTAGAGAATGGTATGGTTTGCATTTTCCGGAACTAGTTGATAAATTAATCGAAGAAAATGTCCTTATTGCAAAAATGGTTTCAATTTTAGGGCGCCGAGATAACTTTACTTACGATAAGATTACTCAAAATTTTAGTTTTAAGGAAGGAAGAATTAAAACATTGCAGAATTTGGCTTCCCAATCAATGGGAGCAGATATTAATCTTAATATTATTAAAAACTACGCTAATCAAATTTTATCATTGGACGAGTTCAGGCAAGAATTAGAAGAATATTTAGATTCATTAATGGAACAAGTTGCTCCAAATCTCTATGCTTTAGTCGGAGGTTTGGTTGGGGCGAAATTAATAGCAAAAGCGGGAAGTTTAAAAGATTTAGCTTATATGCCAGCTTCGAGGGTTCAACTACTAGGTGCTGAAAAAGCTTTGTATAGGTTCCTTAAAACCGGTGAAAAACGCCCAAAACATGGGTTAATTTTTCAGTGGAATTTGATTAGAGGAAGTAAAGCGTATAACCGTGGAAAAATCTCTAGAGTGATTTCAGGGAAAATAGGAATTGCAACTAAAGTAGATTTTTTTAAAGGCGAGTTCATAGGAGATACTTTAGCAAAAGAAATTGAAGAAAAAATAAAAGAGATTGAAAAAAAATATCCAAAACCTCCAACAAAAAAAAGTGAGCCCAAAACCAAAATAAAATCAAATAAAAAGCAAACAAATAAGAAAAGAAGGAGGTAAAGTTAATTTGAGCAATTTTAATATCAGAACACATCCAAAATACTCTAACGTTTATATATCTGGACCTCCACATAACCTAAAACTTTATTCTAAAAACCTAGTTCCGGGTAATAGAGTGTACGGTGAGAAGCTAAATACATTTAAAGGAGAAGAATATCGAGAATGGGACCCTCATAGAAGTAAATTAGCTGCAATGATATTGGAAAAACCTTCAGTGGATTTCTTATCTAGCGAATTAAAATGTTTGTATTTAGGAGCGTCATCCGGTACTACAATATCTCATCTTTCAGACATAGTTTACAATGGAATTATTTATGGAGTAGAATTTGCTGAGCGTAGTATGCGACAATTAATTCAAAACACCAAAGATAGAAAAAATATTGTTCCAATATTAGGAGACGCTAATTTTCCGGAAAAATATGCTAATTCCGTTTTTACTAATATTGATTTAGTTTATCAAGATATTGCTCAACCAAACCAAGCACAAATTGCTATTGCGAACTGTAGTTATTATCTAAAGGATAAAGGAACTCTAATTCTTGCAATTAAATCTCAATCAATAGATAGTGTTCAAAAGCCTGAAAAAATATACATCCAAGAGAGAAAGATTTTAGAAAAAGCGGGTTATAAAATAAGCGAAAGCTTCAACATTCATAAATACGCAGCGAATCACATTATTTTAATTGTCCACAAATAATTTAGGCAATATTTTTGTTAATATTCATTTTAAAAAAAATTTATACAAAATCAGTAATTTTTTTCGAATATAATTCTTCTCTGATAATTTTTTTCGTAGTTTCCCATGATTTTCTCGCGATAGGTGGAGCTTTCTTATTCTTTCTTATCCATTCTCGAAGGAATGTAGTACTTCGTACATCTGAGGGATATCCTGAGCCAAAATCTCCATATTCTTTTTTTAATTCTTCAATGATTCTATCCCTCATATCTTTAGCGATAATTGAGCTCGCTGAAACTATTGGGTATAAATCGTCAGCCTTATGTTTAGAAATGATTTTTTTTGGTGAATAATTTAATAATGTTTGAATAGATGTTTTAAATCTATCTTCAATAACATCTGCTGCGTCTATATAAATTACATCTGGTTTCAGTTCATTAATAATTTCTGCCATTTTCAGTTCTTCAAGTCTATTCAGTGTGATTTTCTTCTTTTCTCTTGCGTCTATTTCTTGAGCTCCAATAATTTTTGCTATATATGTTTTACAATTTCCTTTTATAATTTTAGCTAATTCACTTCGTCTTTTAGTAGATAATTTTTTTGAATCTTTAACCCCGATTTCTGTTAGAAGCCCCAATTTTGATTTAAGGAAGCACACACCACAAATAACCATAGGGCCCAAGACAGGCCCTCTACCCGCCTCGTCAATGCCACAAATAACTTCTTGGTTAGTTCCCTGATTCTTGGATGAGCTCAACGAATTCCTCTTCATCATCAATTTTTTCTAGATTTCTAATTCTAATGATGGGAATTTTAATTTTTTTAAGAGAATCGGGTATTTTAATCTCATTGTTTACTATAAAAAGAGAATTTTTTTGAAACAGTTCAGTAAACATCTTCAAACATCTAAAACTAAGCTCGTTAATTTTTTTATCTTCTTCAGAAACTCCTGAAAAGAGAGGGTAAACGCTGCTTTCTTTATTCTCGTCAATATATTTAGAATATAACGATAGTTTGAAAGGAATTGAACCTTTCTTAGACCAATAAGAACAAATTCCAATGTCATTCAAAACTTCTTGAAGATGAGATTCAAAAGAGCTCAAATTGATATCTTCTTGCAGGTCTTTTCGATCCATACTAAAATTGAAATTCCAATCAAAAATGTTAATTCTTCTAAAAAGATCATTACATTCTAGTATTAATGAGATTTTATTAGCTATTTTTTCAGAAGGTCGCATGCTTTCATTTTCATACGCACAGACAGTTCTTTTAGTAATTCCAAGTCTTCCAGATAGTTCTTTTCGTGAGATTGCTTGTTTTTCTCTCAAAGATTTCATTAAATTACCGTTTAAAAACATCACACCCCCTCCTCTTCTCGCTAGAATGTATGGATATAACTCTTTACTGAGAATATTTTCTAATGTAGTTAAAGTTATAAACGGCAACCCCTCTCTAATGTAAATAGTGTTATCTTCTAATTTGTGATAACGATTTCTAATTCCTATTAACAAGGGTTTAGATTTTAACAATAGGGATAAAGATTTTATATCGTTTATTATATCAGCGTTTAAATTATCAATATTGGAAAAAATTTTTACGCTAAAAACTAAATCATTTTTTTTTACTAATAAGTCAAAACAAAACTTGCTTTTTTTATTAGAAAAGGAATCTAAAATAAATGTCTCAAATTTAGCCCTTTTAAGCATATTATCTATTTTTTCAAGTACCGCTTCAATCATATATTCCCATTAATTAAAAGATAAATAGCTAATTAAATTTTTTTTTATTGTGATATTACCTTCAAACTAAATTAATTTAATTGTTATTTTAATTTCTCTAAATGAAGATTAACCTTTAATTACTTGTGAGTTTAAGGAAATCAGCATCAGTTATAATTCCAATAAATACATTATTTTCTTTTACTAATACGGCAGAATATTTAATTAATAAATTTGATATGTCTTTAGCGTTCCAATTTTTTTCAACTTCTGGAAAGGGCAATTCTATAATAGTTAAAATATCTGCGTTTATTAAATCTGGAGTTGTAGTAATATGTTTCTGAATTTTTTTGGCAGTTATACTTCCGAAATTATGGTTTTTTTCTAAAATCGGTATCTGTGAAAAATTGTATTTACTCATTAACGTAATAACATCCTTTATGGTCGAATCTGGTGTTATAGATATTATATTTGGAGTCATAATATCTTCTGCGTGCTTTTTTGAACTTTTTTTCTTCATTCTTTCATTTTCTAGAAATTCGATAATTTTTTTCACTTTAGAATAAGGTGGGTCCATGTCTCCATTTTCTATTCTTGAGATTGTAGATTGCGAAATATCTAATTTCTCACCTAATTCTTTTTGGCTAATGTTTAATTTTTTTCTTAAATATTTGATTTGAGATAAATTTGGCAAAACTTCCATTTTAGAATGCGTAAAACTTATTTAGTATAATTTAAGTGCATATTTCATGCAATATATGCATATTATTATCAATAATTATTAATAATTATTATTAATTTAAAAAAAACATAATAAAATAATTATTTCTATAAATAAGAAAGAGTTTAATCAAAATGTTGAAAATCACACAGGCTGACTTTTTACCTATTGAAAAAAGTAAATTTCCTGAAATTTGCGAAAGAAAAGGAATAGGACATCCAGATAGCGTTTGCGATGCCGTTGCTGATGCTTGTTCGAGAGCGTTATGTGTTTACTATTTGGAACATTTCGATAGAGTGTATCATCACAACGTTGATAAGGCCGCTTTGGTTGGTGGTGTTGCCAAACCTGAATTCGGAGGAGGTATGATCATTCAACCACAATATTTTTTAATAGTAGGAAGAGCTATACATCAAATTCTTACAGAATGTGGAACTGAGCATAAATTGGAATATGTACCTGTTGCTACTATTTGTCTTGATACACAACGCCAAATACTCGCAAAAATATTTAGAAACCTTGATTTAGCTAGAGATATACAATTCGATTATGCAGTTCGACCAGGGTCTATAGATTTAACCGGAGTTTTTGACGAGTCTCATCATTCGGAAGAAATTCCCCTCTCAAATGATACAAGTTTTGGAGTAGGATACGCTCCATATTCAGATGTAGAAAAAATAACGTTAGAAGCAGAATACCTTATTAATTCTCCGAGTTTCAAGGATAAATGTAAGGGATCGGGTGAAGATGTTAAGGTAATGGTTGAAAGAATTGATAACAAGGTTGGAATCACCATTGCGGCTGCAATGGTCAGCAAGTACATCAACGATGTTGATGAGTATATTAATTATACAAATCAAATTAAAGACGCTGTATTAGATTTAGCGGCTAAAATCATCCCAGAACGCGAAGTCACTTGCCAAGTAAATGTAGCAGATATTCTAAAGAAAGAACTTTTGTTTCTTACCATAACGGGCACATCGGCTGAGGCAGGCGATGACGGCGAAGTAGGACGTGGAAACCGGTCTAACGGTCTAATAACACCTTGCAGAACTATGAGTTTAGAGGCTGTTTGTGGAAAAAATCCAATTAATCATGTAGGTAAAATCTACAACATTTTAGGAACGGAGATCGCCAGAGAAATTTATAAGAGAGGAGAAGGTGACATTTTAGAGGCACATGTGAAGCTTTTATCCCAAATCGGGCGCCCAATTACGGATCCATGGGTAAATTCGATAGAGTTAATTCCTGCTGAAAATGTTAATTTTGCTAGTATTGAAAAAATCGCGAAAGAAGTCTCTGAAGAAAAATTGAGCAAGGAGTCCATGATTGATCTAAGGAAGCGATTGATTGCAGGGAAAATACAAGTATTTTAATTTTTAAGTTTAGAATAGTAAAATTTTTTTATTCTTTTTTTATTAAATAATAGATCTGAATAGTAAAAAATAACTAGAAATTTTTGTGTAAGAAATTAAATAAATTAAAATTGATGTGAGTTAAGTCTGGGATTAGAGAAGTGGATAAATCCAGAAGAAACTAAAAAAAAGCCAAAGATAAAAGATGGTACTAAAAAACCTAAAAAGACTGAATCTAAGTCTAAAGAAATAAAAGGTACAATAGGACCAAAAAATTTATTGAAATTCTACTTAGTGTGTCCAAAGGCAAAATGTAAATATCAAAAGACGATAAGAAAGAAAGAGTTAACAGATAAAGATAAAATCTGCCCTAGATGTAAAAGTATAATGAAAATCAAGTAAATTTTAATTAGAAATATCTTGTTCTAAAATGTCTTTATCTGGAAGGTTCTCTAGATCAAATTGAGAATCACAATTAGGGCATCGGTCTTTCTTTTTACTATATTTCAAGATGAGATAAATGAAAATCCCTAACCCGCAAGTTAGGATAACCATGAATGCCAATATCTCATGATAAATGTGTTCAAAATTCTTGCGTCTTAGTACGATTTTTTGTTCACATGTAGGACAATAAACAATTTTTTTCCCCGTAATAATCGACCGTTTTTTGTTATTTTATATAATTAGATAGGTAAATTGTTAATTTAATTATTTTGTGTTATAATTGAAAAATTCAAAATTAAAGCTAAAAAGCTATTTATTCTTCATTTTTTCAATTTGTAATTTTATATTGAAATAAAAAAAAAATGTAATAAACATAGGCTAAATATTATTAATGTTGAATTTTATATCATTAATAATATTTTTCAAATTAAAAATTAAAACAAATTAGAAAAGGTTTTAACAATGCCAATTTGTTATCATTGTGGAGTGGAAGTCCCTGAAACATTCAACTGTACTAAATGTGGTCAAAATTATTGTTCTTTACATAAAAATCCTATTGATCACGAATGTAATATTGTAATCGAAAGTCAACATTTACAACAATATCAACAATCACCTCCTACTTATGTTGAAAGCTCTCAAATTCCGTTTTCTCAACAAGAGCATATGTATCAGCAACAATTAACTCCAAGCGAAGTGCGTGGAACGACAGATGGGACTTATACGTGGTATCGTCAAGAACAAACAGTTCCAGAAAACGCTTTCGATCCAGACTCTGGAATCTCGTTCAAGGGTATATTTCTGGCTCATAAATCTGAATTAACTCATTTCTTAATTGCAGGGATAATGATATATGCCATAGGATTGTTGAGCTTTTATAACAGTTTAGGCCCTACATATTTTTGGACTTTATTTGTACTTGCTGCTTTTTATGTGACTGCTTTTCTCTTTCACGAATTAGGGCACCGCCAAGTAGCTGTTCATTTTAAATTGCAAACAAAATTTAGATTACTTACATATGGTTTGCTGATGACATTAATCTCTCTTGGAAGGTTTGCTTTACCTGGAGCGGTTGTCGTTTTAGGTCTTGACAAGATTAGTAGAAAAACGGGATTATGTAAAGCAGCAGGTCCTTTCGTAAATTTGGTGTATGGCACACTATTGTTTCTAATTTCATTTATAGTTCCAAGGTCATTATATCCACTGAATTATATCTTTTGTATAGGAGCTTATTTAAATTTCATGTTAGGATCATTCAATATGATCCCTTTTGGAATTTTGGATGGGCAAAATATATGGAAATGGAAAAAGAAAGTATATTTTGGATTGATTGGGTCATTAGTACCATTGCTTATTATAACAATGGTTATTACAAATACTTCCTTAAGTCTAAATCTCTATCATCCATAACCTAAACGATAAAACCATAACTAGTTTAATTTCTTTAAAGTTCAATATTCTCTTGAAAGTCATAAAAAATTTTAAAAAAAATTATGTATGATGATAGTTTTAAAACATTAAATTAGATAAAATAAAGCGATTTTAAAAAAAAATTTATGACATTTTGCGAACATTGTGGCGAAAAGATCACTTATTTACCTTTTAATTGTAAGTATTGTGGCGGAGTTTATTGTAAAAAACATAGACTACCAGAAAATCATCAATGTACTTTTGAAATCAAACATGGACCTATTGTCCCTTTAAATTTGAGAGAAAGCCCTTCAAAAAGTGTTAATTCGCAAAAAACTCCAAGAGAATTTAAGAAATATATGAAAAGACAAGAAAAACAAAATCAAAGAACAATAAAATATTACGAAAGTTATGATAAAAAAACAACAAAAACCAACGGTACAACATTCTTAATTATCGCGATTTTTATCATGTCTATAGCTGCTATGGGAGTCCCTTTATATTTAACTTTGAGTAGTTATAGCTTTATAGAATTATATTTGTGGACATTATTTACATCTCTTTTTGTTAGTTATACTTCTGACTTATTTGGATTGTTTTTTCTATTTATCTTAATAATATTTTTTAATATGATAATTAAAAATATAGAACGTGTGTTTGGAACTAAATTTTTATTGCAATTGTATTTTATTTGCGCTATTTTTACGGGATTAGTTTATATTTTATTATTACTCCTGTTACAATTGATTTACATACCATATGGAAGCTTGATTTTTGTTCCATACGGTTTAGCCTCAGGTGCTCTATTAGGAGTCATATGCTTCATGATTTTTATGAACTGGGACCGAGAAATGACATTTTTATTATTCTTTTTTCCAATAAGGATGCGGGGAAAAACTATAATTACTTTCTTAGTTTTATTAAAAGTTGTTCCAGGTCTATTATTTGCAATTGGTGAACCACTTTATTTACTTATTTATCTTCCTGATTTAGGAGGTATATTAGCGTCATACCTTGTTCATTACTATAAATTTAAGTATCGATAAGAATAAACGAGTTAAAATGCCAGAAGAAGGATTGTCAAAAATAATAGAATTAAACGAGGATTTAATCGAAAACAACGAGCGGTTAGCAGCCAAAAATAAAAAAGATTTTAGCAAATATAATATTCGCTCGTTTGATATTGTTGGAGCTATAGGAGCTGGAAAAACAACCCTTTTAGAATCGATATCAGAGATGATTTCTAAAGAAAAAAGGGTTTTAGTAATAAATGGAGATGTAGCTACAAGAATTGACGCTGATCGCATAGAGAAACATGGTGTAAAAACCATCCAAATTAATACAGGTCGAGAATGCGCTCTAAATTCTTATCACATCTCTCAAGTAATAAAAAATCACGATTTAAGCAATTACGACGTCGTTTTTATAGAAAACGTGGGAAATCTTATTTGTCCCTCAGATTTTATCTTAGGAACCAATAAGCGTATTGTAGTAGTTTCCATTACCGAAGGTCCATGGGTAATTCGGAAGCATCCTTTATTGTTTAAATTTTCAGATATTGCAATTATTAATAAAATTGATTTAATTGATGTGATTGACGTAAAAGTTGAAGAAATGATCAACGATGCCAAGGAAATAAATCCAAACATCAAAATAATTACAACAAGTGCAATTACAGGAGAAAACATTCCTAACCTTATTCAATCCTTAGAAATATAGGAGTTTAAGATTTTTTCTATACTTGTTAAATACAATGAAAGAGTATAAAACATTTTAAAAAAGAAAGGAAAATAAGTTATACTCTTTATAATAAAAGAGCATAAAAAAATTATGGAACTACTTCTCCACTATGAAACATTTTTACTCACTCATTTCGTTAATCTATTTTTTTCAATTTATTTTACAATATTATTTAAACCTAAAGTGAAACAACTGAAATTATAGATCAAAATATTTAAACTCCTAAAATTTCAACATATATTAATAATTTTACACCAAATCTGAGGGTAAAATCGGGTTAACGAGCAGATTTCGAAAGTCCTTAACTGAAGGGAATTCACCATATTTATTTATTATGAGTTTTGCTCCAGAATTATAGGAAAAAACAGTTGTTGAGTATATAGGGTTAGAAAGTGAATTTATTTGATTTTTTATGTTTTCTTCGTTAAAAATTTCAAAGTTTGTTGCATATTGAATTAAGTCCTCATTGTTCCACTCGTCAATAAGAGCATGATAAGCGAAATTATACCAAAAAAGCGATAATTTTCCTTTTACTTTGCTTTGTGCTATTAATGCTTCAATAGAAGATTCTATTGACGGGTCTGGACATAATTCTTGTAAACTAACTTCAGCTTGTTCTTGATAGGAAGTAAAGAGCGCATTCGCGGCTAAATCTGCAATTCCTTCACTAATTATTAATTTAGGTGAATGTAGCAGCAATATTGAGTGTTCGAACTGATTTAACTCGCGATATAACCTCTGTTCTTTGACCACAAATTCCGTGTGGTGTCCAGGATATCCTTCGTGAGTGGCAAAAAACAAAAACGCCGTCCAATATATACTATAATTCGGATTGACTTCTAATCGTGAGCGAAAATTACCCAAGTACCATTCATAGCATGGGAATTTTATTTTTTGATTTTTTACTAACTCTACAATGATGTGTTCTTTTTTAGGTAGAAGATCGACAAACAATTCTTTAGTTTTCTTTTCTGCGATGTTAAGCGCTTTTTTAAACAATACAAAAACATTCGCTTCAGGAACCGTTCGTTGCACTCTTATTTCATTCATTCGCTCTTTTAAGCTTCCAGATCCCTTATAAGCCTCGTTAAACTCTTCTTTTAAGTTATCTAATTCAGATTCTTTAACGGGCCGTAAGGCTACATCGTATAACCTTAAAGCTTGTTCCTTAATAGTAATCTCGATACCGTTTAAAATCTCGATCGAAGTCCTCATCGCCGTTAACATCTTTTCTAAGTATCGCTCGCGATTTTTGTCGTAACCTTGTTTAAACAAATCTTTTTGTAAAGCTTTGCAATCGGTTAAAAGCTTGTTTGGTGAAATTATTACCTCATTGTCAACGATTTTACGTAATTTTTTAGGACCAATATAAAAATCTACATATCCCTTATTGTGTTTGTCTATGTGAAGTGTTAAACACAGAAATCTTTTTCCATATTCAGATAATTTCATAGTTACACCCGGTAATTTTGTCTTTGTAAAAGTAAGTATTTTAATTATTAATAAATATTTAAGTTTTTAAATAAATATCTTATCTAATTACTTTTTTAAATTTCTCTTCATTAGCTTTCAAAGTTAATTAGAATTTTCTCCAAAACCTAATTGTGAACCATCTATTTTATTCTTAATTATATCGATTGCTTTTTCGAGCGCAATAACAAGGGAAAACATTCCAAAATTAGTAGAAATATTGTTCTCTAATTAATTAGAGTAAAGTTGAAATGTAATATTTAAATTAAAAATAAAAGGAAAAGACTATAATATTAATAATAATAATAAAAATTTATTGAAGGTGTTGATATATCAGTCTAAGACAATACAATACGGAATTAGGATTGCTCATAGATAAGATTGTTAAAGTATATCTAGAAAAAGACAAATTCTTTGTTGGACAATTAAAAGGCGTTTCGGAAGATAGTAACCTGATTTTAAATAATGTGAAAAATGAAAAAGGTAAAACATTCCCAAAAATGTTGATAAGAAGTAGTTACTATCATTTTGTAACGGTAGAAGAGGAGCCGTTCCCAATGCAAGCTTTGGCAAATAGAATTGCTACAATTTTTTCAAAAGGACATGTGAACTATATTGACGATCAAAATATTATATCCATTTTGAATGGTAAAATCATTGTAGATGAGAACGGAGTGAGAGGGACTGGTCCTTCTGCTGATCGCGTAAAGAAGATATACGATCAATTTAATCTTGATTTAGAAAAGGACTAATTAATATCCTTATTTTTTTAAATTTTTTTAAGTAGATTCTTTTCCTTTGAACGCGTTTAATAAGTTTTTTAGGTTTAAGTCTTGAATTATATTTTTCAAGATTGCTTTTCCTAATGGGGTAATTTTTATTATATCTAGATCTTCTATTTTTCTTAAATAATCATTTTCAATTAGGAACTCAACATCAGTTGCCCAGACTTCCTTAAAAATATCTTTTAGATCACTAATCTTTATGTTTTCATCTACTTCCTTGCTGAGGGCAAGTATCAAAGCCAAAGTACCATATTGAGAAGGTGTAATGCTGTCATCTTTACCCTCAGAGGTTAAAACGTAGAACTTTTGATCTAAAAAATTAGATTTTATAAATTCAAAACCAATTTTCTTTAAATTTAAATAAACTGTGCTTATAATTTGTTCAAAATCGAAATTTATACTTAAATTCTGGAGATCTTCTTCTCTAATCATTTTTTGGGGGCTTGTTAAAATAATTTTAGTAATATTTTTTACTGCTTCTTCAAAATTTGTAATTTCCATATTTTTTCTTATCAACTCTCTTCAACTTTTAAAACTTTTAAATTCTCAATTTCTTTTTTTAATTCTAAATTTGACATAAGAAAGATTAGTTTAAAATTATTTAGATTATCATTATTTTCTAATATTGGTAATATTTTTCTAATAGTTCTGTAAATGGAACCACCTTTATTATAAACATTAGGAATGAATAAATTTGAAAACAAGATATTTTCAGATTTCATAAGGATTTTGATAGAGATGAAAAAAGCAATTATGAAATAAATTTTTTCGGGAGTTGTTAATCCTTCAAAATTGACTTTCTCTTTGTAATTTCGTTTAAATTTTGTTTGGATAAGAAAAGCCATGTTATCGTTGCTAACTACGAGCTGATATATAATTTCTAGATGAATTTCTTTTAAGAAGCTATTCAATAAAATTTCAAGATCGTTAATAATAATCTCAAAATTCTTAAAATTTTCAAAGCTTTTAGCAACTTCTTTTTCATTAGTAGAAATAATGATTTTATCACTACCAATTTTCAAAATATTATCAAACTCTCTCAATTTTTCAATTATTAGAGTTAAGTCGCTCAAATTATGAACATTAAATGAATCTTCTGGAATCGAAATTTTATCTAACTCCGAGGTCGTTTTTCCAATCTCATCTTCAATCTCCACGGATGGTCGTACGGGTTTTAACATTAAATTTTCAGGTTCTTCCTCTGGAGAGTCTGTATTTGTTTTTTTGTTTTTTTCGTAATTAGATTTTACTTCCTTTATTCTTTTTTCGTCCTTTTTTATTGTTTCTAAGAGTTCCTCATAATCATTTTTATATATTTCATAATGAGGAGTAAGATTTTCTTGTTTCACTTTAGTTTCATTTGTTCTTGATCGAATTTGTTTAATTTCGTATTGAGCTTCTTTCGCTTTTTTCTGAAGAGCTCGTATCTTTTCGGCGTTAGTAAGATTTACATTAATTCCTAATTTCGCAATTGAGTCGTTGTTTTTTTCATTTAAAGAACCCTCGATTTGTCGCGTAATTCTATTAATTTGATTAAAGCATTCTTTTTTAGTTTCGTTTAGATCTCGAATCTGTAGATCATAATTTCTTAATTCTTTTTTTATTTGATCGATCTGGTTTTTTTGCTGAAAGTAATCCTCTTCTAAATAATTCAATTCTTTCCTATTTTTTATTATAGCCTCATTTAATTTTTTAATTAAGTCAATAATTGATGCTAGATCGCTTGATTTTTTGTAAAGTTTTGATAATTCTAATTCTTCAGATAACTGATTCTTTTTTTGCGTTAAGAAGATATATCTGAAAATTTTCAATAATATTTCAGTAAGCGAGTTAAAGTCAGAAAAAGTTTCTAAATTATATTCCATAATTTTGCGATAGTTAGATAAATAATCCAATATATTTAGAGATTTATCTAAGTTAGAAAAATTAATGTTTTGGTTTTGAAAAAGATTAATAAATTTTTTAACAGGGATTAACTCTAAATTTTCGATAATTTCTAAGAAATCTTTATTCTTATATTGATTTAGAGCATCTTTTTTGAATTTACCAAGAATTAATGTAAATCTATCTTCTATTAATATTTCTTTCGTTCCAACTGAAAGCTTAAAATTATTTAGACTAATAGGTAAATTCACTCCTGATTCTTTTTTAATCAGATTCAAAATGATTTTTGAATTCTTTGTATTCTTTTTCTTTTTTTTTCTTTCTTTCTCTGATTAATTCGATAGGGTCTTTATCATTATCTTTTTGATTCAAATAATTTTCCTTAAAATTTTTATCAAATTGCAATTTAAACTTTTGAATTTTCTCTGAAACTTCTTCTGAAAGTTCTAATTTCTTTTGATTTCCATTTACGATCACATCAGTTAATTTTTCACGCTTTTTTTTTCGTTCTCTTCTTTCAAATTCTTTATCTGAGAATTTCAAGTAGTTTGTATAGGTTTCTGTTTGTTCTTCTTGTTTTTTTTTTAATTCTTCAATTTCACGTTTTTCTTTTCTTTTATTTACAAATTTTTTTTTTGCTAATAATTCTTCTTCCGTTAGTTTATTCTCAACAGTTTGTAAGAAATCTTCATAAGTTAACTCATGATTTAAATAGAATTGTTGTTCAAATTCTTTAATTAAAGAAGAATCTATACTGTCAGGAAATCTACTTAATTCGTCTTTTAATCTTTTATCTATTAAATTACTATAATATTTTTTTAATTGTTCGACAGAACTTAAAAAGAGAGAATTTCGGTTTAGAGCATCTATTAATTCTAACCATTGATTTATTCCAATGGAAGAAATATAAGATGTTTGACTAATAATTTTACTAATTTTTCTATTTTCAATTAAATCTAAACCAATAATTCTAGTATTAATTTCATTTAAACTAATTAGCTTTAGATGCTCTTTAAAGTCATTTTTGTATTTATTAAGAAGTTTGTTTTGTAGGTCTAGAAATCTATTTATGTTATTGTTTGAGATCTTTTCTAAGTTTTGGTAGATATTACTTAGAAAATTTGTTAATTCGTTTAATTGATTACTAAACGATTCATCGTCGAAATATTGGGATATTAATCGTTTTTCTTCTTCTAATTTCTCAGCGATATTAGTTATTTGGTTAACTTTTCCTTGAAGATTTTCTATGGGAGATGTATAATCTCTAATTTTTTCGAGGTTAAATAATTGATTTTTCATCATTTTTAGCTAAAAATTATATTTCGAAATTAGTATCTTCTAATACGTTATTATATCTCTGGAGGACTAAATAATTTTTTATTATTATTTTCAGTTCTTTTCGTTCCTGTATAACTTTTATTCGGATTGCTTAAAACATCTTGTCTCTCAACATGAATTGCAGTGCCTCCAACTAATTTTAATGAATTGTAAAAATGTTCATAAGTTAAACGTTCTGAATCAATAGCCTTCAATAAAGATACTTTCGTACCCCTTTCGATATCTGAGCCAGAATATCCAATAGTTAATTCGAGGAAGCCCTTTGCTTTGCTCTTTTTGTTGAGTTCATCCCATAATATATCATCTTTGAACTCAGTGATGGTATAACCTAATTTACTTTCTAAACTTATTGTAATTGCCTTAAGTCTTTCGTATTCGTCATTTAAATTAGCTAAAATCGATTTATCAACCCCAATTTTTGCATTTTCTACCTTATTAAGGAAAGATTCAATGATCTGCTTTCTTACATGAAAATCGGGGAATTCAAAGCTAAAATGAAAGGTAAATCGTCTCCAAATAGCTGAATCTAATTGGTTTTGATGATTTGTTGCCCCAAATATAGCTAAAGGTACGCCTTGATAATTTATTCTATCGATTGCTTGTAAAAATGATATAACCGCGCGTTTAATTTCACCAACTTCGTGAATGTTAGATCTTTCAGAACCAATAGAATCAATTTCATCGAAAAATAATATAAAAGCACCTCTTTCTTTCGCGATTTCAGCTGCTAAATCCACAACATTTCTAATTTGTTTAATTGTATCTCCTAATAATGGTGATACCAATCTATCAGTTTCTACTACACATATTGGAATTTCATAATGCTTTGCAAATCCTCTCGTAAGGGAAGTTTTACCTGTGCCTGGAGGGCCATATAAAAGAACTGTTAAGCTGGGATTAAGTTTTGCTCCTTTTAACTGTTCCGTAAATTCATTATATTTTTTTAAAGCTTTGAAAAAATCATGTAATATTTCTTTTTTAACCTCGTTTCCTAAAATAGCGTCAATATTATCTTGAATGTCGAAAGGAAAATACACTGCTCCATATTTACCCATCCTGTTTTTAATTACCTCGTCGGTATATGTTTTTATTTCTTCCACTTCTTCATTTGAATTGCTAATTTTTCTCATCTCATTTTATTGTAATTTAATTATTTTTTCTTTCTTTATCAAATTTTTCACAATAATCTGCTATTTCATTAATAAATTCTTTAAGATTATCAATTTGAGAACCAATAAAGTTAAAAATTTCTTTTCTATATTGAGGGGAATCTCTTATCTTTAGTTTATCTAAACCTAAATAATTAGGAAAACATACGAGTTTCATTAAATAAGGTAGAACTTTCTCATTTGTTTGTAAATCTTTGAATATTGGATAAAAAATATTTTGATCAGATAATTTCCATTTTAAAATTCCCATGTAAATTAGAAAGGCAAAATTCATTGAAATCCAATTTATCAATTCTTTTGATAAAAATCCTCTCCTTTGTGAAGCTAACGCTAAATAATACAAAATTAAAGTTTCATTGCTCAATTTTGGTAATAATCTTATTTTTTCATCGGATTGTTTATTCTCACGTATGAAATTATTTTCTAGCATTATATCTACTAAATCTTCTTTTGGTGCAATGAAGATTTCGTCAATAACACGGAGTCCAATGCGCTCGGCAATTTGGTTTATAGCTTCTTCCTCAGCATTAGCGATTGAATCAATATATGGGTTAAAAACTTCAGTTTTTAATATCATAGGAAGTTCTTGATTACCTCTTTCAGGGAATTCTCCAAAATTTGGATCTAAATTGTAAAGAGAAGTTATATTGTTGATTAATTGATAAACTTTTGGAGACATACCAGGAATTTCAAAAAAATCTGATCGTTCTAATTTTTCCCGATAATAAGTATGGGGTTGGAGTATATGTCGTTGGCACTCATATAAATCCGAAGAGTATTTTAGTAATTTGTTATAAATAATCATTATATTTCTTCCTCGGGAAAATAATCTTTCTTCTATGAACTTCGTTAAAACATATAAAAATGTTTTTTCTAAACTTGATTCGTCTGGATTGGTAATATGCCGTAAAACATTCAATGCACCAATGGATTCGTACAAAAATTCAATGATATAATCTTTTATATCAATTATTGGAATGGTTTCCCTATACTTCAATATAAAATCTTTAATTATATCATAAACATTTGATCTATACATCGTATAAAATTCTGATAACGCTCTTACTTTTCGGATATTTCTTTTTTCTTCTTCTTGGCGAATTTTATCCAGGATTTCAATATCTAGTAGTAAGTCAGCGTCTAATTCGATAATTTTTCTCCTTGTTTCTCTAAGAATTGGGCGCATATGACTTATAAAAGTTAAATATCTAGGTAGAATATCAGTCCACTTCTCCCTTTTTCTACCTGATTTTACCATTCTAGTAGATTTTTTTTTGTAACTCATAGTTTTCACTCTTTTTTTTTAACTATATTAACTTTCATCGTATCCTACTACTATTTCCGTGAATATATTAGCGATCTCCACGAAAATTGGTATTTCTACACGCACCAACTCTCCGAGAATCCACTTGTTTACATCTTTCAACAAGAAACGTATCTGATTCATTATTTTTTTATTAATTTCTGAGTCTATTATTTTGGTTAACCATAAACCTCCTCCTAACCTATAAGCAATAATTTTTATTAATGGTTCAAAAAGAGGGTCTAAGACTTGTCTCATCATCCACGATTTTGGAATAACACTCATATTATCTTCGTTAAAATTAGGATCGTTGAGAATGGGGTTCGTCTCATCAACAGATAATTTTGGCATAAAGCTTAATAATAGAATTAAAGCAAATATAGCAGAGATGCCGTTTATTGTATAAGAGCCCCCAATCTTCTTAATATCGTCTCTATTTATTGAAACATTAGCTAAAAACATACAAATAAAAACATTTCTGTCGAAGGCATCAGACACATAAGCATAACCTAATTCCTCATCAATTATTAAATATTTTTCTTCAAGGATTTCAATAATATCATCTGGAAATGTGTAAAAAGTGTAAACTTTCTCTTCACTTCTTCTAACATCCTTTTTTACAACTAACTCTTTTGAAACCAAACCAAACATTTTAACAAGTTCTTCAAGTTGGTTTTTTATGTAATGACGAGGTTTATTTGGATCACCAAACATAGCATAAAATTGATGATCTATAATATTAAAATCATTTCTTTTACTAAAGGCTTCTACCATCCTATTTATTATGGGGCCTTGTGTTCCTGAAGCGATTGCTTTCGCTTTTGATGTTACAAATCCATTTAATAACTCGTTTATAATAAAATCTTGTTCATGACTTCTAGATTTTAATATTTTATCAAAAGCTTCAGAAAAAATTTTTGTATTTGGAAAAAATGCGTTTTGAATTTTATCATTTATTGATTTTATAAAAATATCTCCATTATTCTTTGGAAAGTGGAGCTTCATATTATTCAGTCTTTGTACTAGAGCCTCTTTTGCCCCTGGAATGTTTTCCGCATCTCTTTTTTCCAATTCATCGATTGCTTTTTCTAACCCTTTATTAAATTGCTGAAGTAATTCTTTCCAAGTAGGATTTTGAATTTCTGCCATTTTTTTCACTATAGATTATAATTATTTTAAAATTTACCATTTTAATTCTGCTACAATTTTCTTTAAGGCATCAATTAATGGATTTAAAAGTTTTTTATCATAAAGGTTCGGAGAACTTACGCCTCTTTGGGCTTTCCAACCCATTTGTGTTCCCCCTCCCATTTCTCTTTTTCCATATTTTAGAATATTGCTTAGGTCTCGCATCCACCAATAAAATCTTAACCATTTTTTATTTGGATTATCTTTAGAATGAATAACTGCCAAAGCTTTCCATTCTCCCATTAACCACTTTACTGTAATACCGCTTACAGGTAAATAATAATTAATAGGAAAATTAGTTTGAAAACTTAAATCGAGATCTTTAGAAATTATATTAAAGATTGGCTGGTTAAACCCTTCTAATATGACAATTTCTCCACAATGTTGACATTCATAATGAGATTTCATTTTTTTCATTTTTTTTTGACATTTTGGGCATGTCCTGTTTTCAATAATTCTATATTTAATAATGTCTAAGTTTTTTTCTTTTTCTAAGGTTTCTTTTGTTTTAGGTTCTCGCTTTCCGTACTTTCCTTTCCAAGTCCATATCTCGTCGAAAGAGTCATCAATTTTTTCTAATGCGGAAATAAAGTTTTTCAGAACATCCTTATCATAAATTTTAAACATCCCCGCATGTTGATAACTTTTCCACCAAGAAAGTCTTACGTATTTCTCATTCTTTAAGTAAGCACTATGACAAATCAAGACGGCGAATAAACGAGTATCACCCTTATTTATCACAATCCCTTTTTCTGCTATTTCATATTGTTTGTTTAAACTTACATTTTTATGAAACCACTCTCCATCTAGAAAAGTTCCTATAGGGGATTCTTCTTTTATTTTTTCTACATCTATACTTTTTTCCTTAATGATTTTCTTACATTGTGGGCATTGAAAAATTCCCGTAATTAAGGGTTCCATTTCAACATTGCATGCAGAACATTTCATATTTAGTCATCATTACTGGTTATAATATATCTTTCGTAATCTAAATTTAATAATTTTAATTCTTTCTTTGTAAATCTTGTAATCTTACTATTAATTTTTACCACATCTTCTCTAAGATCAATTAAAGCATTTTGAATATTATTTACAATATTTTCTTCGTTAAAAGAAACTTTCTCGATGAATTCAAGATAATTGTACTTTTTTCCTTTTCCTGAATAATATAATTTAATTTCTGATAATTCAGTTTCAATTTGTTTCAATTGATATCTATATTTTAATAAAGATAATAAATTAGAATTCCAATTTTTAAAGATTGGATTTTCTTTATCAATTCCATCGTAATTAAATTTCTCTGGAAGCTCTACTTTTTCATCTTTAAGAAATTGGATAATATCTTTATTTTCTTCAATAGCTTTATTTATTTTTCTAAAAACGATTTTATTTTTCAATTTAGGCTCAAAAATTTCAATAAATTCATCAATTTTGTCCTTAATCTCCAAAAATCTTTGGTAAAACCCTTCGACTGTAATCTCAATTTTAATAGCTTGAAAAATATTTCCATACTGGTCTAAAATATAATAAAGATCATCTGATATTTTAAAATCATGATCACCTATTTCAAAAACAAATGGGTGGATAATGTTACCTTTTTCGCATCTAACTCCTTTTAATTTATTTAAAGCCAGATTAAAATTCCGCTTGGTTAGAAACTTAAATTTTTTATTTATTAGTAAAAATAGTGTATGATCTGGTACTGAAATTGTATTATTTTCTATCGTTACTGTCTCTTCTCCTAACCGGATTATAAAATCACCGTCTTTTTGTTCAAATTCTCTTATACTTCGTATATTTTTAATTAAACCTAAATCAATCGCAATTTCAATAAATTCTTTACTCCAAAAGCTTATAATATTATCTTTATATATCTCATCTAATATTAGGACTCTCTCATATGATTTTATGAGTTCTTGATTACTAAAATCCTTGAATAAATCATTTCTGATGACATATAAAAACAAAATGATATATCTCATATCAATGTCGTCAAGAACTGTCTCTATCAAGTTCTTATCGTGATCCATCGACAAACCCGTATGTTCCATGCCTAAAATCCACTTGCTATATTTAAAATGAATAATTTATATCAGTTAAAAAGAGTAATTAAATAAATTAAACATCCCTAAAAAATTTTTCGATTTCCGTCATTCTACGCATTGAAAAAGCTAAAATTTTTTAGTTTTAATCTCTTTTTACTTAATAATTAAGAAACTTAGTATTTATTAATCAGATGATTTTTTATGGGAAGGAGAAAAAGAAAGCAACAATCTTATAAAAGAGTCAAAACAGTCCCCAAAATTTTTACTTGCCCAAACAGGTAATTATGGTTTTCCCATTTACCTTGGATTGTGGGGAAAAGGCAATAAAAGTAGAAAATTTACGAAAAAGTGTTATAGCTACAGTGAAATGTGGTCATTGTGGTTTAACAAAGGAAGTTCTGGTTAATTCCATATCAGAACCTGTTGATGCTTTTGGAGATTTTATTGATATTCATTATGCTGATCAAGAACTTCAGAGATTAGAAAAACGCATTGAGAAATTAATAAAACAAAACGAATGGGGGGAACTTGCATTATCCTACTCAATTTTATCGGATATTTGTAAACTTAAAGTTGTTCAAGCTTTAGAAGACGAAGATAAAGTAGATCTTGATGAGGTTAATAAATGGAAAATTAAAGTTGAAGAATATAAAAGGCTTGAAAAAGATGCTCTACTTCAATTAGACACGCTTGAATTGGAAAAGGGTATTAGAACAGACGACGAATCTTTATTTTCAGAGCA
>Ga0114922_10000134_pt1 | contig 67612 bp, 53 predicted proteins | sample AartaG_FD_100975 | JGI IMG/M metagenome (GOLD analysis project Ga0114922, IMG submission 100975) | Deep subsurface microbial communities from Aarhus Bay to uncover new lineages of life (NeLLi) - Aarhus_00045 metaG | ecosystem: Environmental > Aquatic > Marine > Oceanic > Sediment | place...
ACCACACACTATATGGACGAGGCTGAATATTGTGACCGCGTAAGCATCATGAGCGAGGGCCGGATAGTAGATATTGACAGCCCCGCCGGTTTGAAAAGCAAATATAAATGCAGGTCTGTTCAGGATGTATTTGTAAAGATTGCACGACCGTCAAATAATAACTGAGGCATGAAACGAACATGATAGTTTTAAACGTATGAAAAGATTTATTGGATTTGTCAAAAAAGAATTTATGCATATTTTCAGGGATTTCCGTACCCTGATAATCCTTTTTGGCATCCCGGCAGCCCAGATCCTTATATTTGGCTTCGCAGTAAGAACAGATATAAAAAATGCAGGTATTGCAGTATTTGACAGATCAAAGGATGAAATAAGCTCCGGGCTGGTCTCCATGCTTGAATCATCTGATTTCTTTATACTGAAACAGAACCTGCATTCAGGAAACCAGATCGACAGGTCATTTAAAGCAGGAGACATAAAGGCGGTATTGATATTTGAAGACAACTTTGGGAAAAGACTGTTAAGTGAAGGATCGGCAAATATTGAAATAATAGCCGATGGATCGGAACCAAATGTGGCCAATCTGGTAACCGGCTACACCAGGGCTATTATCAATGATTATATGATAGAGTTCAATAAGGCCCGGGGTGATGTTACTACGGTTATTGAACCGGAAGTTAAAATGTATTACAACCCTAACCTGGAAAGCCAGTATATGTTTGTTCCCGGTGTGATCACCATTGTACTGGTGCTTATCTGTGCACTGATGACCTCAGTGGCAATAACACGCGAAAAGGAATTCGGGACAATGGAGGTGCTCCTGGTAAGCCCGCTGAAACCAATACAGATAATACTGGGTAAGGTAACACCCTATTTCATACTTTCACTTATTGATGTAATAATAATTCTTTTCCTGTCATGGCTGGTATTTGATATACCTATAAAGGGAAGCCTGGTATTATTGTTGCTGGAGAGTATGTTGTATATATTGCTCGGGCTCTCTCTTGGTATAATGATTTCCACTTTGTCAAAAACAATGCAGCAGGCTATGTTTATCTCCTTGCTGGGACTTATGCTTCCAACAATAATTTTATCAGGTTTCATATTCCCTGTTGAATATATGCCCGGGATATACAGGTTTTTAAGCCCGGTTATTCCACCACGCTGGTTTATAATAATTGTTAAGGATATAATGATAAAGGGAACAGGGTTCACCTTCGTCTGGAAAGAAACACTGATACTTGTTTTCATGACACTTGTCTTCATAACAATAAGCACCCTGAAGTTTAAAAAGAGACTGGAATAAGATGAGAACAATATTATACCTTATAAGGAAAGAGTTTATACAGATATTCAGGAACAAATTTCTGTCCAGGGCTATATTTGGTATCCCGATAGTCCAGATGGTGATACTTGTGCCTGCTGTTACTTTCGAGATAAAAAACATTGAACTCTGTGTTGTCGACAAGGATATGTCGACAGAATCCAGGCAGTTGATCTCAAGGTTGCAGGGCTCGGGATTTTTCCTGCTAAAACACACTACTTTCAGTGATAAAGAAGCTGATGATATGCTGCACAGTGATAAATGCGACCTGGTATTACATATACCGCAGGATTTTGGCAGGAATCTCATCAGGGAAGGCAATCAAAAGATCATGGTCCTGGTAAATGCCATAAATGCCACATCTGCGCAGCTCGCCTGGGCATATATGAGAGGGGTATTGCAGGATTATAACTCGGAGCTTGTTGTGCAGAACCTGCATTCAACTGCTCCTTCCCGGATTCCTGTAATTGAAACCACGAACCGTTTCTGGTATAACCCTTCCTTAAACTATAAATATTACATGCTGCCCGGCATACTTGTAATACTTGTTACGGCTATCGGCCTGTTGCTTGCCGGCCTTAATGTTGTAAGGGAAAAAGAGATTGGCACCATTGAGCAGCTTAATGTAACACCCATCAGGAAATACCAGTTTATCACCGCCAAGCTTATACCGTTCCTTATAATTGGCCTTATTGATCTTGCCTTTGGCTTATTGATTGGAAAGATCCTTTTCAATATCCCCTTCAATGGAAGCATTGCCATACTCTTCCTTTTTGCCAGCCTCTATCTTATAGCTGCCCTTGGCCTGGCGCTCTTCCTGTCAACCCTCGCTTCCACGCAGCAGCAATATTTATTTGTTGTATTCTTCATACTTATGATCTTTATCCTGATGAGCGGTATTTTCACCCCTGCCGAGAGCATGCCCCTATGGGCCCAGAAATTCAACCTCATCAATCCCGCTGCTTACTTCATGAGGGTAATAAGGATGATCATGCTCAAGGGATCAGGGTTCACTGATGTCCTGCCCGATATCAGGGGTATTATACTGATAGGTATAGGTACCATTTCTCTGGCCATCTGGCGTTACCGTAAAACCGTATGACACTGATTACGCTAATTTTTATATATTAAGCTGGTTCATAATCATTTAACTTTCTCCTCCTCTTCAGAGGAGGAGTACCCTGACCATAGGTCAGGGGGAGGTGGTGCGCCTGGCTGGTGCTGATTACGCAGAATTAGCTTTGACAGTCAAATAATATCTGCCCAAGAACATCCAGGTAATTCAATGAAGCCTTTTGTTTTAAGTTAACTTTGGGCATGTATAAATTCTTATAAGTGAAATACCTCATCAGCATATATATTTTGGCTTTCTCAGTATTATGCTTACAGGCTCAACACCCGCAAGAAAAAAAACAGGGGATAGCAGTTAAAACAACCAATCCACCAATAATTAATGGTATTCTTGATGATGAATGCTGGATAAATGCCGGGGTCTTTACCGATTTCAGACAATATGAACCATACAGCGGAGCTCCATCCATGCAGAAAACAGTAGCTAAGGTAGTTTATGATAATGAAGGCATATATGTTGGTGCTATGCTCTATGACACTTATCCTGATAGCATACGGACAGAAATGGGACCCAGGGATGGCGACAGGGAGATAATTGCAGATTATTTCAATGTAGACCTTGGACCGTATAATGATGGTATAAACGGATACAGCTTTAAACTAACTGCTTCAGGAATACAATCTGATATACGCCGGTCATCGGGAACAGGAGGTCGCGACCTGAACTGGGATGCAGTATGGCACAGTGCCGTGCAAATAGTTGACAGCGGATGGATAGCAGAAATAAAGATTCCCTTTTCAGCCTTCAGGTTCCCCAATGAAGAGGATGAAGCCTGGGGTTTTAACCTCTGGAGATATATACAGAGGTATGGTGAATGGTCTTCCTGGAATTTTGCAGATAAAAGTCATGGTACATCTATTAACTATCTTGGCGAAATAAGTGGTATCAGTGGTATTAAATCACCGGCTCGTATTTCAGTAACTCCCTATCTGTCAGCTTACCTTGAAAAGCTGTCGGGTCAGAAGAAATGGAATAATGCCTTTTATGGAGGAGCCGACCTGAAAGTCGGTCTCAGTGACGCTTTTACACTTGATGTCACTCTTATTCCCGATTTTGGACAAGTGCAATCAGATGACCAGATACTAAATCTCACCCCATACGAGGTTAAGTATAACGAGAGAAGACAGTTTTTTACTGAAGGTACTGATGTTTTTAATAAAGGGGGTATCTTTTATTCACGTAGGGTTGGGTCAACCCCCACAGGTTATTACAGTGTTGATTCTGAGCTTGAACCAGGTGAGGAGGTAGTATTCAATCCTTCAGAAGTAAGATTGATCAATGCTACCAAGATATCAGGACGTACGAAAAAAGGACTTGGCTTAGGTTTCTTCAATGGCATAACGGCTGAATCACGTGCTGAGATCCTAAACACAGAAAATAACAACACCAGGGAAGTAATTACCCAGCCGCTGACCAACTACAATATGTTAGTAGTGGATCAGAACCTTGGCGGAGGTTCATATATAAGTCTTGCAAATACCAGTGTTATGAGAAGTGGAGCAGCCACAGGGAATAACTACACTGCTAATGTTACGGCAACAGATATGAGATATCTCTCTCCTGACAGGACTTACAGTGTTAATGCAGTTATTGCATTAAGTCAGAAATATTTTTCGGATAGTGACAATGTTTTTGGCCATTCTGTTATAGTAACCGGGGGTAAAACCGGAGGTAAATTCAGGTTATACTATACTCACAGTTACAGAACAAATGATTATGACCCTAATGATATGGGTTACCTGCGAAGAAATAATGAATTCAATAACAGTGCAACTTTTGGCTATAATATTTACGAGCCGGTAAGAAAAATCCTTAACTCCCTGAACCGAATATCCATTGGATATGAAATGTTGCATACACCCCGTAAATTCAGCTCACTTGATATAGACATAGAATCGATAACTACTTATAAGAATTTCATGGTGCTTCAGGTTGAATCAAACATTAACCCTATTGGTACAGATGATCATTATGAAGCAAGGGAAGAAGGGAGATACTACTCCAGGCCACCCTCAGCTGAACTGGCTGTTAGTTTAACCACCGATAACCGCAGGACACTATTCGTTGGATTATCAGCTGAATATCAAAAATTCTCTTCAGCATTCGACATGTCACGCTACGAAGTGAATTTTTCTCCTTCCATAAGAATCAATAATAAGTTTAAGCTGGAACACACCTTATCATTCCATAAGAAAATGAATGATATCGGTTATGCAGGGCGAACTGAATCAATAATATTTGGCAGGAGAAACTCTGCCATTATTGAAAACATTTTCTCAATTAATTACATAAGATCAGCATCCTCCTACTTCCAAGCCAGGATAAGGCATTACTGGTCAAAAGCTGATTACGATTCCTATTATATTTTATACGAGGATGGCTCACTGGGAGAAAGTGCTACTGATATGGGTAGCGATATAAATACCAATTACTTCAATATCGATATGTCGTATACATGGAGATTTGCCCCTGGTTCAGAGCTTAAGTTTGTATGGAAAAACTCTGTTTATCAATCCGGTCCTGAAATATTCAGCAGCTTCAGGGAAAACCTTGAAGCACTGCTTGATGCACCGGCAATAAACAGCCTGTCATTGAAAATCTTATATTACCTGGATTATCATACAGTTAAATCCCGCCTGTAAAAGGAGCAGGGGGCAGGGAGCAGGGGGCAGGGAGCAGGGGGCAGGGATATCTCAGTTTAGATCGTATGTTTGAAAAAGCATAGGTCTTCTAAATAAATTAAATTTATAAAGTTCAACCATTATTCACTTAATCTGAAGACCCATGCAAACACAAATTAACGAACTAGATTTTAACGGTCAAAATTTTTATTGTGGAATCGACATTCACAAAAAGACTTGGTCAGTGACAATAGAAACAGATGATATATCCTTAAAGACACTTAATCTTGAGGCTAATCCTGACATTTTGTTAGAATATCTTAGGAGGAATTATCCTGGAGGAAGATAATTGATTGGTTACGAATCTGGTTATTTTGGTTTTAACTTACAACGCTATTTACAGGGGCAAGAGATAAATTGCCTGGTCATTAATCCAGCTGATATACCTACTACACATAAAGAAAAGGATCAGAAGCGTGATCAATTGGACAGCAGGAAAATAGCCAGGGTTTTAAGAACTGGCGAAGTAAAATCAATTTGGGTTCCCCCTGTATATCTGGAACAGGATCGGCAGCTTCTTCGTGTTCGCAGGACACTATCTAAGGATCAAACAAGAGTTAAGAACAGGATCAAGGCTTTTCTTCAGATCCATGGCATAATGTATCCAGTGGAATTTAATAAGACAGGCAGTCATTGGTCCCGGCGATTTATAGATTGGTTGGAAGGAATAAAATTAGAAGAACAATCTGGGACGGAGTCTTTACAGGCATTGGTAAGAAACCTAAAATATATTCGGAATGAACTATTGACAGTTTCAAGAAATATAAGATCATTGTCAACACATAAAAGATATACAGGTGCCTATACCAGATTAATAGAATTACCGGGGATAGGAATGCTTACAGCAATGATTATTCTAACAGAGATTGGAACTGTCAGTAGATTTAAAAACATTGACTCTTTTCGATCTTTTATTGGCCTTATTCCAAGATCTCACAGTTCCGGAGAGAAAGACTATCAGGGTAGAATAACCAATCGTGGTAATACTCATTTACGATCTTTATTGGTCGAGTCTGCGTGGAGTGCCGTAAGGAAGGATCCATATTACTTGCATATACACAATACATATAAAAGCAAGATGAAACCCAATAAAGCTCTAATAAGAACAGCCAGAAAAATGGTTAATAGTATTTATTACTTATTAAAAGAGTTTAATTATTAATAATAGAAAATAAAAAGATATACTAATTTTTATATGTCAAACTTACTGAGAGAGACCGCTAAAACCACTTGCAGCTCCTATTAGGATGACTGCTCTATTGTTTAGATTGCGGCTCTCTCTTTTCTTTGTTAAACGCGATCTTGCAGCTCTTAAAATAAAAGCATGACTGCTAATAGAAGAATACATAGAAATTAGGAAAATCTTAAAAAAGAGAAATATTATGGGAAACTAATTTGTTTTTCAGCATAGAAGTGGTTTAAGTAGTTTAAGAGTTTAGTTATTTGGGGCTTTAGAGGTTTAGATATACCATGGAGTGTTTCAACGATTGGAAATGAATATTACCTTTCTGCAAAATTTACTTTATAAACCTTATCAACTTTATCAACCTCCTCCCTGCCCCATGCTCCCTGCCCCATGCCATATTACCCCGGTTGTAACCTTGGGAAAATATCAGACCCAATACAAAACCAGATTAAGGACTTAATATGACAGTCGCCTTCACCGGCCAGTGGTCGGAAAGAAATAATTCTCCCTGTTTGGGTCCTTTTGTTTCATGGCTCAGAACCCTGGCGCCTTTACTTACAAAAATATAGTCTATCCTACCTTCACCTTCCTCATCCCTGAACCCGTTAAATGTGTAAGCAAGCCCCGAGGGTTCTGTTTCGCTGATTAAATATGAATCAATGATTAAGGCATCCACCTTCCCACCCTCAGTGAGAGTAGCATATGCCTCACTTTCGGGAAGCATATTGAAATCACCTGTTAGTACAAAAGGAGAATCACCGGCAATTTTTTTCACTTCCTCAAGTATTATCTTCGAACTCATGAGCCTGGCCGAATCCGACATATGGCTGTAATGGGTATTGAAAAAGAAGAAGCTCTCTTCTGAAGGATTTTCCTGTAGCTCAACCCATGTCACTATTCTTGGCAGTACTGCTCCCCATCCTCTACTGCCCGGAATATCGGGGGTTTCTGATAACCAGAATGTACCCGAATCAATTGCGCGGAACCTGTCTTCCCTGTAAAACACAGGCGTCATTTCCCCTTTGCGTTTACCGTCATCCCTGCCTGCCCCAATCGATTCATAACCGGCAAGGGCTGAATCGAGAAAATGGTACTGGTGCCACAGTGCCTCCTGCAGTCCAAAGATATCAGGTGCTTCATCCTCCAGGAATGATAAAACAAAGTTCTTCCTTGATGGCCAGTCGTTCGGTGCATCAGCTGGGTTGTCATAGCGGATGTTAAGGGTGAGGACTTCAAGGTTGATACCTTTTTCCTGGTTACACGAAAGAAGGATGGCAATGAGGAAAATTAAAAAAGGCAGTATTTTTTTCATGGGTTTTTGTTTTATATAAAGATATAAATTTCTGTTCACCCCCTCGCGGGGGTAATTGGCAGGGAGCATGGGGCATGGGGCATGGAATAGTGATCCTTTAAAATATAAACAATTAAAAACACCTCCCTGCTCCTTGCACTCTGCACCATGCATATCGAGTGTGACCGGGGTTATTGTTATTTACCCACTCCGTGGGTTCATGGGGTGGTGGTATTATTCCTTAGCCTTTGCCTTTGCCTCAGCCTTTTACAAAGAGTTTCCTATCTTTAGCATGATAATTAAATTCATGATTTATCATGGGAAAAACAAAAGAAAGACTGTACGAAATAATCTTTGAGGCTGACACAAGGGAGGGTAAAACCTTTGATGTATTGCTGATTACCACAATAGTGATCAGCATAATAGCTGTTATTCTTGATTCGGTGCCTGAGATCAACGCTTCAATGCACAATACCTTTATGACCATTGAATGGGTTATTACTATTTTCTTTACGATAGAATACCTGCTCAGGATTCTTATTGTCAGGAAACCTCTTAAGTATATTTTCAGTTTTTATGGCATAATTGACCTTCTTGCCACCCTGCCAACTTACCTGGGCCTGATATTTTCGGGTGGCGCAAGTCTGCTTGTTATAAGGGCTCTGCGACTTCTGAGGATATTCAGGGTATTAAAACTTTCAAGGTATACAGTTGCGGGCACCATAATAAACAAATCTCTTTCTGCAAGCAAGGCCAAGATAGGTGTCTTTTTTGTTGCTGTTACTACTGTAGTAATCATAATAGGTACTATGATGTATCTTATTGAAGGCTCAGAGAACGGTTTTACAAGTATACCAAGGGGAATATACTGGACGATAGTTACAATAACTACAGTTGGATATGGAGATATTGCACCCGCAACAGGTTTAGGACAATTTATTGCCAGCCTGACCATGCTGACAGGTTATGCTATTATTGCAGTACCAACAGGTATCGTAAGTGCAGAAATAAACTATCAGCAAAAACTTATCCGGTCAGGTAAATCCAGTACTCAGACATGTCCTGAATGCCTGGCCGAAGGACATGATGAGGATGCATCATACTGCAAACATTGTGGTACCAGACTGAATTGAAAGGCTGATGGATTATTAGTATCTTTGTAAAAAATATGCATAATGGCACAAGGAATACCAAGCTTTTTCAAGCATTTTAAACCCAGGGGGTTCAATTATACTCCTATGTATTATGACCCTGATAAAGAACAGAGGGAAGAAAGAGAGCGTCGCATAAAAGCTGAACTGGGTATTAAAGATGACAGCGACAAGGAATATGTTCCCAGGATAATGCGTGGATCGATGTCAAACTACTTCCGTCAGAAAAAGACACGAGTGCAGAGATACACATTGATACGACTGATAGTTATCGCCTTAGTCCTTTTCCTTATTGCATACGTTTTCTTCTACCTGTAAATCATCTGATTAATGCCTGATATCATCAAGCTCTTACCCGACTCTGTTGCAAACCAGATAGCAGCAGGTGAGGTTATACAAAGGCCTTCTTCACTGGTAAAGGAACTGATGGAAAACTCTGTTGATGCAGGCAGTAAATATATCAGGGTTATAATTAAAGATGCCGGCAGTTCGCTTGTGCAGGTAATAGATGATGGAACGGGTATGTCAGAAACAGACTGCAGGCTGAGCTTTGAACGTCATGCCACATCAAAAATTAATACTGCCGAAGACCTTTTTGCCATCAGTACCAAAGGATTCAGAGGCGAAGCCCTGGCCTCAATAGCTGCCGTGGCAATGGTGGAAATGAAAACATGCCTGCACGACAGCGAAATAGGTACCCGGCTGAAAATAAACGGTTCGAAGGTTGAATTGCAGGAACCTGTAAGCTGTCCGCCTGGAACAAACATAGCAGTTAAAAACCTTTTCTATAATGTCCCTGCCCGCAGGAAATTCCTCAAAACCGCCACTACCGAGATGCGCCATATTATTAATGAGTTCCAGAAAGTGGCACTGGCCCACCCGGGTATCAGATTCAGCCTCCATCATAATGACAAGGAGTTATTTAACCTGCCGCTATCAAACGAGAGACAAAGGATAATCGCTGTTTTCGGCAAAAATATGAATCTGAACCTTATTAATATTGATACCGAGACCAGCCTTGTTAAGGTCAGCGGATTTATTGGTAAACCCGAACATGCCAGGAAAACATTCGGCGAGCAGTTCTTTTTCATTAATAACAGGTATATGCGCCATTCCTACCTCCATAAGGCAGTAATGGAAGCCTATGAAAAAATTTTACCCCCGGAAACCATACCTTCATATTTCATCTTTATGTATGCCGACCCCGCTACCATAGATGTAAACATACACCCAACAAAAACAGAGATAAAATTTGAGAATGAGAGGATGATATGGCAAATATTGCATGCCTCTGTAAGGGAAAGCCTGGGGAAATTCAATATTGTCCCATCCCTGGATTTTGATAATGAAGGCATTATTGACATACCTCTTCCCGGCAATGAACCCACCGGGATGCCCCGGATAAATATTGATACCGACTATAACCCTTTCAGGGATGAAGAAAGTTATAAAGAACTGAAAAAAAATTTCGAACGGAAAAGGGATTCTAACCTCTCAGGATGGGAGAAGCTATATGCAGGATTTGACAGTAAAGAGTCAAAAAACGTTATCCCGGAACAGCAGCATGATGATGAGAAGCATCCGGCAGCTGCAATGGGTTTCGGAAAAATATTGCAGGTAAGAAATAAGTACATCATATGTTCGGTTAAGTCAGGACTAATGATTATCGACCAGAAAAGGGCTCACGAGAGAATCCTCTATGAAAAATTCATTCATGCCCTGCAGTCAGATTCTGTTGTGGCACAAAAAAGCCTGTTCCCTAAAACCCTTGAGCTTGACCAGTCTGACCTTGCCCTTTTATCAGAGATTGAAGAAGAAATTAAAAATTGTGGCTTCGATATACGATACCTTGGCAATAATACAATCTCTATAAATTCACAACCATCTGCCAGCATGAATGAGGATCCGATAGAGATGATTGAGATTATCCTTGAAGAGTATAAAACAACAGAGAAAGAGCCGGGCGAGAGCAACAGGGAGAAAGTTGCAGCATGCATGGCAAGGGCAGCAGCAGTACCCTATGGTAAGATACTTGAAATGGCGGAAATAAGGGAACTGGTTGATAAGCTATTCCAGTGTACAAATCCTAATTATTCGCCTTCAGGGAAAGCCATTATAAATATTATTACAATGGAAGAACTGGATAAGAGGCTGAAGTAGAAGGATCCCCCTTTAAAGGGGGAAGTCTGCGAAGCAGACAGGGGGATGTCACTACGCATGGCGTGGGTCGGGACACCCCTCCTTTAAAAAGGAGGGGGAAATGGTTGATTTACAAACTATTACTTTCTCCTCCTCTTTAGAGGAGGAGTACCCCTGACAGAGCGAAGCGATCGTCAGGGGGGAGGTGGTGGACTCTTGAGACAGCCCCAATAAATTTTATTCAGGTGACAATATGTCGCATTTAAAATATTCTTAACTATCTTGGCCTGACTATTGTTATTTTAATAAAACAACTGTTTAAACAGGACTTTATATATGTATACTTTTGGCAGAGGATTTTCAGGGATACCACCGGTCGTTAAAAACCTGATATTGATTAACGTGATTATGTTACTTGCAACATATACTGCTGCGGGTGTTTTTAATTTGGACCTGAACGGGACACTGGGTTTATATTTCCCAAGGTCAGATCATTTCAAGCCCTACCAGGTAATCACGCATATGTTCATGCACGGCGGTTTTGCCCACCTCTTTTTCAATATGTTTGCCCTGTTCATGTTCGGCCGGGTGCTTGAAGCTGTATGGGGACCTAAAAGGTTCTTTATATATTATTTTGTCAGTGGCCTGGGAGCTGCTCTTACTCATGAAGCCGTAATAGCAATACAGTACCAAAAGCTTGTTGGTGCCATCAGTCCCGACCAGCTTCAAATGGTTCTGGAAAAAGGAACAGAAATATTACAGTCTGGCAGGAATTTCACTGATACTAACATGTTTCAGTTAAATTATTTGCTAAATATCCCTACTGTTGGAGCTTCTGGAGCGGTATTCGGAATATTGCTCGCCTTTGGTGTTCTCTTTCCCAATACACAGCTCATGCTACTGTTTCCCCCTATCCCCATAAAAGCAAAATGGGTTGTTATAGCTTACGGCGGACTTGAGCTGTATCTGGCCATTACTCAGCCCGGAAGCAATATAGCCCATGCTGCTCACCTGGGCGGTATGATATTTGGATATATTCTGATAAGAATATGGAAAAAAACAACTAATACTCTTTACTGATGACGGTTATTGGTGAACTTAAGGAACAATTCAGGAAAGGTACAAACCTTCTAAAGCTGATTTATATTAATGCAGCAGTATTTATCGTAATGGCTGTATTACAGATAATCTCGGTACTTGCCAATAAGCCGGGTATATCAGCCTCAGTCGTTGAATTTCTTGCCGTGCCTGCCTCCTTCTCAGCCCTTATACTTAAACCCTGGACTGTTTTCACATATATGTTCCTTCACGAAAGATTCTTACATGTCCTGTTCAATATGTTATGGCTATACTGGTTTGGCAGGATTTTCAGTGATTATTTTGACCAGAAAAAGCTTGTTTCGGTTTATATCATGGGTGGCCTGTCGGGAGCCCTGCTGTATATCCTGTCTTTTAATATTTTTCCTGCCTTTTCCGAAACTATCCATGTTTCAATTGCCCTTGGGGCCTCTGCATCAGTGATGGCTATAGTGATAGCTGCAGCTGCCTATGTGCCTGATTATTCAGTCCATCTCTTCCTGCTTGGAAAAGTTAAAATCAAGTATATTGCTCTTGCTATTTTCCTGCTTACTTCTGTTTTTGATTTTTCAGTTAATACAGGGGGAAAAATCGCTCATATAGGTGGAGCAATACTGGGATATGTTTATGCCGTACGCTATAAGCAGGGCAAAGATACCGGCAAATGGATAAACAGTGCCATTGATGGAATAGCGACATGGTTTAAGCCACGTAAAAAAATGAAGGTTTCATACAAGAAACCAATTACGGACCTGGAATACAATAAGATGAAAACCGACCATCAGGAACAGATCAATAAGATACTGGAAAAAATTTCCAAGGGAGGTTATGACAGCCTTACAAAAGAGGAAAAAGAAATTCTCTTTAAGGAAAGCCAGAAATAAAAGCAATACTTCTTTTTTTTAGTTTTTTCAGACTATTTTTAGACCATGTGAATTCATGTAGACATTGCAGAAGCTATTAACCAAAATATTGTTTAGCCTTAATCTTATTGCTGCCCTGGCTTTACTGATTGCGTATGCCTCGGTAGTAATCAATCCTGAGAAGATTGCCTTCCCGGCCTTTTTTGGTCTGGCATATCCTTACCTTCTTCTGGCAAATATAATTTTCGTGATTGTCTGGGCCATCAACTTCAAAAAGGAAGTCTTTATTTCAATCATCGTAATAGCCCTGGGATATAATCATTTCAATAATTATATAAGGTTTCGGAGTAATGAAACCGGGGACTTTGATTTTAGCCTGATGAGCTATAATATCAGGCTTTTTAATCATTACGACACTGAAAGGAACAGTGAGAAGGATATAATAACTTATCTTAAGTCAAATAATCCTGATATATTGTGCCTGCAGGAGTTTTACCTTAACGGTCCTGTTTCCTCCATCGACAGGCGCTTTGCAGAACCCATCAATGAAGATAATAATGTACACAAAAAATTCATCCGCATAAAAGATAATCGCCATTATGGAGTAGCCACATTTACCACTTTCCCTGTTATTGCCCGTGGCGACATTCTACATCCGAATTCTGCGAGTCTTTCAATATTTACTGATATAGTAATAGCCTCAGACACTTTCAGGATATATAATAATCACCTGCAATCATTCAAACTCAGGCATATGGAGCGGTCACTGTTGGAGGAGATTTATGCAAGTGGCCAGGCCGGCACCATGAAGGAGTTGAAGGATCTTTCTTTTTCACTGAAACAGGGATTTGCCCGCAGGGCCCACCAGGCGAAAATTGTGAAAGAGCATATTAATTCCTCACCATACCCCGTCATTGTATGTGGTGATTTTAATGATACTCCCATATCATACAGCTACAGGAAGATCAGGAAAGGTCTTAAAGATGCATTCGTTGAGTCGGGCAAAGGTGCAGGATTCACATATAAAGGTAAATACCCTCCCAACCGTATTGATTATATCCTGTTTGACAGCAGGCTTATTTCAAGTGGTTATAAGACTGATAGGGTCAAACATTCTGATCATTACCCCATCATAGCTTATTTCAGGATCAGCGATTAAAAGGGTAGATTCTTAAGGTCAACGTTTCCTCCTGACAGTATCAGGCCAACCTTCCTATTCCTGAAGAGATCGGTGTTTGCTGCAATAACAGCCAATGTTACAGCAGAGGATGGTTCCACAATTATTTTCATCCTTTCCCATATAAGCCGCATGCATTCAATAATATTTTCATCCGTTGCAGTAAAGATATCATCCAGCTTTTCACTCAGAATTGCAAATGTTCTTTTGCTCAGCGTAGTAAGTAATCCGTCGGCTATTGTATCAGGTTTATGATGCGAAATATACTTACCTGACTTCAATGACCTGTACGCATCATCAGCTCCCCGCGGCTCAGCCCCATACACTTTAATGCCCGGATTGAGACCTTTAACTGCTATGGATGTTCCGCTCATCAGGCCACCTCCCCCGACAGGGCCAATAATTATATCAAGGTCGGGGTATTCACTTACCAGTTCAAGGCCTGCCGTACCCTGGCCGCATATCACATTAAAATTATCATAAGCATGGATGAAGGTAGCCCCAGTTTTTTGTATTATCTCATTGGCAGTATCTTCCCTTGCCTTAAGGTTAGGTTCACAGTATCTTATCTCTGCTCCATAACCTGCAACTGCGTGTTTTTTTACACTTGGTGAATTGGAAGGCATTACGATATATGCTTTTGCACCGCGCATCCTTGCTGCAAGGGATACTGCTGCTGCATGATTCCCTGATGAATGTGTTATGACCCCGGCTGAAAGCTGGTCATCATCAAGTGAGAATACCGCATTGCAAGCTCCCCTGAATTTAAAAGCCCCGACCTTCTGAAAATTCTCGCATTTGAAATACAGATCTGACCCGAACATATCGTTCAGCTGCCCTGATGTCAGTACCGGGGTTTTATGTACAAGCCCCCTGATAAGATCGTAAGCATCCTCTATATCGGATAAAACAGGTAAAGGCTGATCATTCATTATTTAACTTTCATTATTAAACCTTAAAAATATAAAACAAATTGATCAGTATTACATGTACATGTAAAGATTTAAATATTATCGCGGATAAAATCTCCAACATCAGAAGTGCCATATTTTGAATCCCTGTCGAGGTCTTTTGTCACAATACCTTTCTCCAGGGATAATTCAGCAGCCCTGTCCAATGCTTTTGCCTCATCAGCAAGACCCAGATGTTCAAGCAGCATAACAGCAGAGAAAACCGTACCGAGAGGATTTGCTATATTCATGCCTGCTGCCTGGGGATAAGATCCGTGGATAGGTTCGAATAATGAGACCTTTTCACCTATGGAAGCTGAGGGCAATAAACCGAGAGAACCTGTAATAACACTTGCCTCATCGGTCAGGATATCGCCGAACATATTTTCTGTCACTATAACATCAAAATCACCGGGACACTGGATCAACTTCATTGCAGCATTATCAACAAACATAAATCCAGTGGAAATGCCGGGATACCCCGATGCATGTTCTTTTGCTGTCTCCCTCCATAATCTTGATGTAGCCAGTACATTTGCCTTATCAACAACCGTCAGTTTCCGGTTTCGTGATTCTGCCATTTTATAAGCCAGGTCAAGTATCCTGGTTATTTCAAACCTGGAATAAACACAGGTATCAAATGCAACATCCCCGTTTTCGGACCTGCCCCTGGGTTCTCCGAAGTATATGCCACCTGTCAGCTCCCTTATGACCACGAAATCCACTCCTTTCACTATTTCAGTCCTCAGAGGCGACTTTTCAGCCAGTGAACTGAAGGTTCTCACAGGTCTGACATTGGCATACATTCCGAGCTTCTTTCTCATTGCAAGCAGACCCTGTTCAGGTCTGACCTTTGCAGAAGGATCATTATCATATTTTGGATCACCAATTGCACCGAAAAGAACGGCATCTGAATTAATACACAGCTCATGTGTGCTGTCCGGATATGGATTTCCGTCTGAATCAATAGCGCTGGATCCTACCTGACCGAATGTAAAATCAAAACTGATCCCTGATTTTTGTGCAGTTTTTTCCAGTACTTTCAAAGCTTCATTAATGATTTCCGGACCTATACCATCTCCCGGTAATACTGCAATTTTATATTTTTTCATGTTTTTTTTCTATTTCAAATCTTTCAATAATATTAAGCATTTTCATTGTGGCCTTTATTGCTGACTCGGTCTGGTCAGCTTCAAGTGCCCTTGTTTTGAATTCTTTTTCTTCCAGCCTCCATGTGATGACTGTATCAACCAGGGCATCAGTCCGGCCACCGGGTGGAATTGTAACAACATAATCGACCAGCAAGGGCAGGGGTTTGTTCAGACTTTTATATATTCTGGCCAGGGCCTTCATAAATGCGTCATACTGACCATCTCCTATTGCACTCTCCTCGTAGGTCGTTTCATGTATAGTAACAGCAATATTGGCCACAGGTCTTAATCCCTTTGAAAGAGCCAGTGAATAATTGTTTATTTCAACATGTTTCTCATCGCTGCTATTTCCAAGCACATCAGATATTATGTACGGAAGATCTTCCTGGGTCACCACTTCCTTCTTGTCGCCAAGCTCGATTATTCTCTCAGTCACCCTTTTTATATCTGAAGCATTCAGGGTAAGTCCCAACTCCTCAAGATTCTTTCTGATATTAGCCTTGCCCGAAGTTTTACCCAATGCATATTGCCTTCTCCGACCAAAGCGTTCAGGCATAAGTTGATTGAAATACAGATTATCCTTGATGTCGCCGTCGGCATGCACCCCACAGGTCTGAGTGAATACATTTTCACCAATAAGAGGTTTATTAGACGGTATCCTGATTCCCGAGAATGATTCAACAAGGTAACTCAGATTAGTCAGCTTTTCCTCAATAATATCATTGTCTGTTTTAAGATGGTCGTTCAACAGGCCTGCAACACTCGATAATGGCACATTGCCGGCTCTTTCACCCAGTCCGTTTACAGTAGTATGAATACCTTTTATTCCCGCTTTCAGTGATGAGTACACATTTGCAACCGCAAGATCATAATCATTATGGGCATGAAAATCAAAATGCAGTCCGGGATATGAGTTTACCATTTCACTGCAATACCCGTAGGTCTGATCAGGATTCAGTATACCCAGGGTATCAGCAAGCATAAACCTCCTGATGTCAGCATCTTTAAGCGCTTTGATCATATCATGGACATAATCACCTGAATTCATTATCCCGTTCGACCAGTCCTCCAGGTAAACATTTACCTTAATGCCCCTTTCAGAAGCTTTTTCTATGACATAAAGGATATCCCTGAAGTGCTGTTCAGGACTTTTCCTTAGTTGCCCGGTCACATGTTTCAGTGATCCCTTGCATAAGAGATTGACAACTTTTGCTCCGCTTGAAACAATCCAGTCAAGAGATTTCTCTCCGTCGATGAAGCCCAGAATTTCCACCTTATCCATGTATCCGGCTTCCCCGGCCCATTTAACTATGCGGTAAATACTTTCAAACTCACCTTCAGATACCAGTGCCGATGCAACCTCAATCCTGTTAACCCTGATCTCTTCGAGAAGATAGCGGGCCATATGCAGTTTTTCGGCCGGACTGAAAGACACTCCCGAGGTCTGTTCCCCGTCCCTCAGTGTTGTATCCATTATCTCAACTTTCATAAAATACTCCTCTCATCAAATTTCAGAATCTCATCTCTTACAGATATCAGAAAATCAATATCATCATATCCTTTAATAAGGCATTCTTTTTTATACGGACTTATCTCAAAATTCTCATCATCAGAGCCTTCAATAAAAACTTTCTGCTCAGGAAGATCAATGATCATCCTTGTTTCAGGATCTTCATTTACTCTCACAAAGGCTTTTTCGAGAAAATCACTGCTTACCTGCACAGGCAGCAAACCATTATTCAGGGCATTATTCCTGAAAATATCTGCAAAAAAACTGGAGACCACAGCTCTGAAGCCATAATCATACAGAGCCCAGGCTGCGTGCTCACGGCTTGATCCGCTTCCGAAATTCTTACCTGCCAGAAGTATCTTTCCGTCATAGCGATTGTCATTAAGGATAAAATCCTTTTTGGGTGCGCCTTTATCATTGTACCTCCAGTCACGGAAAAGATTCTCCCCGAATCCTTTCCTGCTTACTGATTTCAGGAAACGGGCCGGGATTATTTGATCGGTATCAACATTTTCGACATTAAGCGGAACACATTTTGAGTGTATGATATTTAATTTTTCCTTAACCATATTTTTTATTTTAATAGTTCTTCCGCGGATCACTTAACTTACCGGTTATTGCTGATGCTGCAGCAGTAAGCGGGCTTGCAAGGATGGTCCTTGCTCCCGGCCCCTGGCGCCCTTCAAAATTCCTGTTCGAAGTTGACACGGCGTATTTCCCTTCTGGTATCTTATCATGATTCATTGCCAGACATGCAGAGCAACCGGGTTGCCTTAATTCGAATCCGGCATCCATGAGTATATCGACTATTCCTTCTTCAACAGCCTGTTTCTCAACCTGTTTTGAGCCCGGTACTATCCATGCCCTTACATCGGGCGACTTTTTGAAGCCTTTCACATAAGATGCAAAGGCTCTCAGGTCCTCAATCCTGCCATTGGTGCAACTGCCTACAAATACATAATCAACCCTGATATCCGATAGTTTTGATCCGGGTTCAAGACCCATATAATCCAGTGCTTTTCTGAATGATTTTCTTTCTTTAATATCTATTTCCTCTTCGCCGGGGATACTTTCATTTATTCCTGCTCCCATTCCGGGATTTGTTCCATAGGTTACCATTGGAGGAATATCTTCTGCCCTGAAATTATAAACCAGATCATATTCTGCACCGGGGTCTGAATTTAGTTCATCCCAGTACTGTTTCAATTTTTCCAGTTCATCCCCTGAGGGGGCAAATTTCCTGCCTTTAATATATTCATAAGTAATCTCATCAGGGGCTATCAATCCGCCTTTTGCACCCATTTCGATGCTCATATTACAGACTGTCATCCTTTCTTCCATTGTTAGTTCACGGATGGCAGATCCGGCATATTCTACAAAATACCCGGTGCCACCACTTGCTGATAAGCGGGAAATAATATATAGAATTATATCCTTTGCACATACTCCTTCCCTGAGCCTCCCCTCAACATTGATCTTCATACGGTGTGGTTTCACCTGAAGCAGGCACTGTGTTGCCAGAACCATCTCGACTTCACTTGTGCCAATACCGAAAGCAATGCTTCCAAATGCACCGTGGGTAGAAGTATGACTGTCACCACATACAATTGTCATTCCGGGCAGGGTAATTCCAAGTTCCGGTCCCATAACATGCACAATACCCTGGTACGGATGGTTAAGTCCGTAGAGTGTTATATTATACTCCCTGCAGTTCTCAGTCAGCTTATTCAGCTGGAATGCTGACAGTTCATCCTTAACCGGCAGATGCTGATCGAGAGTAGGTACATTATGATCTGCCGTGGCAAATGTACGTTCGGGTTTCAGAACCTGAATATCTCTGTTTCTGAGACCATCAAAGGCCTGCGGACTGGTAACCTCATGTATAAGATGCCTGTCAATAAAGAGCACATCCGGTCCGTTCTCTATCTTTCTAACCACATGATTATCCCATATCTTATCAAAAATGGTCCGTTTAGCATTCTTCATATATTCCTTTTTATGCTATTTTTGATATTGCATCAAGAAATGCTTCAACTGATGCGGTAACTATATCAACATTGGCTGAGAAACCATAGTATATTTTGCCCTTGTTCTCTATCTGAACATGAACCTTGCCTATATCATCACTTCCCATAGTTATTGCCTGTATCAGGAATTCCTCAAGTCTAACCTTACGCTTTACAAGTTGTTTGACTGCCGAAAAGGCAGCATCGATAGGTCCGTTCCCGGTTCCTGTGGCAAAGAGTTTTTCTCCATTATGATTTATCCAGACCGAGGCTGTGGGTATTGTTGACAAACCGCAGATAACCTGAAGCTGCTCAAGATATATTGTACGGTCTTCCTTCTCCGTATTTCCTACCAGTATTTCCAGGTCCTCATCCCTGATATCTTTCTTTTTATCAGCAAGTACAAGAAATTTCTTGTATAATTCATCCAGTTTCTCCTTTGTGAATTTGTAGCCAAGAACATCAAGCCGGTATTTCAGTGCAGCCCTGCCGCTGCGGGCAGTGAGGACAATGGATGATTGATTCACACCAACATCATTGGGATCAATTATCTCATAATTCTCCCTGTTTTTCAGCACCCCATCCTGGTGAATACCTGAACTGTGTGCAAACGCATTTCTCCCTACAATGGCCTTATTAGGCTGAACAGGCATATTCATCAGAGAGGAAACAAGACGGCTGGTCTGATATATCCTGCCTGCTTTGATCCCGGTTTCAAGATTAACATCGGCATGACTCTTAACGATCATAGCCACCTCCTCGAGCGAAGTATTACCTGCTCTTTCACCCACTCCGTTTATTGTGACCTCTGCCTGTCTTGCTCCGTTTATTAATCCGGCAATTGTATTTGCAGTGGCCATCCCGAGGTCATTATGACAGTGTGTAGAAATTATTACTTTATCAATACCCTTTACATTTTCTTTGAGGTATTTTATCTTGTCACCGTATTCTGAAGGAAGACAATAACCGGTTGTATCCGGAATATTTACAACTGTAGCTCCTGCTTTTATTACAGCTTCGATGACCCTGGCCAGATATTCATTCTCGGTTCTTCCGGCATCCTCAGCGTAAAACTCAACATCCTCAACATATTTCTTTGCGTATTTAACAGCTGCCACGGCTCTCTCAACTATCTCATCCTGATTTGAATTGAACTTATAATTGATATGATAAAAGGAAGTTCCTATACCTGTATGAATGCGTTTCTTCTTTGCAAATTCAAGAGACCTGGCCGCAACATCAATATCTTCTTCAACAGCCCGTGTAAGAGCACAGATTACAGGATTGCTAACCGCTTTGGAAATCTCGATAACCGAGTTGAAATCACCCGGACTGGATATTGGAAATCCGGCCTCAATAATATCCACCCCCAGGATTTCAAGGGTCTTTGCCACCTCGATCTTTTCAATGGTATTAAGCTGGCATCCGGGAACCTGTTCCCCGTCCCTCAGTGTTGTGTCGAAAATAAATACTTTATCATTCATAATTTAATCTTTATCTGATTCTGGTCTTAGTTTCCTTACCTGTACTCCTGTTTTCCACATCTCCGATTCCCTCAGTTCAGAAAGTTCCTTTTCAAGTTTCTCCCGGTAGTCAGACTTACTGTTTGAAGTAATGGCTATCTCTGCTTCTTTCCCTGCTCTTACAGATTCATACAAGTCCTTATAAACAGGTGCAACAGCATCCCTGAATTTCTTCCACCAGTCAAGTGCGCCCCTCTGTGCGGTGGTTGAGCAATTGGCATACATCCAGTCCATCCCGTTTTCAGCAACAAGAGGCATAAGGCTCTGTGTCAGCTCTTCTACTGTCTCATTAAAGGCCTCTGAAGGAGTATGCCCGTTAGATCTCAGACATTCATATTGTGCTGCAAACAGACCCTGAATTGCTCCCATAAGTGATCCTCTCTCACCTGTCAGGTCTGAATAAACTTCCCTTTCAAATGTAGTTTCGAACAGATAACCTGAACCTATGCCTATTCCCAGAGCAAGTGCCCTGTCAGTTGCATTACCTGTAGCATCATTATAAACGGCATAACTTGAATTTATACCCCTTCCCTGGAGAAACAACCTCCTCAGGCTGGTGCCAGAACCTTTGGGAGCAACAAGTATAACATCAATATCATCCGGCGGAACAATCCCCGTCTTTTCAGAGAAAGTAACACCAAAACCATGTGAAAAATACAGTGCCTTGCCTGCTGTCAGTTTATCTTTAATACTGTTCCAGGCAGCACCCTGTCCGGCATCAGACAGAAGGTACATAACTATATCAGCACGTGAACAGGCATCTTCAACACTGAAAAGGGTTTCTCCCTCTTTCCAGCCATCTTTTTCTGCCCTCGACCATGACCCTGTGCCTTTCCTCTGGCCCACTATTACATCGAAGCCGTTATCTCTGAGGTTAAGTGCCTGACCGGGTCCCTGAACACCGTATCCTATTACAGCGATCTTCTGTCCACTCAACGTGTCAAGTGCTTTGCCGAGAGGAAATTCTTTCCTTGTTACGACTATCTCTTCTGTACCACCAAAATTGATTTTTGCCATAGCTTAAGTATTAGTTATTTGTATAATTGAATTCTTTCTCCTTTTCCTTAAGGTGTACAGTAAGCTCCTTCATTGGTTTGGTTATTGCCACCCTCCCCGACCTTATAAATTCAAGGAGATTATATGGTTTAAGCTTCTTAAGTAATTCCTGGGTTTCACTCTTATGTCCTGTCTTCTCGATAACAGTATATTCAGGTGTTACTTCAAGTATCCTCGCAGAATAGTCTCTCACCAGTCTCTCAATTTCATGTCCGCTTGTCAGTATATGAGTTGGAACTTTATAAAGTGCAATCTCCTGGTATATTATCTGGTCTGAAGTATAGAAGAAAGCCTTGAGCACATCGACAAGTTTTTCAATCTGCTTAACTGCCTTTCTGACAATATCCTCTGTAGAATTTATGACTATAGTGAAACAGTGAATCTTATTAATATGGGATTCTGACACGGTCAGGCTCTCAATATTTATCTTCCTCCTGGTAAAAATTATGGTCAGACGGTTAAGTAACCCTATACTATTCTCGCTGAAAACATTAATTGTATATTCCTTTTTCATTATTTCTTTGTTTACTGGTTAATACTTTATTTCAGTCTCACATTTGTAACTGACTCTCCTACCGGGACCATGGGAAATACATTATCTTCTTTCCCAACCATAACTTCCAGGAGATAAGTCCCTTTATTGCCCAGCATTTCATCTATGGCATCATCAACCTCATCCCTCCTTGATATTTTTCTGCCATTAATACCATATGACTCAGCCAGCTTGATAAAATCAGGTGAGGTTATTTCTGTAAATGAATATCTCTTTTTAAAGAACAGGTCCTGCCACTGTCTTACCATACCAAGGAACTGGTTATTAAGAACAACTATTTTGATATCGATACCTGATTGTGCTATTGTACCAAGTTCCTGTATAGTCATTTGGAAACCGCCATCGCCTGCAAATAATATTACTTCTCTATCAGGATTGCCTGTCCTGGCCCCAATTGCTGCCGGCAGTCCAAAACCCATTGTCCCCAGTCCTCCAGATGTAACCCAGCTGTTAGGGTACCTGAACTGGTAATTCCTGGCTGCAACCATCTGGTTCTGACCCACATCTGTTACCACTATGGCTTTACCGTCTGTCTTTTCAGATATCAGGTGTACTATTTCATCCATCCTGATATCTTTGCCGGTACCACTTATATTATCTTTAATAACTGTTTCAAATTCCTCTTTCTTGTAAGGATCAAAGCTCTTAATCCAATCTGTGTGATCATTTTGTCTTATCAGGGGTAATAATGCCTTTAGTGCCTGCCTGGCATCGGCATTAACTGATACATCTACCTCCACGTTCTTATTTATTTCAGATGCATCAATCTCAATATGTATTATAGCTGCCTGTTTGGCATACCTGTTGAGATCACCTGTAATACGGTCATCGAACCTCATGCCTATAGCTATCAAGACATCACATTCATTGGTTTTGACATTGATACCGTAATTGCCATGCATGCCTGGCATTCCCACATACAGTGGATGCCGTGTAGGGAAGCCAGATAATCCCATCAGTGTTGTAGCAACCGGGATATCAGCTTTTACGGCAAGGTTTTCCAGTTCCCTGAAAGCCCCGGATATCTGGACACCATGACCAGCAAGGATTAATGGCTTTCTTGAATTATTTATCAGTATTGCTGCTGATTCAATATCCTCTGTTCTGACCTTGGGATAAGGGAAGTACGACCTGATCTTGGAACATTTCCTGTAATTGAATTCTGTGATACCTGCCTGTGCATCCTTGGTAATATCTATCAATACAGGTCCTGGCCTGCCTGTACGTGCCAGGTAAAATGCTTTTGCCATTACTTCAGCCACCTCATCCGCGGATGTGATCTGGTAATTCCATTTGGTTACCGGCATGCTTATGCCTATTACATCAGTTTCCTGGAAAGCATCAGATCCCAGTAATGGTGATACCACCTGCCCGGAGATACACACCATTGGAGCTGAGTCAACCATGCCATCTGCCAGTCCGGTCATTAGGTTTGTCGCACCGGGCCCTGAAGTGACAAGGCATACTCCCACCTTACCTGAGATCCTGCTATATCCTTCAGCTGCATGAGCAGCGCCCTGCTCATGTCTAACCAGCAAATGGTTGATCCTGTCCCTGTAATCAAAAAGTGCATCATAAACAGGCATTATTGCACCTCCCGGATAACCGAATATTACATCAACGTCTTCATGAAGCAACGAAAGGATTAATGCCTCGGAACCTGTAATCATCTTAGTCGTTTCCATTATAATTCATTTAATAGTTATTATTGCTCCCCTGTCGGCAGAGCTGACGTTTTTTGAATAAAGCTTAAGTGACAAAGGAATATCACGCATCCTTTCTGATGGACTGAATGCCATGCTGCCCTTACTCACCTCAGCATTTCTTCTCTTTTCTAGTTCGTTATCACTGATATCTATCTCTATCTTTCTGTTCTTAATATCAATTATTATCAAATCGCCTTCTCTGATCAGAGCTAATGGACCTCCAGCAGCAGCTTCAGGGGACACATGTCCGACTGACAGACCTGAAGTACCACCTGAAAACCTGCCATCAGTCACCAGGGCACATTTTCCTGCCAGACCGGCTGACTTAAGATAAGAAGTCGGGTAGAGCATCTCCTGCATCCCGGGTCCCCCGGCAGGGCCTTCATATCTTATTATAACTGCATCCCCTGGATTGATCTCACTGCCAAGAATAGCCTCACAGGCCTTCTCCTGCGACTCAAACATCCTTGCAGGGCCTTTGAAGCAGAACAGCTCATCGGGTACTCCTGCAGTCTTTACAATACAACCCTCAGGTGCAAGGTTCCCATATAGTACAGCCAGTCCGCCCTCAAACGAATAGGCATTCTTTATATTCCTTATACAACCACCTTCACGGTCAAGATCAAGGGAATCATAATAGTTTGACTGGCTTCCGAAATGAAAGCTCTTATCGGGCCCCCCGGGAGCTGCTCTGAATAATTCAGTATTTTCCTGCTTTGCCTTACCGGAGAGTGGATTATACTTATCTATCATGTCTCCGGTTGTCAGATGATCAACCCTTAAAGGTGAGCAGTCTATCATTCCTCCCTTATCCAGTTCTGCCATTACAGATACTATCCCTCCTGCCCTGTTAACATCCTCAATCCTGTAATGTGAACTTGGGCTAACCCTGCAGATATTTGGGATCTTCCTTGAAAGTTCATCAAAATCCTTCATACTTAAGTCTACACCTGCTTCATTTGCAATTGCAAGAAGGTGTAAAACAGTATTGGTTGAGCCCCCCATGGCAATATCAACCTTTATTGCATTATGAAATGCCTGCCTTGTAGCTATTGATCGCGGTAATACCTGTTCATTGCCATTTTTGTAATAATCATTGGTATTGTCTATTATCAACCTGGCGGCTTTCTTAAAAAGCCCGGCCCTTTGAGTGTGGGTTGCCACTATGGTACCGTTCCCCGGAAGGGCCAGCCCTATTACCTCAGCCAGGCAGTTCAACGAATTAGCCGTGAACATCCCCGAACAGGAACCGCATCCCGGGCAGGCAAGTTTTTCAAGAAGCTCAAGGTCACTATCAGATACTGAATTGTCAGCGGAAGCAACCATGACATCAACAAGATCAAGTTTACTATCGCCCATCCTGCCAGCCTCCATCGGTCCTCCCGAAACAAAAACCGCTGGAATATTCAATCGCATTATTGCCATTAACATTCCAGGTGTTATCTTGTCACAATTTGATATGCATATCATAGCATCAATGCTATGAGCATTACACATGTATTCTATACTATTGGCTATAAGATCCCTCGAAGGCAGTGAATACAGCATGCCGCTATGACCCATGGCTATGCCGTCATCAATAGCTATGGTATTGAATTCTGGTGCAAAACAACCCGATGATGATATTTCATCCTTGATTATACGTGCTGCTTCCTGCAAATGCCTGTGTCCTGGTACCATTTCAGTGAATGAATTAACTACAGCAATAATAGGCTTCCCAAAATTTTCATCATTCATTCCATTTGCCCGCCAGAGGCTCCTGGCACCAGCCATCAGCCTTCCTTTTGTAACCTTGTCACTTCTCAGTCTTTTTTCCATAATTATCAAAAAAAGCCGCTCTCTTCTGAGAACGGCTTCATATATCATTTAAGTAATATTATACCAGTCTCAGCATTTATTCTTTATTAGAATAATCACAAAAAGTAAGCTGATAATGATATTTAATATTTTCATACTTTTAATTTGCTGGTAAAAATAGTTACAGTTTTCAAAACACCAAATGATTTTATTAATAATTTTCAAATTATTTTATCAATCGGTAAATATTATTCAAATAAAATCTATCAGAATATACTGTATGCAACTGTTAATCCGGCCATAACAACAGAGACCATTGTCATCAGTTTAATTAATATATTAAGTGATGGCCCTGAGGTATCTTTAAACGGGTCACCAACAGTATCACCTACCACGCCGGCATGATGGGCTTCACTTCCTTTGCCTCCGTAATTACCTTTTTCGATATATTTCTTGGCATTATCCCATGCGCCGCCTGCATTATTAAGCATTACAGCCAGTGTAAACCCTGTTGTCAGGCCACCGACAAGCAGACCTACAACCCCGGCAACACCCAGTATTACCCCAACGGTAATTGGCACTATTAAAGCCAGCATGGAAGGCAGCAACATTTCTCTTTGGGCTCCCCTGGTTGATATAGCTACACACTTGGCATATTCAGGAGTAGCTTTCCCTTCCATAATACCTGGTATTTCCTTGAACTGGCGCCTGACCTCATCAACCATTGAGCCTGCAGCACGTCCTACCGCCTTCAATGTCATAGCGCAGAATACAAATGCCATCATTGCACCCAAAAATATACCACCAAGGAGCATTGGATTGAATAGCGAGAGGTTATATGCTGAAACAAAGTCATCAATATGAGCCGAGGCAACCTGAACTGCTTTCTGTCCTCCTTCGACCATTGGAACAGAATCGGTATAGAACAATACGTCACCTATCTGTTTGAATCCCTCTATGCTCTTGTCAGCCAGTTTACCAAGCCATAACCTCACTTCTTCCATATATGCTGCAAGCAATGCCATGGCTGTTAATGCTGCTGATCCGATAGCAAATCCTTTTCCGGTGGCTGCCGTTGTATTACCAAGCATATCAAGGGCATCTGTTCTTTCTCTTATTTCGTGTGGCAAAGCCGACATCTCTGCGTTTCCTCCGGCATTATCTGCTATAGGTCCGAAAGCGTCTGTTGCAAGTGTTATTCCCAGAGTAGACAGCATACCGACAGCTGCAAAACCTATTCCATATACACCATCTGCAAAATTTGAGAAACCACCTGCAAAACCAAAGGCTGCAATAATACCCAGTACTATTGTAACAACAGGTATCCATGTTGAATACATACCTACTGCAACACCATCAATAATGGTGGTGGCAGGACCCTGCTGGGTCTGCCTCGCTATTCCTCTTGTTGGCCCGTATTCATCAGATGTGAAATACTCAGTACTCTGTCCAATAATAACCCCTGCCAGAAGACCTGCAACCACTGCTCCGAAAACACCCCATGTGATCCAGCCTGCATTTGCCAGTACAGCCAGAACAATAAGTATCAGTGCTGAGCTGCCCCCCGTCCCGAGAAGTAGTGCATTGAGAAGATTTTTTTGAGTGGCTGATTCTTTGGCCCTGACCATATAGATACCGGCTATTGATAGTACAATGCCCACTGCAGCAACTATCATTGGAGCAATAATGGCCCTCATCTGCCCATCCGGGGACAGCGAGGGCAGTGCAGCTCCCAGGGCCGCCGTGGCAAGAATGGATCCCGCATATGACTCGTAAAGGTCAGCGCCCATACCGGCTACATCGCCTACATTATCACCAACATTATCAGCAATGGTAGCAGGATTGCGTGGATCATCCTCAGGGATGCCTGCTTCTACTTTACCCACCAGGTCGGCACCTACATCAGCAGCCTTTGTATATATTCCACCCCCAACACGTGCAAATAAAGCCTGGGTTGATGCACCCATGCCGAAAGTAAGCATTGTCGCTGTTATCTCAACCATCTTCTGGTGCTCTGTTGTGCCTTCATGAACAAAAGTCAGGCCCAGCCACTGCAAGCCGTGCTCCATATTTTCCGGAGTGAATACGGCTTTAGTAAGTATGAGAAACCAGGCTGAAATATCAAGCAGGGCAAATCCAACAACTACCAGGCCCATTACAGCTCCACTGCGAAAAGCTATCTTCAATCCCTGGTTAAGCGAATGTGAAGCCCCCTGCGCTGTCCGTGCCGAAGCATAAGTGGCCGTACGCATGCCCAGGTAACCACAGAGACCGGAAAAGAAACCACCGGTAAGGAAAGCTACAGGAACAAACGGATTCTGTACTCCGAGCTGAGCAAGAATTAACAGGAATATAACAAGGAATACAAATACTATTGCTACAACTTTGTATTGCCTCTTGATGTATGCCATGGCCCCATCCCTGACATACTGTGCAATTTCTTTCATCTTATCAGTGCCCTCAGGTTTCTTTATCATGCCCTTGAAGAAAATCAAGGCAAAGAGTAACGCTGTAACCGACGCAACAGGAACAATCCAAAATATACTGTCAATCATAGGTAATGAAATTTAATATTATACAAATTTTCAGGTCGTTTCGTGATAATTATGCAAAAGTATCTGACTTTTTGATATAAGCAAGATTTGAGACATAAAAAAATATGCAAATATGAACATACTTGAATATATGTTGAAAAGTTAAATCGTTAAATTGTTGAACTGTTTTATTAACTAAACGATTTAACAATTTAACGATTCAACATCCCCCTGGCTTTTTCGCATTGCTCTATCTGGCTTCTACTCTGACCGCCGGAGGTGGTGTTAAATTAGCCTCGGGGTAATTATTAACGCTCTCCCTTTCTTCAAAGGGGGATTTATTCCTTATTTTTTACATATTTCTCAAGCCACTGGTATGTTTCCCATTGCATGTGCATCAGTGATTCGGCTGAAGAATATCCGTGGCTTTCCTTCGGAAGCAATACAAGCCTTACAGTAGCTCCATGTCCCTTTAATGCAGCATAATACCTCTCACTCTGTATTGGGAATGTACCGCTGTTATTATCTGCCTGGCCGTGGATCAGTAATATGGGATCTTTGACCTTATCTGCATGCATAAATGGTGACATATAGAAATACAGGTCTGGTGCTTCCCAGAATGATCGCCTCTCATTCTGGAATCCAAAGGGTGTAAGAGTACGGTTATAAGCCCCGCTCCTGGCGATACCTGCAGCAAAGAGACTCGAATGAGCAAGCAGGTTGGCAGTCATGAAAGCACCATATGAATGTCCGCTTACTGCTACCCTGTCAGGGTCGACTACACCGAGTTCCACCCCTTTGTCTATTGCAGCCTGTGCATCGGCCACCAACTGTTCCCTGAAGGTATCGTTGGGTTCTTCGTCTCCTTCACCTACAATAGGGAATGCTGCATTATTCATTATTGCATATCCCTGGGTAACAAATACCAGTATAGATGAGGGGCTCACCCTTATAAACCTGTAGGGTGATCCTGATATCTGCCCGGCAGCATCCAGGCTCTTATATTCGCGTGGGTATGCCCACAGCACAGCAGGTAATGGTCCGTCTTTCCCCTTGTCATAATCCTTTGGGAGGTAAAGTTCAAATGACAAGTCCAGGCCGTCATTCCTTTTATACTTCACCAGTTCTTTGCTTACTCCCTCAAGCTGAGGGTAAGGGTTTTCAAAATGCGTAATCTGTGTCAGTTTACCATTCTTCAGGTTACGAATAAAATAGTTTGGTGGTATATCAACCGTTTCTCTTGTAGTTATAATAAGATTTTCCTCGTCAGGCAGAATATCAGCCACATCCTCATAATATGGAGCTTCAGATCTCCACAACCTGTTGATCTTCCCGTCCTTAATCCTGTATCCATCGATGAAAGGACGGTCACCCTCAGGTGAAGCACCTCTTCCTGTCAGGTACAGTGACCTGCCCCTGTTAGTAAAGAGAAGTACTCTCTGACCCAACTTATTATCAGTGGTAGCAAAATTACCGGGATCATTATAACGGTCTTCGGACTGAAGCCTGAAAATCTCCTTCTTAGTAGCCATAGGATCATCAGGGTCGAACATTATCTGTACTCCTAGCCTCTCCTTACGCGATCTCTCCCTCAATATTGCTATGTCATCATTCCCCCAGGTAATTCCTCCGAACCTGAGTTTTGTTGCAACATACTCCTGAGGCTCACCATCAAAGGGTGCATCAAGCACATACACCTGGTCATGGTATTCCATCTCCTTTTCAAAATCACCACCGTCAAGCGGCTCAACCCAAAGAATCGTTGAAGATTTATCATTCCTCCATGAAAATCCACTGGGTTCAGGGAATGTCATATCATATCCCCGTGGCAGGTTTTCTTTCAGGGGCTGTTCTGCCAGCTTTTTAACAAGGTTGCCATCCATATCCCATATAGCTACAATTGAGGGGAAATAGGAATATGGGACAGTATATGAGAATGGTTTCTCTACCGTCTGAACAAGCAAATACTTACCATCTGGTGATGGATCAACCGAACCATATATTCCCGGTTTACCAATCTGTTCAGCAGATGATCCGTCCCATAATTTTATTACTGAACCTGCATAATATTCGAATATGGCCTCATCAACAGGGTTCTTAAGTAAATCCTGGAAGGTCTGCGCAGCGCCTTTTTTACCCAGGCTTTCCTGTACAACAGGACCTTCCGGCACCGGTGAAGGCTCCGGGCATTCGCCCCTGCCCGGTATTATTGTCTGGTAAATAATGCTCTTATTATCAGGCAGCCAGTTGAAACCCCTGTATCTGAAACCCCGTGAACCAATAACCATGTTAAGATTATCATCAATTTTTTTCACCTCCTTGTTTTCAAGGTCTCCAATCCATAATTCAATACTGTTATTGGTTGTATTGGTAAAGGCAAACTGCTTACCATCATTTGACCAGGAAAAACTTCCCAATTTAGGATCATCAGGTAAACCTTTCAGGTCGCTCTTACCAGTACCGTCAATATTCATTAAGCTTATACCCGTAGCATACGATTGCCTGCTGGGTCCATTAACAGCAGGGTCGATTCTCAAACCTCCAATGCGCAGCTCTTCCCTTGAAAGATTTTCAATCGTAGGCATCCCTGGCCTTTCTGTCAGGACAATTGTAGCGCCATCAGGGCTTATTGACACCGAGGGGGTGGGGCTTGCCATCATTATCTCAACGATTTTTGCAGGTGGTTTCTGGTATTTCAAGCCATCCTGGGCTAGGATACCTCCCGCAACAAATGATAACAGGATAAATAGAATAAGAACTTTTTTCATAATGGATTTATTTTGGTTAATAATATGATACTTTAATCAAGTTGTCAATGACAAAATTAAACTTTATGATAAATTATTGTATGCTGTAGAATACTTGTTGAATTGTTGAATTGTTAAGTTGAATTGTTAAATTGTTTAATTGGGGAAAATGGTTCAATAGTTTAACAGTTTAACAATTCAACTTTCAAAATAAACGATTACTGCTTACATTTGTCAGACAAAATATCTGAATATGAAGGATCTGAAAACTATTATAGAAAAAGCATGGGACAAAAGGGATCTACTGCAGGAAAATTCTACCAGGGAGGCAATCAGGGAGGTTATAGAACTGCTTGACAGGGGTAGGGTGAGGGTGGCTGAACCTTCAAAGGAAGGATGGATAGTGAACCAGTGGATAAAGAAAGCCGTTATTCTCTACTTCCCTATCCAGGATATGGAGGTGATAGAAACAGGCCCCTTTGAATTCCATGATAAAATAAAGCTGAAAAAGAACTATAAGGAGCTTGGGGTAAGAGTGGTCCCGCATGCAGTTGCCCGGTACGGAGCCTATATAAGCAGTGGTGTTGTAATGATGCCCAGTTATATAAACATTGGTGCATATGTTGATAAAGGAACCATGGTCGACACCTGGGCCACAGTGGGATCATGTGCACAAATAGGCAAAAATGTTCACCTGAGCGGAGGCGTAGGAATAGGTGGTGTGCTCGAACCGGTGCAGGCAGCACCGGTGATCATTGAAGATAACTGTTTCATAGGATCAAGGTGTATCATAGTAGAAGGAGCATATATAGCAAAAGAAGCAGTGCTGGGGGCCAACGTGGTAATAACCAGGTCAACAAAAGTAATGGACGTTACGGAAGAAAAAGTGAAAACATTCAGTGGATATGTGCCTCCCAAGTCAGTCGTTATACCGGGATCGTACACAAAAAAATTCCCTGCAGGGGAATACCAGGTGCCCTGTGCCCTGATAATAGGTAAACGCAAAGAATCAACCGATAAGAAAACATCACTTAACGATGCCCTCAGGGATCATAATGTAGCTGTTTAATAAGAATGATAATAGGTTTTGATGCAAAACGGGCTTTTTTCAACAGGAGCGGACTGGGCAGTTACAGCCGTAACCTGTTGACTTCATTTTTCAGGTTTTATCCTGAAAATAAATATATACTCTACAGTCCCCGTGAAAAGAATAGGATTGCGTTCAGTGACCAAGGGAAATATATTCTCAGAACGCCTGAAAAAGCAATGCATAAAACCTTTCCTTCATTATGGCGCACAAAAGGAATCAGCAGGCAGATCATTGATGACAGTCCGGATATATATCATGGGCTGAGCAGCGAGTTGCCCGTATCAATAAAAAGCAATAAAATAAAAACAATTGTTACGGTGCATGACCTCATATACATGAGATATCCAGGCTTATATAAAGCCATTGACAGAAATATTTACTTCAGGAAAACAAAACATGCATGCAATAATGCTGACCACATTATAGCTATCAGTGAGCAGACAAAGACTGATATCGTAAATTATACAGGTACTGATCCAAAAAAAATATCGGTAATCTACCAGGATTGCCATCCGTCATTTTATGAAATTCCCAATGAGGTTACAAAGGAAGAACTGCAAAGCAAATATTCACTCCCTGTTCAATACCTCCTCTATGTTGGTACCATTGAGGAACGAAAGAACCTGCTTTCCATTATCAAGGCACTTGAAATTAACGGGCCTGATATCCCGCTTGTCGTGGTGGGCAAAAAAACTTCTTACTATAAGAAAGTAAGCTCTTATATCAGAAGGAACAATATTAAAAATATTATTGTCCTTGATACCCTTAACAATGAAGATCTTCCCGGAATATACCATATGTCAGTATGCTTTATTTATCCATCTGTTTTTGAAGGCTTTGGCATCCCCATTATTGAGGCCCTGGTTTCGGGAGTACCCGTTATCACAAGCAAGGGGAGCTGCTTCAGGGAAGCTGGCGGTCCTGGTTCTGTATATATTGATCCTTATAAGCCTGAGGAATTATCGAAGGCTATTTTTAGTATAATAAGTGATAAAAACAGATCGGATCAGATGATATCAACAGGCAGGGAATATGCACAGAAGTTCAGGGCTGAGGTAATAGCTGAACAGTATATCAATCTTTACAGGTCAGTTATTGAATGATTTTTTCGATCTTTCCGATGTGGCTTTCAAGTGAAAAGTCATTTTTGATTCTTTCTCTTGCATTTTCACTCATACTATTAAGCATCTCAGGTTTATTATTAAGTTCTGATATTCTTTCAACCATTGCCTCAATATTATTTTTTTCAACGATAAACCCATTCCTGCCTTCGATGATAAGTTCAGAGGGACTGCCAATGTCGAAAGCTATAGCTGGTTTACCATAGCTCATTGATTCCAGGAGCACATTTGCAAACCCTTCTTTTTCAGACGTTAAAACAAGGATATTGATAGACCTGTAAAACTGATCCATATCTTTTATAAAGCCAGGGAATCTGAACCTTGATTCCAGTCCAGCCCGTGATACTTCATCCTTAATATGCACGAGCTGGTCACCTTCTCCTGCAAGAACGATTTCGAAATCCGTTCCCCTGTCCTCCAGCAACCTGCCCAATGCAACCAGTGCTATATAACCTTTTTCTGATGACACCCTGCCGGCAGATCCTATTATCATTTTATTGCCTTTATAGCCTGGTTGATTAATTTCGGGAAGCTCAACCCCATTATATATTACACTTATTTTTTCAGGATTCAGTACCCCGGTGAAATTCTGAAGGATTCCCTGTCTTGTATCTTCTGAGTTAGCTATAATATCTGTTACGACCCTGGTAAGAAGGTACCTGTTTAGCCTGCTCCCTCGTATAGGTTTTGCCATTCCTCTTCGATAAATGATCTTTGGTACACCAGAAAGTCTTGCCATCTTTCCCCCTGTCTTAAGATCAATGGACAGGTTGAGGAATACTACCCTTACATTATTTGCTCTGTAAATATTTTTAATACGTAACATTAAAAATGGATTCAAAAAGCTGGTTGTTCGCATATTCAGTCTTACTGTATTCAGTCCTGCCTTGGCTGATCTCCTCAGTAACTCGCTCCCCTTATTTGCCAGCACAATCACATTATGACCCTTCTTATTCATCTCCTTTGCCACTGTCAGCGACCATTTTTCACCTCCTCCCCATTCCCTGTTGGTATTGAAGAAACAAACCGAGCCTTTAATATCCTCCTTGTATACTGACATAACTTTCTTTATGATGAATATAGACGTGTTATTTGATACAAAAATATGTTACTTGAACCATAAAGTATAAATTTGCCACATATTTAAATTATAAGATATGACAATAAGTGGATTCTCAATGGCTAAAAATGCCGATAAACTGGGTTATCCCGTAAAAGAAGCTGTTCTTTCGATTCTTCCCCTGGTAGATGAATTTGTTATTGCTGTGGGCGATTGTGATGAGGATGATAAAACCAGGGATTTAATTGAGAGTATCAAGAGTGAAAAGGTAAAGATAATTGACACTGTATGGGATCTTGAAAAGTATCCCCGTGGCATGGAACATGCACACCAGACTGATATTGCAAAAGAACAATGCAGTGGTGACTGGTTATTCTATGTGCAGGCAGATGAGATTGTACACGAAGATGATCTTCCAGTTATAAAGGTAAGGTGTGAAGAATTGCTTAACGACCGTGAAGTTGAAGGCCTTTTATTCAAATACAGGCATTTCTGGGGTGATTACGATCATTATCACTATTCACACAACTGGTATAAGAATGAAATAAGGATAGTAAGGAACGATCCTGACATTCACAGCTGGGAGTCAGCCCAGTCATTCAGGCACATTCCAGGATTCGACGGAGTTAATTACAGGCAGCAAAAAGGAACCTTTAAACTGAAGGTTGCCAGGTCAGATGCATATATCTATCATTACGGTTGGGTCAGGCCTCCAAAAATAATGAGGGCTAAATCGAAGGCTTTTACCAGAATCCATCATGGCGAGCAGAAAGCCAGGGAGCATGAGATCAAAAACCATCCCGTTTTTGACTATGGTGACCTTTCCAGATTAGAGATATTCAGGGGCAGTCATCCTGCTGTAATGCACGAAAGGATAAAAAAATTCGACTGGGCCGATCAATTGAAGAACAACTCCGCCAGCAGGCCAAAATTCAGACACGAGAAATTCAGGTACAGGTTTGTCACTTTCCTGGAAAATAAAATCTTTCACCGACCCCTGTTTGACTTTGCTAATTATATACTTCTGAAAAAAAAATAATGCACAGGCACTTATGACCACCTTCAACAATATTATCAAAGAAGCTGTTAATGTCCTTCGCGATGGAGGTGTAATATTATATCCTACCGATACATTATGGGGTCTCGGCTGTGATTCAACGAACAGCGACGCTGTCAAAAGAATATACCGGATTAAGAAGAGGGCTGATAAACACAGTATGCTCATATTGATTGATACAGAATCGAAACTACCATATTATGTAAAACAGGTACCTGAAATTGCATGGCAACTGACAGAGGTAAGTGACAGTCCTCTTACAATCGTTTATCCTGGTGCAAGGAATGTTGCCTCCGAGCTTATTGCCAGTGATGGCTCTTTAGGCATCAGGATTGTGGAAGATGAATTTTGTTCCGCTCTTATAGCAAGGTTAAAAAAACCACTGGTATCGACATCAGCAAATGTCACAGGAGATGCCTCCCCGGAAAATTTCATGGAAATCAGTGAAAAGATAAAAGAGTCAGTAGATTATATTGTTCCGCTTCGACAGGAAGAAACAGATAAAAAAACTGCCTCGTCAATTATCAAAATTGAAATTGACGGGCAGTTTAAAATTATTCGATAAAATATACTAATTCTTCCTTACTTTTCCTGAACCAGATACCCTCGCATCAACGCGGGGATTTCCTGTATAATATATATCACCGCTTCCCGATACCCTTGCCTCAAGATCTTCTTCAACCATTGCCCTGCATGCCCCGCTTCCCGATATTGATACGTCGAGCGTTTTCAGCTGAAAATCCTGTCCATTATAATTTCCTGATCCGCTTATTGATAATTCACCGTCTTCCGCCTTACCATTAAGTTCGATTGATCCTGACCCTGATATACTGCAATCCACAGATTCAGCCGTCAGATCCTTAAGTTTAATAGTGCCACTGCCACTAACACGCATATCCAAATCGGCAGTTTTAAGAGTACCTTCTGCGATCATTTTGCCTGATCCCGAAACAGAAAGATTGTCTATTTCCGGCATTGTTACATAAGCTTTCACATTTTTATTACCGAAAGACCGCCATCTGTCATGTCTGATAATAAGCATATTCCCTTTTACTGTGGTTTCTATTTCTTCGAGGAAATCCTCATCTCCTTCAAGGACAACACTGAAGGTATTACCCTGCTCAAGTATCAGGGTGCCGGCCACACCAAATGCAACGCCTGTAAAATTATCTACGTACCTGGTCTCTTTGGTCTGGGCATTAGTACAACCAAGTGCCAACATAGCTACAAGAATTAAGCTCAGATATTTCTTCATGTTTATAATTATTTAGGGGGTTTTTACCTTTAATGACAGTATAAAGACGATGCCTTAAAATAATTGATGCAGGAAGCCGTGGAATATTACTGGTTGATCCGGATTATTCCATCAGGCAGGTCCATAATTATAGTTTTCTCATCCTTATCAATTTCAATTATCCAATCCTGGTTAAGGGGAATAAGCAATTCATCATCCTCATCTCCCTGGAGCACCAGCATATATTGCATTGGCAGGCTCATTACCTTTTTTACCATCCCTATATATTCATTTGACTGATTAAAAATCTTAAAGCCGGTAAGGATTAATTGCGGTAGTATTTCCCTTTTATCCTCTATATCATCCTGACTGATAAATACTCTGCAGCCTATAAATTCGGTCATCACCTCACTGCTGTTGTATCCATCAAATTTAAGGATAATATTGCCCGATGCATGTTCCTTAACCGATGAAACAAAAAATGGAACAGGTTTTTCTTCTATTTCAATAAAAATCCATTCCATCTCGGGAATCTCTTCAGGTAAGTTATCCTCCAGGCTTATCATTACGGATCCTCCGTAACCATGAACCTTAACGATTTTACCCAATAATATTAACTTATTGTCTGGTACGGGCATATTATCCCGCTAATAGTTACCTTACTCTTTTTTACCTGATTTTTCCCCCTTCTCTTTCTTCTCGTCTTCTACTGCTTCAGCTTTTCCCTCTTTTTTCTCCTTAGCCTCAGCCTCAGCCTCTTGTTTTTCTTTTTTCTTTTCTTCTACTGCTTCAGCTTTCTCCTCTTTTTTCTCCTTAGCTTCAGCCTCAGCCTCTTCTTCAAACTTTTCTTCTTCCTGTTTTACTTCCGCCTTATCACCAGCAGCTTCAGCTTCAGCCATTTCAGCCCGTTTTTTAGCCAGAGCTTCGGCTCTTTCCTCATTTATCTTTTTTTCAACTTCAAGACGTTTTTTCTTGTCGTCTTCCCTGCTTTTCTCAATTCCCGTGATTTTGGTTTCTATTTTATTTTCTTTCTCTTTCAGCCATATCTGGAACCTTCTTTCAGCTTCAGCTTCATCAAAAGCACCCTTTCTCACTCCTTCAAGAAGATGTTTTTTTAGCATTACTCCTTTATAAGATAAGATAGCCCTGCATGTATCTGTAGGTTGTGCGCCTTTTTGCAGCCAGTCCAGTGTTTTCTCGAAATCTATTTCGATAGTAGCCGGATCTGTAATGGGATTGTATACCCCGAGTTTTTCAATAAATCGGCCATCCCGTGGCGCTCTGCTATCTGCTACCACAATGTGGTAGAAGGCCTTTCTTTTGCGGCCCTTCCTAGCTAATCTGATTTTTACTGCCATTTAATACGCGTTAATATTCTTACTTATAAAATTTGTGGCTGCAAAGATATGATTATTAAAATTAACGGCAAATAAAAAGTTTGGTAAAAAGAAAGAGGCTCCCTGGAAGAGAGCCTCCGTATAATTTTTGTTATTCCTGTTGCCGGTCAAATGCCAGCGCAGGAGTTATTTTGTAACATACCATGTATTCTGAACCAGAAGTTCATTAGCTTCCATTTCCCTGAAAGGAATTGGAAGAATAAGGTTACCTGCATCATAAGGAAGGCCTTCTTCAATATCAAGCTGCCATCTCTTAAGATCGTGCAGCCTGTGCCCTTCCCAGCAAAGTTCCCAATATCTTTCCTGTCGGATCTGATTCTGTGTAACTGGACCGGTAAGAGAAGGGGCCAGAGCCCTGTCCCTGATAACATTAATATCCTGCAGGGGAGAATTGGGACCAATATGCGGACCTGTTGATTCAAAGTTAGCCTCAGCCCTCACAAGATACATTTCGGCAAGCCTTATAAGTGGGATATTGGCATAGTAATCGCCCCATTTTGCAGTATTGATACCACCGTTGTTAAGTATAGATCCAACACCATAATAGTACATTTTGGTAATATTGGCGATTGTATAGCTATCATCCATCTCAGCTTCTCCCTGGTACATCCCTCTCAGGTCGGCCGGGTCAAATGTATCCAGGAATACCTGCTGAATATCATAGTCGCCTCTGCCCATACCATTGAGTGATGCATACATAACTGTAAGCCACTCAGTATTACTTGCAACATTATTCTGAAAGGCAAAAATATCCTCACTTACAGCTGAATGATTATTAAAGGCATCAAGAGGAGTTTCAGTAAGCGAATAATAGCCTGACTGAATAACCCTGTTAGCCTCAACAGCTGCATTGGGGAAATCGTTCATTTGCAGATAGATTCTAGCCAGAACAGCACTGGCAGCATAAGTGGTGGCATACACATCATTTGTTGGAGGCAACTTATCTTTTGCATCCGTAAGGTCACTCAATGCCTGTGTATAACATTCTTCCACTGTATTTCTTGCCACATTAACAGCATCACTTACTTCATTTGTAGGGGTGGTAACAATCGGAACACCAAGCTGTTCATTCATCTGGCCGGCCTCGTATGGCAGTCCGAAAAGCCTGGTCATTTCGAAAAGAACCCAGCCCCTTAGGAATTTAGCCTCACCTTCAACCCTGGTAGCATCCTGGGCATCAAGTATAGCACATGTCTCAGGGTCAAGGAGGGTATTACATATATTTATCAGTTCATATGCTTCGATCCATGTATCCTCAGGGTATGAATTGGTTACAGCTATCTCCTTGTTTATTATCTCACGGGGCTGCTCATAGGTGCCAAGAAAAACTAGGTCGTTACTTGCAGCTAATAGTTCACTGTATTCATTGAAGGTGCTTCCGAAAATATCAGCATCACGCGCCTGCAGGTATGCTCCCACAAGTGCTGCCTGGATATTCTCAGGTGTGGTAAGAGCCGTGCTTGCATCAATTGATTGCTTGGGTTTAAGATCCAGCTTCTCATCGCATGATGAGATGAAGATCATTACCGGTATTATAAGCAACCATAACAGTCTGTTATATGTTTTATTTTTCATGATATTCATAGTTTGCTATATTTAGAATGAAAGGTTTATACCGACAGAATATGTTCTTGCCTGAGGTACAGTATAGAAATCATAACCCTGAATAATATTCTGGTTTTGCGTTGATCTGTCTACTCCTGTCCAGTTAACTTCCGGATCCCAGCCCTTATAATTTGTCAGGGTATACAGGTTCTGAACTCCGATAAATATCCTTGCACTATGCATTTTTATACGACTCAGAATACTTTGAGGCAGACTATAACCAAGAGTAATATTTCTTATTCTCATGTATGATCCATCTGTCAGGTAACGTTCTGAATCACGTGTTCCATTGCCTTCTCCAAGGCGGGCCTGTGGAACGTCTGTAATATCACCCGGCTGTTGCCACCTGTCCATCTGGTCAACCGTCTGGTTATCGAACCAGTCAGCATTGGCCGATTGATACATTCCTCCACCATTATAGATTTCATTCCCATAAACGAAGCTGAGAAGGATATCAAGGTCAAAGCCTTTATATTCAAAATGGTTTGAAAGTCCACCTGTAAAGTCAGGATTGGGAGATCCTACAACCATAGGGTTGGCAAGGTTGAAATTATTGGTTGTTTCATCACTGCCTTCCCCAACATAATAAAGGGCATCACCGTTATCAGGATCCACCCCGGCGTACTTACGCAACTTCCATACCCCAATAGGTTGTCCTTCCATCACATAGTTAAGACCGTTGGGAGTTATCTCGGGACCGTCAACATTCAATACTGTATTCTTATTGAAAGCTATATTGAAATCTGTTGTCCACTTGAACGATCCAACCAGGTTATTTGAGTGTAATGCAAATTCAACACCCTTGTTTTCAAGCTCACCAACGTTACTCCACACACCTGTGAAACCAGATGTTGCAGGCAATGTACGATTAAGAAGCAGATCGGTGGTCTGCTTGTTATAATAATCGATCTCACCGGTTATCCTGTTATTGAAGAAACCAAAGTCGATACCGATATCAAGCTGTGCTGTAGTTTCCCAGCCCAGTTCTTTACTTGCCAGCTGCTCAACCTGTATACCATAACGACCTGCGTAATTAACTGCTTCATATAATGCGAGGTGTGCGTAATCAGGAATACCTGAGTTTCCGGTAAATCCATAACTGGCCCTCAGTTTAAAGTAGCTGAGAATATTTTCTATTCCATCCATAAAATTTTCTTCGGATACAATCCATCCTACTGATCCTGCAGGGAAGAAACCATACCTGTTTTCAACACCAAACCTTGATGAGCCATCTACTCGTCCGCTAAAGGTAAGCAGGTACCTGCTATTAAACATGTAGTTTGCCCTTCCAAAGTATGAAAGGTAAGTAGTCCCTTCTTCCCAGCTTCTGAATTCTGTGGCTTCAGCTGCACTTTCTATGTTTGTGAAGTCGTCAGTCGGGAAACCTTTACCTTCAATATTTGAACCTGTTGTCATAGATTCCTGGTATGACATACCTCCAACAATATTAAGATCATGAGCATTACGAACCATTTCATAGGTAAGGTAGTTATCCCAGTTATAATTAACAACCCTTACTGACCTGTTCTGAGCCTCACCCGCTGGCCCTGCACCAATTGTTTCACGTCCCCAGAAATTCTTTTCTCTCAGGTCAATGATATCAGTCCCGAAATCTGTCCTGAAAGTAAGTCCTTTGATAATCTCATAAGTTCCATATACATTACCCAGTGTTCTTAATGATACCTGATTATTTTCGGTATCGCGCAAGGATATTAGACCATTATAATAAATGGTATTCTTGTTCAGTTCACCGGTTTCAGGGTCATAAACAGGAGTTACGGGAGCCTGGGCAACAAGCTGGAGCGGAGTGGCGAATGCATTATCATTTTCCACCCTTTCCATTTCAGTTCTCATAAGACTGAGATTAATGCCATAGGTAAATTTATCGCCTGATCTATTGTCAAGGCTTATCCTGCCGTTGAATTTATTCATCTCATTATTCTTTAGTATCCCGACAGTATTATCATAACCCATGCCGGCATAAAAGCTTCCATTTTCTGATCCGCCGCTCGCACTCAGGTTAACCCTGTTTACGGACCCTTTCTGGAAAGCTTCACTTTGCCAGTCGGTATCCCAGCCCTTGTCCCACTGATCGCCTACAAACATTTCCCAGATATCTTCCTTGGGAAGCCAATCCCAAACGAGTCCGCCTACGGAAACATTATCCATTGCTTCATTAAACAATTCAAGGTATTGATCGGCATTGAGCCACTCACGCATGCGGCTTGGTTCGCTTATGCCCGTAGTATACGAAACATTAAACCTGGTATCACCGGCCTGACCGCTTTTTGTAGTAATAACCACAACACCATTGGATGCCCTGGATCCGTAAATTGCAGCCGCAGATGCATCCTTGAGTATCTGTATCGATTCCACATCGGCCATATTAATATCTGCCAGGGGGCTTGTTGGCTGGTTATCTACATTACTGAGGTTAACCGATGTTACAGGTACACCGTCGATAACATATAAAGGCTGGTTATTAGCAGAAATAGATGATGAACCCCTGATCCTCATTTTAACCGTCTCGCCCAGTTTACCACTGGCCTGCTCAATGAAAACACCGGCTGTTTTACCCTGGATAGCCGATTCAAAGCTAACGGTAGGTACGTCTGCCAGGCCCTCCGTCGAAACTTTAGTAATAGATCCACTAAGCTCTCGCTTAATAGCGGAACCATACCCGGTAACAACTATTTCATCAAGGCCAATATTGTCGATTTCCATAACAACATCATAAACATTGTCAGAACCAACCGTTACCTCCTGGGTCTTCATACCAACAAAACGGTAAACCAGAACATCGCCCTCGCTTACAGTAATTGAATATTTACCATCGAGATCGGATGTCACACCCATTGTTGTCCCTTTGATATTCACCGTTGCACCTATAATGGTAATACCATCTTCAGCAGCAGTGATAGTTCCTGTTACAGTTTTCTCCTGGGCAAAAGCCATAAGCCCTACACCGCAGAAGAAAAACACAAATAGTAATTTTCTCATATTGGAATATTTAGTTTAGGTAAATAAATAATACAATGAATGTCCGTTAACAAATAACAGTTTAGTAAAGACGCCAAAGATATAAAAATATTGCATATCGGCTATGTTTTTAAAAAAAAATCATCCGAAAAAACAAGAATTCTCAGTTATATCTTCAATATAAAATCACTTATTAGAATGACCGGTATTTACTGAAAAACCCTGTATAAAGAGTGTAAATATTAAAGGATTAACACCTTTCCCCTGGTGACAAAGCCATTAGCATACCTGATTTCCAAAATATATAATCCCTGTGTGAATTCATGTGTATCAATCTTCATTTGCCCGGGTGGGCTTTTGATTTCCCTGACCATTAAACCTGATTGAGAATAAATGCGCAGGTAATCGAATGGTAGTTCATTATCAATATTAATATTAATTATTCCCGAGGCCGGATTGGGATATATATTTAATTCATCAGTCCTGTTATCATAATTAGTCGTGGCTGAAGAACCGGTAGTTTCAGTTACCGTTAAAACAACATCTGCCTCAATATAATTATTATATTTATCTGTTAACAAGAATCTTATTGTATCTTTTCCCGTATCATCCTCTGTAAAAATCCTGCCAGTCCTGAGACTGTTATTTTCAAAATAATAGTCACTGACCCATTCATTATTGATATATACAGAGTCGCTTATGAGTAGTCTCTCGTACTCATTGTCATAAGCTTCGTCAACCACTTCCGCTTTGGCAACTGCTGAACCAGGAGGTATCCCAATGGGAATTATTGCGTCATTAAGAAGTACATCAGTTGGATAATAGTAAGGCTGAATCCCAAAAATAGCTGCCTGGTTCTTTGAATAGTCATCACTACCTGGTTTAAGATTGTCAATCAGGTAATAGCCATTGTGACTTCCTCCCCATCCTCAGTTAAGATGAAAATACTTACTTTCCCGCACACCATCTATATTGAAGGCATGACCTGATTCACCATCATCATCATTCCCGCTGTAAATAATTGGCCTCCCTTTTTGAAGATTATCAATTATTATCTGTATCCACTTCTCTTCATCGCTTCCCCTCACCCAGTATACACTCTTTCTCGATATTTTAAAATAGTCCTTCATCGCCGCCTTTGTACCAGAGGTGTATGCTGAAGAAGCATCGGGACCAAAATTCATATTGACGGCTACGGCACAATGGAAAAGAAGTAGTGCATTATTATAAATCAGGGTATCTATGCTAATTATTTCTCTTGAACCGCCGGGGAAATAATTCTCCATATGAACCTGAGCTACCCTGTAAATAATTTCTTCTTCGGGTGACTGTGCCATAGCTGTAATAAATGAGCACAGGCAACATATCAGGAGTATAACTTTGACTTTCAACAGGATACCGAGTAATTAATAAGTTATAGCTGAGGTGATAAATATTTATACAAAACAATATTGCTAACATAATAATAATTTGTTAATTAATCATCACTGATAAGCTCTCCTGAAAAGAGATTTTTGGTTACTTTTGTAACTTTGATCCCATCCGGGTACTAATTAGAATAAAAATCGTAACTGCTTCATCATGAGCAATTTTGTGCATCTACATCTTCATACTCAATATTCAATACTTGATGGTGCATCAAAAATAAGTGAGCTCATTGAAATTGCCTCTGATCTGGATATGCCGGCAGTGGCAATCACTGATCATGGTAATATGTTCGGTGTAAAGGAGTTCCATAATGCAGCCAGGGCGAAGGAGATAAAACCAATTATAGGCGTTGAGGCATATGTTGCGAGAAGGTCAATGGCTGAAAATACGAGTAAAGATGACCGTTCAGGTGATCACCTTATCCTGCTGGCCAGGAACTATACAGGATACAGGAACCTTGTTAAACTGGTATCACTGTCGTGGACCGAAGGCTTTTACTATAAACCAAGGATTGACAAAGACCTGCTTAAGGAATATAATGAAGGGCTCATTGCTACCTCAGCATGTATTGCCGGCGAGATACCATCAGCAATACTTAATAACGACATGGATACTGCCAAAGAGGTTATAGAGGAATACAGGGATATTTTTGTTAATGATTTTTACCTTGAGATACAAAGGCATAAAACAGGTGATCCGGTATATGACAATGATACCCTTGCCAAGCAGAACAGGGTTATTGAGGCCTATAAAGAATTATCAAAAAAGACAGGAATAAAAATAGTTGCCTCCAATGATGTCCATTTTTTAAAAGCAGATGATGCAGAGGCTCACGACCTTCTTATATGCCTTAATACAGGGAAAGAACTCGATGATCCTGACCGGTTAAGGTATACCAAACAGGAATATTTCAAAACCGGGGAAGAGATGAGAGAGCTCTTCCATGATTGTCCTGAAGCTGTGGATAATACCCTTGAGATAGCCAATAAAGTAGAAAATTATGAGCTCAACCATGAACCTATTATGCCTGAATTCCCCATCCCTGATGAATTTAAGAGCAAGGATGATTACCTCAGGCATCTCACTTACAAAGGAGCTAAGGAAAGGTGGGGGGAGCTGAACAGTGAACTAAAAGAAAGACTTGACTTTGAGCTTGATACAATAAAAAAGATGGGATATCCGGGTTACTTTCTCATTGTCCAGGATTTCCTCAGGGCAGCAAGGGAAATGGGAGTTTCGGTGGGCCCGGGTAGGGGATCGGCAGCAGGCTCAGCAGTAGCTTATGCTCTGAGGATAACAGATATCGACCCTATAAAGTATAAATTACTGTTTGAACGTTTTCTTAACCCCGACCGTATATCAATGCCTGATATAGATATTGATTTTGACGAGGATGGAAGAGACCAGGTTCTTAGATATGTTGTAGATAAATACGGGCACGACAGGGTGGCCCATATTATTACTTTTGGCAGCATGGCAGCCAAGATGGCAATACGTGATGTTGCAAGGGTGCAGAACCTGCAACTTTCGGATGCCGACAGGCTTGCCAGGCTCATTCCTGAAAGACCAGGTATTACCTTCCAGGCAGCCTATGAAGAAGTACCCGAACTGAAAAAAGAGAAAAACGCAGGTGATGAGCTTATTGTACGTACATTGCAATATGCTGAAGCACTGGAAGGATCGGTGCGGCAGACAGGTATCCATGCATGTGGAATAATAATCGGCCGTGATCCCCTGAATGAACATATACCTCTCTGTATTGCAAAAGATACCGACCTCTATGTCACCCAGTTTGACGGTAATCATGTTGAATCAGTGGGGCTGCTGAAGATGGATCTCCTGGGACTTAAAACACTTTCAATAATCAGGGATGCCATTGATAATATCAAAGTATCGAAAGGAATAGACCTTGATATTTCAAAGGTCCCGCTTGATGATGCCAAAACACTTGAATTGTATTCCAATGGTGAGACCACTGCATTATTCCAGTTTGAATCTGAAGGAATGAAAAAGCACCTTAGGGAGCTCAAACCAAACCGCTTTGAAGACCTCATAGCAATGAATGCCCTCTACCGCCCTGGTCCAATGGAATATATACCAAAATTCATTAAACGAAAACATGGTTTCGAAAAGATAGACTACCCCCTGCCCGAGATGGAAAAACATCTTAAGGACACGTATGGAATTACAGTATACCAGGAACAGGTTATGCTGTTATCGCAGGAACTTGCAGGTTTCTCCAAGGGGCAGGCCGACTCTCTGCGAAAAGCCATGGGGAAAAAGAAGAAAGAACTGATGGACCCCTTGAAGGTTAAGTTCTTTGAAGGATGCACGGCAAGGGGCTATAAAGAAAAAATTATTGAGAGAATATGGACCGACTGGGAATCATTTGCACAATATGCATTTAATAAATCTCATTCAACCTGTTATGCATACGTATCTTACCAGACAGCATATCTCAAGGCTCATTACCCGGCCGAATTCATGGCTGCTGTGCTGAGTCGCAATATCAACGATATCAAAAAACTGACCATCTTCATGGACGAAGCCAGGAGGATGGGTATTGAAGTGCTGGGCCCGGATGTAAACGAGAGTAATGTAAATTTCATGGTGAACAAGGATGGAAATATCAGGTTCGGCCTTGGAGCTATTAAAGGTGTAGGTACAAGTGCAGTGATAGGTCTTATAGAGGAAAGAGAAAATAACGGCCTGTTCTCGTCAATATTTGATTTTATCGAAAGGATTAACCTGAATGGACTTAACAAGAAAAGCTTAGAAGCAATGGCACTGGCCGGTGCCTTTGATTGCTTTAAGGAACTTAACAGGGCTCAATATTTTGCAGAAGATAATAAAGGACAGGTTTTTATAGAAAGCCTGGTCAGATATGGCAATATGCTAAAAACAGAGGCAAGCACTGCACAGCAATCACTTTTTGATGATGCAGACGGTTTTGAGGTAGTTAAACCTGTTCCACCTGATACCCCTGAATGGCCTAAACTGGAAAAACTGAACAGGGAAAAGGAAGTAGTAGGAATCTTCCTGTCGGCTCATCCCCTGGATGATTATAAACTGGAAATGAAAACCTTCTGTAATATGAATATCAGCGACCTTTATAATATGAAGGATTTCCTCAATAAAGAGGTAATAATAGCAGGCATGGTTACAGAAGCAAGAAGTGGCACCAGCAAAAACGGAAAACCCTTTGGCTCATTTACCCTGCAGGACTATACTGACTCTTACAGGTTCATGCTCTTTGATAAAGATTACGTCAATAACAGTAAATACTGCAATCCGGGTTACTTCCTGCTGGTAAAAGGAAAAGTCCGGAAAAGAATGTTCAGGGAAGATGAACTGGAAGTAAGAATACAGAATATACACCTGCTGACCAGTGTAAAAGATGAATTGATCAGATCACTTACTGTTATTATTCCCGTGGACAGACTGAATGACGACCTGGTAAATAAACTGAAGGAACTGGCTGTCAGAAATAAGGGAAAGACTGAGCTTAAAATAGTGGTTGCAGACCCTGTTGAAAAGATAAGTATATCCTTATTCTCAAGATCATTAAAGGTGGAGCTCAACAATGATCTTATAAGTTTTATTGAATCTGTACCCGGTCTTGAATTTAAAGTAAATTAATTATATTTGCCTGCTCAAAAAAATATTATTCTAAACATAAAATACCATGGCTTTACATGTAAATGATTCAAATTTTACGGAAGTAGTACTTCAGTCAGACAAACCTGTTGTGGTTGATTTCTGGGCAGAATGGTGCGCGCCTTGCAGGATGATTGCATCTTTTATGGAAGAGATATCAAAAGAATATGAAGACAGGGCGCTTGTTGCTAAATGTGATGTAGATGACAGCCCCGGCGTGGCTGCAAAGTTCGGAATACGTAATATACCCACAGTGATGTTCTTTAAAGACGGAGAAGTAGCAGATAAGCAGGTTGGTGCTGTTCCAAAAGCCAATTTTGTGACCAAGCTTGAAGCTCTTTTGGGCTGAGAAAAATATTATATTATACAGGCCGTTCACTTAAGAACGGCTTTTTTATTGTCAGTATAATGAATATATGCGTTTTCGCTGCCTCCAGCAGTAAAATAGATAAGGTGTATCTTGATGACGCTTCCAGGCTGGGTGAACTTATAGCATCCCAGGGGCACAATATCATCTATGGTGGAGGAGGTATTGGATTAATGGGTGCCCTGGCTGATGCAGCTATGAAAAAGGGGGTAAAAATAACTGGTGTGATACCATCTTTTATGCGAGATAACGGATGGGGGCATGACGATATTGATGAAATAATCATAACTGAAGACATGGGATCAAGAAAGAAAAAAATGTTCGAAATGTCTGATGCTGTAATTGCCCTTCCTGGTGGCATTGGTACCCTTGAAGAACTGGCCGAGGCGATCACCATGAAGCAACTGGGTCTTTTCAGGGGTGCACTGGTAATACTTAATACAGGATCATTCTACGACCACTTCATTACATTTCTTGAAAGTATTATCGAAAAAGGGTTTATGCGTAAAGTGCATAAACAAATATGGACAGTGGCAGAAACACCGGCCGAAGCCATGGAAGCAATAAACAACTACAAAGACTGGTGTGATGATCCGGCAAGCATAGCACGAATATAGTGCTTACGGCACCCTGGTACCTATAACAAGAATATCATCTATCTGGTTCATCCCTCCCATCCATTCATCAAGTGTTTTAAGTAATTGCTCCTTTTGCTCTTGCATAGGCAGTGAAGACACCTTTTCCAACTCGTTCTTCAGGTTCACCCCCTTGAATTTCTTACCCTCCGGTCCGCCAAACTGATCAGCATAACCATCCGAAAACATATACAGGATATCCCCTGACTTAATATCCACTGTGACATTGTTAAACTTCTTTTCACGGGTTGTAGCCATACCTATGGGGAACCTGTCAGGTTTAATGGTAATTGCCTTCCCATCCCTGACAATAACCAGTGGATTATAGGCACCGGCATATTCAAGCTTCTTGCCTCTCCTGTCATAGGCTATCAGAGCAAGATCCATGCCATCATTTATTACTTCGTCACCTCTCTGAATTAATGATTTTGTCACTTCAACATTGAGCTGGTCCAGTATAGCACCAGGTCTTGTCAATCCATATTCCCTTACTATCTTGGTCAATGAATTGTATCCTATTATCGACATGAAAGCTCCCGGAACACCATGGCCAGTGCAATCTACCGCAGCTATGAATTGTATGTCTCCGTTATCATGCATCCAGTAAAAATCACCACTGACGATATCTTTTGGCAGAAAGAGCACAAAGGTGTCATCAAAGCTGTCTTCCGGGGGCAGCATAGCCATCTGTATCCTCTCAGCATACCTTATGCTTGCAGTAATATCCCTGTTCTTCTCTTCAATGACCATACTCTTCTGAACAACCTCGTCAGTACGCTCAGCCACCTTCTCCTCAAGTACCCTTTTTTCACGAATAAGGTTGCTTTCCCGTATTTTGATGTATACCATAACGGCTACTGCCAGTAACAGGATTACGAAAATTATGAAATACGGATTTGCATAGAAAGGCGGCCTGATAATAAAGTCAAAACTGACAGGCTCTTCGTTCCAGACGCCATCACTGTTCTGTGCTTTTACTTTGAAAGTATACTTCCCGGGTGACAGTGATGAGTATATTGCCGTTGTCTGCTCTGTTTCAGGTCTCCACCCGGGGTCCGCCCCCTCAAGCATTACCTGGTACCTTACAGCTTCAGGATTGGTCAGGCATACACTGTAATAATCGAACGTAATATTGTTTTTTGTGTATTTTAAACGCAGGTTGGCGGTCATTTCTCTTTCCTTAAAATTAACCATCATCCCCTTTACATGTGTTAAAGGATTAAAATCTGGAGGAGGTATATTTTCAGGGGCAAGCCTTGTAACACCATTTGCAGTACCAAACCATAAATGTCCTCTGCTGTCAAGAAAAGAGGCATTCTGTTTTGTTTCGATACCCACAAAACCATTTTCCTCGGTATAGGTGTTAATGGTCTTCTTTTCAATATCAAATCGGTTTAATCCATAGTTGGTCCCGATATACAATGCCTCTCTGTTATCAGGCTGCAGCAGGTTGATATTATTTGAGAGCAATCCATCTTTTTCAGTGAGGTGAACTTCAACTGTATCATTTCTTAGACCTAAAACACCAAATCTGGTACCCAGCCATAACATTCCATCTGATGTTTCGCTGATACATGTTGGGTAAAGGTTATTTTCCAGTTTAATAATTTCAAATTCTTCTTTCTCCGGGTCATATCTGGTAAGGCCATTAGGATTTTCCGATCCTATCCATAGCCTGCCACTGTGATCAACATACAGTGCTGTTATAGGATTACCGGCCAGGCCGTCAGACTGGGTATATCTTCTTCCCTCATTCCCCTGTATATCCCAGAAAGCAACACCGTCTTTTGTGCCAATCCAGAGATTATTACTATTGTCAACAACAAGACCCGTGACTGTGAGGTCCCACCTGTAGAGAATATCATTAAGCTTAGGGTTATAAACAAAATCATTTTTGCTAAAATCGTACCTGTAGACGCCTCTATAATTGGTACCTATCCATAAATTCCTGTCTTTGTCATTAATAATATATCTGACCTGGTTGGCTATATTATGTGTTCCTTCATAATAAAACCAGGGTGTGCCAAGTTCGGGGTCGTATAATGTTATACCTTCATCTGTTCCGAACCAGTACCTGTTGTATTTATCTTCGGTAACTGCCCACACGTTTTTATCCCTGAACATATTATCAGAAATATAATTGATAAAATGATCGCCTTTGTAAACCTGTATCCCGTTTTTCTGACTTGTAATTATAATATTACCTTCACGATCCTCCATAATACTTTGTATCTCAACTGCTGTCAGGCCATTACTACCATTGAAGGTCTGCATCTTACCATTATCAAAAACAGTGACACCTCCTCCCCAGGTCCCTACCCATATCTGCCCTTTTGAATCTTCTGTGATGCAGCTTATCCAGTTATTTGCCAGCCCGTCTCTTGCATCATATATTATTAATTCCCTGTCTCCCGGAGGGAAATAATAAAGTCCCCCATGATAGGTTCCGAACCATCTCCCTCCTTTGCTGTCTTCAAGCATGGCGATGGTATTAAAATAGCTGGTTAATCCTTCCGGCCTGTATGATTCAAATCTATCCTCTTCTGCATTATACTTTTTTATTCCCAGGTCGGCTATACAGTAGAGTATGTTTGCCCTGTCTATATAAATGCCTGATACCTGGTCGCTTAAGCCCTGTCCACCCCTGTATTGTTTAACGATCAGCAGTTCTGCCCCGGGTTCCGGGAAGTCAGCAGACAGGGCTCCGTTAAATGCTGTTGTTAACCAAAGTTTATTATTATGTTCAGTGATCCCGGTAATATCTCCGCTTATTTCAAGCGTATCAATGCTTACCTGCCTGAAAGCATTATCTTCATAACATGTGAGTCCCCCGTTAAGATGACCCATCCATATTCTACCCGAACGGTCTTCAAACATTGTTTTGATACCTCCTGTTGAAAGGCCATCGTCACTTGAGAAATTTTCAAATTCAGACCCGTCCCACCTTGTAACACCGCTCTCTGTTCCCAGCCACAGATAATCATTTTTATCCTGTATTATGGTATATACTTTTGACGAGCTCAGTCCTTCGGAAACACCATAATTGTCAAAATAATATTCCTGTGATGATGAAGGCAGGATATTTACCGATAAAACAATGATCATCAGGCTAAAAGACCTGATGATCATTTTAAGCAAATAAGAGTTTTTCTTATTCATAAAGAGTTATTTTGCTATAAAAAAGAAGGTCCCGTTTTCATCCTGCAATCCTGTAATCTTACCGAATTTAGGTGTTTGTCTGTCTTCATTTTTCACTGCTACTGATACACTGGTTACTATTTCTTCAATAGAAATGCAGGCATTCGGATTACTCTCCAGTGTATTTGCGAAGGTTCTTGTAAACTGGGAATCGTCGGATGCCAGCTCACGGTCTGCAGACGAAAACACCTGTGATGATTTTAGTTGTGTTGCCTGCCAGTCGTTGCAGCTTCTGATAGGGCCTATGGCTCTCATTGCTGTATAAAAACTGGGCCCTGACTCACATGCATCGGTTACTACCAGGGTATGTGTCAGTATATTGGTGATAGGTGCCATCGCCGCCCTCAGGGCATTGATATTAAAGTATGTAAACTCATCATCCCTCCGGGCATCCACCGGAATCCAGTATCCAACATCATTTACAAACTTTCCGTGACCTGCATACCAGACAAGCAGGGATTTAACCTGGTTGGCCTTCACCAAATCCCTGAGTTCAATCGAGAAGAACTTCTCCATTTCTTCTTTTGTCAGGTCTTTCTTATGTATAATATAATGGACCTGGTAATTGGTAAGGGCACTTTTCATCAGGTTAATATCCTTAACCGGTCCGTCAAGGCTTGCGAAAGACCTGTAGTTTGAATTTTCAATAAAAACCACCCATGTTTTACCCATTGGATTTTCAGCAGAGATACCGGCTCCTTCCCTGTTAAGCATGAAAGTCGCTTCCTGCCTGTTGCCAAATACATCCTCTGCAGTAACCGTTATCTTATCTTTATTTAATATATCTAATGTGGCTGTAAATGTCGGATTCTCCTGTTCGACAGGGTAGCTGGCAGTCACCCCTTCAATAAAAATTGATTTAATAAGGCTGTTATCAGTTATTTTACCCTGTATAAACAGATTCCTGTTATTATTATCAAGAAATATCTGATTGTCATCCCCGGCATAGGGTGCCAGAATGGATATTTCAGGTGGGGTAATTTCGGTCCTGACAATATTGTATTCTAATTCTGTCTTGTTATCATAATCATCCGTTGCCACCAGTTTAATTGTTTCTGCATCTTCAATATCAAGGTTTGCCAGGAATTCATATTTACCGTCAGAACCCTTTTCGAACAATGATTCATGACCATTGATGACAAGTGATTTCAGGGGACTTTTTTCGGTGATACTTCCGGAGACAATAAGTTTCTCGGCATCTCCTTTTATTTCAATGGTTGTACCCTTCACTTCAGGACTGACTATCTGTACTCCCGGGGGTTCAGCTTCCCGGTTTATTTCATAAAGCCTCTCTCCAGCTTCACTCAGCAATTTGCGTGCCCTCATATCAAACTCAGACAGTTCAGTGATGGTAGAATAGTCTTTGGTTGCCATCTCATAATTCATAATTTCTTCATATGAAAGGGCCCGCAGGAAATAAAATTCGGGATCTGAGGAATTCAGTGATATAGCTTTTGTAAAATCATTTATGGCATTGGGGTGCTGGTTAAATTCCTGGTAATATATTCCCCTGTTCATATAGTGCTGAGCGTTATCAGGTTCAATAAGGATATTCCTTGAAACATCGTTTATGGCCGATGGATAATCAAGCTTTGCAACGCATATTCTGCTTCTTGTAAGATATGCTTCGGTGTTTCTGTCATCATTCTTAATAACCTCGGAGCAATGCTCCATTGCTTTATCCAGTTCACCTGCCCTGATAAGAAGGTTTGCAAGTGCCAGCCTTGCATCTGCAAAGCTTCGGTTTTTACTTACTGCTTTCTCAAAATCCCTTCTGGCAAGAACATCATTATTGAGTTTCTCATATACAAGCCCACGCTGATAATAATTTTTATCATCCTCCCTGAACATCATAGCTGTATCAGATACTTTCAGGGCCTGTTCATACATCCCCAGTGCCAGCAATGTTTTCACTTTCTCCGGGTAGATCTTAGCCTCCCTTTTTGCTATCTTGCTGGCATTGTTAAGATGTGCCAGCGCCTGTTCGTACTTCCCCATTTTATTACTTACCCTGCCCAAGAGGTAAAGAACATCTTCTTCTTTCGGATCAAATACTTTTGCTTTTTCATAATCAGCATAAGCTTCCTCATATCGATCAATTTCTTCAAGTGCTTTACCACGTGCAATATAAAGATTAATATCTGTTGGCTTTAGCTCTATAGCATGGGTATATTGCTCTATGGCGTCCTCGTATTTGCCATTCTCAACAAAAGCTTCAGCTGCTTTTTTAAGCTTCCTGAAGTTCTGGCCGTTGAGTGCAGTAGCAAAGGTTATCAATAACAGAAGAGTAACGAATTTTCTCATGACAGTTATATTTTTTATATTTTATACGCAACAATTTACTAAAAGATACGTCTTAAAATAACCCATAATACTTTACAGCATAAGGTTTTCAGTCATTCTATCATTCCCAAAGTTAATATTTTTTTAATATCTCCTTCTAATTCAGCTAATCCCGTGGTCTCAGGTATTCAAGTATGCTTCCTCGAAAAATATGCTTGCCAATTACTTCACCCTCTATTACCGGGGCTTTCAGACCGTCATGGAAAATAATTTCTCCTTTAAACACCCTTGCTTCATCCCATAATCCGGCATCTATAAACTGTGAAAGCACCTCATATCCTCCTTCAATAATTACAGATTGTATTTCTGCCTCATGCATAAACGACATAATTTCCCCAAGTGCTGTCTCCCGGCTGGTCAGAGATATGTATTCTGCTCCCACGCTGCCTCTTTCAGTGCGCAGGCTTAAAATTATTGTCGGCGGCTCTCCTCTGAATATTTTCAGGCCACTTGGAAGTTGTGAAGAATCACTCAGTACAAACCTTTGCGGGTTTTTCCCTCCCCATAATCTAATATCCAGTGCAGGGTCATCATTGCAGACTGTTTTATCTCCGATAAGTATTGCATCTTCTTCCGATCGCCACTTATGTACCAGTATTCTTTCTTCCATTCCTGTGATCCAGTTTGGTCCTTTTTCATTATTTAACCTTAGTCTGTCAATATAACCATCAGAACTCTGGGCCCATTTGATTATGATATATGGACGCCCCTTTTCATGATAGGTAAAGAATCTTTTATTCAGCTCACGGCTTTCAGCTTCAAGTATACCTGTACTTACCTCCACCCCTGCATCCCTGAGCATACTGATCCCTCTACCGCTGACCTTTGTACTGGGATCGATCGACCCTATCACAACCCTTAGAATCTCTTCGTCTATTATCCTTTTTGCACAGGGAGGAGTACGTCCGTGATGGGAACAGGGCTCGAGGTTGACATACATGGTTGCCTTTTTTAAGAGATTTTTATCCTTAACAGAACCGATAGCAATTACCTCGGCATGTGCTTCCCCGGCTCTGGTATGATAACCTTCGCCAATTATCTTATTTTCATGAACAATTACAGCTCCTACAAGAGGATTCGGACTGGTATTGCCTGCCGCCAGGGATGCCAGTTCAATGGCTCTCTCCATGTATTTTCTGTCATTTACGGCATCCATGAAAACAATATATGCTAATTTTGAAACTATGAACCAGGAAAAACCAACAATTAGTTCGGTCCGCCAGTATCTCCGGAATAACTTATCTGCATATTATCCGGGGAGAGAACTGGACGCTATAATAACAATCATCCTGGGATTTATCAGCGGTAAAGACCGCAGCTTCATCCTGGTTCATCCCAATCATGAAATATCTTCATTTAACTGGTTTAAAGTTAATAAAATATATGCTGATCTTAAAAATATGGTCCCTGTTCAATATATAACGGGAGAAAGTGAATTCTACGGTATAAGGATAGAAGTCACAGGAGACACAATGATACCAAGGCAGGAAACTGAAGAACTGGTTGACCTTGTAATAAAAGAAAACAGGAAACCCCACCTGAAGGTACTCGATATTGGTACCGGAACAGGCTGTATAGCTATAAGCCTGGCTCTTAAAATACAGGGAACACATGTTACTGCTACCGATAACTCGTCTGCAGCACTTATTGTAGCAACCCGGAATGCAAAAAAAAATTCTGCAGATATAAGCTTCATTAACGATGATATATTAAATCCCGATATCCGAAAATATGGAAAATATGATCTCGTGGTTTGTAATCCCCCCTATATCACTGAATCAGAAAAAGTCAGTATGGGCACAAACGTCCTGGACTATGAACCCCATGGTGCTCTATTTGTCCCTGACAATAACGCACTTATTTATTACAGGGCTACAGTGGATCTTTGCAGAAAAGTATTAAATATAGGTGGACATTTATATTTTGAAATAAATGAGAACAAAGCAGAGGAGATGAAAGATCTTTTAGTAAATTATGGATATCATGACACAGAAGTTATCAACGACATTAATGGTAAGGCACGAATAACTAAAAGTATTAAGCAATGAATGGTGATAATTACAACAAAACTCGTGAAAGGGCTATGGCTCTTTGCAGCAGAAGTGAGCATTGTATAAAAAACATACGGGACAAGCTTAATAGTTGGAAATTAACATCTGAGGAGGAAAATGAAGCAATCATACAGGAACTGATTGACAATAGAATGATAAATGAAAAAAGATATGCAGGATCATATACGCAGGATAAGTACCGCTTTAATAAATGGGGTAAAATAAAGATAAGAGCTATGCTTAAAATCCGGGGCATCAATGAAAAGGATATAGAGCATGGCCTAGAGATGATAGATCATGATTCATATTTAAAGATGATTGAAGAAGAGCTGAATAATAAGAAAAGATCAATAAAGGCAAAGAATCTCTTTGACCTGAAGGGAAAACTTTACCGGTTCGCGGAATCCAGGGGCTATGAAAAGCAGTATGTTTATGATTTCATTAATAAGCTCGATTCTCAGAAGAGCAATTTTAGGTAATAGACAAAGAACTGTCTGAAAGCAAGTATAAAAGTTATGATTGCTATGGAAGAGTCTATTATAGTTAATTCTTTCAGGTGAACTGGTTTACGTAATATATACACAATATTTGACAGGCGCATTACCAGCTGGAACAGGAAGAACAGGAATACTCTCAGTCCGTACTCATTATAACTGGCAGCTGTGCTGATATCTCCGCGCATAATAAATGAGAAGCTTCTTGACAAACCACATGAAGGGCAGGGCTGCCCTGTAATCTTCTCATGAATACATTCCAGGGGGTAATCATTCTTCTCCGGGCAAAAAAAGCCGGAATAAATAAACACAAGGATTATTATTCCGGCAAAGATTGCATTTATAGCCAGATAGGTATTTTTCTCGTTTGAGGGCCCGGGTGTATTTTTATTTTTGCCCTGTAGTATCTCCTTTTGCTGTTGTGTCCTGCTCCAGTTCAACTCCTTCAAGTTTCTCTAATTTATCACGAAGGTCTTTCTTCCTTGCCGAACCCTCTATTTCTATCTTTTCCTCACCGTCTTGAATTGTGATCTTAAAATCGCCAGTTTCAAACTCTTCCCGGATATCTTTTTCAACATCTTCGAAAACCTCTTCCAGCCTATCTCCTATAACATCGAAGTTTTTTGAGAATCCTGCGAAAAATACTATCTGGGCAATTGATATGAGCAGTGCCAGGGCACCGGTAACCAGCCCCCCTATTGCCAGTCCTGTGGGAGCCTTGGCTCGCGAAGCCTGTGATATCCCTATTGCTCCAAGTACTATTGCCACAATGGCAGTAAAAAATGCCAGTAGACCAACACAGGGAATAAAAGCAACTACAATACTGAGAATTCCCATTATCAGAGCAGCAACGCCCATGCCATGACCTGTGTTTGTTTTGTTCTCTTCCATGATTATTTGGTGTTTCTATTTGTATTTTTATTCTCTCTTACTCAATATACCTAACATATCCCTTTCTAAAGACGATTCAGGATATTCAATGATGCGTCCCAGTTCAATTTTGTTATTATAAAAGATAAAAGTAGGTACCCTCTCAATATTTAAGGAGTCAAAATTGTGTACGGGTGCTTCCTTATACGAATTAACCCCGATAAACCTTATCCTGTCTATTTTATAATCCAGTGATTCAATAATTTTCATGAACCGAGGTACTTCACGCCTGCTGTCGGAGCACCATGTGCCGAGAACCACTATGATAGCAATACTGTCAAGACCAATCTTCCCCAGCTCAATAAATGCCTCATCATCAATGATGTAATTGTCAAACTCAATGTCGAACCAGGTATCATGTGGTTCATTCAGCAGGGAATTATAAGTGAAATCACCAAGCAACCATGTCTGAGGATCAAAATAGTCAAATTTATCTTTCTCCTGTGCATGTAACGAAGAGACGGCCAATGCTAGTAAAAAGCATACTATTAGCACAGGTTTGGATTGATAAATAGTCATTAGCTTATTATTGTAACCCATGGTCCCAATTTATTATAAATCTGTTAAACAGCCTATTTAATTTACTTTTTATAGTACTCATCCGTCTATTGTCTGCAGTAGTATCTCGAGTATTTTTTTTGCTGTTGTTGATACCGATGTACCGGGCCCTAAGATGGCTGCCACACCTGCATCATAGAGAAATTTATAATCCTGTGCCGGTATTACCCCTCCTGCTATCACCAATATATCATCCCTTCCAAGGTCCTTTAGTTCCTTTATTACCTGCGGAATAAGTGTTTTATGCCCTGCGGCCAGACTGGATACACCTAGCACATGCACATCATTCTCAACAGCCTGTCTTGCTGCCTCTGCCGGAGTCTGGAACAAGGGACCGATATCCACGTCAAAGCCAATATCAGCATAGCCGGTAGAAACTACCTTTGCTCCCCGGTCATGGCCATCTTGTCCCATTTTAGCAACCATTATCCTTGGCTGACGGCCTTCTATTTCGGCAAATTTTTTTGTCATTTGGCGTGCCTCCTCAAAATCACTGTCATTCTTGTATTCTGAGGAATAAACACCTGATATTGATCGCGTCACTGCTTTATACCTCCCTACTATTTTTTCGCATGCATAAGATATTTCACCAAGGGTTGCCCTTTTACCGGCAGCATCAATAGCCAGCTCAAGCAGGTTTCCCTGTCCACTCTCAGCAGCTTCAGTTAATTTATTTAATGCTTCTGTGCATTCATCTTCATTCCTTTCGGATTTCAATTTAGCAATTCTTTTTAATTGTGCTTCACGAACAGATGTATTATCTACTTCCAGTATTTCCAGCGGGTCCTCCTTATCAAGCCTGTACTTATTTGTTCCCACTATAGTCTGGATCCTGGAATCAATCCTTGCCTGGGCTCGTGCCGAAGCTTCTTCTATTCTCATTTTGGGCACACCTGATTCAATTGCTTTTGCCATTCCCCCGAGTTCTTCTATCTCCATGATAAGATCCCATGCACGGTGAGCAATCTCATGGGTAAGGCTCTCCACATAATATGAACCTGCCCAGGGATCCACTGCACGGCATATCTCAGTCTCTTCCTGCAGGTATATCTGGGTATTCCTTGCTATCCTGGCCGAAAAATCCGTTGGGAGGGCAATAGCTTCATCCAGTGCATTGGTGTGAAGGCTCTGTGTATGACCAAGAGCAGCAGCCATTGCTTCTATACAGGTCCTTCCCACATTATTGTAAGGATCCTGCTCGGTAAGGCTCCATCCCGATGTCTGTGAATGAGTCCTGAGAGCCAGTGATTTTGGATTTTTTGGATTGAACCGGCTGGTAATTTTTGCCCACAATAACCTGGCTGCTCTCATCTTGGCTATCTCCATAAAATGATTCATCCCTATAGCCCAGAAGAATGATATGCGAGGTGCAAATGTATCAATGTCGAGACCCGCATTGAGTCCGGTCCTTAAATATTCCAGCCCATCAGCAAGGGTATATGCCAGCTCAATATCGCAGGTAGCTCCTGCTTCCTGCATATGATAACCAGATATACTTATTGAATTGAACCGGGGCATATTCTCAGAGGTATATTTGAAAATATCGGCAATAATCCTCATTGAAAAGTCAGGCGGATATATATAGGTATTTCTCACCATGAACTCTTTCAGGATATCATTCTGAATGGTCCCCGATAACTCTTCCAATTTTGCTCCCTGCTCTAATGCGGCAACAATATAGAAAGCCATTATTGGAAGAACAGCCCCGTTCATAGTCATTGACACCGACATCTTATTGAGAGGTATCTGATCAAACAATATTTTCATATCCAGGATAGAGTCCACTGCCACACCAGCCTTACCCACATCGCCAACCACTCTTTCATGGTCCGAATCATAACCCCTGTGCGTGGCGAGGTCAAAAGCTACTGACAGTCCTTTCTGTCCCGCCGCCAGGTTCCTCCTGTAAAAAGCATTTGATTCTTCAGCAGTGGAGAATCCAGCATACTGCCTGATGGTCCATGGCCGCATAGTGTACATTGCCGAATATGGTCCCCTCAGAAACGGAGGCAGACCGGCTGCATACCCAAGATGCTCCATATTTTCAAGATCCTTACTGGAATAAGTACTCTTTACAGGAATTTTTTCAGGAGTAAGCCAGTCCTTTTCTATGCCCATTCTTTTCTCCCACTCCCTGAAATCAATATCTGCTGATATATCCTTATTGATATCTGTCCTGTTGAATGATGGTCTCATGGCAAGTCTTAAAGTGATTAATTAATACCCAGTTCCCTGTTATAATCTGAAAGTGTTTCCAGTAAGTTGGATCGTATACTGATGAAATGATCAATACCTTCTTCACGCAGATCATCCATACATTCAGGCTCGCCGGCCACAACAAGTATTGATTTGCCTTTAAGCAGTTTGTTTATCCGGGGCACATAAGCGGCATATTCCTCATCAGAGCTGCATGCGACAACAATATCGGCTTTAGCCTCCCTGGCAGCCCTGACGCCCTCATCAGGATCACTGAATCCAATATTGTCTATCACCTTGTACCCTGCACAGCCAAAGAAGCCATTTGAGAATTGAGCCCTGGCCTGGCTCATTACAGGGTCCCCGATAGTAAGCAAAAACACCACGGGAGTTTTTCCCATACGGTCAACAGATATACGCAGACTTTCGAACTCTTCGGCAGCCCTGAAAGCCGGAAGTGGTTCTACTTCATGATTGTCTTCCTTGTTTCCGGGTTTTTTGATAAATGATGCGCTTATCCTTTCTTCATGGTCGGGAAATATATTCGTACCAAGAAGTTTTTCCTTCCTTCGCCCGATATTTACTTTTCTCTTTTCAGCTGTTTCCCTCACCCTGGCCTGTATTGAGCCTTTCTGCAGACTGATCAGGAATCCTCCCTCGTTTTCGGTCTCAACAAACAGGTTCCATGCATGTTCAGCAATGGAGGCAGTAAGCTTTTCGATATAATATGAGCCTCCAGAAGGATCGTTTACCTTGTCAAAATGTGATTCTTCCATCAGCAGTATCTGCTGGTTTCTTGCTATCCTTTCAGAAAATTCTGAAGGTTCCCTGAAAATACTGTCAAACGGCTTTATAGTTAGCGAATTAGTACCGCCCAGGGTAGCCGACATTGCTTCAGTCTGGGTCCTCAGCATATTGACATAAGGATCATATATCGTCTTATTCCACTCGCTGGTAACAGAATGAACATATATCTTACAGTCCTTTTTTGAGGCTGGTGAATAAGCGTCAACAATCTTTGCCCATAAGATCCTGGCAGCCCTCATTCTGGCTATTTCCATGAAGTAGTTAGATCCTATACCGAAGGTAAACCCCATTGATTTTGCTGCAGTATCTGTACTGATTCCACGATCTGTCAGCTGCGAAAGGTATTCACTGCCCATGGCCATTGAAAAAGCAAGCTCCTGAACCAGACCTGCTCCGGCATTACCGAAGGCAACACCATTAATGCTCAGGGCCCTGTAATTTTCAAGGTATTTGGCACTTTTTACCAGCTCCGCGAGGTAGTCCATGCCATCGCTTATAGGAATACGTAAATTACCTTTTACCATTAATCTACCGAGAGGGTCGGTTTCAAGAGCACCTTTTATGCTACCTGGCTTTAAGCTTTTTTTACGCAAGTAATCAGCAAATACACTGAAAAGCTCTTTTGCATTTCCCTGCGGTGAGAAATTAATTTCAATGCTTTCGCAGTATATCCCTTCAAGAAGACATTCAACCAGGGCAGGAGTATACTCTACCTCCTCCCCGAATACAAAGCCCAGTGAAGTAATTCCCCTGTTGAGTATATACAGGGCTTTCCTGTTTGCCTTAACCGGATCTTCAACATTGATGTCCTGCCTTATATACCATCTATTCCTTTCAGGATATATACCCCTGAGGAAAGGAAACTCCCCGGGAGGATTATTTATATACGGCAGGTCAACTATATCCTCCTCGCGGTAAAAAGGATTTACACTGAAACCCTCTATTGTTTTCCAGACAAGCTTACGTTCAAAGTCCTGGCCCTTAAGGTCAGCCTTAACCCTGTTCATCCATTCCTCTGTACTGACAGGGGGAAATTCAAAAAATTTTTCTTTTACCGGCATTTTCCATTTAGTGATGTTTACCAGGCAAAGTTAAAAGAAATAAGTATGAATTAATCCATGCTTTTTGTCATTCCTTGCCGAATCCATAAGCCCAACTTCACGCAATTCATTCCTTTCCGAATTCCATCAGGTATGACTTTATAAAGGAATTGAGGTCTCCATCCAGTACTGCCTGCACATTACCTGTCTCATAATTTGTTCTCAGGTCCTTAACCATCTTATATGGGTGGAGAACATAGGATCTTATCTGTGAGCCCCATTCTATTTTTTTCTTCTGGCCTTCTATCTTATCTTTCTCTTCCATTTGTTTCCTGAGTTCAAGCTCATAAAGATGCGACTTAAGTATGCGCATTGCATTTTCCTTGTTTTTGACCTGGGAACGTGTTTCCTGGTTTTCGATAACCAGTCCGGTAGGATGATGCCGTAAACGCACTGCCGTTTCCACTTTGTTTACATTCTGTCCTCCGGCACCACTTGATCTGAATGTTTCCCATGTAATATCTGCCGGTTTTACCTCTATATCGATTTTTTCATCAATAACAGGGGAGACAAACACAGACGCAAAAGTTGTCTGTCTTTTGCCCTGTGCATTGAAAGGAGATATTCTCACCAGCCTGTGCACACCGTTCTCGCTTTTAAGGTATCCGTATGCCTTTTCACCGATGAATTCCAGTGTAACTGATTTTACACCTACCTCGTCACCCGGGAGGAAATCAAGTTCTTTGACCTTATAATCATTCCGTTCGCCCCATCTGATATACATTCTCATCAGCATGTCAGCCCAGTCGTTACTCTCTGTTCCTCCTGCTCCCGCATTTATCTTAAGATATGCTCCCAGCTGGTCTTCCTCGTTGCGTAACATATTCTTCAGTTCCAGACCCTCAACTAATTTCAATGTAGTATTATACTGGTTATCAAGGTCTTCTTCACCGGCTTCTCCTTCCCTGTAGAAATCATGTATTACCTGCAGGTCGTCGACTGCAGTACTCATTTCATCATATGATTTGACCCAGGCTTTAAGTCCGGAAATTTTTTTCATCTGTTCCTCTGCTGCGCCGGGGTCATTCCAGAAACCAGGTTCCCTGGTTATCTTTTCCTCTTCCTCAACTTCTATCTTCTTGTTGTCGATGTCAAAGATACCTCCTTAACGCATCCCGGCGTTCTGTAATCTCTCTTATCTGTTCTGTATGAACCATGCTCCTCAATTTATTGCAAAAGTAGCTTTTTGGTATGGTACTAACAAGAATTTAATACTTTTGCAAATCAAACTGACAGGAGATGGGAAAACTAATAAACAAATTCAGACCTTATGCAAGGATTCTCCTTGCGATCTGGGTTATCCTGATTATTACCCTTGCCATTATACCTGATCTGCCTATTCCCAGGATAGGGGGAAAACCGATACCGATACGCCTTGACTATCCGGTTCACTTCCTTGAACACATGTTACTGGCATTCCTGGCAATTATCTCCTTTGTGACTTTTAAATCCGAAAAACGGATTTTTATAATTACCTTTTTGTCTCTTATTCTTTTTGCCGTTTTTGATGAAATGCTACATATTTTAATTCCGTTTCGCTCATTTGAACTGCAGGACCTGGCACTTAATATAGCTGGTATTATAATCGGCACACTAATAGCCCTTGCTGCTATCAGAGAAAAGAAGCGGTTAAACTCCTTGTAATAATCAATTATTCCATTCTCGGTATTATATGTTTAAAAACCATATTCATCTTATGCCATTATTAAATCCTTAATTTATCTTTGATATAATAATTAATATTCAAGTAACCATGAAATATTTCAGACTGACTATCCCGTTTATCCTCATATTGTTTGCACTATCTTTCTCTGCCGGGGCACAGGAGAATATTATTGAAATACCGAAGGCCAGGCTCTATAAGGAGAAGAAAACAACTCTCAGTTATCTTGAGAATGAAAGCACTATTACCAGGTTTGGTAAGATCGCGAATAAAATATGGGGATATGCTGAACTGGGTTTGCAGGAATTCAAATCTTCAGCATTACTGATCGAAACCCTCGAAAAAGAAGGGTTTAAAGTTGAGCGTAACATTGCAGGTATGCCCACCTGCTTTATTGCCACATGGGGGGAAGGCAAGCCTGTAATAGGTGTCCTGGGTGAATTTGATGCCCTGCCTATGCTTTCACAGAAAGGAAGGGTACCTCACCAGGATCCGATAATTAAAGGAGCTCCGGGGCATGGATGTGGCCATAATATGATGGGAACAGCGGGAGTTGCAACAGTCATTGCCGTCAAGAAAAGTATGGAAGAGCACAATATAAAAGGAACCATAAAATTTTTTGGATCTCCTGCTGAAGAGACTGTTATCAGCCGGCCTTATATGGTAAGGGCAGGCGTTTTTGATGGTGTTGATGCCGTTATAGATAATCACTCTTCAAGCGATATGTCTACAGGCTTCGGGGTAAGCGGCAATGCACTTATCTCCGTTATTTTTACCTTCAGTGGCAAAACTGCTCATTCGGCAGGTGCCCCCTGGGCAGGAAGAAGTGCCCTTGATGCAGTTGAAATTATGAACATATCGACCAATTACCTCAGGGAACACCTGCACTATACACACAGGCTGCATTACGTAATCATGGAAGGTGGAGAAGCTCCCAATGTTGTGCCTGATAGAGCTTCTGTATGGTACTATGTAAGGAATACTGATGATCGTATTCAGGAAATGTATGACAGGGTCGTTAACTGTGCAAAAGGAGCAGCACTGGCTACAGGTACTGACCTGGAAGAGATAAGGGTTCTAACAGGTATTCACCAGAGGCATTCAAACCGTGGAATGGCTGAACTGCTACAATCAAATATGAAACTTGTGGGAATGCCTGAATGGACAGAAGAGGAAAATGAATTTGCCAGGGCACTGCAGAAAGAACTGGGTGTTGAAGAGGAAGGCTACCCGGAAGAGGTGTCAGAGCTTAAAGAGCCTTCAGGAATACAGGTAGGTGGCGGATCATCTGACGTAGGGGAAGTAACACTTATTGCTCCTACTGCCACCCTGCGGTTCCCCGGTGGGGTACCCGGCATGATCAGCCATCACTGGTCATCAGTGTCTGCCTACTATGGCTCTTCAGCATGGAAGGGGCTTAACACAGGGGCCAGGGTAATGGCAGCAACAGCAATTGACCTGCTGACAAAACCGGAAATACTTGAGGCCATACAGAAAGAGTTCACTGATTATTCCAGTAAGCATCCATATAAATCACTGCTACCCGAGGGTGCAGAGCCACCTCTTGACCTGAATAAGGGATTGATGGATAAATACAGGGCCCTGATGGAAGCAGAGATGATGAAATACCAGTAAAAAATATATCTAACCGCTCCAGATAATTCCACTTTAAGGACATCAACCACAGGATAAAATAGAAAAAAGTTTATTAACCAGTAATTAACAATATTATTTACATTTTTTATAAAAAAAGAGGCAATTCCACGGGCTCTTAACAATAAGGTTCAAAAAGAACTGCTTTTTATTCTTTATTTGAATATACAATTCATAAATTTAATTCCTGGTTCTTTTAAACCCTTATTGAATTAAACCTTTAAAATATGCTCAGGTCATTTTTCAGCAGAAAATTTACGGAAGCCGGATGCGACGAAGCAGGCAGGGGAGCACTTGCCGGCCCGGTAGTCGCTGCAGCTGTCATCCTTCCCAAACGATACAGGAATGAAATACTTAACGACTCAAAACAATTGTCGGCCCTGATGCGTGAAACACTAAGAAAAGAGATTTGTGAAAAGGCTGTCTCATGGAATGTAGCCATGGTGGATAATAATGAAATAGATCATATAAATATCCTGAGGGCAACATATAAAGCCATGCACCTGGCAATTGAAGGATTAAGCAGGAAGCCTGAATTCCTGCTTGTTGATGGAAATTACTTCATTCCTTTTAAAGATATACCTTTTAAAACCATTATTGAAGGCGATAGCAAGTTCATGTCAATAGCAGCAGCGTCGGTCCTGGCAAAAACTTACCGTGACGAGTACATGATTAAGCTGCATGACGAGTATCCTCAGTATGGATGGAAGACCAATAAGGGATATCCCACCCCCGAACATAAAGAAGCTATTGAGAAATATGGAGTTACACCCTATCACAGGAAGACATTCCACCTGGGAGATTCACAGTTGGACCTCTTTCAGGAAAAAAGCCTTGATGAATAAGGTTTTTAAATAGTATATTTGAAATCTAAAAACAATTAACTCATTAAATAAATATTAATTACATGAAAAGATTAGTATCAATATTTATTGCCCTGATAGTTAGCTTTAACATGAGCCTCAGGGCTGACGAAGGGATGTGGCTTCTGCCACTCCTTGAACAGCTGAATATGGGCAAAATGACCGAGCTTGGACTGGAGCTGAGCGCAGAGGAGATATACAGTCTTAACCAGCCTTCGATTAAAGATGCCATAGTTATTTTCGGCGGTGGCTGCACTGCTGAAATTGTATCTCCCCAGGGACTACTGCTTACAAACCACCATTGTGGCTATGGCAGTATCCAGGCTCACAGCACAATAGAACATGATTATCTTCAAGATGGGTTCTGGGCAATGTCAAAAGATGAAGAACTGCCAAACCCCAGGCTGAGCGTGACATTCCTTGTCAGAATAGAATATGTCAGCGACCGTGTACTGAAAGACGTTACGGCAGACATGACTGAAGAGGAAAGGGCAAATGCCATCAATAAGGTAAGAGGTGAAATAGTAAACGAAGCCACCGAAGGAACACATTACCGTGCAAATGTGAGTTCG
>Ga0114922_10000135_pt1 | contig 67579 bp, 44 predicted proteins | sample AartaG_FD_100975 | JGI IMG/M metagenome (GOLD analysis project Ga0114922, IMG submission 100975) | Deep subsurface microbial communities from Aarhus Bay to uncover new lineages of life (NeLLi) - Aarhus_00045 metaG | ecosystem: Environmental > Aquatic > Marine > Oceanic > Sediment | place...
CTCTGTTCAGCCTGCTTTTCAAAGTGCCCTTACTTACACCCGCCGCCTCGGCTGCCTCGGCAATAGTCAAATGCTGCATATAATGTAAAACAATCGCCCCTCTTAATTTTATCGGCAGCCGATGAACAGCATCTTTCAGTCGCCCAAGCTGCTCATCACGCTCTGTTATTTCAGAACCGGCTTCGCCATCGTCCGGCACATCAAAACTAATACCAACGGACTCTTTACCTCTATGCCTGCGCAGATACAGCTTCGATACATTGCCGGCAATACGATAAAGCCAGCTGTTCAACATCCCGGCCTCTCTCAACTGGCTTATATGCTGCCAGGCCTGCATAAAGCTTTCCTGGGTCAGGTCCTCACTGACCTGGCAGCTATGGCCCAGTCTTCTGAAAAACAGGTATATCTGCTCATAATATCTATCAACAAGCTCGGCAGCCGCCGCACGATTTCCGGCCCTGAGCCCAGCCACAAGCGAATCTTGTCTTTTTCCCAAAATGCTTCCTACTCCTGCCGGCGTCTCGCCGCTCGCCTATATGATGCGCATAATCGGCCTTCTGTTCCCTTACTTTTGCTTTTTTTCATTATTTTGGACAATCTTGCCGAACCAGCAGTATACCCTCAAAGCGGTTTTCTTGCAATATAGGCCCCTTGACTGTAAATTATGGGTGGTTTGGAGCACAGAGGGTATTTTCTTGGCCCGATGCGCCCGTAGCTCAGTAGGATAGAGCATCGGTTTCCTAAACCGAAGGTCGAGTGTTCGAGTCACTCCGGGCGTAATTGAAGCGCGAATATACGAGCGGACTTGATGGCCCAGCAGAGCATGTCAAAGCAACACATATCGTCGTGGGGAACGCTCGATATTAACACGTTTACGGTGTGACAGAAGCGCGTGATTTACATAACTAAAAATATGAGTTGATAAGAATTACTCCTACCGGATACCGGCACTGGTCAGTCGCGTTTCTCGGAGTGCGGGGGCGGTGGGACAGACTATTTGCATCGACGACGACGCCAACACGGCAAGTGAAGTTTCGACCTGCACCAATGCCATGGTTCGCCCGGTCGATGCTTTCCTGCCAAGGAATAAAAAGCCGCATACGGATAGATATTTTGCAACTTTATTCTTGACGGGCAGATGGAAATAAGCTTTATTTAGGAACGACCCAAGTGGGCAAGGAAGCGTTCGGTTGTAACGGCTTATGAATAAATAAGTTGCGTTTTAACGGTAAGGCCGAAATGATTATCCATTTTACTTATCTGGAAAGGATGGAGCGATGCGAACTCTCAAATTTTTTGTGATTTTTCTTTTATGCACTTGCGTCATACTTGTTAATGGCTGTGGCTCCGAGCTGGAGAGCTGTAAAATCCAAAAGCGCTTACAGCTGGAGCAGATAGACAGGCTTGAGACCGATAAGGGAACTTGCGAGGCACGACTGCTCGAGTGTGACAGAAAACTTGATACAGCCGATACTACTTGCAGTATCAAGCAGGAGGGGCTGCAACAAACAATTGCCGCACTTCAGGGGGATTTAGCCAGAAAAAAAAGTTTGATTTCGAGGATGCAGGAGCGGTTGCGTGGTGGTGCGCCGCTGCCGGTGGAACTGAGCACGATGCTGGAGGACTTCGCTGCGAAAAATGCAATGGTCACCTACGATTCAAGCCGGGGCATAGTGAAGTTCAAGAGCGATTTACTTTTTGAAGTGGCCAGTGACAAACTGGCAGCGTCGGCGAGAGAGGCGGTTAAGGCGCTTTGCAGCATCCTGAATTCCGAACGGGCCAAAGAGTTTGATATCATAATTGCCGGCCACACCGACGATATTCCTATTGGAAAGCCTGAAACCCTGGCCAAACACCCGACTAATTGGCACCTATCGGCTCATAGAGCAATATCAGTGCTCAAGGTAATGGCCGGTAGTAAGATAGACCCGAAGCGAATGAGTGCACGAGGTTTTGGGGAATACCGCCCGGTTGAGCCGAATAAACCCAACAAGGCAGGCAATCCGAAAAACAGGCGAGTTGAGATTTACATTGTCCCCAAGGGAATGTAGTCGCGACTCATTGATCGAACTACGAATCGCAAACCACGAGAATGGCGGAACGGACGTTAATAATCATCAAGCCGGACGGGATACAGCGGCATTTGGCCGGTGAAATAATCAGCCGATTCGAAAAAAAAGGCCTCAAGCTCGTTGCTGCAAAGTTCCTGCGGGTCTCTAAAGAGTCGGCGTGCCAACTCTATGCCGTTCATCAGGGCAAACCCTTCTTTGAACCTTTAGTAAAGTACTTGTCTTCGGCGCCGGTGCTTGTCATGGTCTGGGAGGCTGCAGGGGCTATCGATAATGCCCGGAAGATGATGGGGACTACTTTCGGTTACGAAGCTGAGCCCGGCACTATTCGCGGGGACTTCGGCTGTTCAAAAACGTACAATCTCGTTCACGGCTCAGACAGTCTCATATCAGCAGAAGAGGAAATCAAGTTGTTTTTCAAGCCTGAAGAAATCATCGACTACAAATTGGCCGATGCGAACTGGATTTACGGCAAAAATGATTAAGCCCTGAGCGTAAGCTACCTTGAATAAGTTTTTAGACAATAATTTGATTGAGGCTCTGCCTGAAGCCTGTTTTATTCCTGGATTCCCGCTTTCCAGGCTGTGTCGCAATTAAGATTTTGCGAGTTTTACCCACAATTTTAAATGAAAAACAAAGGTGATCGGGGTGATTTTTGGATTATGACACAGCCTGTTCGCGGGAATGACAGGGTGGTGTGATTATCTAAAAATTTTGTAACAGTAACTGTATACACTCATATTAGATTATTCTCATACTTTTAATAGTTTTTTTCCGAGGTCGGGCTTCCACCCTTGTCGTCTTCGGCGCCCGCAATGACAACAACATATTCCCCTTTTGGCTTTTCCTCAACCTGGTTTAACAGCTCAGACAAACAGCCGCGCTTCACCGATTCAAACATCTTTGTTAGTTCTTTAGCTAAGGCTGCCCGGCGGTCTCCAAATACCTCCAAAGCATCCTCCAGAAAGGCACGCAGCCGATGTGGGCTTTCGTAAAATATAAGTGTGTGAGGCGAAGTCTGATCAACAGCCAGAAAGTTGCGGCGTTTATTTTTTTTGCGAGGCGCAAAACCGCGAAAGGTAAAGGCGTGTGTGGGCAAGCCGGACAAAACCAGCGCCATAACAAAAGCGGTTGGGCCGGGAATCATGGTCACCTGTATCCCCGCTTCGATAGCGGCACGCACCAGCGTAAATCCCGGGTCGGAAATGCCGGGCGTACCGGCATTCGCCACCAACGCTACCGAGTTGCCTTTCTGGAGCAGCCGCATAATCCTTTGAGTGGCGCGCTCCTTGTTATGCTCGTGGAAGGAAATTTGCGGCTGCTTAATGTGAAAGTGTTTCAGTAAGATACCTGTCCTGCGCGTATCCTCACTCGCGACGTAATCAACCGCGCGCAGCGTTTCCAGTGCACGCATTGTTATGTCAGATAGGTTACCAACCGGTGTTGCCACCAAGTAAAGCATAAATCTCTCCATAAGGCACAGGGCACCTAACACAAAGCTCCTGTCAAGTCGCTACACGACTATGGCTCCATCTCATTTAATTCGTACAGGACAAGTGAAGCTGCCACCACGGCTGCTGTTTCTGTCCGCAAAATCCGCCGTCCCAAGCTGATTGGGATAATACCGCTCGCCTGGCTGCGCTTCACTTCCTCCTCTGTGAAACCGCCCTCCGGGCCAATCAAAAGAGCAATAGTGGTGGACGCGCCTTTGTCACTGTGCCTAAGGGCGCTGCGCACGCCCGACCCCTCCGTCTGCCGCGACGCTATCAGGCAGCAGCCGAATCCAGCAAGGCTTCCTATTGCCTTTTCTAAGTTAATAGGCCGTGATAATTCTGGAATAAGGCCGCGTCCTGATTGTTCCGCCGCTTCGGTAATTACGCTGCGCCACCGGGACAGCTTCTTCGAGCTTACATCATCCGGGTCCCGAATAACACTGCGCTGCGTAATCAGCGGCACAAATCGCTTGACCCCAACCTCCGTACACTTTTGCAATATCCATTCAAACTTGTCCTGCTTGACCAAACTCTGGTACAACGTAATCTGAACGGCCGGCTCCCCAGCTGCCTCTCGCTTTTCTATGACGTGCCCGGTTATCTGGCTCTTGCCGACTGACTCTAACGCCACCTCATATTCCCAGCCCTGATTGTCCAGCACGATAATGTGGTCGCCGGGAGACATGCGCAGCACATTGCGAATTTGGTGGGCCTGCTTACCCTTCAAGACCACACTTTCACCCTGCAAATTCTCTTCAGAAATAAAAAATCGATGCATCGCCTCTCAGCCATCTAACAGATATTTGCGATTCACTTGTCCCTGTCTTAGGGCCCAAGGTCGTATTTCTCAACGGCTTTCAGAGGTGCGTTCTTATTATTCGAACCACTCGTCTTGTTCATCAAACGCCGGGATGGCGACGTTGGCAATCCGCATCTTGCCCACGGCTCGATGCCGGCAGCCTGGCTTGATGAAAATTGCCGTCAAAGGCTTCACCGGCACACGCTCGTCGTCGAGCTCCATATATCCGTCGCCTTCAAGCACAAGATATATCTCGGTGAGCCTTTTATGATAGTGCGCGCGTGCGTCCTCGGTTATATCGACGATGTGCATTGTGGCCACGGGATTATCATCGGCAATGAAGCCTCGCCGCGAGAAGCCACAGGGACACTTCACGGCAGGTATTTCGTCGAGCTGCGCTATCATATAGTTGGACATTTAGCCTCTCCGCTTTGGTCCTGAGCAGTTTACGAATCCTATCTCTTAGCAGTTAGCTGCTTGTACGAAACCTCGCCGCCGTTTATCAGATGGACCAACGGCTGAGGTCTGTCAACACCTTCCACAAACTTTGGCCGAGCGGCCCAGGGCGTGACACTCAACACGCCGGTCAAATCCATCCAGTGCTGCAAACGAGCTACCGGCAGGTCCCAGGTCATATGCAAGTGATTGGCCGGCGGATACTGCTTATACTCAACCATAGTCGCGTATTTCGGCACAATAAAAGTATGCGGCCATTCGGGCGTAGTCAGACTGCACATTACTTCAGCGAGTTTCTTCGGCACTTCAGTCGTATGAGCCTGGTCCCAAACCACGCTGAACAATCCGCTTGCAGTGCTGTAAGCTAATCTACCGGCGATACCTTCAATTCCGGGCGGCGTCATAAACGTGACCGAGTTGCCGCCGCCGGGGAAATAATCGAAATCGGCCAGCGGCATACCAACACCGGACATAATCTTTCGCACCGAGGTGCCGGGCAGCGCCGCCCAGTCGTATGATGCGCTGCCGGAGTTATTGCCGTCAACAAGGCCCTTAGTCAGCCATTCTGCATTCTTGTTCAGTCCTTTGATGCCGACCTTCTTAGCCAGCTCTTTGATTTCCCAGGGTTCCCACACCTTTCTAAAGTCCATAAACAGCGGTGGATTTCCGCCGCTAAGCCAGGTCATAAACAGCATTGTTAAAAGTCCCTGTACGTCGGCCTCGGTAGCGTATGGCAGGGGGGCTTTGGGGCCCTTATGGTCGAATGTGCTGTTGAAGAATGACTCCATCGCATCAGCGACAGGCAGCGGAATGCCGCGAACATCACTGCCCCATTCCAACTGACTCATAAAGCCGCCGCCGACAGCGTTCAACTCGGCCATCAGGTCACGAATGATTAAGTACATTGCCAGACTCATATTGAATCGTTCGCTGTCTGCTTCATCGCGCAGTTCAAGTCTTTTGCCAACGTACCTGCCAATCCAGCGCCGTAGTGTCTTCAACTCTTTTTCGTTGTAGGCTTTTTTCTTGAGCATATCAGCCAGAAGTTTCATATCCAAGCGCGTGAATTCGATGCCGAAAGTGTTTCTGGTCGGCAACACATGGGCGAGAGCCGTTTCCATTCCCATCGAATCGTGGCCGAGGACCACGACTCTGCGACCTCGCAAGCCAACGGCAGTTACGGCGGCATAGCACCAGTCGATAAGGTCCTTCGCGGTCTGGTCGGTCATCTGCGGGTTCATTCCGGTATCCGGCCAAGTACCGACGTTCAGGGTGACCATCCGCCCGTATTGGGCGATGGCACCGGTTGTCGCGTGTGCATAGACCACCCCCGGTCTTGGTCCACTGTTGCCGCAGGTGATGTTTATGGGTGTATTTGGGGGGAACTGCTGCAGCAGCGAAATGGTGGTGAGCTGCGGAAAGGCCCAGGTGTCCGGCACACATACCAAAATATCCACGCCGGCCTTGCGAAACTGCTGCGCAACAATGTCCGCCGGCGGCTCGCCATCCACCAGCACAGTAGAGTAAACTACCGGAACCGGTGTCTTGTCGGGCAAAACCACACGGCCGCTTATACAGTCAGCGGCCATTTTGGCGATATTCTGACAGCGCTGCCGGTCCTCCTTCGTGATGCGCGGGTCACTGGTAGCAAAAACACCAATAACAGGAACCTTCGGCGTTGCTTTCCTTATATTCGCCAAGCGAGCCGCTTCAATTTTTTTAGCCATTTGAATACCTCCTTAAGTTATGTTGCTCTTTCACAACAAAGCTATTTGCGAAAAACAATCTCTTTTCGCTGGAGCCATCGTTTCGTATCGTTTATACGATAGGTTTTTTCCCATAAGCGCTTGATGCAATTTAACGCCGTGCCCTCGCTGTGTCAAGTATCAAACCGGTCGGTTATGGGGCGGGCGGTAGAATACGAGAAACTTCAGTTTACGGGCAGAATCGGCTTAATTTCAAAGTAGTCGAGGTCAACGCTGCCGTTGCTCATTAAGACGTAGGCGCCGATGGATTCACTGGTGGATTCGCCGAAATATATTCCGTCGATTTGGCTTCGCTTGAACTCGTTGGTGGACTCGGCGCCGTTAAGGCCGTAGAAGACCCGCCAGCGTCGTGTCGTATCGTCATAAGTGAATCTTATTTTTGCAGATTTTGGCGGCTCTTCAAGTTTAACAGGATAACGGTCTCGCAGTGTAATCATATTCTGCTTGAGCCAGACAAACATTGTCTCGCCTGCTGCGCAGGTCGGGTCGCGAAGACCTAAAGTAACACCTTCGGAAATCCTTGGTCCTGGCGGGTTGTAATGGATGTTCTTTAGCTTAAAGACCGCTTCGAACGAGCCGGTTCCAACGTGCCTGTTGATGCCATTGTAGTGCGAGCCTGACTTTATAGTGTACTGTCCCTTGCCGTTGAAGTGGGCGACAGGGCCTTTGTAGTCGAGCCAGCCGGGATTGTCGAAGTCGGTCGGTCCGGTGAAGGTTTCGACGAGCCGCTTGAGCTTCCGCGGTTGGTCAACCGGTGCCGGTGGAAGAGTCTTTAGCCACTTCAGGTTAAATGCAAAATGGTTTCGGCTGCTGATAATGTGTATGAGGCCGTCGAGACCCTGGCAGGCGGACAGGTAGCCGCGGTATTCAGAGCTTCGGCCGCTCATAGTGATGGCGGCGCCGTCGGTGCACTCGATGGTCCGGGCAGGACCATCGTCGGTGACAAGCCTCTTATAAGGCCATGTCTTTCCGTCATCGAGTGAGAGTGCGGCATAGAGGCCGCGTATTTCGCGTTCGTTGCCGGTCTCATCTTTGATAAGGATGCCTTTGCCGCCCTCATTGTTGTACGAGGCCAGGAAAAGCTCACCACTTCGCAGCTTCAGCAATGCCAGCCGCTGACCTCCTCCTACTCCCGGAAACTCACTTGCGTACGATTTGAAGCTCCTTCCGCCGTCTGTGGAAACGCTGATAGGCATTTTACCTTCAATGGGGTTGCCCCTGCTAAAAGCGAAGATTGTCCCATCTGACAACTGGGTGACTCCGGCGTGTATGCCGGGGATGTCACCACCGGGATTAAACCAGGTCTTGCCCTCGTCGCGGCTCATCCAAAGAGTATCGGGCCCGTCGATGGCAAAGACAATTGTGCCATCGTGCATTCTAAAGACCGGCTCGCTTGGCAGGTGCCCTCTGGCAAATTCCGGTACAATCAGTCGCGGGGCCGACCAGGTGGCTCCGCTGTTGGTGCTGGTCCGCATCATAATCGCTGACCTGCCACGGCTCTTGGCGGCGGATACCCCTGTGAAATGATAGATTGTTTCTTTATCGTCAAACCATAATGCAGGCGCATGGTTATTGCGGTCCGGCGTATAGAAGAACAGCGAGGCCTCTTCCCATTCTTCTGCGTCCCATCGCAGGCGGCTTGCGGCGTCGCCAAGCTCACGGCCATGCTCGTCATGACAGGTGTACCAGCAGGCAAGCAGGTCGCCGTTAGGACATTCGACAATAGCCGGGTCGTGGTTGTGACAGGTATATGTCGGGCCGTTGGAACCCGGCTTGATGTTTACGTACCTGCGCGGGCCCTTGAAATAAGGTTTTTCGGGGTCGGGACCACTGGACACGACAGCACGGTGGCGCCGAACCACATTTTGCTGGTAGCGAGGCGGCGTAACGCGAAGCGGCCTGGTTTTGGGCAGCTTACCAATGACAACACGAAAGCCTGTCACCCAGTTTCTTGTTTCCGAAATAGCACCCAACCGGTTTGCCGAGCGCAGATAGTAAACCTCGCCGCTGTGACTACCGCCGCGGGTGACTTTGAAATCACCGTGGACATAGCCCACGGGGTCGGCCGCAAGGCCATCTGTATACGGGCCGTACCAGTCGTAACACCACTCCTCAAGATTGCCGTGCATGTCATATATCCCCCATCTATTTGGTGGCGTTTGGCCCACGGCAAGGTTTGCCTTTTTCCGCCGTAAGGCGTCCTGCGGAGTGCTACCGCCTTTGGCCGAGACTTTTTTGAGAAAAACTTCCGGAAGAATGTCGCCCGCGTGATAGTTAGTGGTAGTACCAGCCCGACAGGCATATTCCCACTCGGCCTCGGTAGGCAGGCGGTAGGGCCGTCCTTCTCTCGCCGAAAGCCAACGGCAGAAAGCCGTAGCATCGTGCCAGTTGACAAAAGCGACTGCCTCGTTGTCCTCAAAGGAGAAGCCTTCCTTGCCGCGAAGTTTCCTGTGGCCGGGGTCGAACTGCTCGTATTGGGAATTCGTCACCTCGAATACGCCCATATAGAATGGTTGGGTGATCCTGACGGTGTGAATTGGCTTTTCGTCGTAATCGCCTTTATTGAGCGTGTCGAACAGACCGCGGCCTCGAAAGATGGGCAGAACTTCCGACGGAAGCTTTTTCAACTGTCCCATTTGAAATGTGCCCGGTTCGATGTGGACAAACTTCATACCAATGGAGTTTGTGTATTCTCTTCCACTTGGCATCTCAGCAGCTAACACAGTCTTTGGCGACTGCAATCCTACCACTGCACACATCACGCTTACTACCAATGATAGTCTCGTCATTCTCATTTCTCCTTCCTGCAACTATCGTTTATAGAATTTGTGGCTAAGCAATTTGTCTTCACGCCAATGCGACTTGGCTTTTACCTTACCACCTGACCCAAAAACAGCCCAGACTTTGGTCCCATCTTTGCGGTATTCCCATTGCCACTTTAGTGAACCATCAGTATTCCAGTAGGTTTCGGTGCCGACTTTAGCACCTGCGTTGTAAATGACTTTCCACTGCTTCCGTTTATTCTCATAATACCACAGTTCTTTGCCGTCGAGCAGATAGCGGCCGTCCTCGCCGATGCCCGCACTCCATTCTACTTTCCGTTCACCACTGGGATAATTCTCCCTATAGTTTCTGACAGTGCCCGGTCTTATCTTGACTGTGTCGACAAGCGTTGCTGCTTCCGCGGCCTTATCATCCTGCAAAATCCACGCCTCATTGAGTTCAATGTGCAGATCAGGATTATTGCGTGAAGTGACCAAATGAATGATGCCGTTGGCACTTTGAGCAGCGCCCACGTAGCCAACTGTCCTGACTTCGACCGGCTTGCCATTTTCATCGTAGGTTTGTCCGCCAACGAGTTTCCTTATTCTCCAGGTCTTACCTTTGTCCTCGCTAAGCCCGACGTAGGCCCCCCCTCCGGCGAAGCCCCTGACATTCGGGTCTCTGGCCCGATGGAAGTCGCTCACGTAGAGAAGACGACCGCTGGCCCCGTTAGAGCCTTTTCCTTCTTGGTCTCTAACAGGGCTGGCCAGTTTCAGCATAATGGGGTTTTGACCGCCACCCTGGCCCGGCACAGGTGACCTGCTGACCTGCCAGGTCTTGCCCCAGTCGGTCGATATGTTCTTCGGGCAAAAGCCATCGATGGTTCTGTTCCGGGTCCCGTATGCCAGGATACTGTTGTCATCGAGCAAAACAAAAGTAGCGTGGAGTCCCAGTATTCGCCCACCTGTATCGAACCAGGTATTGCCGTTATTTCTGCTGGCCCAGAGTCCAGAGGTTGGCCCCCAGCCGTCAAAGGCCACGTATATGGTGTCATCAGGACCTCGGAAAGCGGCATTAATCGGCTGTCTTCTGCCGTATCCGCCAGGATGACTATCGAAGAGTGGAAACTGTATTGGTTCCCAGGTGGCTCCGTTGTCTTTTGATGTTGTCCATTGGAAAGGATACCCTCCTGTAAGGTGCAGACAACCCCATCCCAGCCAAATCGTCCCACGATCATTCCAGATAAACGGACTTGCATCGTTGCCGTCGAGAAAATCAGGCCAGACGCTCGGGATATCCCAGTGATTGCTGCCGTAGCGCAGCCGAATTAGCTGTATGGAAAGGTCCGGGTCGCTCTCAACAAAGCCGTTGTAGTAGCAAGCCAGCAAGTCACCATTAGGCAGCACAATCACAGCTCCGTTGTGTCGATTCGTTCCAAGACCGGGCGGCAGGCCAATCTTCCAGCCAACGTTTACCATTTGCTCGGCCCGGCCCGTCCCCGACGGGCGGGGCTCGGTGCTGAGCGCTGGGAAAATACGCCGTGTTCTGTAATATGGTTTATTTAGGTCAGGGCCTTTCGAGATTCCCACGCCGGTTTGCTTAACGCATCTCTGGAAAAACGGCAGCTCGGAGTCGTACGGCTTAGTCTCCGGCATTGGGGCCTGAACTACGCGAAAGCCGATGCTGTGCCAGCCTGCTACCAGGCCCTTCGCACGGTATGGTGAAGGGGATTGCGGACCCGGCGGCAAGGGCGGATTTATGCACGCCATCTGTTTGGCTTGGTACTCTCTCGGCGGTGGCGCAAAGGATGGTGGAACCGCGGCGCGATTCGCGGAACGCGAGTAGAACGGGTTTTGTCCAAGACTATAGGGCCCGACGTCTCTGCCGAAGTAAAAGCTCATTGTTTGTTTGTCGAGAATGTCGAGGCCACCGCCGCGGACAACTTTTGTCCAGCCATGTTTGGGCCCGACCGGGTCTGTCTGTGGTCCGTCGCGATAGAGTTCGTGCCAGTCCAGACACCATTCCAAAACACCGGTGTGCATGTTCTTGATACCCCAGGGATTTGGCGTCTCATGTGCTGGCGGCGTTTGGCCGGAAGAAAAAGGAGTCTGCATCCCCGCTCGGCAGACGTATTCCCACTCGGCTTCGGTGGGCAGACGGTATCCGCCTATGGCGGACCCCTCTTTGTCACTCAGCCATTTGCAGAAGGCAACGGCATCGTACCAGCTTATTCCCGAAACATAGGGATGGCCATCAAGCTTGGCTTTAAAACCGGGAAAATCAGGCCTGAACTGTTTAAACTGCTCGATAGTAACCTCAGTCTCGGAAATATAAAATGAATTTGTGATTGTAACCTTGTGTCTCGGCGATTCATCATAATTGCCGGATTTGAGGTATTTTCTTGGTATGTGCTCCGGCTTTAAGGCATCGCCGAGTTCTTTTTCGTCAAAGCCCATCGTAAATGTGCCGGGTTCGATGCGGACGAGCTTCATACCGATGGAATTCGTAAAAGGCGTTTCTGCGGCCAAGGCAGAACAAGCCCATCCGCAAAAGAGCATCAAAGCTACTGCTCTCCGTAAGGGGTCCCAAGGACTGTAAAACTTAAATGCGAACATTTCAATCTCCTTCAACTTCAGTGTTGATGGCATTTGCTCCTTAAGGCTGGCTGGGACCTAGGGCCCAAGGCCCGCTCAGGTCATAAGCTACATATTCGACTAATGCTTCCACGCCCGGCCCGGCGCCCACATAGATATAAGGGAAACGCGGTGTTCGGTAGATGAACGGTTTTACGCCGAGGAGCTTGCCGTCGCGGTAGATTTGTGCAACGCGGTCGTCGCGCACAGCTACGCGATACGTGTGCAATTCATCGGTGTTGTCCAGACCTTCGGCAAGCGCGACATATTGACTGAATGGCAGAAAGGCTGAACCCTGAACAAGTCCTTCGTACCAGTAGACACCTGTGTCCGTGATGGTGATGGCATATCGGCTGCCCGCCCCATCATAGAGTTCGAGGTCGACACCCCGCTGGTTCGCTGTGTGTTTGAGCACCTGCGTTTTGATTTCTGCAGTGAATCCCTTTTTTGGGTCGACCGCCCCGAATATATCTGCCTTTTCAGTTCTGAGCCAGAATTGTTGACGGTCGTTGGTGTGGAACTTCAGGAGGCCTTCGGGCAAAAGACTTATGACATCCGATTCTTTGAGGCCGCCGCGGAAATCCCATCCCCACTCATCTTTGCTGGGTAATCCCCCCCGGTAAGATGGGGTCTGCGACTTTGGCTTGTAGATATTGGGCAGATTGTGTCTTATGGGCAACCGAAGCGCCTTAGGCGGCGGTGGTGGCGGCGGTGCTGTGGGTGGCGGCGTCATAAGCCATTTGAGATTGAAGGCATAGTGCTGGCGGCTGCTGAGCAGATGGATGAGTCCGTCGGCACTCTGGCACACAGACAAATATCCTGTGGGTTCGGCGCTGCGTGCGTCCATAGTGATGGGGTCGCCGTCCATAGTCTCGATGTAACGGCTTGGGCCATCGTCGCTGATAAGACGGCGGTACGACCAAGTTTTTCCCTCGTCGAGTGAAACGGCTGCGAACAGTCCCGAGACGGGGCGCAGCTTACCTGAGACGTCTTTTATTGTCATCTCGTGACCGAAGGAGGCGAAAAACAACGGTCCTTGCTTGAGCCGCATTAGTGCAACACGGCGACCGCTGTGGATAGGTTGGAACGGACTAGGACTGTAAGTCCAAGTCTTGCCCATGTCTGACGAGATGCTTATAGGCATCCTGCCATCAATGGCACCGTGCCGGCCGAAGGCCATCAGTCGTCCGTCAGCGAGCTGAACCACCCCGGCGTGAGTGCCACGAATACTACCGCCTGGATCATACCAGCTTCGGCCCTCATCCGGACTAATCTGTATTATCGAGCCGCCTCGGCCGTCCATAGGCAGCACTATTTCTCCACCTTTTGCCCGGAAGACAGATTCGACAACCTTGCCGGTACCTTTGTCGTGGTCAGGTAAAATCAATCGGGCTTTTGACCAGGTGGCGCCGTTATCTTTTGATTTGCGCAAGGCAACCGCGAGACGTCTGTACTTCAGGCCCAGGCCGTTGAAGTGATATAGCGTTCCTTTGCCGTCGTACCACAGGGCGTGTGTATGGTCGTTTCGGTCGGGGCAGTCCCAGAACGGCGAGGCCTGCTCCCACTGTTCGGCGCCACAGCGCAGCCGGCTGGCCGCAATGGCGAGTTCACGGCCCATCTCCTCCATGCAGGTAAACCACGCCGCCAGCAGGTCACCATTGGGACAGTCGGTGACTGCCATAAAGTGATTGTGCTGGTCGAAGAGCGGCCCCTTGGAGCCTTTTGGGATTTTTACAACCAATCGCGGACCCTTGAAATAGGGTTTATGAGGGTCCGGCTCTTTGGTCGGACCAAGAGGGGGTTTCTGCCCGCCGCCCCGTCTTGCGTCGGGAGACGCGGGGGCTGGCTGAACGTTGCGCTGATATTGCTGAGGAGGGGGCTTCGGCAGCGGTTTAGTCTTCGGCATTTCGCCAAGCACCACACGAAACCCAATCATCCATTGCCTGTCATCGGGATGCGAGCCAAGGCGGTTGGCCGAGCGCAGGTAATAGAACTCTGTCGAGTGGCTGCCGCCTCGCGTGACCTTAAAGTCGCCGTCAATCCTGCCGACCGGGTCTGTCTGCGAGGCAGATTCATATGGGCCATACCAGTCGTGGCACCATTCCTCGACATTGCCATGCATATCACACAAGCCCCAAGCGTTTGGAGTAGTCTTGCCCACCTGAAGTGAAATTCCCCTGCTGCTTTTGTGAAATTCATCAGGCAGGATGTCGCCCGTGTGGTAGTACATAGTTGTCCCCGCCCGGCAGGCATATTCCCACTCAGCTTCGGTCGGAAGGCGGTATGGCAGGTTCTCTCTTTCCGAGAGCCACTGGCAGAACCGAACCGCATCGTTCCAGCTTACGAAGACGACCGCCTCATCATCGGTTTTCGAGTAGCCGTTGTGGCCGCGCAACTTCTTGTGGGCAGGGTCGAACTGCTCGTACTGAGCATTGGTGACTTCGTACATCCCCACATAGAAAGGCTTGGAGATTTTGACTGTGTGCGTCGGGTGCTCATCGAAATCTCCATCGGCGAACTGCGTCTTTTGTGTTATGAGTTCTTCCGGAAGACTCTGGTGACCTTGGGCCCAAGGACCAAAACCCATTGCGAAACGACCCGGTTCTACGCGTACGAATTTCATTGAGAGCGAGTTGGTGTAAGTATCTTTGGTGGGCCTGCCTCGACGGGGCTCTCGCCGCGATGCGACCGCGTCGCAGCGGGCCGGCACGGCGGGCAACTCAGCCGCAAACGCCATCGACGCTAACAACCCAAGAGCGACGGTGATAAATAGTGTTTTTCTACGACTCATTTTACTCTTCGTATCAATTAACTGTTCTTCCGGCATCGGTATCAGTGTTAATCAGCGAATTTGCCATCAGTGAAATTCTTTTCGCTTATCAGTTGACCGGCCGGGTCCCAGAGCCTGGCGGTGCCGTTACATTTGAAGTTTCGCCAGGTCGACTCGGCTTTCTTCCGCCGCTGTGAGGCGTCCTGTGGATTGCCCGCCGACCACCACTGTGTCCATTGGCTGGTTCCATCGTCGCGGTGTTCCCACTCCCATTTGACAGTGCCATCCGGAGCCCAGTAAGTCTCCTTACCGGCCTTGCGTCCGAGCTTATAGGTAACCTCATATTGCTTTTGGCTGTTCCTGTAGCGCCATTCTTCCGTGCCGTCTAAGAGGAACCTTCCATTATCTGCTACGCCGCCGCTCCAGGTGGCTCTGGTGCCATTGGCATATCTCTTCTCGAACTTTTTAAGTTTTGAGATTCTCGTTGCGGACGGCTGCATCAGTTCAGCGGAGGACATATCCTCGTACTTGCTACGCTTAGCAAGAATCCAGGCTTCGTTAAAGACAAGGTGCAGACACGGCCGGTTCATAGTAGTAATCAGATGAATAAGACCGTTGGGCGCCTGGCGTGCCGCCGAGTATCCTATAGTGTCGGCACCGCCGTGGCGACGCCTGCTCTCATGGGGTTGGGTGCCAATCAGCTTCTTAATGTGCCACGTCTTGCCTTCGTCCTCGGACAACGCAACGTATGAGCCCCTTTCGGTAGCGCCTTCGGGCTGGTCTCCGCTAATGTGTTGGAAGTCACCCGCAAAAAAGAGACGACCACTCTGCAGTCTCACGATGCTTGGCCTCTGGTTTGAGCCCTGCGCAGCAAATGGGGTCCTGGTGACGTCCCAGGTCTTGCCGCCGTCATGTGATATCGACTTGGGCATGAAACCATCGATATTCGTATTCTTACCGCCCATTCCGAGAATGGTCAGCCCGTCTTCGAGCAGCGCGAAGGTAGTGTGTCTTCCGCCCGTTCTTCCGCCCGTATCATACCATGTCCTGCCCTGGTCTTTGCTCGCCCCGACCCGTCGCAGACCTTGGGCCCAAGGACGGGCGGGGCTCGCCCAGAGAACACTTCGGCCGCCTGAGCCATCGCTGCTGACGTAGATGGCGCCGTTCTTGTCACGCAGTATCGTGTTAATCGGCTGTCTCGAGTGCGGGCCTATCTTGCCCACGAATCTGGGGAACTGAACCTGTGACCAGCTCGCCCCGCTGTCTTGCGAGGACATCCACTGGAATGGGAAGCCGCCTTCGAGCTTGGGATTGCCCCAGAAGAAATTCATCGTATCGCCGTCGGTCCAGAGCAGCGGGCAGTGATCATTGACCGCCGCAAAATCGAAAAGCCTGTCCGGCATATCCCACTGGTCGGTCCCGAATCTAAGACGCGCTGCGATTAGTGAAACGCCCGGCTCGTACTCACGATACGAGGTGTAAATGACCATCATCACATCCCCATTGGGACATACTTCCAGTCCGGGGCTGTGATTATGGCGCCTAAATGACGGATGCATGCCAACGGCATCTATCTCTTCGTTCTTGCTGTTCTCCAATGGGGTTGGAAGCAAATAGCGTTTTCTAAAGTAGGGCTTGTCCTTTGGCGGAGAAATTTTTGTCAGACCGGCGTTTTTCTTAATACCCTGTTTTGCATACGATGCCCGCTCAAGCCAGGGCCTGGTTGTGGGCATCGGCGCCTGGACGACGCGGAAGCCAATAAGGTGAGCGCCCGGCCTTGGGTCTTTGTCGTTTTTGGAAGGATGTTCGTAGGGTCCGAAACTCGGTGCTATCGAGGCGCGACAAGACGAAGCGTTGAATGTCTTTCTCTGCGCATCGCGGCTTCCATCGTCCAGGGCTCCTCCACGGACAACTTTGGCCATGCCTGATACCGGTCCGACCGGGTCGACATGGTCCTCGGCGGGATACTCGCCGTACCAGTCGAAGCACCATTCCCGCACGCCGGTGTGCATGTTCCTGAGGCCCCAGGGGTTGGCTGTTTCCGGGGCGGGCGCCTCTTTACCGGCCGAGAATAAGGTGGTAGTCCCGGCCCGACAGGCGTACTCCCACTCGGCCTCAGTAGGCAGACGGTAGGGCATACGCTCCTTATTGCTCAGCCATTTGCAGAATTGCACGGCATCATACCAACTCAGTCCTGCGGCGTAAGGAGCAGCTCCTGCTGTAGGTTGGAAGTCAGGTCGGAATTGTTGAAACTGCTCGACGGTGACCTCCGTCTCGGACATATAGAAAGGCTTACCGATGGTGACTTTATGTATTGGCCTTTCGTCCCAGTGGTCCCGTGGCAGATCGCTGCCCATCTGGAACGTGCCGGTTTCGATGCGAATCAGTTTCATGCCGCTGGAGTTGGTGTAGGAATCGCCAGTCTCCCAGGCTGCACATGCGACCTTGGGCCCAAGGACCGATACGCATACCAGCAACACCAACAAAGCTGACGCTCGATAATTCATTTTCATCCCCTATGTTAAACGCCGGACTGCTCTTTGGAATACGTAAGGTGATAATAGAAAATAACTTATGCCCATTGCCCTTTAACTATCTGGTCTGCGTTTCCAAGAACAGTCCTGTTCCCAGTTACCTGACGCATAAACCCTGGTTTTTATGCAAGAACCTGCACAGGCATTGTGAGCAATGCCTTCGTCATCCTTGGCTCTGGTTACCGAATAATCAGGTTTACCCTTCTCCCAAGCACATCAGAGCAGGGGCGGTATGCTATGTTAACTTGGTGTTGCTGTCAAGTGGTCAATGGCAAAAAAGGTCTAAGCATTCAAGCCATTAGGCTTTCTGCACAGACCGTATTGTTCAGTTAATCGTAAGCCCGCAAGCGAGCAGCATAGCTTCGTGAGCGACTAGGTCATGTGTTGGTGTATAATCGGATTCTGTTTCGCCGCGAATGATGCGAGCAAATTCGATAAGCTGGTCGTCGTAGCGGCCGGCCATTGGCGGCAGTTTAACCTCCTGGTAGCCCTTCTTGTATTTGCCGCGCCTCGACGGCCTCGAAAGGGCCAGTAACAGCCGAGGAGGCTCCAGCGGGCGGATATCCACGGTGCCCTGGTCGCCACAAACAACAAATTGACGCCTCTTGCCGCCTTCAACTTCGACCACGCTGCTGCGAATAGTAGCCGTAGCTTTCGGATACTCGAATACTGCCAACTGGTTGTCCTTGAGGTTATCCTGCTCTGGCCGAGTATGCCTTACGTACGCAGCAATCTTCTCCGGCTTACCCAACACCGTAACCAGCGCATCAATCAGGTGACAGCCGAGGTTCTCCATAGTCCCGCCCGTGTATTCCAGCCACGATTTACGGCTGGAGACGCTTATCTTCTTGCTTATAACACCGTGCACTTCAAAGATGTCACCGAGCCAGCCCTCACGCACTGCTTTGAAACAAAACTGAAACGCCGGATTATATCGAAACATGTAACCTAACTGCACGGCGAGTTTCCGCCTGGCCGCTTCACTCAGCAACTTTTCAAAAGCCGATAGTGACTCGCCCGGAGGCTTGTCCAAATGAAGATGCATCCCCGCCTCAAGGCATCGCGTCGCCGCCGGCACCAGATTGCGCAGCGCCGTCTCCACCGCCACCGCCTTCAGCCCTTTTGTGTTCAGCAGTTGTTCTTCGCTCATCCACTCCACGCCTTTGTACGTAGGGCGGTTTTGTACGGCTCTACGACGTTCGGGGTCGGACTCGACAATACCAACGACTTCGTACAGGTCTCTCAGTTTCCTCAGCGTTTCCATTTTGCCTCTGGCGTGGGGGTGGGCAGTACCGACCTGGCCGATTTTGATTCTTTTGTAAGGACTGGCGGCACGGGCTATGTTGGATTTCAAGAGCACAGGCGATACAGCAAGCCCGAGCACACCCGAACCGGCGATTTCGCAGCTTTCGGCTAAGAATCGACGGCGTGAAATCTTATCGTTTTTTGAAGACATTTGGCTGCTCCTTTGAGGCTCGCCCCGACCCGTCGCAGACGGGCGGGGCACGCCCAAGAGTAAACGAACCTCACGAACCTGAGATTAAGCTGTTTCTATGGCTAATCTGGACTCTATTGCCACACGGCGTAACCGCTTAGCCTGCTACCATCTTTCGAACGCTGCCAAGGTGGGCCTGAATTGATGAAGTGCCTATGCTTTCAAACCCAGCTCTTCAACGTATCGGCGAATTGTCTTACGGTCTTGGGCCTCGAAAGGTTGAAACGGCTCACCCAGGGCGTCGCTGCAAATTCCCATGCACGAGAGCGCACACTTTAGTCCCCGCAGGTAGCTGGAGTAGGCGCCAACACAGTAAATCTTGCCGCTAATCGCCATCACCTTTTCGTGCAGAGAATTTATCTTTGGCAGGTCTTTTGCCACCGCTGCATTGTACAGGTCAACGTACAACTGCGGTTTCATATTGGCCCCGCCATTTACGCCGCCGTGTCCGCCGAGCAGAACTGTTTCGGCCAGCAGCTCTTCCGGGCCGACGAGTAGTGTGAATTCAGGCTTATCCTTCAGCAGCATCTGCACTTGGTGGAAATAGAACATATTTGCTGAACTGTCCTTTAGTCCCACAACACCGGGGATGTCAGCGGCGGCCCGCACCGTCTTCGGCTCAAAAACCAGCTTCGTGTGGCTCGGCATATTATAAAGAAAGACCGGAAGAGGCAGTTCCGGAGCCAGGTGTGCCAGGTAATTAAGAATCTCCGGCTGTGCCGCAGGAAAATAGGACGGGTGCGCCAGTACCAGCCCTTGCGCGCCGGCTTCTTTGGCTTTGCAGGCCACGCTGACCGACTCAGCAAACGCTGTATCGGTGATACCGACCAATACCGGTACGCGTCCGGCCACATGTGCACAGGTCCGCTCGATTACTTCCTGCCGCAGGCGGTAGCTAAGACTCGGCCCTTCACCGGTGGTACCTAAGATAAACAGGGCGTTTACACCGCCGGCAAGAATATGCTCGATTAGCCGCTCAAGGCCTTCGGCATCTAAAGTATCCCAGCCTGAGAGTGGTGTTATCATCGGCACTACAATACCACGCAGTGGGGCGGGTAATACGTTCGATTTCGATGAATCTGATTTCATTTTTACTGGTTCTCCTTTCTGTGTTCGTAGTTATGAGTTCGCCCGCTGCGACGCATCGCGGCGAGTAGTTCATAGATTATGAATCCGCCTTTGGCGGAAACAATGAACTATGAACTAAAAACTGGTCTATTGCTGATTTCTTCGCACAAATCAATAAGCGCCTGGACGCGTTCGTCCGGCGTGCCGGCCTCGATGTCTGCTGCAACAATATCGCAGGGGCCATAGTCGCGAGCGATTTTTTCCATATCCCCACGTATTTCTTCCCATGGTTTATTCGCAAGGTCCATTGGCGTATACATAATAGCACGTCTGGCGTTGGGAACCATCTGCCGCGCACGAGCTAAGTCAGAATTCATACCCATGTCAATATAACCAAGGTTCTGAATCCTGGAATAGTCTTCAATGTAAGGGTCAGCATTCCAGGCGCAGTTGTGGATGGCGATACAGCCGAACTCCTTCTCAAAACGCTCATCAAAAGGCAGAAAAAGCTCGCGGTATTGTTCGGGGGAAATCATATTGACCAGACAGTTGCTGACGGTCATAAAGTTGATGTCGACACCGCTTCTCTTTTGCCGCTCATGCAGCCACTTAATCGCCTCGCTCATTGTGCTGTAGATGCACTCGAAAAGATGACGACATCTGTCCGGCGCATCCATAATGTCAAAGAAGATTTTTTCGCCGCGAAGACGCTGTGCGTTATTAAGGATGCCCTGCCAGTTTAGGAAGCCGTGAATTTCGCCTTCGGACTGCTCAATCCAGTCGACCTGCCGCACAATGTCGGCGAATACAGGATTTGTGTCGAGGTCGGGCGGTTCCAGATTTTCTGTCTCCTCATCGCTTAGGTACTTGTGCTCGCAGTTTGGCCAGTTGTCTTCGGCGTATATTGCGGGCACGCCATAAATCATTGCCACTACGTTGCCTCCGTAGACACCGGTCAGCAAATCCAGAGGCTTGTCCGGTTTATCGATACCGCCTATCTTTGAGCCGGGGAATCGCCGTCTCAATTCATCACGCATAGCAAGGACTGTTTGGCGTCTATACGTGGGGTCGGTATGCCATTTCTCTCCGAAGTCGATGCCGAGAGCGGTCCGGAACCACTTTGGCGTAAAGCCAATCTCCGGGCGCATAAAAGGTTCCTGTCCTGTTGCCGGCCGGCGTCTCGCCGGCGCCGCCGGGGCAATGTAACTTATTTGTTGGCAAACACTTGTTGGCACCTGCACTGCTCCTAAAACTTGGGTTTTCCTAATATACTTACTGCCCCCCTTCCGCCGTTAAGAGGCGTCCCGCGGATTGTCCCTCAGGGACAGGGGGGAGCACAGTGCCGAGCATCATACCTGAAACCACCGACCACTTCAAGGCTGCGATCAGATTTTTTGTTGCCCCGCCCCGCTCCTCGGTGAGGGGCGAGGCCCGCGTTCAATTGGGCTGACCCCGTTAGAGCCTTTTCCTTTCCGGTCTCTAACAGGGTTCTGGTCTCTAACGGGGCTGAGTGGGTCCTGTCAGGTCGTAGCTGATATGGCTTACCAACGCCTCAGTTTCGTCGCTAGCAACACCCCACTGGATGAACGAGCCTCGGGCCGGCTCTCTCCACCCGATTTGCAGGTCTGCCTTCTCAACGCCGAGCAGCGTCCCATCCCGATAAATCTGCACCGCCGTATCATCCCGAATTGCAAGCCGGTAAGTATGCATTTGGCTGCGGTTATCGTATCCTCTGGCGATTTCAACAAACTCATTGTCATACCAGTAATAGACGCCGGTTTCTGTGATTGAGATAAAATAGTGATTGACCGTTAATGTACCGCCTCTCACAAAAACCTCAAATTCAAAGCCTTGCTCTTTCCCATTGCTACGGGTTACCTGGACGGCAACCTCTGCTGTCAAACCTTTGTGAGGGTCTGCTTGACTCAACCCATTGCTTCTTTCGTTTGACCAATAGGCCCCGAGCTTGCCCTTGCCACCTATTCTTAACATACCGTTACTTCGTGAGCTTACTACGTTCTTTTCTTCGATGACAAAATGCCATGGCGGCTTAGCTTTGCTGGGCAGCTTCTTTGCATCGTAGACCTTGGGCCCAAGGACCTGCGGTAGTTGCTTGCGAACTGGTAAGTAGCGTCGCATCAGCGATTTTGGTGCAGCCGGTGGCCCCGCTTCCAGCCAGGCTAAGTTGAAGGCGTAGTGATTGACGCTCGAAATCAAATGAATCACATTGTCCAGACCCTGACAAACCGAAAGATAACCCAAAGGCTCCGAGTTGGTCGCATTCATGAGCACGGGAGCATTATCAATCGTGTCAACCGGATGGTCGGGCTTACAATCGCTGATGACCCGCCGCACAGGCCAGCTCTTACCCCCGTCATAAGACAACGCTCCAAATAAGCTGGCAACGTGGCGAGGCGGTCTTGTGCCATCTGGAGTTGGCTCAAAGTTGTGGATATCCTTGGCAAATGAAGCGAAGAAAAGAGGTCCTTCCTTCAGCCGAATTAGGGCCGCCCGCTGGCCGCCGGTAATTGGCGGGAATGGGCTTGCGCTGGCCTCCCAACTTTTGCCCATATCGGTGGAAATGCTTTTGGGCATCCATCCATCGATGTTCTGATTCCGGCCCAGTGCCATCAATCGGCCGTCACTGAGTTCGACGATACCGGCGTGGATACCGTTTATCTTTCCACCGGGGTCGGTCCAGGTTTGGCCGTTATCACGACTGACCCAGACCGTCGAGCCGTGTTCGGCATCGGCGCCGAACACAATGGCCCCATCGCGCGTGCGAAATGCCGGTTCACCGACCATCTGCCGGAAGCCGTGTTCGGGGGCTATCAGTCGAGCTTTGGACCAGGTGACGCCGTTGTCTTTTGATGTGCGCATAATGATGGCCAGCGGTTCCCACTTTCCCGCTACCGAAAGACCGTTGAAATGGTAAATCGTATCCTTACCGTCAAACCACAGAGCCGGGCAGTGGTCGTTTCGGTCGGGCGTGTCCCAGAACAGCGAAGCGGGTTCCCATTGCTCTCGGCCAAAACGTAGTCTGCTGGCGGCAACTGCCAGTTCCCGTCCTCTTTCCTCAACGCAGGTATACCAGATTGCCAACAGGTCTCCATTCGGGCATTCAACGATTGCAGGGTCGTGGTTGTGATGGTAAAACAGCGGACCACTGGAGCCTTGCGGAATCTTAACGTATCGGCGAGGGCCTTTGAAGTAAGGCTTGTCAGGGTCCGGGCCCCTGGTGACGTTCCGGGGTATTCTTTGTTTGACTTTGCGTTGATACCGCTGGGGCGGCGGCACCGGTAATGGCTTTGTCTTGGGCAGCTCGCCCATTGCAACGCGGAAGCCAATCAGCCAATGTTTATTCTCCGGCAGTGTACCCATTCGGTTGGCCGAACGCAGATAGTATAGATTGGTTCCATGGCTGCCGCCGCGAGTGACCCTGAAATCACCATCAAGCCGGCCGACCGGGTTGGTCTGCTCAGCCTTCTCGTAGGGGCCGTACCAGTCGCAGCACCACTCTTCAACATTGCCGTGCATATCATATAGCCCCCAGGGGTTTGGCCGCGTCTGGCCCACGGTCAGCGGGACTATGTCATTCTGATCTTGGAACGAAGTACGCCGCGCGTTTTTGTGAAACTCCTCGGGCAGACTGAAACCTGTCCAGAAAGGAGTCATTGTCCCTGCTCGGCAGGCGTATTCCCACTCGGCCTCGGTCGGCAGACGGTAGGGCACACCTTCTTTTTTTGAGAGCCAGTCACAGAAGGCCTTGGCCTCGTGCCAACTGATGAATACAACGGCCTCATCATCCTCCTTAGAGAACCCGTTTTTCCCCCGTAGTTGCCGGTGAGATAGGTCGAACTGCTCGTACTGCGCGTTGGTCACTTCACAGGCGGCCATGTAAAACGGCTTACTGATATTCACCCGGTGCGCCGGCTTTTCGTCGAAATCGGCGTTGCGGACATGTTCCACAATGATTGCGAACCTGCACGGGTCTCCGTTCGGGAATTTCTGAACTAACTCGGCTCTTTGAGGGTAACTCAAGTTTTTGGTCAGCTCATTCGGCAGTGGCGTCGCGCTTTCGCCCATCACGAAGCTGCCGGCCCCGGCCCGTGATACACGGGCGGGGCCAGGCTCGATGAGCACCATCTTCATCCCAAGCGAATTAGTGAAAGTTCTTCTTGTTTTGCCGCCCTGCGCGAACGCGGCAGACGACGTCCTTGACTCCGCCAGTGGCGGATTGTCTGCGCCCCCGGTAAGATGGGGTCTGCGACATCCGGAAGTTACGCAGGCAAACAACACGCTTACTACAATACCCGTGGCATAAAATAATTGTCTTTTCATAACGGCACTCCAATCCCCCTTGTGACCTTGGGCCCAAGGTCCCTTAGTTCCCTGGAATGTCACTGCTAATAAAAGCTTGCCCCCTTATTCCCTTTGTGCTGGCGTGGGCTTCTTTAGCCACGCCAGATTGAAAGCATAATGATTCCAGCTACTAATCAGGTGAATGACACCGTCTGGCGCCTGGGTGCCGGCCATGTAGCCTTTCGGCTCGGCTGTTGTCGGGCTCATGGTGAAATCATCTCCATTTGTCGTTTGAGCTTCGTGAGCGGGACCGTCATCAGTTATCAAACGCCGTACCGGCCAAGTTTGGCCTTCATCAAAACTAAGCGCGCCAAACAGCCCGTTGACCTGACGGAACTGCCCCGCGGCGTCGGTGATAATCATATCATCGGCAAATGAGGCAAAGAACAGCGAACCCTCTTTAAGCCGCAGCAGCACGAGTCGCTGCCCGCCACCAATGGAATTGAAACGGCTGGCTGAGTACGTCCAGTTATTGCCCATATCGGTGGAAATGCTTTTGGGCATTTTACCATCGATACTGTCTCCTCGCCCAAAGGCCAACAGACTGCCGTCATTGAGTTGAGCACACCCGGTGTGTATGCCGGCAATCCATGCGCCGCTCTTACCTGCCTTAAACTCAGGCTTCGGTTTACCTTCGCCCGGGTCGACCCAGGTATTGCCGCCGTCACGGCTAACATGGATTGCGGAACCACCGCTGCCCCCGGGCACCGCGTCACAGGTCACAATTATGTAACTTTCCCTTGTGATGAACGGACCGGCTATAACCTGGTGGCGATAGTCATGCACGGGGTGAATTATGCGGGACTTCGACCAGCTCGCGCCATTATTGCTGCTCTTTCGCATTAGCAGCGCAAGGTTTTCCCACGTCCCGTGGGTACTTAACCCGTTGAAGTGATAGATTGTGTCGTTCCTTCGGTCCTTCGCCGGTAAGAGGCGTCCCGCGGAGGCCTCAAAGTTCCACAGCAGGCTGCTGCCGTGGTCGTTTCGGTCCGGCGCATCCCAGAAGGGTGATGCCGGCTCCCACTCTTTGCGCCGTAAGGCGTCCTGCGGACTGCCATGTCGCAGCCGGGATGCAGCCACCATTAGGTTCCTGCCCTTCTCGCTCGTCGTCGAATACCATATCGCCAGGAGGTCACCGTTGGGACAAGCCGTAATCGCAGGTTGATGATTATGTCGGGACCAGAGCGGCCCTTTGGAGCCCTCCGGAATCTTGACGTAATTTCGCGGCCCTTCAAAATACGGCTTCTCAGAGTCGGGGCCATCGGACCAATCATGAGGCTTCTGCTTAACATTCTGTGCCCACAAAGCGGACGTTTTAACCGCCTCGGGGCAGGGTGGTGGCGGCATCTGGCCGATTACTACCCGAAATCCAATCAGCCAGTGTTTGTCCTCCGGTAGCGTTCCCATTCGGTTAGCGCTTCTTAGATAGCTTACCTTTGTGTTATAACTGCCGCCGCGTGTCACCTTGAAGTCACCGTCGATGGGCCCGTCAGGATCCGTTTGCTCGGCTGCCGTGTACGGACCATACCAATCGTAGCACCACTCTTCTACGTTGCCGTGCATATCATATAGCCCCCATTTGTTGGCAGGTGTCATACCGACCGTGAGGTCAACCGGGCTTGGAAATGCCTCTCTCTCCTGATGCTTGTGATATATCTCCGGCAATTCGTCGCCGGTATAATATTTGGTGGCTGTTCCGCCGCGAGGCGTCCTGCGGACGGCCCGACAGGCGTATTCCCACTCGGCCTCGGTCGGCAGCCGATAAGGCAGGTTTTCTTTTGCCGAGAGCCACTCGCAGAGCTTCACCGCATCATACCAACTGACATATATTACCGCTTGGTCGGGTTCTTTTGACAAATCGTATTTTCCGCGCATAGACTTATGTGAGAGGTCGAACTTCTCGTACTGGGCGTTGGTAACCTCGGTTACGGCCATATAGAACGACTTCGTAATGTTTACCTTGTGGACAGGCCTCTCGTCAAAGTCGCCGCCTTCAGGACTACCCATCATAAAGCTGCCCGACTCAATACGAACAAACTTCATACCGATGGAGTTTGTATATTCCTTTCCTCTTGGCAACTGGTCCCTAAGGGACCGAGCTGCTCGCGCGGTTCTTGGCGACTGTATACTTATGACAGAACAGATAAGAAATATTACCAACAATGTCCGTTTCATTTTTACATCCCTTTCTTAAATATTTTGACCAAACTTTTTCCTGCCCGCCGCCCCGCTTCGCGGGAACCGCGGTGGGCAGGTCAGTACTGTTAGAGACCTCCCGGCAAGGCAAAGGCTCTACCGCCCCCCTGCTTTCTTGCGAAAGCAGAAGGGGGGACGGGGTCAGCCGGTGAAATACATATAAGCCATCACAATGATGGCAAGTAAAATAATCGAGAAGATAACGTCGGTTTTCGTCCAGCTGGACCGCGACTTTTCCCGGTCGTCCGCGGTCGTTGTTCCATACGTCAGGCCGTTTATTTTCTCGTAGGACGGAGGTTCCGTAAGATAGCTGACCACTATCATCACAACCACACATACGATGAAGATGAGCAGACTGTAGTACTGAAAGAAGATATTATTCATGACCCAGAAAAAGGACCCTTCTGCATAGTTGAAATCACGGATTAGTTTAACAGGTGTGTCGACAGCCAGACGGAACATGCCCAGGAGAAATCCGACAATCAATGCCGCCAGGCAGCCTTTGTGGTTAAGTCGTTTCATGAAGACGCCGAAGAAGAAGACCACAAAAATCGGCGGAGCAAGGTACGCCTGTACACCCTGCAGGTAATCATATAAACCTTTGCCACCGCGGATGACGGGTATCCACAACAGACCAATCAATACCATAACAGCGGTTGCGACCCGGCCGATCCATACGAGCTTATGCTGGCTGGCCTGCGGACGCAGCTTGGAGTAGAAGTCCATCGTGAACAGTGTGCTGGAGGCATTAAAGACGCTGGAGAGCGAACTCATCAGCGCCGCCAGCAGCCCGGCCACCACGATCCCCCGCACGCCAACCGGCAGAACTGTCACTACCAACATCGGGAAAGCCGTTTGAGCCTTGTCGCGGATTATCGCCCCATCCTGACCTATCAAGGCCTGCTGAATCGTCTCTATTTTGCCGCTCGCAGCCAGGGCAAAGCAAATCATACCGGGGATGATAAAGATAAATACCGGCAGCAGCTTAAGAAATGACGCACAAATCGAGCCGCGCCGGGCCGCACGTTCGTTCGGTGCTCCGAGGGCACGCTGAACAATGTATTGGTCCGTGCACCAGTACCACAACCCGATAATTGGTGCGCAAAAAAGCATTCCCAGCCAGGGATAGTTATCGTTGAAGTACCAGGCCATACGGCCCGATTCCCTGACCGGTGCCCAGGTGCCGTCGATACCACTTGGCACCAACGGCTTCCAGAGATTGAACATATCTGAGCCGCAAATTGTCCGCAATTCGCCCCAGCCGCCCAGGGCCTGAAGGCCGAAGATGGTCACTAAGACCGAGCCGAACACCAGAATAATCGTTTGCACGGTGTCGGTGTAGACGACAGCCCGCAGGCCACCGAGAATGGTGTAAATCCCGGTCAGCACAATCACGAGGATGGAACCTATCCAGAAACTATCCAGCCCCATGAAGGTGATATCCGGCAGCAGGACACTGAATACGATGCCTCCGGCAAAGATGCCCACCGCGATTTTTGTCAGCACATAGGCCACGAGAGAAATGATGGACAATACCCAGCGTGCGGTAGGCGAGAAGCGTCTTTCCAGAAACTCGGGCATAGTAAAGACCCTTGAACGGGCATAGAAAGGAACCATAATCCAGCCTAAGACCAGCAGACACCAGGCATGGAGCTCATAGTGAGCCATTGCCACGCCGTCGGTAGCCCCCGAACCGGCCAGGCCGACCAGATGCTCGGAGCCGATGTTAGAGGCAAAAATGGACGCGCCTACGATGAACCAGCCGAGGTTGCGACCCGCAAGGAAGTAATCAGCAGCCGTGTCTTTGCTTTTTCGGATCACCCACCAGGCAATGCCCAGCAGGATGGCAAAGTACGTGCCTATGACTATCCAATCCCAGGTCACAAGTGCCGTCTGGCCAAGAACTTGAAATGTTGCCACAAAACATCCTTTCAGATTTGGTTTCAGATTGTTTGGGGCTAATAATCGACTATATAAATTTAAGTCTTTTCAAACTCACTGAAGTCTTTCGTTAGACCAAGCCCTAAGTGCGGGAATTCTACCTGTTCGGACGTGGTGTTGCAATATGTTTTGCTCAAACCGGCCGATTTTTGGCGTCACGGCCTTTATTGGCAAAAATCACTGAGATTGGATACTTGAAACTTGCGGCAAAGGGGCTTATTATCGTTGCAATTTGGAAACCCCATTTTGCAGTCTATCGCAGAACGTGAACCGTAGGCTTAATTGATAGGAGGACAAAGAATGGCATATGCAATTGGTTTGGATTTCGGGACTAACTCTGTGAGGTGTCTGATAGTTGATGCTGCCAACGGCAATGAGCTTGGCAGTTACGTGCACGAGTACAAAACCGGCGAGGCTGGCCCGCCGTGCCGGCCCGCTGCGACGCGGTCGCATCGCGGCGAGAGCCACGTCGAGGCAGGCCCGCCGTGCCAGCCCGCTGCGACGCGGTCGCATCGCGGCGAGAGCCACGTCGAGGCAGGCATCATTCTTGATTCAGCCGACCACAATCTGGCGAGGCAAAATCCCGCTGATTACCTTGAAGGTATGGAAGTCAGCGTCAAGGAAGCAATGCGCGAAGCGCAGAAGGCTGACAAGAGCTTCGATGCAAGTGAGATTATAGGCATTGGTGTTGACACGACTGGCTCGACGCCTATTCCGGTGGATAAGAACGGGACGCCGCTGAGTATGTCAGATGAGTTCAAGGATAACCCGAATGCCTGCGCCTGGCTGTGGAAAGACCATACCGGTTACGCTGAAGCGGCCGAGATTACCAAGTTGGCGGCAAAGGAACATCCGGAGTATCTGGCAAAGTGCGGTGGGACATATTCGTCGGAATGGTTCTTCAGCAAGATTCTTCATTGCCTGCGGGCTGACACCAAGGTTTTTGATGCGGCCTATAGTTGGGTTGAATGCTCGGATTATATCCCCGGAGTCCTTACGGGGACACAAAGGCCGGATGTTGTCAAACGCAGCCGATGTGCCGCCGGCCACAAAGCTATGTTTTCCAATCAATGGGGCGGGCTGCCGGCGAAAGATTTTCTTGCGAAGTTAGACCCTAAACTTGGCGACCTTTACGACCGGCTGTACAAAGAGACTTATACCGTGGACGTGGCGGCAGGAAATCTTACAGAAGAATGGGCGAAGAAACTGGGCTTGCCTGCCGGTATTCCAGTGGCGGTGGGGGCTTTTGATGCCCATTTGGGCGCTGTCGGTTCGGGGATTGCACCGGGTAAGCTGGTGAAAATAATCGGCACAAGTACCTGTGATATGCTCGTGTCGGAAGCGACGGAGGGTTTTCCTGATATTCCCGGGATATGCGGTATAGTTGACGGCTCGATTGTGCCCGGTTTCTTTGGTCTGGAAGCGGGACAGTCGGCGGTGGGCGACATTTTCAACTGGTTTGTGAATTATATCCAGCCGGGCGGCGAATCGGCGGGGACTCACGAAGCTCTTACCGAAAAGGCGGCAAAGTTGAAACCGGGTCAGTCCGGCTTGTTGGCGCTCGACTGGAACAATGGCAATAGAACAATACTTGTCGACCAGAGATTAACGGGCCTATTGGTAGGCCAGACGCTGCATACAAAGCCGGAGGAGATTTACCGGGCCCTGATTGAGGCAACGGCGTTTGGGGCCCTTACGATTATCAACAGGTTCGAGGAATACGGAGTTGAGGTCAAAGAAGTAATCAATTGCGGCGGTATAGCTGAGAAGAATCCTTTGCTTATGCAGATTTATGCTGACGTGACCGGCAGGGAGATGAAGATATCACGTTCCGCTCAGACTTGTGCGTTGGGTTCAACGATAGCGGGCGCGGTCGTTGCGGGTAAAAAGAAAGGTGGCTATGAGAATGTGCCGGGAGCCCAGGCTGCCATGTGCGGAATAAAAAAGACGACTTTCAAGCCGATACCAGAGAACCAAAAGGTTTATCAAGAGCTTTATTCACTTTACAAACAGCTTCACGATGCCTTTGGTCTGGAGAGCCACTCGCCCACGCCCCTGCTGCAGGAGCGGGGCGAGGGCAAAATGACGAACGTGATGAAGGACCTGCTGGATATAAAAGACAGAACGAATCGTTAGAGCAAGCTAACGTAAGACTGACGCCTTGAGTATAAATCATACTGTGAGAGGGATTATGAATTCGCGTGAACGCGTGGCTAAGGTTTTGAACCACGAAGAGGCCGACCGTGTTCCCATTGAATTTGGGGCGACGATGACATCCGGGATTATGGCCTCTGCGCTATATAGAATAAAAAAGCATTACGGCATTCTTGAAAAAGGCGAGAGAATTAAAATTACCGAGCCGTATCAAATGCTGGGGGAGATTGACGAAAGAGTTCGCGATTTGCTGGGAATCGATGTGGCAGGAATCTTTCCGCTAAAAAATATGTTCGGCTTCAGGAATGAAAACTGGAAGGAATGGACGCTCTTTGACGGGACGCCCATTTTGGTTCCTGAAAAGTTTAATACCGAGCCGGATGAGAATGGCAATATTCCGATGTACGCCGAGGGTGACAAGAGCTATCCTCCGGCTGCCGTAATGCCAAAAGGCGGGTTCTATTTCGACTCGATTATTCGCCAAAAACCTATTAGCGAGGACAAGCTCGATCCGGAGGATAATGCGGAAGAATTTGCCCCTGTTTCAGCAGAAGACCTTGAGCACTTCCGTACAAAAGTCACCGAGGCCTATGAGAACACAGAATGTGCAATTGCCATTACCGTTCCCGGCGCTGGTTTCGGAGACATCGCACTTGTGCCAGCACCTTTCCTCAAAGACCCTAAGGGGATTCGGGATGTCGCAGAATGGTATATGTCGATAGCGCTAAGGCCGGACTATATAAAGAAGATTTTTGAGATTCAGTCTGAAATTGCAATTGAAAACCTCAGTGCTATATACAAGGCTGTAGGTGACAAAGTTCAGGTTGCTTTTATTTCCGGTACGGATTTCGGCTCGCAAAACGGGCCTATGATATCCGAGGCAACTTACCGTGAAATGTTTTTCCCCTTCCAAAAGAAGTTGAATGATTGGGTGCATAAGAATACTTCGTGGAAGACATTTATTCATACGTGCGGGTCGATTGAGCCGCTAATGGAAGGTTTCGTTGAAGCAGGATTCGACATTCTTAATCCTGTACAATGCTCGGCTGAGAATATGGAAGCTTCTACGCTCAAAGCAAAGTATGGAGATAAGATTGTATTCTGGGGCGGAGGGGTCGATACGCAGAAAACGCTGCCATTCGGGACACCTCAGGAAGTCGTAATGGAGGTGACCGAGCGTACGCAGACGTTTAAGAAAAACGGAGGCTTTGTTTTCAACACAATCCATAACCTGCAGGCGGGCGTTCCAATCGAGAACATTGTGGCTATGGTCGAGGCTTACAGAGAAAATTGTGTTTACTAATTGCTGAAAACCGTGAGAATCCCAACGGCAGATTAACGCAGCCGAGTTAGCAAAGGAGTCGCAACCAGATGAATATGACGGTTATACTGGTGGTGGGGATATATTTTTTAGTCTCGCTGAGTATAGGCTTTTGGGTTGCTCGCAAGGAAAAAAACAGGACTGATGAGTATTTTCTGGCTGGGCGAAAGCTGCCGTGGTACGCGGTTGCAATGTCGATGACCGGCTCCAACATCGGGACCGAGCACTTCATCGGAATGGTCGGGACTGCTTATGTCTGTGGGATGGCGCCGGCAATGTATGAGTGGGGCAATTTTCTTCCTTACTCAATGCTTGTCTGGATTTTTCTCCCTTATTTTTTCCGCAAGAAGCTTTACACGGTGCCTGAGTTTCTCGAGCGGCGGTATTCGGTGTCGACACGTGGGGTATTCGCGACTCTGTCGATGTTTCATATGGTTTTGTCGGTGCTTGCGCCTGCACTTTATGCCGGGGGGCGGATTGTTTATGAAATGGCGCTGCAGCAACAAATCACGTCTTTCAACTGGGGCTTTATGGGCTGTGTACTGCTCATTTCGGGCATCACGGCGGCCTACTGCATCTACGGGGGACTGTTGTCGGTGGTGTGGACAGATGTATTGCAGGTTGCGATCTTAGTAATCGGGGGATTGGTGCTGGTTATCATTGGTATTGACAAGGTTGGGGGACTGAGCGAAGTTGTTGAGAAGAATCTCGCAGCAGGTACCGGGCGTCTGAGGCTGGTTCATGGGGTTTCTCATCCGGTATCGCCCTGGCCCGGCGCAGCGATGTTTTGGCTGACCACGTCACTGGCGTATGTGGGGACAAATCAGTTCTATATTCAGCGGTGTCTCGGCGCCAAGAGCGAGTGGGATGCGAAGATGGGTGTTATCGGGTGCGCATTTATTAAATTTTTCCTGCCTTTTATTATTGTGTTTCCCGGGCTGGTGGCCTTTGCGATGTTCGGTCGCGGGCTGGCTGAAGATGCCGTGTATGTGAAAATGATAAACGAACTGCTGCCGCCGTTTGGACGAGGGATACTATTGGCGGCACTGATAGCAGCCATTATGAGTACGGTCTCCAGCGTGCTTAACTCGGCGGCGACAATCTGGTCCATTGACGTGCATAAACGGCTTCTGCGCCCTATCGCCGGTGAGGAGGAGTTAGTTAAGGTCGGACGATGGTCAACATTTGTGATTATTGTGATAGGGACAGCGCTGGCACCGCTGCTTCTATGGTGGAAGGGCGGCATTTTTATCTATATCCAGGATATGTATGCATTATTTGCCTCGCCGATTGCAGTGATTTTTTTGGCGGCGTTTCTATGGCCTCGTGCGCACGGCAGGGCCGCAACTTTTACGTTGGTATTTGGGATGGTTACCGGTATTGTCCTTAAAGTCCTAAGTGTGACTGTTGGACCAAATGGAATCGCCTGGCTTAAACCGATGCTCAATCGCGCAGGATTGACCTGGATTCTGTGTCTGGCGGCATTGATAGTTGCAACGAAACTAATTCAGCGTAATCCCAGGGAAACGTACGAGCCTGAGATTATCTGGAACCGGAAGTGGGCAAGGCTTCCTGAGGCTGAACGTCCGCGCAATCGAGGCTGGCGAAACCTGGTGTTTTGGTGGATTGTGATGCTGAGCGGCTCGGTTGCCCTGTTTGTAATTTTCCGGTGAGTTGAGAGTTGAATTTTCGGGAGTTTATCTATAATAGGCAGAGGAGATTCAGGAACTTCCGCTTTTGAGAGAAAACTGAGCGTTTTCCTTCTGAGCAGTTGGAGACAAAGTCATGAGCAACAAGATAGCGATGATTGGCGCGGGCAGCATTGTCTTTTGCAAGACACTTATGAGCGACATCATGGCCACGCCTGCGTTAGCTGATAGTGAGTTTGCGCTAATGTCCCTGACCGAACCGAGGCTGCGACGAATGGAAGCCTTCGGTAAGAAAATGCTAAAAGAAAACAGTCTGCCGGGCAAGGTATGGGCTACTCTGGACCGTCGAGAGGCCGTTAAAGATGCCGACTTTGTGGTGGTTATGATACAGGTCGGCGGCGTAGAGGCGTTTGGTATCGATTACAAGATTCCGCTAAAATACGGCGTCGACCAGTGCATAGCGGATTCGCTGGGGCCGGGCGGGGTGTTCCGGGCGCTGCGGACTATACCGGTGCTGGTTGATATCGCCCGTGATATGGAACAACTCGCCAGGCCGGAGGCGATTATGCTGCAGTATGCAAATCCAATGGCCTGTAATTGCCTCGCACTGGGAAAGGCCAGTGACATTTCTTTTGTTGGGCTATGTCACGGTGTGCAGACTACGCTTGACCTTATCGCACGCTATTGCCAGGTTCCCAAGGAAGAGATTACCTACGTTTGCGGCGGTATTAACCATATGGACTGGTTCCTCAAGCTGGAGCACAAGGGCCGGGACTTGTATCCGATTCTCCGTGAGGTCTTTGAAAAGCCTGAATACTATAAGAACGAAAAAGTCAGGGGCGAGGTGTTCCGGCACTTTGGTTATTTTATGACCGAAAGCAGCGGCCACCTCAGTGAGTACGTGCCCTGGTTCCGCAAGAACAAGGAGGCCCTTGCTCTCTATTGTGACGAGCCAAGCTTCGGCGGTGAAAGCGGCGCCTATTATACGTGGTGTAAAACGATTGCAGAGAAATACGCGCAACACGACCCTTTAGAATTCGAATCCGCGAAAATTGAAAAGCGCAGCGTCGAGTATTGCTCTTATATCATGGAAGCTGTTGCGACAGGGGAGCCCTTCCGTTTTATGGGCAACGTACGTAATGACGGCTATATTACGAACCTGCCTGATGGTTGCTGCGTCGAGGTGCCGGTATTTGCTAACGATAAAGGGCTGCATCCAAAAACAATCGGCGAACTGCCTGCTCAATGCGCTGCAGCCTGTATGACTAACGTCAACGTCCAGATACTTGCTGCCGAGGCGGCACTTAACGCCGATACGGAGCGCATTGTCCAAGCGGTTGCGATGGACCCGCTGACCTCGGCGGTTTGCACTTTAAAGCAGATTCGAGAAATGTGCGGCGAAATGCTTGAAGCCCAACGCAAGTGGATGTCGCAGTTTGAAGGCAAAAAAATCAAACCGAAGCCGACTATCAGTATTCCGAAAGATTGCAAGCCGGTTGACGTGCCGCTGGACCCGGCTTTGGCCATCGGCAAGCGTTTCAGGACACTTATCGAGCAAGAGACCGACTGAGTCGAGCGGGTTTATAGTGATAAGAATTGTTGGATTGATGGTTGTTGGTGAGAGATGTACGAGGAACTCAGAGAAGCAGTTTGTAAGGCCAATATCGAGCTTGTCAAACAGAAGTTGGTAATTTGTAGCTGGGGTAATGTCAGCGGAATAGACCGGGCTGCGGGCGTGGTAGCTATCAAGCCCAGCGGTGTTTCATACGATGAGCTTATCGCTGATAAAATGGTACTGCTTGATTTGAACGGGAACGTTATCGAAGGCAGCTTGAGACCTTCATCGGATACACCAACGCATCTTGAGCTTTACAGAAACTTTGAAACTATCGGCGGGATATGCCATACGCATTCGCTAAATGCAACTATGTGGGCCCAGGCCTGCCGGGAAATCCCGTGCCTTGGCACAACACACGCCGATTATTTCTACGGCCCGATACCCGTCACTGAAGCAATGACGGAAGACGAGATAAAAACCGATTACGAACTAAACACAGGTAAGGTTATTGTTCGTAGGTTTGCAGGTATGGACCCGATGAAAATGCCGGCGGTATTGGTGGCCAATCACGGTCCTTTTACATGGGGCAGCACGCCTGTGGATGCTGTTGAAGCTGCGTATGTGTTAGAGCAAATAGCAGCAATGGCACTTGGCACCGTAACGATAAATCCGAATCAGGGACAAATTAGCGCGCCTCTGTTGGACAAGCACTATTTACGTAAACACGGCAAAAATGCCTACTATGGCCAGATAGACGGCTCTAAAGGATAATCATAAGGCTGACTACCATGGCTGCCGCGTAAGATTAAGGAAGCTGTATGGAAGCCACAAATGCTGCTCTCGGATTAACTCTGGGCATCACATCCGGTGCTTTTTTGGGTTCGTTTGCCCTTCCGATGAAAAAGATTAAGCTGTGGAATTGGGAAAACACGTGGATTATGTATTCGGTCTGGGCGCTGATTGTGCTGCCCTGGTTCTGGGCCTTCTTGACCGTCCCGAAACTTATCGACGTATATGGCGCCGTATCCACATCGACGATGCTGAAGGTGTTCCTGTTCGGTGCGGGCTGGGGTGTGGCCAGCGTAGGATTTGGCATCGGGTTGAAATTGTTGGGCCTGGCATTAGGTATGGCTATCGTCCTTGGACTCAACAACGCTATCGGCGCAATCTTGCCTTTGATTCTGGACCATCCGGAAGACCTTCTGCAACCCGTTGGTCTGGGTATTACAGCAGGGGTGATGGTAATGCTGCTCGGCATTATTGTCTGCTCGGTCGCCGGGGCAAAAAAGGAAAAAGCATTAGAATCTGCTCAAGACGAAGCGGCCCAAAAAACCAAAGGCGTTTTCGTTAAGGGGTTGATTATTTGCCTTGTCGCCGGTCTTTTTGGGGCGATGTTTAATTTTGCACTTATTGCTGGAAAACCAATAAAGGAGCAAGCCGTTTTAGCTGGTGCAGAACCGGTCAACGCTGCAAATGCCACCCTGTGCATCTCTCTCCTTGGCGGCTTCGTTGTAACACTGATTTACTGTCTGTATTTATATAGCAAGAACGACAGCCTTAGACTATTTGCACAGAAAGGTTCGAACATTAACTGGCTGCATACTTTTCTGATGGGTATCATGTGGTACGGCGGTGTGTCTATTTATGGTATGGCCGTTTCCAAGCTCGGGCCTTTAGGTCACTCAATCGGATGGCCGGTTATTCAGAGTATGGCAGTGGCCAGCGGCAATCTTTGGGGTATTGTCACCGGAGAGTGGAAGGGTACAGGTAAGGCACCCATCAGCATTATGATTGTCGGGCTGATGCTGCTTTTCATCGGTATTGGGATTATCGGGTGGTCAAGTACACTGCAACAGGGATCATAAATACTTTAAGCAGAGAACTGGAAAAATGACGTCACGGGAGAGAGTGCAAAAAACGCTGAATCACCGAGAGCCGGACAGGATACCTGTGGACCTTGGCGGTTCCATAGTTACGTCCATTACGAAGAACGCTTATACCAACTTAAGGAATTTATTAGGCTTGAAGGCGACAGAGCCGCAAATTATCGATATTGTTCAGCAGCTTCCAAGAGTTGAACAAGACCTGAGAGAAGAATTGAAAGTAGACACAATACCGCTTACGCCTAATGCCCCTTCAAATTGGCAATTGAAGATTGAACAAGAAGGAGATTATTTGTTCTTTTATGATGAATGGGGCTCACGACTTAGGATGCCGAAGAAGGGCGGGCTTTATTTTGATTGGTATGAATATCCAATCAAAGAATCAACAATGGACGCACTTAGAAAATTCAAATGGCCTGACCCTGATGACCCTGCGCGATATGAAGGTCTGAGAGACAAAGCCAGAGAGCTTTACGAAAATACCGAGTACGCAATTATGGGCAGCGCCCTATCCGGCGGAGGTCTATTTGAACAGCCGCAGCGAGTTAGAGATGCCCCCGAATTTCTTATGGATTTGGTATCTAATGAAAAATTCGCTGATGCCCTTATGGAGGGCTTTACAAACTTTTACATACGAGAATACAGTCATTTTCTCGACGAAGTCGGAGATTATATTCAGGTCATTGTTTACTGGAACGACTTGTCCGGACAAAACGCTCCGCTGATATCACCGGAGCTTTACCGAAAATTAATCAAACCGAAAGAAAAACGCCTCTTCTCTTCAATAAAGAAAAAGACCGATGCCAAAATATTCTACCACTTGTGTGGGGCCGCTTATGAGTTCATTCCGGATTTGATTGAGACCGGGGTCGATATCTTAAATCCTGTTCAAGTTAGCGCCAAGGGTATGGACACGCAGAAACTGAAAAAGGAGTTTGGTAAAGATATTGTCTTTTGGGGTGGTGGCTGCGATACTCAGAAAGTCCTGCCGTTCGGGACCGTTCAGGAAGTAAAGGAAGAAGTAAAGAAGCGAATCGACGATTTGGCGCCCGGCGGAGGATTTGTGTTTAATACCGTTCATAACATCCAGGATGGTACGCCTCCTGAGAATATTATGGCTATGTTTGAGACAATATGGGAATATGGAAAGTATTAAAGCTCAAACTTATGCAAATATGGCATAACAGATACTGTGACCAAAAACAGGAGTGACGAAAATGAAGAAGACCACATTTGGAGTAATCGTTGGAAACCGGGGGTTTTTCCCGGACGAATTAGCCAAACAGGGGCGGAAAAACATACTTGATGTGCTCAAGAAAAACGGCTGCAGGGCCGTAGCCCTGTCTATGCAGGATACTAAATACGGCGCGGTTGAGACTTTTGCGGATGCGAAGAAATGTGCCGCTCTTTTTGCTCAAAAGGCCGATTTGATTGATGGGGTGATTGTGACACTTCCAAACTTCGGCGATGAGAAAGGCGTTGCCGAGACTATAAAGCATTCAGGGCTTGATGTGCCGATTCTCATTCAGGCTGAGCCTGATGCCGAAGGAAAGATGAGTATAGCGAACAGGCGGGACTCTTTCTGCGGCAAAATCAGCGTCTGCAATAACCTCAGACAGGCGGGTATTCCGTATACTCTGACACAATCGCACACCGTGAAAGTTACCTCCGCTGAGTTCAACAGAGACCTGGATGATTTCGCTTCAGTGTGCAGGATTGTCAAGGGCCTTAAGAACGCGAGGTTTGGAGCCATTGGTGCGCGAACAGGTGCGTTCAATACCGTGCGCTATAGCGAGAAGATTCTTGAGCTTTCGGGAATTTCGGTTGAGACCATAGATTTATCTGAAATACTTGGAAGAGTTGCATTGCTTTCTGATAAAGACCGGCGAGTCAAAAGGAAGTTGGATGCTATTAAGAAATACGTTTCGACCAAGTCTATCCCAGCGGATAAGCTTTTGAAGATGGCCAAATTCGGTGCCGTGGTGGATAAATGGGTCAAAGATATGGAGCTTGACGGCACAGCGATTCAGTGCTGGACGAGCCTTGAGGAATTTTTCGGGATAGTTCCCTGTACGCTTATGAGTATGATGAGCGAGGCGCAGGTGCCGAGTGCCTGCGAGGTTGATATTACGGGCCTGTTAGGGATGTATATTCTGCAATTAGCCAGCGGGACGCCGAGCGCCATTCTGGACTGGAACAATAACTACGGCGCCAACCCGAATAAGTGCATGCTGTTTCATTGCAGCAATGTGCCGAAGTCATTCTTCAAGAGCTCAAGGATGGACTACCAGGAGATTATCGCCGGCAGCGTAGGTAAAGAAAATACCTATGGCACCGTGGTTGGCAGAATAGCTGCCGGCAAGGTTACCTTCTGCAGGACCACCACCGATGACTCGGCCGGCATAATAAGCACCTATGTGGGCGAAGGTGAATTTACAAATGACAAGCTCGATAGTTTCGGCGGATATGGCGTGATGAAGGTGCCGAATTTGCAGGCACTTATGCAATATGTCTGCAGGATGGGCTTCGAGCATCACGTTGCTGTAAACCTCTCACAAAAAGCAGATGCAATTGCCGAAGCTTTGGACAACTACATGGGATGGGAGGTTTACCTGCACGCATAGGTGCGCAAAGTACAATCTTTCGCTCGTGCGGACCGAAGGCGGGATGGAGGCATTTTACGGCTTACGCAAAACTGTGAAATGCAGGCCCTGCCCACGAGAACCGTTTATTCCGGAAGACAAGGCCCCGCAAATCGGCGAGGCAAACAAGAAACCGCTTTAAGCTCCTTTTATTGGCAACGTGAATCGAAACGTGACGCCGGAACCAGCATTGGGCTCGGCCCATAGATGCCCGTCGTGGGCTTCGATAATTGCTCGGCTGATTGATAGACCTATACCCAACCCTTCAGGTTTAGTAGTGAAGAAGGAATCGAAAACCTTCTCGGCTCCCTCAGGAGGCAAACCTTTGCCTGTATCGCTTACGGCAACCTCGATTGAATTGCCACCAGCCGTAGAGCTTTGAATAGTCAAGTGACGCTGGCCAGCGGCAATATCACTCATCGCTTCGAAAGCGTTTCGTACCAGATTCAAGATAACTTGTTCGACCTGGATGCTGTCGGCTAATATTAATGGCATACCTTCGGCAAGTTGGGCCTGTATGGCAATAGCTTTGTGACCTGCCTCTGCTTTTTCCAGGCTGACGACTTCCCGGATGATATCGTTCACGCCAACCATTGATTGGCGGGGTTCGTGCTTGCTAACTAAACTCCCGACACGACGAATGATTTCGCCCGCCCGGTTTGCTTGTGCGGCGGTGTGCTCTACTGCAGCTACAAGTTGGCCGGACACGGTCTTATTCTCTTTTATCATCCGTAGGGACCCATCGGCATAGATTTGTGTTGCAGTGAGCGGCCCCTTAAGCTCATGTACGATGTCGGCAGCCATCTCCCCAATTGTGATGATACGAAAGACCCGTTCCAGTTCCGCCTGAGACCTCCGCGCTTGTTCCTCCGCCTTTCTGCACTCGGTGACATCAGTCCAGTTCGCTACATAATACTTCACTTGCCCCTCTTTTTTTACCGGTGTAGAGGTTATCTGGACCCGGAATCGGTCGCCATTCTTTTTTCGGAAAAGCTCTTCGGGCTTCTGTGCTCCCTTGTACAGGTCTTGTTCGAAGTCTTTGCTGCTTTTCTGCAGTGTTTCTTGTGTCCACCAGGGATATGGGGGTCTGCTGCCGATAAGTTCCCGGGACGAAAAACCGGTCAGTTTTTCCATTGCAGGGTTCACATATTTAACAGAGTTATCCAGATTAGTGACTATTATGGGATGAGGAGAATTGTTCAGCAGACCGGAAGTAAACTGCACGCTCTCGTGGAGCGCATTTTCCATTCGCCTGGGCCTGAGCTTACGACGCTTAAGCTCTTCCAGCCGCGAGCGTAAGGCTCGGGCCTTCTCGGTTAGCTTTTTGATAATCTCACGCATCCGTGTGTCCCCCGCCTTCTAAGACGGCAGCCACACCTTCCTAATCCCCCCACGCAGGAGCTATCTTTCTAATGAACGGACAGAAAGGGTGTAGTTTTCCTCTGCCACCTGGAAAAGATTAATAATGTACATGTTCCCAACGGTATTTTGCCCCCATATTTTAACCGAATTGTATTAGCCGGGAAAAACAAGTCAAGTGAAATTTTGATTATTTTTAACTCAAACTGAGTGATTTTTGAGGTCTCCTTCCCAATCGTCCAAGGTCGCGTTCTGAGGCCGGCAGGCTTGTTCCTTGGCCTTTCGGGGCCCGAAATTAGGTGCAACGCCGGTTGCAAGGAGGAATTATTGCATCACAAGACCTTTCAAGAGCCGCCAACGGGAAAAAGCATTTGGGTAAGCAACGCGACTTCGCCTGGCTTCCAGTCTTTTGCAGCTTTTTTCTTTTTCGCAGCCTTGAGCTGCTGCTCCCCGGCGCGTAACTTATCGTTCTCTGAGGGATGCTTTGTTTGCCTGACCTTGTTTTCGTTTTGTTAAGATGGTAACGATAAGGGCAGTCTTATTCTGAGCTTTTCTTTGCCCTCCACAGTTGTACGTCGCTGCCGTCGCCTTCGCTATAAGATACAATTCCCTGTTCGATATCGAGAGAGACGCTTCTTCTGTTCGTTCCCCCGAGTGCCCTGGCTCTTATCTTCAGACCTTTTTCACGCAGGAGCTCCACAGTTGATTCGATATTCTCTTTGCAGATGGTGTCATCTTCTCTGTTGAGCACGTTTCCGCCACCGACCAGAGTGATTTCGATGTCGTCATTTTTTGAACCCAGCCGGGCCATCTTGGCAACTATGGCCTCGATGGCGTCAGCGGTATATTTCGTTTTTTCAACCGTCTTGCTGTCAGGGGCGCTGCCGGGCAACATAACGTGCGCCAGCGCCCCGATATTTCTTGCAGCGTCGTAGGCAACAATGGCGATGCACGAACCAAGCGCTTTCGATTGCAATATTACTTTGCCCCGGCGCGCTTCGACTTGCCCTATTTGTACGTCGATAGTCTTTTTCATTTTATCCTTTACGGTGGAGCAAACAAATCAAATAAAATTCTGATTATTTTTTTACTCAAACTTAGCGATTTTCAGTGCCGCAGCTTAGCTCAAGGCCAAGCTGAAAGTGGGAAAAAGCTTGCACACCCCTTGCCGCATTAAGCAGACCCTCGCCGGGTCATCCGCTTATCCAAACGGCTTGTCACCTCCGTGCAGAACTGTTATCTTTGGCATTGACCCAAAACAGTCCAGCCGCGGCCGGAAGTAAAACAAGGTGCTCACTGTGAAGATAAGTCATTGCGTCGCCCCCATTTCCGGGGATACCCGACAAAAAATGCGGAGTGTTCCGTGTTGCAGGGACCACGAGCGTATGTCGTTCTTGCCTTTAGGAACCCGCGAAATGGGGCCCGCACACCTTACGCCCTACCGAGCTTCTTCAGATATTTCCTTGACTTGCGAAGTCCCATTCGCGATGCTTTCTTCTTGACTGCGTCAGTTTTGCGCCTAAGCTGCCTGGCTATCGCAGAAGTTGGGTTGTTCGGGAAGAGCTTTTTGAGCAGCGCGGCTTCGCTCGGCTTCCAGCCTTTTACGGCTTTTTTCTTTTTCGCAGCTTTTTTCCTCTTTGCCATCTTGTGCTTCCTTTCGTTAAATGGTCGTGCTTAAATTTGTCCCTCTGTCCCAGTACTGCAACCATATACAATTTATGAACGGTCTTTTGCGGTGTCAAGGTTTTTTAGCGATTTTCGAAGTAAAAAATATCGTGGATAAGTCCACCAGTGGCCAAGTGGCATCCGCAGACAAGTATACTGTTACTGAGCTTTACGGGAAGCAACGTTTCGGCATGCTTAATTGTGGTTATGGCAGAGACGGGGGAAAACTCGGTTGGCCCCGTTAGAGGCCCGAAAGGAAAAGGCTCTAACGGGGTTGGTGTCGTTAGAACGCAGGACGATACGGGTGGTGGAGCCGGATGAGCCTCTGGAGCTGGACTGCGGCCGGAAACCGGCTCCAGTCGACGTGGCCCACGAGACGTACGGGCAGCTCAATGAAGCAGGGGATAATGTTGTCCTGATTTGCCAAGCTCTTAGCGGTGATGCTCACGTTGCCGGTTGTAAGGTAGAAAAGAAAATTCCATTGGTTAAGACGAGGCTTAGCCCGGCAAGATTCGCACCTAATCTGTTTGCGGAACAGGTAATATATGTAACGACGAAAGGCTAAAGCTGGATTTCCGAATAGGAAGCCGGCTCATATTGCAGTACTATCTCAGGGACAAATCCGGCAGGTATTTGGGTTATACCGGAACGATTGAAACAGAGGTCGCTATTGCCGGACAAAATCATCTCCTCATCAGAATAGTTAATTATCGAGCCGTTGATTGTCCCACCGGCATTTCCAAAAAATTCTATGCCGTTGCCGGCTATCGCTCCGCTCAAAGTGCTGAAATTACCTCCGAAGGATAAGTGAAAACCGGGAGCCAGAACGAATGTGCCGGTCTCATTTCTAATACCCGCGAATTGAGGCTCGTTGGGTAAGGTATTGACATCGTAACTGTCAACGTTGCCAAGGAAGTTAATTTGATTTGACCCGGAATTGTCTTCAAGGCTGCCGTTTCCAACGATGATGCCGGTTATCGTTGTGTTTCCGGAAAATGTTACTACGTTTGGTGTTTCGATAAAGACAATGCCGTTTAATGTGATATTACCGGAAAAGTTGGGATCGGTACCGGCGACTATTCTTATATTCTCAAATGTTGCATCTGTGCTGGTATCAGTAGCAGAATCAACTATGTTGGTGGCGTAATCCTCAAAATGAGCAGGATTGGGAGTAGGGAATTCCGTTGACGGGGCACCGAATGAAACGTGATTGTCAATCGCATCCTGGCCTGTTTCGCCACCAATCTGGCTGTTACCCTCTATATTAACATAAGCACTAGGATTAGCAATGCTGACATCGCCTGCTATTTGGCAATTACCTGTCATCGACAATGCCAAAAGTGAGTCCTCGCTTTCAATGTAGACGCCTGACTCGACAGATACGTTGGCGCCTCCGAGTTCCACATTGCCGGTCAAGGACAAGGGGCCTCTGGTAGCGATCCCGAAGTCAAAAGCCGTATGTGCTCTTGTCCCAAATACGAAATTGACGCTTATCGTCTTGGTCAATTCGCCATACATCCCGGTAATATTGACCTGGAGTGTTTCAGAATCGATTGGTGTAATCTGTGCGGAAAAACTTTGTGTGACTGTTGAATCGAGTGTAACAGTCGGAATGGTTATACTTGAGCTATCGTAATACGGCGTGATACTTGAGATACTGTTGACGGATGACTGAAAGGAGCCTGCAATCAGGTCGAATCTTTGGCTTTCCGGAGTGTCCCCTGGTATTGCGACTTGATTAGACCAGAGGCGAATAATATCGAGTCCTGATTCGGCACAAGCCCTTGCGCAATTTACTTTGCGCTGATTTGCGGCAATCTGAGTATTCGTGCCGGAGATTGTTGCCATTGAGACCGCGAGGGCGGAAAATATCAGCATGAATATCATCGATATGATGAGCACAGCGCCTTTGTGGCTTTTGCAAAGATTCATAATTGCCCCCCCTGGGGAACCATTAACGTACTACAAACTCAGACTATTACTTCTATGGCTCTCACCATATTATAAGAAATAAATCAGCTAATACCAAAACCGAAGAATACTCATTCGACGGGAAAGGGCCGATAAAACTCCATCCGGCCGGCTTGATGCGGGATATTAGTTATGCTACCGAGACATTTTATTTTTGCTGTGCAGCGCGGTGGGTACTTCCAGACCATATTCAGTCATTAGTTCCAAATCGTACATTATTTCTTTAGCGTCCCCATCAGCAATAATGTGACCCTTGTCGAGAAGAACAGCTCTGTCAGCGATTACGGCTGCAAAATTCATATTGCAGGTAGCTATCACAAGAGTCTGAGGCAAACCGGCGAGCAGCTTTAGAAGGTTCTTGCGGTTTCTGGGGTCTAAGCTGCCGTCGGGTTCATCTAGTGTTATTATTTTAGGGGCCATCGAGAGTATAGTTGCTATTGCAGCGGCTCTTTTTTGTCCGGCTGAAAGATGATGGGGAGCTTTGTCAGCCATGTCGACCAACCCGACGGTCCGTAGTGCATCGGTGACGCGTGCCTGTACCTGCTCGGCTTCAAGGCCCATATTAAGCGGGCCAAACGCTATGTCATCGAACAACCTGGGCATAAATAATTGGTCGTCGGGATTCTCCAGACAAGAGCCCAACAGCGTATGGATTTTCTTTAGATTTTTTCTGTTGATTTCCAAGCCGTCGATAAACGCCTTTCCTGTGCCCTTCACGAAGCCAGCCATTGCAAGGAGCAATGTTGATTTACCCGCACCATTTGGTCCTATCAGAGCAACTCTTTGGCTATGTTCGATGCTCAGCGTTATGTCGCTTAGAGCTACGGTACCGTCGGGATAGCTGTATGAGAAATTTCTTAGCTCAATTGCTTTTGGCATTGCAGGCCCCTAAAGTACAGCTGGTTTTACAAAAAAGTGCAACACCAGCAGGAAGAAAGCAGCGGCAATTGCGAAGATATAGTCTGCACGACGAATTTGCAACTTTGAAATCGTCCGCCAGTTTCCATCAAACCCCCTGGCCTGCATCGCAATGCTTATGTGCTCGGCGTTATCAATGCTGCGGACCAGTAAAGAGCCGAGCATGCCGGCCGCGATTCTGAGCTCCGTTTTAAACCCGAGATTTCGCAGCTTTCTGCCTGCTCTTGCACGCAATATGCGATGGGCCCTGTCAATGAGAACAAATATGTATCGGTAGAGAAAGCCGAGCTGAACAATCAGTAGCTTCGGCAGCCTCAGCCTTTGCAAGCCGTTGAGCAAATCGTTAAATCGTGTGGTGGAAACCAAGGCGATAAGTGCCAGCATTGTAACGATGAACTTTGCAAGAATGGTAAAACACCGCATCCAGCCAAACGAAGTCTTCCAGATAAGTGGCCCAAACGCAACAGTTACAGGAGCTTTATCATACAGGGGACAGCTCAAGGCCAGGACCAAAACAAATGGGCTAACCAGCAATATGTGTTTAAATACAAATCTCAGCGGAATCTTCGCCCATACGAGGATTGCAAACGGCCCGATAGCATAACAGGTCAAGATGCCTGGCGAAGTGCGCGGCAGAGAGATAACCACCGCTGTAAAGACAAGCAGAACAGCGAACTTTGTCCTGCTATCCAGCCGGTGTATGAACGAATCCTGATAAGCAAATTTGTCTATGTGTGCATGATGCATATTTGGTACGTTGCATTTCGTATCGTATTGCGTATGAGAGCGAAAACTACACTTGTGGCGCTTGGTTTTTTCTCAAAATGCGCGCCACCAGCCAGATGACCGCCATTGTCAGCGCTGAGCCGACCACGCCTGCAAAGCTGGTCCAGCCGGCTGAAATACCCGGCTCTTCTTCGCCTATTTTACCGATTGCCGAACTTCTTAGAGAATAATCAGGCAGAAGAGAATATTTTGATTGGAAGTCGTCCACCGCCACAGCTGCGGGACTTTCGTCTGATACAGCAGCTTCGAAATCCGGCTGGTCGGGCCTTTCGGCATAACTCCATTCCAGGCCGTCTGGTAAGTCAGAGGCAAGCAAAGAAAGTCCCGCGCCGATAGCAACAGCAAAAACCGCCAGCGTTGTTATTACTGCTTTTTTGCTTAGCCTAACCTTGCCCGGCAGAGAGTCCAGAACAACATCCGGCCTGACCTGCTGCAGATATACTACTACCGCCACAGTAATAACGCCTTCGATAATGCCAACCAGAAAATGAACACCGAGCATTGTTATCAGGAAAGTCGAGAACGGAACCACTAATACCCCGGAGAGCGCAGCCTGCACGGGAACAAGGAACGCCCCTGCTTCAATGGCAATCACACAGGCAAATATAGCCCCGATATATGCTCGCAAACTGCTGCATTGCCCGGCTGTAGCGGTTTTGTATAAAAAGTAACCGAGATAACTGGGCACAAGAGCCATATTGATAATGTTACATCCGAGAGCCAGCAGGCCTCCATCCTGGAAAATAAGGCACTGAATAATCACTACCGAAGATATGACTATTGCTCCGGCGTGCGGGCCTAATATGATTGCCAACAGGACAGCTCCGACCATGTGTCCGCTTGTTCCGGGCATTGCGGGAAGCTGGATATTTACCATTTGCGCCGCAAAAATGAAAGCTCCTAAAACGCCCATCAAGGCAAGTCTATCCGAGCTGACGGTGCGACTGACCTTTCTGCAGACAAAACCCAGGCCGGCAAAGGCTATTGCGAGCGTACCGCCCGCAACAGGTACCGATAATAGTTCGTTGGCCATATGCATAACAGAATTCTCCTATTTATTTTCTGTGTTTAACTTTTTCAATTGTTGTCGTCGGCTTCGACAACGAGAGACACTTAAAACCGCATTTGCAGCCGTGCACCCAAAACGACAGCGTCGCTGGTCGTCCTGTCTCCACCTGGGTTAGCGATATATTGAATACTCGGGCTGATATTCAGCCAGGGCATTATGCCTACGCTGTAATAAAGTTCGAAGGCATTCTCATAATCATCAGTATAAGTTGAAGAGGCTCTGTTGCTGAATACGCCCTGAGCGAAACCGAAGCCAAGCACATCATCATCGCGGCCCTCAAATAAGCCTTGATACTGAAATCCGGCACTCCAGAATTTGGAAATATCGTTTCTCTTGCTGTTTGCATAACCATACCTAAAGAACGCGCCGAGGCCCTGTTGGTCCTCAGGCTCAGCATTTTCCTTAGCCAGCAACTGGTCACAAGTGAGATAGAAGCCGACATCGTCTCGGTAGTTTCTACTGCCGTCCACTGAAATCGCTTTCGGCTGCGGGTCGTACCAAAGACCTACACGATATGCGCCCTGCAAAGGGCCCCTGGCAGAATTGAGCTGCGGTGTAATTCCGGTTTCGAAAATATAGAAAAAATAATCTTCCTTATGGAAAGTAGTACTGAAACCTGTCTCTCTTATATCAGCCTGGGCATCAGTGACGGCTGCTGATACGTACCAGAAGCGAGCTGGACTATAACGAACAGCCACACCGAGACCATAGTCTGGAAATGGAATGGTCGGGTTGTTTATCAGAGCACCGTTAAGAAACTGAGTAGTTTCATCACCTGCGTAGGTGCTGCAATCGAATGCCACTGGACAGCCGTGATGCTCAAATCCGCCGCTCAAATCCATCTTGCCCAATCGAATACGAAGAGAGTCACCCCAAAACGCTTGTTCATACCAGAGTTCGGTAATGTCCATCGCGCGTCTGGCACGAGCGTCTCCGTTCACGCCGAACGCGCTGCCTACCGAAGGTGCGTCAATACCGGCGGATTTTGACCAGACACCTTCGGTCAGCATGTATAGGCTGCCGCCTTCAACACCCAGCAGTTTTTGAAGGTCGGCTGTAAGTTCCAGGTCATAGCTGCCGGAGAAACGTCCCGCCCGGCGGTGCTTGCTGATGCCGCCGCGAACGTTCTGTTGATAAATCTGGGTGACACCGAGTTCTAACTCTATGCCCGCATCGGCCAGACCACCGTTGAAACCCAGGAGCCTGTCTGTCAGCGTTTGCAGTCGAAGCAAATCCGGCTGAGCATCTATCTGCTCGTCGTTGGCATAACCGCCGTGTACAAACGTCGCCAGACTCAAGAAAACAAAAATGCCTGGCAAAACTCTTGCTCTATTCATCATTTTTGACCCTTTCTTTGTTATTTAAAAACAATGCAACTCGCGCATAAAAATACAAAAATCGTGCTACCAAACATAAGAATACGGAAATCGTACTACCGCGTCAACTAAAAATTTGCTTCTTTCAAAAAATTTTCCTTTTGGCTATAATATTTTAGTTCTGCCGGCAAAAACCCGTCATATTGGCATTGTTGCTATCAGGAGGACAAAAATGAGGCGAATCGAGCGAGTAGGGGTATCGCTGGATAAGAAACTGTTATCAATGTTCGACAAGCTAATCACCAAACAGGGTTATCAGAACCGGTCCGAGGCGATTCGTGATTTAATTCGCCAGCAGATAAGCAGCGAGCGTTTGAAGAATCCAAAAGCCAAAGCGGTCGCAGCAGTGGTTCTGGTCTATGACCATCACTCCACAAAATTGATAAACCGATTAACTGATTTGCAACATTCGCATATTCTGCAGACTATTTCGTCTATGCATATACACCTCGACGAACACGATTGTCTTGAGGTAATTGTGCTGCGGGGACGTGTGGGCGAAATAAACAAAATGGCGGAAGGCATAATCAGTCTAAAAGGTGTCAAACTCGGCCGCATAAACCTTGTCGCAACAGAGCCGGGCTGATTGTCGTCGGTTGTGATTAGTATCTCGCAATCCGAAACTTGGCATTCAGGATTCCGCATTAAAGCTTGACAATAGGCAGGGCCGACGCTTCTAATACACAGTAAATCAGGGGCGATTAGCTCAGTTGGTTAGAGCGCACGGATCACACCCGTGAGGTCACAGGTTCGAGCCCTGTATCGCCCATTTTTCTAATAAGTGTTTTGGAACCGACAGCTTATAACAATTCATTTGACTCCGATTTTTTCTAACCTGTGTCCTTCCGGAAACACGCCGTGAGGTCATTGGTTAGCAGGCAAGTCGAAGAGCAAAGCGTAAAATGTTTCATAGCAAATAAGTATCGGATATAATTCGTTCGGGCAGAGTCAAGGTCAAATTAGTCGCGAAAGGACTCGAGTATGAGAAGAATGATTTGGGCAAGGTCTTTCGGAAAAAGTTGCATCTTGCTGGCCTTCATGGCTGGTTCATTCGTTCAGGAGCCGGGGACTGCTCATTTTTCTGCATAAAATCGGCTCCCGATACCGTCATAAACAAGAAATACAAGCGGGGAGAAACGCAAACGAGCGTTTGTGGCCGAAAAGTACGGCCGTAAGAATAAGTAGGAAGCTAAGTATGTCTTGTGAAAAGGAAGGACGAATTGTGAAAAAGAGAATGATTCTGGCTATAACAGCATTATGTTTTGTTGCTGGAGTGATTGGAATTACGCAACAGGCAGCGCCGGTAAGTCGCAGACCCCTTCTTACTGGGGGAGGCGTCCCGCGGAATGCGGCCGACGACGAAATGCCGGGGTTGATTGGAATCCAGTATGGTTCCGAGGATTTTGAGGATGCGGAGGACCTTGTCAGGCTGAGCAGCCTCGACCAGATGTGGGGCCAGGATAGCGGATTCGGCAAACAGTGGGCAGGTAAATGGCAGGGTTCTATAATCGGACCTGCGACGGGAGAAATCAAATTCACGCTTGAAACGGACCAGGAAGCTAAAGTCGAGATAGGCGGCAAAGTGGTGCTAAATTCGAAAAGGGGATTAACGGCCGGCAGTATGAAAATGGTCAAGGACAGGAAGTATCCCATCGTTTTGACTTATGTCAAGCAAGGCTCGGAATATGATTGCGCCTTGAAGGTTCAATGGAGTTGGGCACGGCATATTCAGAGTCCGATCGAAGGTGACAGTCTCGTCTATTCACAGCAGACTGAGACTGAGCTTAATATGATTGTCCAGGCAGACGATGATGGTGACGAAGACGGAGACGAAGACGGAGATGAAGATGGTGATGAAGAGGGTGATGATGACGATGAGAGCATCGGCCTTGCCGCGGGCGTGGTATCTCCGGACAGTGACACTGTAGGCCTGTGGCTGTTCGATGAGATTGAATATCCCCACACGACGCTGACCGATGCCAGTGAATACGCAAAGGCCGATTTTTGCCTGATGGAAGGCGGCAGTATGGTAGAGGGTAAATTCGGAAACGCTCTCAAGGTGTCGAGGTCGGATTACGCTCTCTGCTACGCCGGTTTTGCCGGTAAAGTATCTGAAGAAGAACTTCGTGAACGCGATGGAACTCCCAGCGCCCTTTGGGGCCCAACCGAAGGACCTGAAGCGATTCTCAGGGCTCTTGCCGACAGTGCCTGGACGTTTGAGTTATGGATAAATCTGCCCGCACTCGGCGGTGAGATTACAATTATCGATATGGGACAAGCCTATTCTCCCGGTTTTTCCCTGAAGCTCAACGGAGCCGCTTTCGAACTTATAAATCATTACGCAGGCGTCAAGGCCACCTGTCCAACCACGCTATCTACGGGCAAATGGCATCACGCGGCATTTACTCGTGACGGCTCAACTGTCCGGCATTATCTTGACGGTGTTCAGCAGGTGGCCCCGGCGGTGTCATCGGTTACAGTCCAGCCGATACCAGACCTTCAGAAACCCCAGGACAGAGAGCATGAACATCGCGGCTTTAAGACTATGAATTTCGAACAGCGAAGGCAAAACAGGTTCAATCTTGCAATCGGCTCCGACCGTCACGCAGGCAGCCCCATGAAAGGCATCGTTGACGAGATGCGAATTTCAAGAGTTGTCCACTATAGCGGCAATTTCAAGCCTAAGAGTTTCTCGAGAAATTATGGTGTTAAGGCACCTACGCCCCCTGTGGCGAACGGGCCAGCATTGCTGTTTGACCCTGCTCCCATTTCGATCCCGCTTGAGTTCGGCGCGAGAAAGCATGTGTTTATTGACGATGCAATCATTGAGAAGAAATCGAATGTCAATATCACGATGAACCAGCCTTACGGTAAGCAGCCTATCGGCAAGGATTTCGGTATCAGAAGATCCTCGCTGCGGCCAAGTGTTTGGGACGTTGACGGCGTGGTTTATATGGCACTTCCGGAAGGTTACAGCAGCGAGAAGGGTATAACTTACCTGGCGACGTCTAAGGACGGGCTCAACTTTACAATGAAGGGACTCATAATGCCGGAAACGCCGATGTATGGTTCATTCTTCAAGGACCTGAATCCCGCTGTGCCGCCGAGCGAGAAGTATAAGGTTAATTCGTTTGTGTCGACGCGAGGCATGTATTTCTACATGTCCGGCGATGGCATTAACTGGCGGCGAAACGAAGTGAGCCAGCTTCCGCTTCGAAGCGGCGGCGAGGGCGAGTGCTTCTGGGACGATCAGCGCGGCAGGTACGCCAGCTATATCAAGCGTGACGGCAGTTTCAAGAACCGCGAATGTCCGCGGGCCGGCGGTCGCGTCGGCATCGGGTTCTGGACCAAAGAGATTCTTAAACCATGGCCGTTTCATCATATGAACACGCCTTACTTCGAAGGCTATCCGTTCCCGTCGGTTACGTGCGAAGGGCCGATCTCATTCGGCAAAACCGATGCCGGTGAGGTTTACAGAATCCGGGCTATAAAGTACCCGTGGGCGCCGGATGTGTACCTTTCGTTTATCTGGCGGTATTCAAGCAGTAATGATGAAGTCCGGCATATTGACCTTGGAGTCAGCCGGGACGGCGAAAACTGGTCGTGGTTCGGCACGAATTGGTATATCCCGCTGGGAGCACAGGAGGAAGAACTGACGCTGTACGGGCTGATTCGACGCGGCGACGAGATATGGCAGTACGTTGACGAAGGCGGGGCGCACGGCGGTGATGCCCAGAGGGTCTACTATCGCTACAGGCAGCGACTCGATGGCTTTGTGTCACTTGATGCCGGTGCCGCGACCGGTACCGCAACAACTCTTCCATTGAAATTTGAAGGTAATCAGCTTATCCTTAATATCAAGGCAACAGGTTCAGCCAAGGTCGCTATTATCGACAAGAGTGGAAAAGCAATTCCCGGCTTCGGCTTCAACGACTGCAACCCCATCAGAGGCGATTTCATTAACAAGACTGTCACATGGAAATCGGGTAAGAGCGTAAAGGCCCTGCAGGGTAAAGCAGTGCGTCTGAAATTCCAGATGCAGAACGCCAAACTATACGCCTTCGAATTCAAAAACTAACTCGAATACGCAAGAACGTGCCATAAAATACACGGCATCGATAACTCTTTGGTGCATTCCACTGCAAAGCGGCCCGCCGCTGTTGCATCTCCATACAATTTGAATAAAATACGCTTATGGTTGACCGTCTTAGAAAAGAGAAGCTGGAATATGTCCCGTATATAGAACTGTGAGGTTTGCAATGCGAGTCAATAGAAGAGTGTTTATCGCGCTCTTATTGAGCGTTTTATTTATTCCTCTGCCGGCGCACGGCGAACAAGGTCCTTCCAAACAGGAGGTTTTGACGGCTTTACGCAAGGCTGCGGAGTTTTACGTCACCAAGGCTGCCAGCCAGGGTGGTTATCACGCTATGTACGGCGAGGACCTCAGCTATAGGCGCTCCTCCAAGGGTGGACAGGGACCAACGCAAGTCTCTGCGACGGGAGCAGCTACTCCACTCGTGGGGCTGGCCTTTCTGGAAGTGTGGGAGGCAACCGGCGACCGCTACTATCTGGAAGCCGCGCGTTCCGCGGCTGGCGCAATGGTTAAGGGTCAGATGTGCTCGGGCGGTTGGGATTACACCACCGAACTCAACCCGGCCAAGCGCAAGAACTACCAGTACCGCACGGATGTGGACTGTCGTGACCAGGCTTTGGACACACGAAGCAACATGACGAATCTTGACAACAATACCACACAAGGCGTGTTGCGTCTGTTGATGCGTGTTGACCTCGCGCTGAATTTCCAGGACAAGCAGGTTCATGAGGCGGTGCTTTATGCACTCGACAGTCTGATTCAGGCGCAATATCCGAACGGGGCCTGGCCGCAACGCTACGAGAAATTCCCTGACCCCAGGCTGTTCCCGGTCAAGCGGGCAAACTACCCTGACTCCTGGTCTCGCCGGTGGCCCGGATATATTTTCTACCCCCACTACACGTTCAACGACGACGTCATCATCAACATGATAGACGTCATGCTTGAAGCCGCCAGGATTTACAGAGAACCCAGATACAAGGCTTCCGCCGAGAAGGCCGGCGATTTTATCATCCTTGCACAGATGCCGGACCCTCAGCCTGCCTGGGCGCAGCAATATGATGCGCAGATGCACCCGGCCTGGGCCCGGAGCTGCGAACCTCCCGCCGTAACCGGCCGTGAGTCGATTAGCGTTATGAGAGGATTGCTGTTGCTGTATCGCCAGACCGGCAAGAAAAAGTACCTCAAGCCAATCCCGCGGGCACTGGATTACCTGAAGTGCTCTTCGTGGCTCAGGGATGGAAAGCCCGTGATAGCGCGGTTCTATGAACTCAGGACCAACCGGCCCCTTTACATCACAAAGGGCACGCGGATTTACGGCATTCGCTCCGCAGGACATATATCCAAAAAGACTGGTCTGCCATTCGACGGATACGAAGTCACTTACAGCGACAAGTCCGTCATCAACCACTACAGTCTTGTCACCAGCGCTGAACCGTTGGATAGCATTGAGGCCGAATACGGGCGTTTACTGAAGGCGGACCCGGCGACTCTCAGACGCCCGGACAAGCTGAGAGGTCTTACACCGGGAACCTCTATGCAAAAGCCGCGGCAGTCCAAGGCAGAGTTGTCCGAGAAGGTCCGAGCGGCAATCTCGGCTTTGGATGAGCGCGGCGCATGGGTACAGCAGGGCAACATAGGAGGCCCCGGACTTCTTATTTCGGTCAGACCTGCCAAGGACCTGCGCGTCCTCATCGGCGGCAAGGTTCTGACGTTGAAGGAAGACGAAGCCCTTGAGGTGTACGACGGCACTTCGCCGCCGGGCCGGCGTGTGATCCACTCCGGTACCTTCGCGGCAAACTTGAGGCTGTTAGGAAACTATCTCTTCGCAGAATGCCTCTCACCGGCAACGGCACGCTGAACCGAAATTATCGACCATCGCTCTGGCCGCCATTTTTTCCAACCTGTGACCTTACGGAAATGCGCTGTCGGGTCATGGCTTAATCGAGAATTTACACTTATTTCTTCAGTCCGCGAGACCGCCACTCTTTCGTTTCTGGCAAGAGGCCAGTCTCACACTGCCAACTTAGCACCACGTAGCTCAACAATCTTGCGGACCTCTCCATAATCGAGGTCCCTGGGATTACAGTTCTTCTTGGCGCACAAAGCGGCAGCAATTCCAGCTGCCTGACCCATCATAGAGCCCGTAGTTGAAACCCGAGCCGAAGACAAAGCCAGTTGGTCTGCGGAAAAACAACGCCCGGCCATCCACAGGTTCTTGCCATCTCTCGCAATCAGGCATCGCAGCGGTATCTGATAGGGAGGCACCTTCAGTTGGTCTTTTGGCAAAATGTACGTGCGTTTGTCGTCGTCCGGCTTGTGACCGTCCAGATAAAAAGTCCCACGAGCTACGGCATCGTCAAACTGCCTGCCGGCCCGAAGGTCGTCCACTTTCAAAACATAATCGCCCAGGATTCGGCATCCCTCGCGAATACCGATAATCGGCGAGCAATGGTCGAGCAGCCAGGGTCGCTTCTCAACTCGCTGGTGATAATGCAAGACCTCCATCATTCGTCGTCTTGCCCGAATCTCGGCCTTTGTGAGACTCTCGGTGTTCGTCGAATCAAACATTGGGATTTTGATTTTGATTGCGTTTGCTCTCGGGCCGTCCGGCCAGATACTCGTCATCGGCAGTTCGCTTTTCTTGTATATAGGTTTGAACCAGCCTTCGGGCAGTTGGACAAAAGCCTCGTCGGGATTCACGTGGCGTACGAAATACATCAGTGACATTGGTAGCTGGAGCCCATCTTCGGGGCGTCCCTTCATCACCGAAAAGCCTGCAAAACGCGCCACATCCCCATCACCCGTGCAGTCGATAAACTGTTTGGCCCGTATCGCTTCCAACCCGGATTTGCCGAGTATGATGCACTCGGTAATGAGCTTGCCCTTTTGAACGACGCTGACAAAACGTGTATGCAAAAGCAGCTTAACGCCGCGTCGCAGGAGCAATTCCTGCAAGACAATGGCAAGAATCTCGTAATGGAAGACAGATTCCTTTTTCTTATATCCAAGCGCGTTGAACTTCCGTAAATCCGAGAGGATGGCGTCAAATACTTCTCCCTGCCCGGTCATCTGCCCGCAGAAATTGGCCACACCCCCGGTAGTGAGCATACCGCCTGTGACTGCGAAACGCTCAACCAGCATCACCTTTGCTCCCGACTTGGCCGCGGCGCAGGCCGCCGACACACCAGCGATGCCTCCGCCAATCACCGCAACGTCAGCTTCATAATAGACCGGAATATCCCTGCTCCATTTCACAGTATCCGTCCGTATTTGTGATATGGGGTCTTTATGCTGTGCATTTGTAGCGCGATTGCCCGTGAAGAGAGATGTTCCTGCTGCAATCGCACCGGTAATGAAATTTCTTCGTGCCGTCTTCATCTGTAATCCTCTTATGAGTTATAGCCGAAGAAAATAACGTCCTTTCTTTCTATGCCTACTGTTTATTGTGCCAAAACTCAGTCAAATCCATTCCGGAAACCTTATACCATCAAACCCTTGGCCCAAGCTCTTTGCAAGGTTTTAAATCGGATGGAAATAAGAAAAAATCCTTGGGATACGTTTTGCCGGGTCTTAATATTGCAAACGTATCAATGATACGCAATGGAGTGCAAACGAGCGCAGCGCCAATACCAACTGTCAACCCCTTGACACTTCCCCCCACAATCGGTGGCCCAAAAACCTCGAGAAGAAGCCAGAAAACTTGAATTTTCAAGACAGACTTGGTATTCTATTAGAAATGAGGCCAAGCGACATAACAGAGCAGGTATAAATGGCAAATCCCGGGTAATGCATAAATTTCTCTGTCCTGAACGTCAAATAAATAATGAATACTTAATACGTGGTAATCCGCTATTATGGTGAAATTGTAAGGCGGAAAACTGTTTCTAAAAATGTTAAATGGGAATGTCAAATAAAGGAAATGTATTGTGAGGAAAGTAAAAATAGCATCATTATTGTTGGCTTTTATGTTCACTGCGAACGTTTTCGGTGCGACAAAAATAGACCTGTCGAAGGCTAAGATAGTTGTTTTGAATCCGAAGAAAACGATATACAACAAGGCGGCGGATATGCTTCGGGACGAAATAGACAAGCGAACAAGGATAGGACTTGAGGTCGTTACGCGGATGCCGGGCAAGACCGTCCCGACTATTATGATAGGGACAGCCAAAAAGTTGGCCAGGAAGTCGTATCGGCCGCCGGTAGGTTTTGAGGTCCCATCCAAGGCGGACGGTTACGCTCTCTGGATTGACACGTCAAAGCGACAAGCGGCGACTATTTGTGCAGCAGGTTACGACGACAGGGGGACATTGTTCGCTGTAGGCAGGCTGTTGCGTTTGCTCGATATGGCCAGGGATAAGGTCGGGCTCAACAGTGATATTAAAGTATCGACGGCACCAACGTATTCGCTTCGGGGACATCAGCTCGGTTACAGGCCCAAGACCAATTCATACGACGGCTGGGATATAGGAATGTGGGAACAATATTACAGGGATATGATTGTCTTTGGGATGAATGCGGTGGAGTTGATTCCGCCGACAAGCGATGATGCTGAGGACAGCCCGCATTTTCCAAAGCCGAAGCTGGAGATGATGGTTTTGATGTCGCAATTAGCGGCGGATTACGGGCTGGACGTCTGGATATGGTTTACCGCGCTCGACAAAAAGGATGGCAAAAGGGTTGACTATAGCGACGAAGCAACAATTAACGAGTCTCTGGAAGAGTGGAGCGAAGTTTTCAAAAAACTTCCTAAGATAGACGACGTTTTTGTTCCGGGCGGGGACCCGGGTAATACTCATCCGTCAATACTACTACCTTTTATGAAAAAGCAGAAAAAGGTCCTGAACGAGTATCATCCAAATGCCCGGATATGGGTGTCGCCGCAGAACTTTGACCGCAAAGGTAGAAACCGTGATGGCTGGTACAAAGCATTTACCGATATCATGCAGAACGAACAACCCAAATGGCTCGATGGTGTCGTATTCGGGCCCACCGTCCCCGTGAGCCTGCCTGACCTTAGAAAAGACATGCCCCCGCAGTATCTCATAAGACGATACCCGGATATTACTCATACCCGAAGTGCTCCTTACGCGGTGCAGGATTGGGACAAGGCCTTAAATGATACTCTTGGCCGTGAGGCCATCAATCCTCGGCCGGTTGCTTATGCCCAGATATTCAGGGCGACTCAGGATTATGCCATCGGGTTCGTCAGCTACAGCGAGGGATGCAACGATGACTTCAACAAGATAGTCTGGAGCTGCCTGGGATGGGACCCGGATATGAAGGTCGAGGATATCGTTAAAGAGTACAGCAGGTACTTTATCAGTCAGCGATACGCCGACAAGTTCGCCCGGGGCCTTTTTGGTCTTGAGCAAAACTGGGTCGGGCCTTTGAAGGATAATGTTGGTGTGTATGTGACTTTGAACCTTTTCCAGGAGCTGGAGAAGAACGCGACTCCTCAGATGAAACTTAACTGGCGATTTCAGCAGGCGCTCTACCGAGCCTATTACGATGCCTACATCAGACACAGGCTGATATATGAAATGGAGCTTGAGGCCCAAGCGATGGATGTTTTGAGAAACTCCAGACAGCTTGGTTCACTAACTGCGATTGACAAGGCTGAAGCGATACTTGATAAGGCCACAACGCAGAAGGTGGCGACGGATTTGCGTCAAAGGGTCTTTGAATTGGCTGAGGCATTGTTCCAGAGCATCCGGATGCAGCATAGTGTCAAGAAGTATCACTCGCAGCGTTACGCCAATCTCGACGATATCGACGAGCCGCTCAACGACAGCAAAGATATGAAAGAAGATTTCGACGATATACGTAAGTTGGGTGCTGAAGACCAGAGGCTGGCAAAGATTAACCAGGTAATAGCAGAGTATTCGGCTAAATTGGCAGAGTATGAGAATAAGACAGCTCCCGCAAACTGGCCTGACTGGACCATCGAGTTCGATAATTACCAACGCAAACGCTCCGGGCTTTATAAACCATTCTCTGCCGAGCCGAGCGCAAAAGGTGGGATTATGGACAAAAGCTGACGCGGCCACCGCCTTCGATGACTTTGAGATCGAAATAGAACAGGAAGATTAAGACAAACGGGCCTGGGTATCTGTATTTGTTTTTGCATAAAAAGCACGGGCTGGCACGTCATCATGTGGTGATGGCTAAACCGTTGCCTGGTTGGAAATAATAAAGAAAGGAAAGCACTATGAAAACAACAAGTATGATTTTGATATTGTTATTTGTGGGCTGTTTGATGGGTTTTTCTCAGAAGGGGTTAGCCGCTGACAACGAAGCGATTTCATTCTCGAGTCTTCCGGCGGCAGTGCAGGAAGTTGCGAATCGCGAACTTGCCGGGGTTCGAATAACAGAGGTCGATGATGATGACTACGATGGGATCAAGGTGTATAAGATCGAAGCGGAGACCGTTGACGGCAAAGAATTGATGATAAAAGTTGGGCTTGATGGAACGCTCTATCAGAAAGAGGTAGAAATAGGTTTGCAGGAGGTTCCCAAGGCAGTTCTGGATGTATTCAGGAAAGAGCTGGGCAATGCCGATGACGATGTCGATGAGGTGAAGCGAATAAGCAAACAGGGCAGGGTTCAGTATAATATCGAAGCGGAAATTTCCGGAAAGGGTATAGAGCTAAAGATCGCCGCCGACGGGACGCTTCTTGAAAAGGATGTCGATGACGATGATGGTGACGATGATGATGGTGACAGCGATGGCGGGGGGGTGCTCGCTGGGATATTGTTTGACAGCATGGATTTTACGAATCCCCGGGGCGGCCTTGATCTGTTGCCGAGCCTGGATATGAGATGGGGCCCGGAGCGCGGCAAAGGGTGGTCGGCCCGGTGGATCGGGGGCATCAACGGGCCTTATTTCGGCGATGTCACTTATACCGTCGAGACCAACGGCAAGGTTCGGCTGACGGTTGCCGGCTACGTCGTAATCGACACGCTCACCAAAAACGGCTCTCTTACGGCGGTGACGAGGATGGCCAAGGACGGAGGAGACTGGATTCAGATCGAATATGTTGCTATCGAAAGCCCGTCTTATATGCGTATTTACTGGCAGTGGCCGGGCCAGCCCAAGGCGATTGTGTTTAATGACGAGCTGGATTACGATGACGACGATGTCCCCGGTTATGGCGTCGAGGACCAACGCAAAGATGATGAGAATGAAAAGGTGTCTCCGCTATTGCCGCGTTTCACCGGAGGCCAGCCTTCGGTGGTGAACCTGGAGTATCATGACGGTCGCGTGCGGCCGATTGTTGGTTCGCATAGTTTCCAGGTCATGCGAAGCAACCGCACGCATCCCGAGCTTGCGGTCAAAGATGTTCCTTACTATCCTGAGGATGGATATGAGAAGATAGGCTTTATGTACAATCACGCTCCTATGCTTTGTTACTGGCAGGATATGTTCTGGCTTTTCTACCGCAGCGGACCTACTAACGAACATGAGGAACCCTGCTACAATCTGATAACATGGTCAAAGGATGGAAGGAACTGGGAAAAACCAGAGACTATCTTTCCGGCTAAAATATTCCGCAACCAAAGCGGAAGAAATAAAATGCAGTACAGCATCGCCCATCAGCGTATGGCGTTTTACGTCGCAAAGGACGGGCGTTTGCTGGTCAGCGGTTTTTACGGGATGCCGCCCTCACCCAATAATGGCAACGGTGTCGGAAGGGTCATCAGAGAAATTTACGGTCCGGGTAAATACGGCCCGATTTATTGGGTGCGATACAACAGACACCAGCGATTCAGCAAGGACAACTCGCCGCATTTCCGGTTCTACAAGGAAGCGCCGGACAAGGAATTCGTAAAGGCAGTTGACGAGCTGCTTGCAAATAACCTGATGGTCCAGCAGTGGTACGAAGAGGAGCGCGACGACGGCGGTCGTTCCTGTGCGCTGGTGCCCGATGATGATGACTTCGATGCCAAGGCCTTTAACTGGTACACACTGCCGGACGGTAAGATCGTCGGCATGTGGAAAGGTCGATGGATGGCACTGGCTGATAAATGGGAGCGAGGCTATTTCAAAGCCGTGGGAATGGGCAGGGATATCTATTACAGCGGCGCCAAAATATGGGGACAGCGCACCTCTGACGGCCGTTATGCACTGGTCTATAACCCTGTCCTGGAAGGTCGTCATCCGCTTTCGGTAATCACCAGCGATGACGGTCTGAATTTCAATACGTATTTTCTCAACGCCCATGCGGAAGCCCCGCCGACACGTTTCGGGGGTCACTCCAAAGACGGGGGCGGCAGCGGTTATGTTCGCGGTATCATTCCGGGCAACGGAACACCTCCCGGCAAGGCGATGTGGCTGACTTATTCCTGCAACAAGGAAGATATCTGGGTTTCGCGGGTTCCCGTTCCGATCACCGGGACTGTCGGGAAGGATATTAGTGATGATTTTGAAAATATGAAGCCGGGACAAGTGGTGACGAACTGGAATATTTACAGTGGTATCTGGACACCGGTCGCTGTTGTTCAGGACAGGGCCAATAAGGTTCTCAGGCTCCAGGACAAGGACCCTTATGAGTATGCCAAGGCTGTTCGGGTATTTCCGGAGGCGACGCTGACCAGTCTTTCATTCAGGTTGCGTCGGCACCGGTCGGGTAAGGGTGACATTGAGGTCGAGGTTCTTAACTACAAGGGGCAAAGACCTGTTCGCATCAAAATCGAAGGCAGCAGCGGCAGGATCAAAGCAAACAAAGGAGCCGAACTAATAGACATCGGGTCATTAGCTGCCGGCAAGTGGCTTAAATTCGACATTGCCGTTGACACTGTAACGGGCGTGTATGACCTGAAATTGAACGGCAAGATGGTGGTTTCCGATGCGGCCTTTGCCGAACCTCTGACCTTCGCGGATAAACCCTATCCGTCAAGATTCAGAATGCCGACGGTTGAACGCATCGAGTTTCGCACCGGAGCATACAGGCTGACGGACTTCAGCAGATACGGTTCCGGTGACAATGGGTGCCTTAAGGGCGGCGGTGATTTGCCTGGTGCCGATGACGCTGTCAAAAACGCAATCTTCGATATCGATGATTTCCGAACTTCCGGTGTAAAACCGTGATGGACGGGCGAAAACGCTGCCAGAAACCGCGAATGGGAAGGGCCATTTTGACTGAATATCGCCGATAGGCCTGGATATCGGTATTTTTGCATAAAAACCACGGCATGGGACGTTATACATTGGCGTCGAAATGCAGAATATCGCTCGGTTGATTTTTTAGAAAGGAAAACACAATGAGCAAGATGATGAGACTATTTGTAGTAATTTGCATTTGCATAACAGGGTTATCGAACCTTGTTAATGTGGTAGAAGGCGTTTCGCTTTTTGGCCTTCCGGTGGTTGTGCAGGAAGTAGTAAAGCGTGAGTTTCCCGGGGCGATTGTTACCGAAATCGACGATGGTGAATTCGACGGGACCGACGTCTATGAGATAGAGGGAACGTCGGCTGACGGCATGGACTTTGAGTTAGAGATCGGCGCCGACGGGACTCTTTATCAAAAAGATGAGAAGGTTCGTTTGCAGGATATTCCCTCGGCGGTACTTGCTACGCTCAAAAAACAACTTGGCGATGTGGCGCCGGACGACTTGAAGCGAATGACCGAGTACGGCAAGGTTTACTATGAGATCAAGGCTGAAGGCATGGGCAAAGAGGTCGGGTTGAAGATCGGAACCGACGGGACAATTCTCGAAAAGGAAGTCAATGGCGAAAAAGTAGATGATGTTTCTTCGCCTGTCTTTGGCTCTACTGCTTTGGTCTCGCCTGGCGAACCGGGCAGTGATGAATTGCCTCTGCAGTATTTGGGGCCGGACCTGCCGGACAAAACAGCCGCAGACGGTAAGCTTATGTATTCACCGGGTGTGCAAAACATCCAGGTCAGCCGTGCCAACCGCAAGCATCCTCCGGCTTTTCCCGCAGGAACTGAAAACGAAAAGGGCTGGACCTATCAGCACCATGTCGGCATGGGCGAATGGAAGGGTAAGCTTTACGGTATCTGGGACATGACGCACGTTGGCGAGGACAACCCGCCGGTCCGTCTTGTTTACGCCACAAGCGATGACGGATTCAACTGGACGCCGCCGAAGGATTTGTATCCTTTCAACAAGGCTTACAACTCGCGTTTCTATTTCTACCATTCAAGCAACGACCGCATGCTGGTGTTTGCATCCGGTTGGTATCCGACAGACAATGTCGCTGAGGACAGGAAGATCAGGTTGTATGTTCGCGAGATCACGGCCGACCACAAGCTCGGCAAAATCTACACTTTAATCAAACCGGCGGCAGACCACCCGCCTGCCTATACCGAAAGCAAAGACGCCGGTTTCCTGCAGGCCTGTCGCGAAGTGCTCAACAACAAACCCCTGCTCGAACAGGCAGATTACGGCATCCTGCTGGGTGACAAGAAGATGAAATGGCACGATGGCAAGAACTGGCCCGGCGGCAGGATCCCCTCTATTGGCGGAGACCTTTGGATCTTCGGCAAATCCATTTGTTTCTACCACCGTAAGGACGGTGTGCTGGTTGCCAACTGCAAAATGGGCTGGGTGACACAATCCAGAGATGAGGGCGAGACCTGGTCGTTCCCGACAATCCCCAGAGGAATCAAAGGCGGCGGCGGAAAAACCTGGGCACAGGCAACGCCGGACGGACGCTATGCCATGATCTACATTCCGCAAGACGATGATCGGTATCCGATGGCAATTACGTCAAGTGATGATGGTATTACCTTTAAGGATATGCGTGTGATTCACGGCGAGGTTCCGCCGCAGCGATACGAGGGCAGAGCCAAGCCCTTAGGTCCGCAGTATCTGCGCGGATTAACTGAATGGGGCAGCGACGGTTCGCGCAATGAAAAAGACTGCGTCTGGACGTTCTACAGCCTGAGCAAAGAGGATATCTGGGCCAGCAGGATTCCGCTTCCGGTTGTCGCAGAAGGAAAACATGCCAACGACAATTTCGACAATATCGCGACCGGCCCGAGAGTTCCCGAGTGGAATACTTACAGTCCCACATGGGCGCCGGTCAGTATCGCGGCAAAGGGCCGTAATCATTACTTGCAGCTTGAGGACCGTGAACCTGTCGACTATTCCCGTGCGATACGAACGTTCCCGGTCAGCAAGACTGTCAATGTAAGTTTCCGCATTGCCGCTGAGCAGGCTGATTTGGGCGGGCTGGAGATAGAGTTGCTTGGCGAATTGGGCAGCCGTCCGGTTCGTCTGACACTGAACGACAAGGGCCGGGTACAGGCGCTCGATAGTCGACAATCGGCAGTAGAATCATTCTCGTCGGGCTTGAGCGGCACTTATTTCAACAAGCCGGATTTACGGGACCCTGATGATGAGGTTGATGTCCTCGGCAATTTGCATCAGAACTGGGGCGATAGCAAAGGCAATGATTGGAGCGCGCGGTGGACCGGTGTTATCGAAGGGCCGTATAGCGGGGAGGTTACCTTCAGTGCCAAAGCTACTGATGGCCTGCGTCTGATTATCGCAGACAAAGTCGTCATCAACGGCCTCTCGATGTACGGAGCTCGCACAGGGAAAGTCACTATGAAAAAGGGCCAGAAAACGCCTATCACCTTGGAATTCACCTCGGCACAAGGCAAGGCGGCCCTTCACCTTTCGTGGTCGTGGCCGGGTCAGGGTAAAATCATCGTACCGGCCGCGGCGTTGGGCCATAAGGAAGAAGCGAAGATCAGACCTGTAGACCTGATGGCATATAAAGCTGGTAAGTGGCTTAATTTTAATATCAGTACTGACTGCTGGACAGGTAAGTACACTGTTGCTGTGAACGGTCGGGAAGTGCTCAAAGATGCAGGCTTTGCGGAACCTTCGTCGATGGTGTACGCCCTTTCTTTCCGTACGGGCGAGTATCGCGGCGATCCAGGGGAACGAGCCGAACGGGACATCCCCAACACGGAAGAGCCTTTGACGAAGGTCACCTATCGCATCGATGATGTGGTGACTGGTAAATGAAGGAAAATGGTGTAGCGGTTATGGTGATTAAACATGGTAAGCGTTAAAAACTTGCTATTTCGAAGGCAATAAGAAAGAAAGTCAGTACGAAAAGGGCGGGTTTGATGCTGCTGTTTGTCGGTGGCTTAATCGCCTTTTCTCAGCAGGCGTTCGCTGCCGGCGAATATGCCCCGAAGGATGCTTTTGTTGGCGGTTCCAGTCATCCTTATTACGGCAGGGACCATGGTGGTTGTACGACGACTCCGACAATGAATTATGCGGTGCATATTACGTTCGTGTCGACCGATTAAATTGATACATTTTATGGTTCAATCATGTATAGACAAACGAGAAGAGAATTTCTGAAAATGGCGGGGTCGGCTGTGGCTTCGGCTGGAGCGTTATCGTGGTTGCCGGGTTGTGCAGCTGCTGGCCCGACAGCAACGGCAAAGATGAAACGGCCTAACATAATCTTTATCTTAATTGACGACATGGGCTGGAAAGACCTTGGCTGCTACGGCGCTTCCTTTTTCGAAACGCCAAACATTGACCGACTCGCGGCTGAGGGTATGCGCTTTACCGACGCTTACGCAGCTTGCGCGGTATGCACTCCGACCCGAGCCAGCATCATGACGGGCAAGTATCCCGCGCGTCTGCACATGGATGGACACATCCGTCCGGACCTCAAGCCTTACCCGACAGGTTCAGGCAAGCTCATCAACCCCCAGTTCAAGCAGTGGCTTGAACCATCCGAAGAGACCATTGCCGAGGCGCTCAAGACGGGCGGTTACATATCAGCCAGCATAGGCAAGTGGCACCTGGGTGAGCAAAGCGGTCCGCAGTACCGCCCTCAAAACCAGGGCTTTTCGCGGGTCGTGCTGAGCCAGCATCACGGGGATATGAAATACTTCTATCCGTTCGTCGACCGAGAAAAGTGGCCTTACGCAGGCCCACTGCCCGGTAAGCCTGGGGATTACCTGCCGGACCGCCTTACCGACGAAGCCGTGAAATTCATTGACGACAGTCGTGACAAACCGTTTTTCCTCTATCTGTCGCACTGGTCCGTGCACGGCCCGCACCGTGCAAAGAAGGAAATGATATCAAAATACGAAGCCAAGAAGAAAGGTCAAGGTGAAAAGCAAATTAGCCCGGTCTACGCCGCGATGGTTGAAAGCGTGGATGAATGTGTCGGGCGTGTTATGGCCAAGCTACAGGAGACGCGCCTCGCTGAGCAAACGGTTGTCATTTTCATGTCGGACAATGGCGGCCTAAAGAAGGTCACCTCCATGTCGCCGTTACGCGGCCAGAAGTCGTTGTACTACGAAGGCGGCATCCGGGTGCCGCTCATTATCAAAGTACCCGGGATGACACAACCCGGTTCGCAGTGCCATGAGCCTGTGATCAGCACCGATTTCTATCCGACGATGCTGGAAATTGCAGGATTGGCCCCGAAACCTGAGCAGCACCGCGACGGTCTCAGCCTTGTGCCCCTGTTGAAAGGAAGTAAATCCAGTCTTGGTCGAGATGCTATTTACTGGCATTTTCCCCTTTATCAAGCCCGCGGTTGCACACCGTGCAGTGCGGTGCGGGCCGGCGACTACAAGCTGATAGAATACTTTGAGGACTACCGTGTAGAACTTTATAACCTCAAGAATGATATCGGCGAGAACAAGGACCTCTCGAAAACCAACCCCCACAAGGCCAAAGAGCTCAGGGGAATGCTGCATCAATGGCGAGAGGACGTGAATGCACAGATTCCCAAACCGAATCCTGATTACGACCCAAATAAAAAGGAAAAGAACAAAAAGAAAAAATGAATGTGAATCAGACAAGTAGTAAAGGGACCGGATGAAAGTAGAGGATATGGAAAAGATAGTGAGTAAGCATAGCACGACACGACGTGATTTCTTGCGGATACTCGGTGCCGGAGCCGCCGCACTGGCCCTGCCGCGATGGCTCAAGGCAAAGGGCGAGCGCAAACAAAGGCCGAACATTGTTTTCATCATGGCCGACGACCTTGGCTACGGCGACCTCGGCTGCTACGGACAGCAGAAAATCAAGACTCCCAATATCAATCAGTTGGCGATCGAGGGGATGCGTTTTACCCAGGCCTATGCCGGTTCGACGGTCTGCGCTCCTTCGCGGTGCAGTTTGATGACGGGTATGCATAACGGACACAACCGCGTTCGTGATAATAACCCTCACGAAATCTGGCTGCGTCCGGACGACCTGACCGTCGCCGAAGTCCTTAAACAGGCCGGTTACAAAACCGGTGGCATCGGCAAATGGTCGCTGGGCAATCCGGGCTCCTGGGGGATTGCCAACTACCAGGGATTCGACTATTGGTACGGACATCTCAGTCAGGACCAGGCACATTTTTATTATCCGCATTATCTTTGGGAAAACGACAAGGTCGTTCTGCTCGGCAACCGAGGAAACAAGAACCAGAATTATACACACGATCTGTTTACCGAAAAAGCCCTTTCCTTTATTAAACAGCATCGCGAAGACCCGTTCTTTCTTTATCTTGCTTATACGATTCCGCATTTTTCGGACCATCCGGGCAGTTCCCCCGAGCGCTACATCGTGCCCAGTGACGAGCCTTATTCGAAGAAGGACTGGCCTCAGATGGCCAAGAATTACGCCGCCATGGTCACACGAATGGACAAGGACGTTGGGCGAATAATGGAATTGTTGAAGCAAAAAGGTATAGACGAAAATACGCTGGTTATTTTTACCAGTGACAACGGGCCACTTACTCGCGGTTCGGTTCCCATCGAGTTTTTCGACAGTAACGGGGAATTTAGAGGC
>Ga0114922_10000136_pt1 | contig 67381 bp, 51 predicted proteins | sample AartaG_FD_100975 | JGI IMG/M metagenome (GOLD analysis project Ga0114922, IMG submission 100975) | Deep subsurface microbial communities from Aarhus Bay to uncover new lineages of life (NeLLi) - Aarhus_00045 metaG | ecosystem: Environmental > Aquatic > Marine > Oceanic > Sediment | place...
AAGGGTGCTCTGGGTCGTCCAGAGAGAGCCGTTACGAGTGGCCGGACGCGATACGTTTGTGAATGAAATGATTGAATTGGCCGGCGGCGAAAACGCTATTGGCCCGACATTACATAAATACCCACCAATCGGAGCTGAGCAGGTCATAGTCTGCAGCGCGGATGTCATCATCGAGCCTTCGATGCACCAGAAAGACCTGGCGACCCAACAGAACAGGGCACTGCAATATTGGAGTAAATTTGAGAACTTACCGGCAGTGGCCAACAAGCGGATTTACATCATACAAGGTGATATGGTCTCGCGACTTAGCCCAAGACTGTACGAGGGAATTGAAACCATTGCCGGATGCTTAAGACCCGAGCTTTTTAAGAATTGAAGCAATGAAGGAGCTGCTGACACCAAAAAAGTTGATTATTAGGACCGTATCAGCACTTATAGTACTCATGGCGGTGATGTTCGCCTGCTCTTTGGTCGGCACCGAGAGTATTTCCATTAAAGAAGTATTCAGCGGAGCGGGTGCACAGGAGTCAGTAAATCCAGACTATGAAATATTTGTGAGGGTCAGGCTTCCTCGAATTATTCTCGCTTGTCTGGTCGGCGCAGCACTGGCATGCTCGGGGGTGGTTTTCCAGGCACTTTTGCAAAATCCCCTTGCCGATCCCTACATATTAGGGATTTCGAGCGGAGCGGGCTTAGGGGTGATAATCGCAGTTATAAGCGGTTTGGACTGGATGCTTTGGGGACGCTCGCCGATAGCGTTTTTCGCATTCGCAGGGGCATTAGGAACAGTTTGGCTGGTGTGGATCATCGGCCGCCTGACGGGAAAGTTTCACGTAACCGGTCTGCTCCTCGCAGGAGTTGTGGTCAACGCTTTCTTTTCGGCGGTTATTATGTTCCTTACATCAATCGCAAAAAGCCAACAGGTCCATTCAACCATATTCTGGCTAATGGGAAATATAACGGAGGAAGATTTTCTTGTGCTGTGGCTGGGGACAGGATTCGTAGTCGGAGGTATAATAGCGTTATTCTACATAAGTCCACAATTAAACGCCCTTAGCTTCGGTGAGGAAGATGCCCGAAGTATGGGTGTAAACATCGCCGGAACTCAGATAGCCGCCTTTGCGATTGCAGCAGCCATAACAGCCATCGCGGTCAGTTTGAGCGGCTTAATAGGATTTGTCGGCCTGCTCGTACCGCACGCAGTCCGGCTGGTATTCGGCCCCGACCATCGTCAACTGCTTCCTCTTAGCGGTATCGTCGGAGCAATATTCCTGGTAATTGCCGATACACTGGCGCGGATTATCATCGCTCCGGCACAGTTACCGGTCGGAGTAGTAACAGCCATTCTCGGCGGGCCGTTTTTTCTGGTCCTGTTAGTCAAATACAGTAGAAAAGTTAGCTGGTTAAAATGAACGCTATTATAGAGGTTAAAAATCTAAGCTTCGGTTATACACCACAAAACATGATTTTGAGAGACATCAGCTTCGAAATAAAAGCGGGGACATTTCTGGCAATAGCCGGCCCGAATGGAGCCGGTAAGAGCACGCTGCTTAACCTGCTGTGCAGAGCACTAAAACAAAAATCCGGAACCATAAAAATTGACGGGGCACTAATAGAATCATACAACTGGGAAGCTCTTGCCGGAAAAGTGGCGGTCGTCAGACAGGAATTTGTGCCGGTATTCGGTTTTTCTGTAATTGAGACGGTCTTAATGGCAAGAACGCCATATTTCGGGACATTCGGGTTCGAGAACAAAACAGACAAACAGATGGTTAATGAAGCGCTCGAGGCGACAGACACGGCCCAGTTTTCCCTGCGGCCCCTTGGAAGCCTCAGCGGCGGTGAGCGGCAACGTGTTTTTATCGCAAGGGCGCTTGCGGCGAACAGCCCTGTATTACTTTTGGACGAACCTACGAGCTTTCTGGATTTGAAACATCAGGTCGGCATATATGATTTGCTCAAAAGCACACAACTTGAAAAAGGCAAGACGATTGTGGCTATAACGCACGATATCAACCTGGCGGCTCAATATTGTGACGAAATTTTACTTCTGGGCGCCAACAGCAATTATCATATCGGCCAAACCAAGGAAGTTTTTTCCCCAGAGCAAATAGAAAAAGTCTTCGGCGTCAGGACATTCGTAGGCAGTCTCGGCAAGGAAAATTTCTTTGTTCCGCTTGGAAAATTTGCAAAAGACAGCGATCAAATCACCGATAAACATACATAAAAAGCGGTAAGTGGTTAATTTAACTGATTATTTAACAAGATTTTACAGCTTCTCGGGCAATTTGTCTTGAACAATCTGACTATACTGACTATACTTTTGCCGCTTGAAAAGCAACCTTTGGATAGAACTAATACTATAATACTATAAACTATATACTTTAAGCTGTTATAATGGAGTTTTATAAAAACTGTAAAATTAGTCGTAAGAAAGGTAAACCAGCAAGTGACACAAAAACGTAAAAAAGCATCCAGAGCAAAAGTAAGTTCTACCCGGACCAGGAAACGCTCTTTGACTTCAGCCGATTTGAAGCATTTTAAGCAAATACTATTGGAAAAACGCAGGGAAATCCTGAACAACGTAAACGAAATTGAGGGCGAAACTCTGAAGAAATCCCGAATGGACGCAAGCGGCGACTTGTCAAGTATGCCAATCCATATGGCGGACATCGGAACAGATAACTACGAACAGGAATTTGCTTTGGGACTGATGGACAGTGAAAGGAAACTGCTCAGAGAAATCGACGAAGCACTCGGACGTATCGAGAATCAAACTTATGGCATCTGTGATGGCACCGGCAAGATGATACCAAAGGCCCGCCTTGAAGCTCAGCCATGGGCCAAGTTTTGTGTCGAATATGCAAGAATGCTGGAACAGGGCCTTGTGCAAGAATAATAACAATAACAATTTATATTAATATGAAACCCAGATGTCCTGTCTGTAATAAAATCGTTCAAGGATCAATTCAAGAACACTCTAAACAAGCCATATTCTTTCCCTTCTGCTCCAAACGTTGCAAGTTCATAGATTTGGGCGCATGGCTGGAATCCGAATATAAATTAGTTTCCAGACTCCAAACACAAGATTCGGACGAACCATCCGGTACTTCATCCGATAGCGCCTCTGACAATCACTAAACAACAGCATAATAACAAAATCTTATGAAATCTGTTGAAACCTACCGATAATACGTTATAAATATTTTCGGTTATTCTTCACCAGGCCAATATTAATTGTAACCTTGTAGGAAGGAAGCAAAATGGTCAGCGAAAATAATTCCTCAAAAGTTTTTGAAGGACTTCTTTTTCCGAAAATATTCCGTACTTTCCGAATGGCTATTCAGCCGACCAAATTGATAATTATTTTCTCTGCATTGATCATTATATGCCTGGCCGGTCGGATTATGGACCTCAGCGAAACAGTAGTCGTCATACGAAACACTCAGGGGAAAATTATAGAGACGGAGTTACAAAATTACATGAACAAACCGAGCCAAGTGAAGACATACATCGAAATATACCGTGGAAAAAGCCGGGGTGCGGGTGTATTCTTCACGCTTTGGCACTTCGCGGCTGCAAAATTCCAGGGCTCCGTAGATTCGGTATTCGCATTGGATATCCCCGGTGTAGTGAAAAATGTCGCTGATTATTTCAAGGCGGCGGAATGGGCATTAAGGCACCACTTCATTTATTGTATAATATTTTTTGTAATATACCTTGCTGTGATTTCCATTGCTGGCGGAGCTATCTGCCGAATCGCAGCACTTCAGTTTGCCCGTGGCGAAAAACCAGGTCTGACAGAAGCACTGCGATTCAGTATCAAAAGGTTCACAAGTTTTTTTGTCGCCCCGTTGACGCCCATCGGCATAATCATCGTCCCGGTGATATTCATCTTTATCCTCGGACTTACAGGTAACATTCCCTGGGCAGGGGAGCTGGTAATAGGTATCTCTGTTCCGTTAGCTTTGATTGCCGGTGCGCTTATTACGGTCGTTTTAATAGGTATGTTCGCAGGATTCAACCTGATGTTCCCCGCTGTAGCATACGACGGCTCCGACTGTTTTGATGCCATAAGCCGTTCTTTCAGTTATGTCTATGCAAAGCCCTGGCGAATGGGCTTTTACACAACAATAGCCGCTGTATATGGCGCAATTAGTTATACATTTGTCCGTTTTTTCGCCTTTATACTGCTGCTGGTTACACACCTTTTCCTGCAGCTTGGCGTCTGGATGGAAAACAGCAAAGAGGTCAATAAACTTACAGCTATCTGGCCAAAGCCGGAATTTATGAAACTGCTTGGTTCTTCAGATTTAGCAACAAGCAACTGGACCGAATCGGTTGCGGCCTTTTTGGTGTACTTGTTTTTATTAGCCGTCGTAGGCTTAGTAGTTTCTTTCATAATAAGCTTTTATTTCTCTACCAATACCATAATCTACTCGCTTATGCGCTACAAAGTTGACAATACTGCTCTGGAAGATATTTATACATATTATGACGAGGCAGAAATCGAGCCTACCATAACTGAATCTAAGACTGAACAAAACCCACCGGATTAATCGACTGAAAAACGGTAAGTTTTTATCCTTAAATGTAAAGAATTACTTTACATTCACCTCTGGAGACCGGATTAATATCCTAAGCTGATGATTTCAATGTTTCTGAGCATTGGTTTGATAGGTGACCGAAGAAAATTACAAACATACGAAGCTGTCTATAGTTAAATTAAGAACACGAATCACCTGAATTCTTAAAAAACGCACTTCTTTAAAAACATTTTTGTTCCGAAAATAAGTATTAAATTCCGAGATTGTTTTGAATTTCGGATTTTTTTCTTCCGATTAACGTTAATAAAGCAGATTTGTACCAATTGATTGCGTTTTAGTTCAGAGTACGTCAGATAATATCGTCGTATTGAGGAATATGTCCGAGATAGAAACAAATCCCAGGTCAAACAAAAAGAACAACAATCCTGTAGAATCTCCAGCTTCCCTACCGGCAGGGCTGCTGCGTTTTCGCAGACCTTTGATTACGCTCGCTCATATAACTGCTTTCGCTTCTTCTTTGATGCTATCCTTCCTGGTGATACACAACATGCACTTTGAAAAACCCGGCTGGGTAGATATATATCCACCGTTGTTACTGTTTTTTCTTATCGTAAAGCTGCCTGTATTCGGATTTTTCAAACAATATCGCGGTTGGTGGCGCTATGTGGGTATTTCCGATCTTCGCGGGATTTTGTGGGCTTCATTCGTAAGTACATTAATTATCGTCTTTGTATGGTTTGTAACAGCCAACATAGAAGCTGTTCGCGCAAATATACCACCGGACCTTCACAGGCCGGCAGAAGGTGTATGTATAGCCGACATGTTTGCCACCATTGTACTGCTAAGTGGATTACGGATAATAATACGTCTATATTATGAGGAGTTTCGAACTGCAAAAGCAGGACCACTGAAACGATTTCTTATTGTCGGCGCAGGCAATGCAGGCGAAGCACTACTGCGAGAAATACACCGTATGACCGTAGCCGAGTATGAGGTTGTCGGCTTTATTGATGATGATCCCAATAAAAAAGGCACTAATATTCATGGAATACCGGTCCTCGGCGCTGTTGAGCAACTGCCGGAAGTATGTCAGGATCGCAACATCAAAGAAATTGCCATCGCGAGCCCAGCGGCGAGTCATCAGCAGCTCAGACGCGTAATCCAGGTATGCGAAGGTACAAAGATTCGCTTCCGAACCGTACCGTCAATTACGGATATCGCCTCGGGTAAGTTTTGTGTCTCCCAGATTCGAGATGTTGACATCAATGACTTGTTAGGCAGAGAAGCCGTGCAGCTTGATGTGGACTTTATAGAAAACTTTGCACGAGACAAAACAATTCTGGTTACAGGTGCCGGCGGTTCCATCGGTTCTGAAATGTGCAGACAGCTTTGCAATTACAATCCGAAGCTGCTTTTGCTTGTCGAGCAGGCCGAAAATCCACTGTTCTACATAGACCGTGAATTGAGCACAAAATTTCCCGCAGTTTCCATCAAGGCGATCATTTGCGACATTACCGACAGATCTCGAGTGGACGAAATTTTCGAAAATTATAATCCGCAGGTTGTTATTCACGCCGCTGCCCACAAGCACGTACCTTTGATGGAGCTTAATGCTGGAGAAGCCATCAAGAACAATATTGCGGGCACACAAATCGTCGCCGATGCGGCAGATAACTCTGGGGTGACCAACTTTGTAATGATCAGCACCGATAAAGCCGTTAATCCGACCAGTATAATGGGCTCATCAAAGCGAATTGCAGAAATGTATATCCAGGACCTCAACAGAACCAGTAAAACGCACTTTGTAACTGTTCGCTTTGGAAATGTGCTTGGCTCTGACGGCTCAGTTGTACCTATCTTCAAAAAACAAATAGCCCAGGGCGGGCCTGTTACCGTTACACATCCTGAAATGAAACGCTATTTTATGACCATACCAGAGGCAAGCCAGCTTGTGCTTCAGGCGGCGACAATGGGAAAAGGCGGGGAAATCTTTGTACTTGATATGGGCGAGCCGGTGAAGATTATAGAACTGGCTAAGGAACTTATTACGCTCAGCGGTTTCAGGCCCGATGAAGATATTGAAATATCTATCATTAAACCCAGACCCGGCGAGAAGCTCTTCGAGGAACTGCGAATAGAAGGCGAAGACATGCAGCGCACAAGGCATCCCAAAATCAGTATATGGAATAATATTCCGATGGATAGGGAGAGACTTCGGGCCGGCATAAACGAGCTTGTAAATATCACAAAAGCACAAAACCACAGACAAATAGTTAAAAAAATCAAGGAACTCGTACCGGAATATATTGGCCAGACCACAACTTCCTTGGAACCCGCCAATACTTAAGAAAACCCCCCATCAGGAAGCTTAAGACTTGTACTCTTATGCACTTATGCTCTACTATGGTATCCTCTTGTCGGTCAATTTGCTTGGCCTATCAAGCAGCATAAACGTATCTAAATCCTCCATCATCTCCTGGTTGTTAAGACGAAGAGCCCGTTTATGTCTTCTGCGCCCTTCGGCCGCCGTTTCACCCATCTGATCATAAGACCTGCACCCCAAAGGCACTAAAAACAAAGCACACAAAATAACAACTTGTATTACCTTCCACGCAGAAACGCTTTTCATCATAATTCCCTCTTTGAAATCCTACATCTTGGCTACAGTTATCGGGCGGGTCTTATTTATAAGCCAGCCTGTGTCTTTTTATTATTTAAGGGGCAAAAAATACACCCCTGACTAAACCTATTATAACAGCTACCAATGTCATTGTCAAGCCCATTGGCCAATTTCATACCCCTATTACACGGAATATTTCCCATTTGCAGCACTTTCAAGGGGATTTGATGCCTTATTTTCTAATCCGCCCGGTACAAAAATGCACCTTTGCACGAAAAATAATCTTCCCTGGAAATACCAGAAAAAGTCTTATTCTGACCCACAAAACGGCTTTTTTTCTGAAATTGCACCTCATATATGCCGATAACCCTCGTAATCAAGTGGAATACGACATAAGACCGGACGAAACCGGAGAAGCATGACTCGGAAGCTTACTTTTTTGCAAGGGCTGAGAAATTAAAGAACGTCTCTCTTATGAGTTTGACTGTGCTTGAATAGCGATAAACTTGTTTCCCACGAACAGGGGGGGGCATATGGTTATTGTAGTGAACAACCATAGCAAACAAATGAAAAAAACAACGATACGAAAATCGAGAAAATGGTAGCAAAGAAACACAAAAAAAAATCCGCCTCAGAGAAAACGACCAAAGAACGAATGAATAAGCCGGAAAAGGCCAATGAAAAGCTTCAACCGGAAATAGCCCGGCATAAGCAAGTGGAGAAGACGCTTGCGCATAAGGAAAACCTGTTGCAGATGATTATAAGTACAACCCGTGATGCGATGATATCAATTGGAAATGATGGATTAATAACCCTGTTCAATCCAGCGGCAGAAGAGATGTTTGGCTACAAGAAAGAAGATATGCTCGGTCAACCTCTCGACCGTCTGATGCCCGAGCAATACAGACATCATTACAACCAATACGTAACAAGCTATTTCGCCACAGGAAAGCCCGATGGGATAATCGGCAGTACAGTCGAGCTGTCGGCCTTACGAAGCGACGGATACATATTCCAGATGGAAATGTCTCTTTCGGCCGGCTCGCTCGGCGACAAACAGTTTGTCATTGCTGTCGCCCGGGACATCACAGAACGCAAAAAGATCGAGCTCAGCCAGAATGAACTGCTCAAAAAAGTTGACAATATTAACAAAGAACTAAAGGATTTTATATCTATAGTCTCGCATGATTTGAAGGCCCCACTGCGAGGAATTAAGACCTTAGCCAACTGGATATTATCCGACTGTTCGGACAAGCTTGGCAGCCAGGCCAATGAACAAATGAATTTGCTTCTGGAACGCGTGGAGCGAATGTACATCCTGATTGAAGGTGCCCTTCAATACTCGAGGGCCGGACGAACAGAGGAAAAACAGGTGCAGGTTGATCTTAAAAACTTTGTCCCGGAAATTATAAATATGGTCGTTCCGCCTGAAAATATTACAGTTACAATCGAAAACGAACTGCCTGTAATTGAATGCGAAGAAACTCACATTATGCAACTTTTCCAGAATCTACTCAGTAACGCCATAAAATATATGGACAAGCCGCAGGGCTGGATAAAAGTCGGCTGTGTCGAAAAGGACGGCTTCTGGAAATTCAGTATCGCCGATAATGGGCCCGGTATCGATGAAAAATATTTCGAAAGAATCTTCAAAATATTCCAGGCATTGCCCACCTCTCCTGATTTCGAAGGGACAGGAGTCGGGCTTACGGTGGCAAAAAAAATCGTAGAATTATATGAAGGCAGCATCTGGGTCGAATCAAAAGTCGGCGAAGGAAGCACATTCTTCTTTACATTGCCAAAACAGAAAATGAAAGCCAAGAAATGAGAAACTCCAAGCCAATATTGCTCGTTGAAGATGACAACGTGGATGTCATGACTGTCAAACGTGCGCTAAAAGATCTGAATATTAAAAACCGGCTGGATAGTACAGCCAATGGTGAAGAAGCTCTGGAGTATCTAAAAAACAACAGCAATAGCAAGCCCTGCATCATCCTCCTGGACTTGAATATGCCCAAAATGAACGGCATTGAATTTCTCACAATCGTAAAAGCAGATGAGGCATTCAAAAAGATCCCTGTCGTAGTTCTTACAACATCAAACCAACAACAGGATATTGTCGAAAGCTTTAAGTTAAGTGTTGCCGGTTATATAGTCAAATCTGTCGATTATGCCGAGTTCACCGAAGCAATAAGTACCATTAACCTGTATTGGACTTTAAGCAAACTACCGTCGAATGGAGATTGAGATTATGGAAGACACCAGACATCAAGTTCTGTTCATCGAAGACAATCAGCTCGATCAAATGGCTTTTAAGCGCTTCGTTGACGAGAATGACATCCCTTACGATTACACAATTGCCGGCTCTGTTAAAGAAGCCCTGCAAGCATTGAATTGTGACCAATTTGATATTGTAATTACCGACCACTCACTCGGGGACGGTACGGCTTTTGAAATTCTTAAGTCGGTCAAGAACATCCCCGTTATAGTCGTAACCGGAGCCGGAGATGAGGAAACAGCCATCAAAGCATGGAAGGACGGCGCTTATGATTATCTGATAAAAGACCTGGACCAAAACTATCTCAAAGCCATTACGATAACCGTCGAAAACGCCATAAAACATAAGATGGTGGAAAAGAAACTCCAACTGCTCTCAGGCGCCGTTATGAGTACTGATGACAGTGTCTATATTGCCGATATGCAAGGAAAGATTATCTTTGTTAATAAGGCATTTTGTAATACATACAGGTATAAAGAGGAGGAAATTATCGGGGAAAACAGCACTATTCTCTGGGTAGGAAAACAGCAAACCCAAAATACAAGAAGTGTCTTCCAGACCCGAACAGTTGGAAGCTCCTGGGAAGTCGGTTTCTACCATAAACGAAAAGACGACAGCATATTTCCAATCTCTCTTTCCAGGTCAACCATTAAAGATTCAAATGGAAATGAAGTTGCGATTGCCGGAGTAGCTCGCGACATATCCGAACGAATACTTATAGAAGATGAGCTCAGAAGTGAGAACCAGAATTTGAAGAAACAAATCAGGGAACTGGAAGAAAGGCTCGGGATAGAGCACAGCTACTCATCAGCCTCTGATGCTTAACGCCTCGAGATATTCCAGTTTTGTAAGCGATATGACGGTTATAGAAAAAATCGAGGAAACGAAAAAGACCTTTGAGCAAACGGTTAGAGTGGCATAATGACAGAAAACAGAGACAGACTGCAACATAGTGAATTGGTCGAGAGCAGGATAAGACATAGTTACAACAGTCCTTTTCCTGCCACATCCCGAAGCTGGCTGGAAGTGGGTGATATAATGACTGAAGATATCGCAACGGTCTGTCCGGGAAGCTCTGTAGTTTCTGCTGCCAGGATCATGTCAGATAAAAACATATCCTGCGTCGTTGTTTCAGTTAATGGCAATTTATCAGGAATAATTACGGAGACAGACCTTCTTAAAAAGGGCGTAGCTAAGGGAAATGATTTCCGCAAAATGACAGTAGAGCACGTAATGTCCACCCCAGTCCGCAGCCTGCCCCGTAATTTTTCGTTACTGGACGCCAGCAGAATCATGGAAGCCGAAAACATCAGGCGGCTAGTCATTGTGGAGGATGAACGACTGGTTGGTATCATAACGCAAACGGATATCGTCCGAGTCCTGACATCTTACAGCATGTGGAAGAATATCGAAGAACTTATGACATCCGACGTAGCAGCGGTATCCAACTCGGCAACTGTTAAAGAGGCAGCAGATGTAATGGCTTCTCGAGACATCTCATGTCTGGTTGCTATGGATAATAATATCGTTGCGGGCATCTTTACTGAACGAGACCTCCTTAAAAGAGTTATTGCTCTGAAGCGAAATCCGGCCGAGACTATTTTGAAAAACATAATATCTTCTCCTGTCGTGAGTGTACCTTCCAACTACTCTATTTCAAGTGCCAGCAAAATGATGGAAAAGATGAAAATTCGCCGGCTGCTTGTTATGGATGACCAAAATCTGCTGGGAGTGGTAACTCAGACCGATATCCTCAAGGCAATCAAAGGCAGGCTCCAGGAGGAAGAAGAAAAGTACTTCGAACTTCTGAACAAATCCCGCAACTGTATTTATATCGTCGATTTGAACAATAATACAATCTATGTTAATCCCGCCTTAATTAAATTGCTTGAGGTAAACAACCCGCATGAGCTCATAAATCAGCCGTTCCTGCCGGAACGGTTCTGGGACAATCCCGAGAAGCGGGAGCATATTTTGGCCCAATTAAAGAAAGCAAGCGTCGAGGTTCATGACCTGACTCTTAGAACCACCAGGGGCAATAAGCTGTTCGTTACTTTGTTTTCAACCCGAACCAAAAACATCAAAAGTCAAACCAGTGGAAGCCAGGGTGTTCTTTATGACATCACCGCCAAAAAGGAGCTGGCAAGTCTCAGAGAAATGGAACAAAAATTGCGCAGAAGCGAAGACCTGCTGAGAGGAACTCTTGAATCCACCGCAGATGGCATTCTGGTTATTGATGAAAAAGGCCGTCTCAGTCACGCGAACAACCGGTTTGCAAAGATTTGGAATGTTCCTGAAGAAACATATCAACAGCAAAATGACCGGAAACTTTTTGAGCATATTGGCTGCCTGTTAGAGAATTCATCCGTCTTTCTTGATAAGCTGCAAGCTTCCAGCCCTGATAACCAGAACAGTTCCGATATCCTGCATTTAAAGGAAGGAAAGATTTTAGAAGTGTATTCTCAGCCATTGATTCGAGAAGGAAGATTTGCAGGACGAGTTTGGAGTTTTCATGATATCACCGTACAAAAGCATGCGGAAGAGGCGCTTCATAAGGCCCACGATGAGCTGGAAGTACGAGTTGAGCAACGCACAGCCGAATTAACAAAAACCAACGAAATCCTGGAATCCGAAATCACCGAGCGCAAGAATGCCGAGCAGGCTCTGGAATCGCTCAATAAAGATTTGGAATCTACCATCAGCGAGTTAAAGCGTACAAATAAGGAGCTTCAGGAGTTTGCATACATAACAGCTCATGACTTAAAGACACCGTTACGGGGAATTGGGACCTTAGCTGACTGGCTATCGACGGATTACACTGATAAGTTTGATGAACACGGTCAACAGCAGGTTAAGATGCTCGCCGAAAGAGCAAAGCGAGCGGACAAACTGGTCGATAGTATTCTCCGGTACTCCAGTGCAGGACACGCCATAGAAGAAAATGAACAGATGGATTTGAATACAGCGCTACCTGAAATAATTCGTGAAATTGACCCACCAGAAAATATTGAAATAACCATCGAGGACAAACTGCCTGTTCTGATATGTAAAAAAACACACATCCATCAAATCTTCCAGAGCCTGCTGAGCAATGCCATAAAATATATGGACAAAGAGAAAGGCCAAATCAAAGTTGGCTGTATTGACGAGGGCATTTTTTGGAAATTCAGTATCACCGATAATGGTCCCGGAATTGACCATAAATATTATAAAAAGATTTTCAAGATTTTCCAAACCCTTTCGCTGCCGGACGAAACTGAATCCACCGGCATAGGCCTTTCTATAGCGAAAAAAATCGTAAAGCTGAACGGCGGCAGAATCTGGGTCGAGTCAAATCGCGGCGAAGGAAGCACATTCCTCTTCACACTACCAAAGTCGGACGTAAAGTGTGCCAAAAATGAGATATAGAAAAGATATATCAAATATTTAATATGTTACCCAAGAGTATCAGCATTAGGTTTTTAGTTATAGTCGGCGTCATTGTGTCGTTGTTCTCCGGTTTTGTTCTCTATCACACCTGGTCTGCTAATCGTTCTCAGATGAATGAGTTGTTAGCCAAACAATCTGAGCTTGCGTTACAGTTTGACCTTGCTATTCGTGAGTATGTTGAAGAGACTATCCGGCCATTTGCTGAACAACATGTTGGTCAAGAAGAATTTATTCCTGAGACGATGTCCACATCTTTCGTTGCTCGCAGCATTTTCGAGAAAGTCCACAAGAAGTTTCCCGATTATGTTATCAAGTTTTCATCGGATGATCCGAGGAATCCGAATAACCAGGCTGGGCCGGAAGAACTCGAAATGATCCAATATTTCAATGATAATCCTGAAGTCCAAGATTGGACCGGACAAATTAATTTGGACGGCAGGCCGCACCTGGTACAGTTCAGTGCAAGACGGATGAAAGAAAGTTGTCTTCGCTGCCATGGCGACCCCCAGGATGCTCCCCGGGCCTTATTAAAATTATACGGCGATAAAGCCGGTTTTCATCGCCCTGTGGGTGATATTATTGCATTGGATACCGTTGCAATTCCTGTTGACAAATACAGAACTGCTGCTTTTATGAATACGGCAAAACACTCTGCTGTCGTGTTAGTAACTCTGGGTTTATTGCTGGTGGCCGTGTACTATACATTTCAGATATTAGTAACACGGAGGCTTATAAGAATTTCCAGACATTTCTCAAATGCCATCGGTAAGGCCGGCAAATCAACAATTACACCTATTAACTACCACGCCAATGATGAAATTGGTGACCTGGTTCGGGCCTTCAACGAGATGGCAAGAGATTTAGAAAGAACGACCACTTCTGCGGAAAAACTTAATAAAGAAATAGACGAACGCAAACAGGCTGAACGCAAGCAGGATGAACTTATAAAAAAAGTGGATAATATGAATAAAGAATTAAAGGATTTTGCATCTATTGTCTCACACGACCTAAAGGCACCGCTGCGAGGAATTAAGACCCTGGCCAACTGGATATTATCTGACTGTTCAGACAAGCTCGGTGACGAGGGCAACGAACAGATGAGCTTGCTTCTGGATCGCGTTGAGCGAATGCATAACCTGATTGAAGGTGTTCTTCAATATTCCAGAGCCGGCCGGACAGAGGGAAAACGAGTAAAAGTTAATCTTAATAACTTTGTCCCGGAAGTTATCAACATGGTTGCCCCTCCGGAAAACATCACAGTTACAATAGAAGATGAACTGCCCGTCTTTGAATGTGAAGAGATTCACATTATGCAGATATTCCAGAATCTGCTCAGCAACGCCATAAAATATATGGATAAGCCGCAGGGCCGGATACAAGTCGGCTGTGTCGAACAAGATGGCTTCTGGAAATTCAGTATCGCCGATAATGGGCCCGGTATCGATGAAAAATATTTCGAAAAAATCTTCAAAATATTCGAGGCATTGCCTACCTCTCCCGATTTCGAAGGGACCGGAGTCGGACTTACGGTTACAAAGAAACTCGTCGAGTTGTATCACGGCAGAATCTGGCTCGAATCAAAGGCTGGCGAAGGAAGCACTTTCTTCTTTACTTTACCAAAGCAGGAAATAGAGGCTTCGAACGAGAAGCTCGATGTCAATATTGCCTGTTGAAAATGACCGTATGGTTATGATTATTCCCATACATAAATACAGGAAATTGATGTTTATAAACCAACCGGCCGGTAAAGGAACAACAAAATCGAGCAAATATCTCAACGCTTACCATTAGCCCAAACAATTCAGCAATTTTTTTCAGCTCACTTATAAACAATATATGCCAGACTCCCGTAAACAGTCCCTGATCGGCGCCATACCGAAAGAAACCTCTTTAAAAACAAAACGAATACAAGATATAAATTGACAGCAAAGTATAAAAGTTTTAATATTTTTGTCGATATGTCGAGTTGTGCATATCCAAAGAAATTTTTATGGGTAAATACAAATGGACAAAAAAGAAGAATTACTGAACGCCATTCTCAAATTCGCCGGCAACGGACAACCTTCAGGTGATAAAAAAAGGTTAACGTGTACCGATGCCTTTGAGCTGGCCAGAAAATTCGAGATGGAAATTATTGAAATTGGACTTATTTGCAACAAGCACAATATTAAAATCTGTAAATGCCAGCTTGGCTGTTTTGATTAATGCCCCGGAGGATAAGAATGTGAAGAAATTAAGGGCGAAATTCAAGCTCTGGCTCAGTACCAGAGATGTTGAAGGTGTTTTCGGCGATGGTAAATGGCGGCTGCTTCAGGCCATCGAAAGCACAGGCTCACTGACTGAAGCCAGCGAATCACTAAGGATAAGCTATCGAAAGGCCTGGGGTGACCTTAAAAAGGCGCAGGAAGCTTTAAATCAGCCCTTAGTCGAAAAACATCGAGGCGGCATCCAGGGCGGCCAGAGTTCTCTAACCAAACAAGGAAAAAAATGGGTCAAAGCTTATACAAAATTTCACAGCGACATCGAAAAAGCTATAGAAAAAGCCTACCAAAAACATATTAAGGAACTTCTATAATGAGAAAAAAGAACGTTCCTTTATCTGAGTCTGCTTTTAGCCTCATCGAACTATTGATAGTGATTTCTGTGATAACTTTGCTTCTCGGTCTTATTTTACCGGCGCTAAGTCGCGCCAGATCCATTGCCAAACAAACGGTTTGCCAGAGTCAATTACGACAGTGGGGATTAGCATTCGAAATTTATGTTTCTGAAAACGATGGATATTTCCCCCACATTGACGGCCGTGACCGCACACCGAGTAATCCACAAACAGAGGCCGAACGGGCAGACTATTATTTCGGCTGGATCGATGTGCTGCCGCCCCTGATGGGAGAAAAATCCTGGCGAGACCACGATTACGGCTTGCGTCCGGGTATAGATACCGTATTTCAGTGTCCCTCCGCAAGGCTCGCGCCGGATGAAAGTTACAAATACAGACCCAGAAGAAGCGGGTTTTTTTCCTATGCGATGAACTCCTGTCTCGAACTCGACGAAAACTGCTGGCCACCCTATGGATTCGAAGGCTCAAGCTGGCAAATGCCCAGCTTTTTAAAAACAACAAATATAAAAAACCCACCAAGACTGATCCTGTTATTCGACCAACTGCTCGACCCGGAAAAAGGTTACGGCGGTAAAATAAATAATCCAACCGCAGGAAAGTACTGCGGCAGCTATCCCAAAGCCTTCAGCGCACGTCACGCCAAACCCGGTGGATTAACCGGCGGCTCAATCCTATACTGTGACTATCATGTTCGATGGAAAGATTCGGTATGGAAACCAAGCTGGCCTGAAGATTTAGAGGTCCCCCCTCTCGGTGACCCTGACTGGTATCCTTAAAACAAAAAGAAACTTATATTATGAACCTTACAAATATATATAGGAGCAAAGTGATGAAAAAAAGGATGTTAACAGCGGTGATTATTTTACCCGCACTTGTCTTGGCTGGATATGCCAAGGCTGATGCACTTTCAATCTACGAAATCCAATACACAACCGATGCTGATGGCACAAGCCCTCAAAACGGAAATATTATTGACTGCACGGGTGGAACAGTAATCCACATAAGACCAGGAGGCAGACCAAGGCTTGTAATACAAGATCCCAACTATCCCAATGGCTGGGGTGCTGTTCAAGTCAAAGGCTGGACCAGCGATGCCTTTAATAATATTGCTATCGGTGATTGGGTTTCTTTAACCAATGTAATGGTTGAAGAAAACAAAGGTACGACATTCCTTCAATACCAAAGTGAAAATGACCCTAATTTAATGATAGTGAGCAGAAATAATCACCTTCCAAGGCCACTGGTCGTAACAATTGATGAAATTGCTGCGCCATCCGAAGGCATTTATACCTGGGTTATTCCTGAGCAAACGGCAGAAAAATACGAATCGATGCTGATTAAAGTCGCCAATATTCATATCAGTGACACCGGCTACGGAAAGGCTTTTGACAATTATCTGCTCACAAGCAATATCGATCCAAACCTTACCTGTTGGGCCTCGGACTATATGAATACCGACAAAGATAAAGGGCTTATTTATCATCCTTACGTAGAAACAGGCCGGAATTTCTGTGGGGTAGCCGGAATCCTTGAACAATATACAGGAGATTCAGAAGGTTCTTTTTACGATTATTATCAGTTGCTCACTACTAATACTAAGGCTTTTACCATCGAACAAATCGCTGATTTAGATGGAGATTGTGATGTTGATTTTGCCGACTTTAGTATTTTCGTCGAACATTGGCTTGAAGGCAGATAAAAACTATGATATAAATTTCACAAAACAAATAACAGATTATTTTAAAGGATGATACGAATGAAAAAAGAATATATTTTAGGAATACTGTTTTTCGGCGGCCTGTGGGGAATTTCAGAAGCTGTTTTGGGAGGTGTTCTGTATGATGCCGGTGTAATTTATGCATCGGTCCCTCTCACTATCATAGGCTTTATCATAATGACTATGGCGAGGGTATATTTCCCAAAGATGGGAACAGCAACACTTATTGCCGCTTTTGCTATGTTGTATAAGTTTCTGAATGTCCCGTTTTATGGCTGTCATCTTCTGGGTATTCTGATGACAGGTATGTGCTACGATTTATTTTTTAGCATTATTAAAATAAAGAAGCCCTCACTTTCCGCTGCAGCGGCAGCTTATTTAAGCTATGCACTATTCGGCTTTATGATTACCTATGTTTTTCAATATGAATACTGGGTACAGGCGGGATTTTCAGGTGTTCTGAGACATATTGCAATCAGCGGCAGCATGGCTGCTTTAGGATGTGCGGTCATTGTACCGAATTGTATTCAACTTACCGAACGGTTCAAAACAAAACTCATTCAATCCTTCAACATGCGATTGCAATTGGTCCCGGGCGGCGTATTAGCGATTACCATCGGACTATGGGTCTTTGGTATAGCGGCATATATTACCTGAATATTCAGCCGCGACAATAGGTTCATTACAATCTATTGCAACCAGGAAAGTTACCGATGGCATCAACACAAAACAGGCTCATTTTGTGGACAGGTCCGAAACATTGCGGCAAAACCACCAGCGCTACTCGTCTTATACAGATGGCTCGTGCCGAAGGTTTTATCGTTGCAGGAATCCTGGAACCTTCATTATACGATAACGGCGAATTACTCGGATTCGATGTCCTGAATGTACAAAACCAAAAACGAACACCTCTGGCAAGACGTAATAAAGATAAAAGCCAAACCGGCTTTTTCAACTTCATCACAGATGGCCTTAAATTTGGCAATGCCGTCCTGAGCACTGAAGCAATTAAATTTGCCGACCTTGTTATTATCGATGAATTCGGGCCGCTGGAATTAAAAGGCCATGGCTGGCGTAGAAACATAGATTCGTTACTGTCATCCGGCAATGCCGTTATATTAATTATAATTCGCCAGGAATTAAAAGACACTTTCCGACAGTTATATGCAGATGTTCCCTGCCGGGAGCTTGAGGCAATTGAAGAAAATTCAGTTAATCAAGTCATCGCTATTCTCAAAAACAGACGTCAACCACAATAAGGAATAAAATGTTCAAGCTCGATGGAATGTTGATGATTGGTTCAGCAGCAAGTAACGTCGGCAAAACAGAGCTTGCCTGCACACTTCTGGGTAAATTCGGTAAAAGCTGTGATGTCATAGGAATAAAAGTTACCACGATAAAGGACAAAGAAGGCCAATGCCCTCGAGGCGGTGAGGGTTGCGGGGCCTGCTCTTCGCTGGAAGGCGTCTATAGCATTACCGAAGAGCTTGACAGCAGCTCCGTAAAAGACACGGCAAGACTTCTGGCCGCCGGTGCAAGCCGCGTTTTCTGGCTGCGGGTTCGTGAAGAACGTCTTCTGGAAAGCATAACCGCACTGCTGGACGTTATCGGTCATGATGCTGTTTCAATTTGTGAATCAAACTCGCTTCGAGAAGTGGTCGAGCCGGGTCTTTTTCTGATGGTCGGAAGCCGCGATTCAAAAAACTGGAAAAGCTCAGCCCGTCAGGTAAAAAAATATGCAGACAGGATTGTGACTTCAGATGGCAGCAGTTTTGATTTGGATCCAAACAGAATAAAGCTTATAAAAGGCAAATGGATACTAAACTTAAAGGCAACAGCGATAATTATGGCAGGCGGAGAAAGCAGCCGAATGGGCACCGACAAAAGTATGCTGTCGATTAAGGGAAAATCCATCATTGAAGCGATATGCGAGCAGCTTCACGGCTCTTTCGATGAAATACTAATCAGTGCCAATCAAGTGGACAAATTCGCGTTTCTCGGATTCAAGGTTGTCCCGGACAAAGTGTCCGAACAGGGCCCTTTGATGGGTATAGCTTCGGCTATGGAGGCCTCGAGCAGCGAATACAATTTCGTAGTTGCCTGCGATATCCCCAAAATAAATCTGGCCTGTGTAAACAGAATGCTAACCGAAGCTATCGAAAGCCGGGCGGATATTGTCATTCCTGTTACCGGCAAGTCCGCTAAGGGACGCCTTACGGCGGAAAAATACGAACCTCTCTTTGCTATTTATCGTAAAAGAGCAATCGAAGCTATAAACAAAACACTCTCATCAGGAAAAAACAAAATAATCGATGTTTTTCCTCTGTGCACGGTTAAGCATTTTGAGATGGATGATACAGATTGGCTCATAAACCTCAATACAATAGCTGATTATGAAGAATTTCAAAAAAAGCTGCTTTGAAGAACAAAGCTATACAGAAATTAAATCCGAATAGAGGTACAAAGCACAATGGCTCATGAAGGTCTTTGGGAACAACTTGAAAAACTCGACGGTACCGAAACGGCACAGCGGGCAAAGTGCCGATATCTCGACAGCCCGGCGCGTTATACTATTACCCTGCTGAACACCGAGTATGCGGTCAATCTTTCGGACAGGAATATCTATTCCATCCGGTCTGATTCTACACAGGAAAAGGCCAAGTTTCTCGAACAGCTTTGCATACTTGCATATTTAATCAACGCCAGGGATTTACCATTGGCCAACAAACTTGTCACCGGTAACACATTACCGGGAGGGCAGTTCTTCTTCAGAGGCCAGCACGGTCTGCCTACCAAAAAATTAGAGGAGGCCTTTGGGGACAATCCGGAAGTTTTATATCAGGTTTCGGCACAGCTTGACGCCGAACGCTGCGAATTCGGCGACGCCTCAATTCGCCTGTTTATATTACCCCGGTTGCCGCTGACTATAGTGATTTGGCGCAAATGTGAGGAATTCGAAGCCCGAGCTTCTATTCTATTCGACCAGACCGCAGCTTCTCAACTGCCATTAGACGCTTTGTTGGCAGCCGTAAATCTAACCGTCGGGGCTTTGTTAAAAAACGCTTCTAAGAGTAGTTAAAAAGCAACCAACATACAGCAAACAGCTAAGTATCGGCAATCTGTCACCATTTGTAAATATTACATTATAAATGCTTGACAGCTTCTGAAAAGGCTGTTAGGTTATTCACACATAACTACATCGAATGTACTTTATCAAAAATGGGAGCCCAGACGGCCGATAATAAGGTTGTTATTATATCTGTAATGCAGGGTTTAAAAATAGCAATTGGCGGTAAAGGGGGTGTTGGAAAGACCACTGTTTGTGCAATCTGGGCACAATTATTTGCCAAAAGCGGATTTGATGTCCTCGCAATCGATGCCGACCCGAATACCACCCTTGCTTCAGCCTTTGGTGTGGCTTCAGTACAAAGCCCGGAGCCGCTTACCAGGATGAAACAGCTAATCGCCGAGCGCACCGGCACCGGTAAAGATGCGGTGGGCGCATACTTCAAGCTGAATCCCAAGGTCAGCGACCTGCCGGAAAAATACTCACTTAATGTTAACGGCTTGAAGCTGCTGGTCTTGGGAGCAATTACTCAGGGTGGTGCAGGATGCGCCTGTCCGGAAGGAGCATTCTTAAAAGCACTGCTGACACATACTATCTTGCAACGTCAGGAACTGGTTCTGGTTGATTTGGCCGCAGGCGTAGAATTTCTCGGCAGGGCAAGCGTACAAGGTATTGATGCCTTTATCTCCGTTGTAGAACCCGGAGGCAGAAGTATCGAAACAGCCAATAATATCAATAAAATGGCCAAAGACTTAGGTATCGACTGTATTGTAACAATTGCCAACAAGATTACAGAATCAACTCAAGCAGAGGTAATAAAATCTCAATTGAAAGATACAACGCTGCTGGGAATACTTGGATACAGCCGCTCCCTCCAGGAAGCCGACCTCAAGCGAGCAGCCGTGTTCGGGGCCGATGGTGAAATTACAGAGCAACTCAAACAGGCAAAGGACAAATTAGTGGAACTTATTTCCGAATCTTCTTCACCCCATTAGGGGTAAAAAGGCCAAAAACAATAATTGACAATGCGAGGATTTTCCATTATGTAAACATTCTACCATTTTGGGGCGTAATACAAAATGGATACTGATAGTAAACTTTAGAATAGAGGTACATTTATGGAGCCAAAAGAACGTAGTATTGATAAAGCGTCACAGGAAATGATAGCCCATATGGCCGAAGCAGGCCAGCAGAACGCATGGGACAGGCTTGATGCTCAATCACCGCAGTGTGGTTTCGGAAAACAGGGGATATGCTGCCGGATTTGTACCATGGGGCCTTGCCGAATCACAAAAAAGGCACAAGCAGGAATATGCGGCGCTACCGCCGATACAATCGCAGCAAGAAACTTGCTTCGTATGATTGCTGGCGGGGCTGCGGCACATTCCGACCATGGCCGTGACGTCGCACACACATTCAAGATGGCTATTGAGAGCGATAGCTGCGATTATACAATCAAAGATGAGTTGAAATTGAGGGAAGTTGCAGCGAGATACGGGATCAAGGTAGAAGGCAGAGACACAAAGGAAATCGGCAGCGATCTGGCCAATGCGATGTTAACTGAATTTGGAAAACAAGATGGAACACTTGTAAGCACAGCGGCCTACCCACCAGTTGCCAGACAAAAGGTTTGGAAAGATTTTGGCGTAACTCCTCGTGCCGTTGACCGCGAAATTGTCGAGATTATGCACAGAACACATATTGGTGTAGGCTCTGACTATAAAAATCTCATGAAACAAGGCATCCGGGCTTCTTTGGCGGATGGCTGGGGCGGTTCACTTATTGCCACGGAACTCTCAGACATTCTCTTTGGAAGCCCCTGGCCGATTCGATTTGGGGCTAATCTCGGAGTCCTTGACGCAAAGAAGGTAAATATAATAGTGCATGGCCACGAGCCTACGCTTTCGGATATAATTGTGGCGGTTTCACAGGAACCAGAGCTAATAAAAATGGCCGAGGAAAAAGGCGCCACAGGCATCAACCTTGCAGGGATATGCTGCACAGCCAATGAGATTTTAATGCGCCATGGGATACCGGTTGCCGGCAACTTTCTGCAGCAAGAATTAGCTATGATGACCGGTGTCGCGGAAGTTATGCTGGTTGATGTGCAGTGCATTATGCCTGCGCTCGGTTCTCTATCTAACTGTTTCCATACTAAGCTGATTACTACATCCCCCAAATGTAAGATTGCTGGGGCAGAGCACATTGAATTTCACGAGGATAGAGCTGTCGAAACTGCAAGAAAAATCATCAAGATAGCTGTTGAGAACTTTGCGAACAGAAACGGTGAAGGCAAGATTCCAAAGGCAAAGGAGCGTGGAATTGCAGGTTTTACAACGGAAAATATTTTTTACCACCTTGGCGGTCGATTTCGCTCCAGTTATCGCCCATTAAATGACAATATCATCAATGGTCGAATACGCGGTGCCGCGGGAGTTGTAGGCTGCAATAATCCCAAGCAAGTGCACGATTACGGCCACCTTACTATGATAAAGGAGCTTATCAAGAATAATGTCATAGTCGTCAGTACGGGTTGTAGTGCATTAGCAGCCGGCAAAGCCGGCTTAATGAGACCGGACGCGGCAGCAAAATATTGTGGCGAAGGGCTGGCTGAGGTCTGTGAAACAGTTGGTATCCCACCGGTGCTTCACGTTGGTTCCTGCGTGGATAACAGCAGGATTTTGACAATTCTATCTAATGTTGTTGCCGAAGGCGGCCTCGGAGAGGATATATCAGAGTTGCCCGCCGCAGGGGCTGCACCAGAATGGATGTCAGAAAAGGCTGTTTCAATCGGAATGTACTTTGTTGCCTCAGGTGTTTATACTGTTATCGGCGAGCCCTTGCCTGTACTTGGCGCTCCAAATTTAACACGGTATCTAACCGAAGAAATTGAAAAGGATGTTGGTGGCAAATGGGCCTTCGAACGTGACCCAATTAAAGCCGCTCATATGATGATTGAGCATATCGAAAGCAAGCGAGATGCACTGGGTATCAACAAAGAAAAAGAAAGAAAGCTCTATGATATGGCAGACCGCAGGGCTTTATCTGTAGAATAGAACAGTAAGAAAAGCAAAATGTAATATAGTTTATTCAGGATATTAAACGCAAAGGATGGTTTCCTATGTCAAAAATCATCGCATCAGCAGCCATACGTGGCGCTCATAAAATAGCCAAACAGGCCGAAGACATCTTAACAAAAGCAATCAAAGAAAAAGGCGAAGATTGCCGAGTTGAGTTTCCAAACACCGGCTACTATATGCCCATCATTTATTCTATGACAGGGATGGCGGTCGAAAAATTATCCGATTTCAAAGAAGTAATGCAGGAGATAAAAGATTTACTCCCGCCGCCTGTTGACGATGATTTGTGGGTGCCCTATCTGGGTCATGCTCTGGACGCCGGTATGGCAACACTTTTCGCAGAGGAGATTATCGAGGCCTGCAAGTACTTGATAGGGCCCAATCCGGTGGACGGTATCTGGCTGGGTGCGGCCGACGACGTAATCCTCCGCGAACGCGGCATTCAGTTTGTGGATGGTACCGCGCCGGGCTTTGCAGCCATAGCCGGTGCTGCACCGGATGTGGAAACAGCGGTTGAAATCGCCCGTAAACTACAGGAACGCTGCCTGTATGTTTTTATGTCCGCGCACAATAACGGTACCACTTTCTCCGAGCAGCTCGTCGAAGGCGGGGTACAGTTGGGCTGGGAAACACGACTGGTGCCTTTCGGACCGGAAATCACATCGGCAATATATTCTCTTGGTTTTGCAAGCCGTGCAGCCCTAAGCTTCGGAGGCGTCCAGGCGGGCGATTTCCGACGCAATCTGCTCTATAATAAAAACAGAATCTTCGCCTTTGTTATGGCTTTGGGTAAGGTTACAGACGAATGGTATGCCACCGCCGCCGGTGCAATTAACTATGGTTTCCCTGTCATTGCTGATTCCGACATTCCGGAAATTGTTCCTACCGGCGTATGCACGTATGAGCACGTCGTATCGAAAATTCCTTATGACCAGATAGTAGAAAAAGCAGTCGAAGTCCGCGGCCTTAAGGTGAAAATCACCGAAATACCAATTCCGGTCTCTGTCAGCCCTGCCTTCGAAGGTGAACGTATCCGAAAGGAAGAAATGCACTGTGAGTTCGGCGGCCAGAGAACACCTGCCTTCGAATGGCTTCGAATGCGGGATATCAGTGAGGTTGAAGACGCAAAAGTTGAAGTGATAGGACCTGATTCGGATTCTCTTGAACTGGGTGGAAGGCTGCCGCTGGGTATTATAGTGGAAGTAGCCGGAAGAAAAATGCAGCCCGATTTCGAGCCTGTGCTTGAGCGACAGATACATACATTTTCGAACGAGGCACAGGGCCTATGGCATATGGGACAGCGGGACATAAACTGGGTGCGAATCAGCAAGGACGCTGCAAAGGCGGGTTTCAAGCTCGAGCATATAGGCAAGCTCCTGCACGCCAAATTCCATGACGAATATTCGAGCATTTTAGACAAGGTACAGGTCAAAATATACACCGACGAAAAGCAGGTGGAAGAGCTTCGCCAGCAGGCACAGGCCGTCTATGCAGAGCGTGATGTGCGATTGGCGGGTATGCAGGACGAAGATGTGGATACCTTTTATTCCTGCTTACTGTGTCAAAGTTTCGCTCCAAACCACGTCTGTGTAGTTTCGCCCGAACGACCGGGTCTTTGCGGTGCCTATAGCTGGCTGGACTGCCGGGCGGCATTCGAGATAATTCCATCAGGGCCGAATCAGCCCATCTCTAAAGGCAACTGCATCGAGCCAACCATCGGTCAATGGGATAAGGTAAACGCATTTGTCGTCAAGGCCAGTGGCGGCAATGTCGAGCGAATGAGCCAGTATAGTATGATTACCGATCCGATGACCTCCTGCGGCTGTTTCGAATGTATCGCCGCCGTACTGCCGTCAACAGGGGGAATAATGATAGTCAATAGAGAGTATCCCGAGATGACACCCTGTGGAATGAAGTTTTCGACACTGGCAGGGACCGTCGGAGGCGGCCAGCAAACACCAGGCTTCATCGGTCATTCCAAGCACTATATCTGCTCAAAAAAATTCATCCGCGCCGAAGGCGGGATTAAGCGGATTGTCTGGATGCCGAAAATACTCAAAGAAGAAATTAAGGATGCCCTCTCCGAAAGAATCAAGGAAATAGGATTTGATCCGGAAGAATTCTTCGCCAAAATTGCCGACGAGACCTCAGCCACAACCGAAGAAGAGGTGCTGGAATTTATCACCAAAAACGAGCATCCTGTAGCCACTTTAGAGCCTATGTTCTAACAAATGCCAGATATATCTCGTAAAAAAAGCACGAAACGAGGGATATTAAATAATATATAAAATACGAATAAAGGAAAAATACTATGGCACTAACAGGACTGGACATTTTCAAGCTCCTACCAAAAACCAACTGTAAAAAGTGCGGCATGCCTACATGCCTGGCCTTTGCTATGGCGCTTGCTCAAAAACGCGCCAAACTCGAAGACTGCCCCGACGTTTCTGAAGAAGCCAAAGAAAAACTTGCCGCCGCATCGGCCCCGCCAATGGCAAAAGTTGTATTCGGCACGGCAGACAACCAGGTCCAGCTTGGGCAGGAAACCGTAATATTCCGACATGAGGAGAAATTTTACAATCCGACCGCTCTTGCGGTAACCGTCTCGGACAAACTTACCGGCCAGGAGTTAGCCAAACGCATCGAAGCTGTAAATGCACTCCAGTTTGAGCGTATCGGTATCAAAATCGGAGTCAAGGCCATAGCTCTGGTCAATGACAGCGGCTCTTCCGATTCTTTTGCACAGGCCGCCGCAACAGTAAAAGACGCCGGTAATCTTGCTTTAATCCTGGTAACCGATTCACCCGATGCAATGGCAGCGGCGGCAGCTAAAACCAAGGAATCTGTGCCTTTACTTGCCTCGGCTACTCCGGAGACCGCCGAACAAATGGCAAAAATTGCCAGGGAAAACGGTTGTCCTATTGTAGGAAAGTCCGACTCACTCGATGCTCTGGCGGAACTTACTGAAAAAACAAAGGCCGCAGGAGTAGAAGATATAGTATTAAACATCCAGAGCCCGGATCTGCAAAGTCAACTACTTAATCTTTCAAAGATGCGGGCACTGGCCTTGAAAAAAGCGTTCAGACCGCTCGGATATCCGACAATATCATTTGCAACTGACGGCGACACTGATGCACAGTTAGCTTCGGCCATAAGTCTGATTTGTAAATACGCCGGTATAGTGGTACTCGACACTGTCGAACCGAACGCGATTTTGCCCATGCTGACTGCGGTGATGAACATCTATACAGATCCGCAAAAGCCAGTCCAGGTAGAGCCAAAAATCTATCGCATCGGCGAAGCTAATGAGAATTCACCGGTAATGTTTACAACGAACTTTTCACTTACATATTACACTGTGGAATCGGACGTCGAGTCCAGCAGGATACCAAGCTATATCCTCGTGGTTGACACCGAGGGCACAAGTGTCCTGACGGCTTATTCAGGGGACAAGCTCAATGAAAAAACAGTGGCTGACGCCATGACCAAACACGGCGTGGCAGATCTTGTCAAGCACCGTAAACTAATCATCCCCGGCTATGTCGCCGTAATGAGCGGCAAACTCGAAGAGGCCACAAACTGGGAGGTTATGGTCGGCCCAAGAGAATGTTCGATGCTGCCTAAATATCTCCAGGAGATCTGGAATTAAACTGGACGCTCTGTGCTCGACGTAAGATACTGAAGAAAAGGAGAAATCGGGCATTTAGCGTCAAGTATAGACAATGGAAGAGAGCAAGAAGAAACAATACACAATTCGTTTCGAACCCAGCGGCTTAAAGATAAAAGTGCCTTCGGGGGCAGTTCTGCTCGATGCCGCCCACAAAGCCGGCATTTATTTAAGCAGTATCTGCGGCGGAGACGGATATTGCGGTAAATGCAAAGTAATAATTGACGAGGGACAATTTCAAAGCAAGCCAACCGCTTTACTTACACCGGACGAAGTGCGGGAGAATATAGTCCTTGCCTGCCAGACCAAAGTACTTTCCGATATGACCATAACTGTTCCAAGGTCTCATACTTTGGAAACAAGTCAAATACTTATGGACTCGGACGCCCACAGATTCAGTGATCTGCCGTCAGAAGTACGGGAAGGAATATTTGAGTTCGACCCTCTGGTTCGTAAAATCTGCGTTGGGATGTCACCGCCCACAGTGCACGACCACACTGCAGACCACGAGCGCCTGTATCTGGCAATACGCGAACAGATCGACGCCCCTATAATGCAAACCGGTTTCCGTCTCCTTCAAAAACTATCCGGATTGCTGCAAAGCAGCGACTATAAGGTTACAGTAACGGCAGGTCGTCGGGGAGAAACCACCGAGGTTATCGAGGTCGAGCCTGGCAATCATTGCAAGAGAAACTTTGCCGTCGCTGTTGACCTTGGTACGACAACCGTTGTGGCCCACCTTGTCGATCTGACAAAAGCCACTACAATAGATACCGAAGCAACTTACAACAGCCAGATAAACTTCGGCGAGGATTATATTCGCCGAATCATTTACGCAGAAGAAAACGACGCCTTTGATGAAATGCAAAATCGCATCGTTAATGACGTCAACAATCTAATTGTAACACTGGCTTCGAGACAGAAGGTTGATTTACAGGACCTGAATGCCATCGTTTGTGCCGGCAACACTGCGATGGTGCATTTTTTACTGAATCTTGATCCAACTCGAATTCGCAGAGAGCCGTATATCGCCTCAGCCGGCTTTGTGCCGCCGATTAGAGCCGCAGAAGCAGGCATCCAAATCAATAAACGAGGTTTATTATACTGCCTGCCCAGTGTGGCCGCCTATGTCGGCAGCGATATAGTAGCAGGCGTTCTAACAACGCGAATCTTTACCCAGAAAGGCGTTTCACTCTTTATCGACATAGGAACAAACGGTGAAGTGGTTCTTGGTAATAAAGAGTGGCTCGCCTGCGCTTCAAGCTCGGCTGGCCCTGCGTTCGAAGGAAGCGGAGTTAAACACGGCATGAGAGCGGGAGCCGGCGCTATAGAAAAACTCACTATTCTCGACGATGGTTCCATAGAGCTTAAGATAATTGGCCAGAAACATCCGGTCGGCATCTGCGGGTCGGGACTTCTGGACACACTTGCCGAATTATTTACCAAAGGAGTCATAGATCGAACAGGACGCCTCAAAGACAACGGCCAGCCAAGATTAACCGAAGGCGATGAGGGCCGGCAGTTCCAAATATCCCCTGCAGATAACGAGCACCAGGAAATAGTAATTACACAGGCGGACATCGACAATCTGATACGTTCCAAAGCCGGCGTTTTTGCCTCTATCAAAGTGCTTATGGAAGCGACTCAAACAACCTCCGAGGACCTGGAGGCGGTTTATTTAGCCGGTGGATTCGGAAACTTCCTGAATATTCAGCAGGCAGTTAATATTGGAATGCTGCCGGATGTGCCGGTGGAGAAGATGCGGTTTGTGGGTAACACATCCATAGCAGGTGCAAAGACGGTTCTGCTAAGTCGGCAAGCCCTTGAAACAGCCGAAAAAATCGCCGAAGGTATGACATATTTTGATCTGATGAGCCATCCGGGATATATGGATGAATTTACAAGAGCTAATTTCCTGCCGCACACGGATTTATCATTGTTCCCATCCGTATCAGCAGTAAAGTGTGAAACATGAAGTTCCAACGCTATACGAGACAGAAAAAATGGCAACAACAATTGCAGTAAGTGGAAAAGGCGGCTCGGGTAAGACAACCTTAGCAGCTATGTTTACAAGGTTCCTGCTTGAGCAGGCCGACAGAAAAAGTGTCATTGTGGTGGATGCCGACCCAAATTCCTGCCTTGGTTTGACATTGGGGATTGAGCCGGAAATCACCGTCGCAGACATCCGTGAAGAAGCCCGTTCTAAACCGCCAAGTAACGCCGGTATGGATAAGGTACGTTCGATGGAATATGGAATACAGCAGGCGATTACTGAGGCCGAAGGCTTCGACTTACTCACAATGGGCCGGCCGGAAGGACCGAGCTGCTACTGCGCTGTTAATAATATGCTTCGAAAGTTCCTGGACCAGCTTGGTTCTCAGTATGATTTCGTGATTATTGACAACGAGGCGGGAATGGAGCATCTTTCCCGCCGAACCACCAATAATGTTGACATGCTGTGCATCGTAGCGGAACCGAACACCATCGGCACCCTCACTGCCAAGAGGATTTTTGACCTTTCTAAAAAATTACCAATCGCCGTAAAGCAAACAGGTATCATATGGAACAGGGCCGATAGCGATAAAGAAATAGACGGGATAGACAGCTTCGGACATATACCTTATGATAAGTCGGTTTTTGATGACTCAATGCATAACAAGACGGTCTTTGACCTTGAAAATGACAGCCCGGCTTTTTCAGCGGCGCGTAAAATATTCGAAGAGATATTAGTTTCGAGCTCGCAGACTGCGAACCCCGAGCTATAAATGATAAACATTATTGGAGGTCTTAAAATGCCAGTTCCTGAAATTGCAGAGAGATTTACCGGCTCAGTAAACTGCCTTACACTTGGCGCAACAAAAGAAGACGGAGGCACTCGAACCTCAACGGTAACCATAGGTGGAGCGAGTAATGTCGTTTATGGCAGTTCTTCAGCCGATGCTGGTGAAAAACCGGTTATTGCCATGGACGTTCTGGATAGTAAGCCTGATGACTGGCCAGATGTATTGCTTGAACCATATAAAGATGTGCTGGACAGCCCCGGTGACTGGGCCAAAAAATGCGTAGAAGAGTATGGAGCAGAGTTAATTTGTATAAAATTCGAGGGTATTCATCCGGATAAGGGCGATAAAGACGCCGATCACGCTATCAAGGTGACCGAGGAAGTCTTAAAAGCAGTCGGGGTGCCTCTTGTGCTCTGGGGCTGTGGAAATGACCAAAAAGACAACCAGGTTATGCCCAAGGTAAGCGGTGCGGCAAAAGGTGAAAAATGCCTCATTGGGACCGTCACAGAGGACAATTACAAATCTTTGACCGCCATTGCTTTAGCCGATGGTCATTATCTCATAACCGAGGCCCCGCTGGATATCAATATCGCCAAGCAGGTCAATATTTTAGCTTCTGATATGGGCTTCCCGCTGGAGCGAATAGTAACGTTCCAGGCCACAGGAGCGCTGGGATATGGAATAGAATACGCATATTCGATTCAGGAACGCCAGCGTATCGCCGCCTTGACCGGCGACAAGATGATGGCCATGCCGGTAATTTGTGACGTCGGATATGAATCATGGCGGGCCAAAGAAGCCAAGGTCACAGACGCACCGGACTGGGGACCGGCTGAGGACCGGGGACCCATGTGGGAAGTAGCGACCGCCGTCTGCCTCCTGCAGGCCGGCGTTGATATAATTCGGATTCGCCATCCCCGAGCCGCCGTTGCAGTAAATAATTTCATCAATCAGGTCTGGCAAAATAAAAAATCATAGGGGCAGCCACATTTCGATTTGCCCTTACAAGGAGAAAGGAAAAAATCACTATGATATTAATTGCAGAACGAATAAATGGGATGTTCAGAGACGTCAAGCAGGCTATCGCAGATAAAAATAAGAAAGTCATTCAGGACCTAGCTAAAAAGCAGACTGATGCCGGCGCTGCATATCTGGATGTGAACGTAGGTACAGCCGCCGCCGACCAGGAAGGAACGATTCAGTGGCTTGTCGAGACTATCCAGGAAACCTGCTCCACACCGCTTTGCCTCGATTCTCAGAAACCTACTGTTATTGCCGCGGGATTAAAGGTCATTAACGCCGAAAATGGCGTCCTGCTGAACTCTACGCCTTTGAATAAGAAAAGTGACGAAGAAATTTTTGATAAATACGTTGAAATGGCCAACCAGGCAGGCCCGAAAGCCTCCCTTATAGCCCTTACTATGGATAAAAATGGCGTCCCCCAGGATACCGATACCCGCGTAGCCATAGCTGCAGAAATCGTGTCAAAGGCCATGGAAAAAGGTTTCGATACCCAGCGACTGTTCATTGATACCATTGTTTTACCCGTAAAAGTACCGAACGCACAATCCCAACCCGGCAATATCTTAGCTGCGATGGACCAGATAAAATATTTGTCTGACCCGCCCCCCCATATGACAATTGGATTGTCAAATCTTTCTCAGGGAGCATCGGAAAGAAGCATGATAAACCGGGTATTTCTCGCTATGGCAATTTCTCACGGTCTGGACTCAGCTATTGCCGACGTATTCGACCAGGCCCTGATGAACGTTGTAGCTACGTCTGATTTGCTGATGAATAAGCAAATATATTCGGACTCTTTCCTGAAGGCCTATGGCTAAGCAAACAAAGGTTAATGGCTCTTAAAACCTAATAAAAAACGGATGAGGCCATAAATACACAAATAGCAGAATAGTGCAAAAAAAAAGTTCTAAAGTCATACTTTCTTCGGCAGTTTTCAAGGATAATACTGCACCCCTGCAAAAGCTCCTATCTTCACAGGGCCGGGTACAGAATATAAACGTCGTGTAACAGAACGAACCAATATTACAATATATGAGGGAATACCTATGAAGCTTGACGCAACAAAAATGAAGGATTGGCAGATTGCAGAGGCTGCCGAGGAAGAAATGAAACCTGTTAGCCAGCTGGCCAAAGAGATGGGCTTAAAAGACAGTGAGCTTATTCCAATGGGGCGTAAGCTGGCTAAAGTCGATTATCAACAAGCCCTTGCCCGCCTCAAGGGTACACCTTCGGCAAAGTACATTGACGTTACAGCCATCACACCTACACCTCTGGGTGAAGGTAAAACAACTACGGCGGTCGGTTTGATTGAAGGCCTCGGAAAACTGAAAAAACGCGTCGTCGGGGCAATCCGACAGCCCAGTGGCGGTCCTACCTTCAATATTAAAGGATCAGCGGCCGGCGGAGGTCTGGCACAGTGCATTCCATTGACTCCCTTTTCTATCCGCCTGACAGGTGACATCGACTGTATTACAAACGCCCACAACCTGGCCATGGTCGCCCTGACCTCACGTTTGCAGCATGAACGCAACTATGATGATGCCCGCCTGGCTAAAAGCAACCTAAAGCGCATAGATATTGATCCTGAAAGTGTGCAAATGAAATGGGCGATGGACTTCTGTGCTCAGGCACTGCGTGATATCAGGATAGGACGAGGCGGAAAAATGGATGGCTACGAGATGGACTCAGGCTTTCAAATTACCGTCTCAAGTGAAATCATGGCGATACTCGCAGTTGCCAGGGACTTAAAAGACCTGCGAGAGCGTATGGCTAAAATAGTTGTGGCCTACGATAAAAAGGGCAACGAAGTAACAGCCGCCGACCTTGAGGTTGACGGTGCTATGACCGCCTGGATGGCTGATGCAATAAATCCTAACCTGCTCCAGACCATTGAAGGCCAGCCGGTTTTCGTGCATGCAGGCCCATTCGCAAACATTGCTGTCGGCCAAAGCTCCATTATCGCAGATATGATCGGGACAAAATTAGGTGATTACCACGTCACAGAGAGCGGCTTCGGGGCCGATATTGGATTTGAGAAGTTCTGGAATATAAAATGTCGTATGTCCGGCCTGGTACCGAACACAGTCGTTATTGTCGCCACTGTTCGCGCCCTGAAGATGCACGGCGGGGGACCTGCTGTGAAACCCGGCATACCACTCAGCAAGGAATACACCAGCGAAAACCTCGAACTGCTTGAAAAAGGCTGTGAGAACCTGATTGCCCATATCGAAACGGTAAAGAAAAGCGGTGTTCGCCCCGTCGTTTGCGCAAACAGCTTCTACACCGACACCAAGGCTGAAATTGATTTCGTCCGGAAAATAGCCGACCAGAACGGAGCTTTGGCTGCGGTTTCCGAACACTGGCTCAAAGGCGGCGACGGTGCAATCGAACTGGCGGAAGCCGTGATTGAGGCCTGCAGCGAAACCAACAAATTCAAGTTCCTTTATGAGCTGGAGACTCCACTTAGAAAACGTATTGAACTAATCGCCAAAGAAGTCTATGGAGCAAGTGGTGTAACTTATAGCGATGAGGCACTGGCAAAAGCCAAAGCCATGGAAGCCGACCCGGCCAGCAAGACTTTAGGCACCTGTATGGTCAAGACCCATCTTAGCCTATCACACGACCCGGATCTGAAGGGAAGGCCCGCCGGCTGGGAGCTTCCGATTCGCGATATTCTTGTTTACAAAGGTGCAGGCTTTATCGTGCCCGTAGCCGGAGCGATTAAGCTGATGCCCGGCACGGCATCGAACCCGGCTTTCCGCAATATCGATGTGGATGTAAAAACCGGAAAGGTCCAGGGGCTGTTCTAAAAGAAGCTGAAGTGAGCTAAAGTGAACTAAAGTAAATTAAAGTGTCTAAAGTGAGCTAAAGTTATGGAAAATCTTTATTTAATTTTAGGCACTTTAGGCACTTTAAACTTTAGGCACTTGAAACATTAAGGAGTGACCGATGACTGCACAAATTATAGATGGCAAACAAGTGGCCGCAGATATGCGGGCGGAATTGAAGGACGAAGTCGCCGGGCTAAAAGAAAAGGGCATCGTTCCCGGGCTTGGAGTTGTCCTGGTAGGCGAAGACCCTGCTTCAAAATCCTATGTTACCGCAAAAGAGCGTGCCTGTGAAGATATTGGAATTTATTCCGACGACAACCGCCTACCTGCTTCAAGCTCACAGGAAGAACTGATGGCTTTGGTAGAGAAAATGAACAACGACCCGAAAATCAACGGCATTCTCGTTCAGTTACCTCTACCGAAGGGTCTTAACGAGGCAGAGGTACTGCTTGCAATTGACCCCGCCAAAGATGTTGACGGATTTCATCCTGTGAATGTCGGCAAAATGGTGGTAGGTGAAAAGGCGTTTCTGCCCTGCACGCCTCACGGTGTTATCCAGCTCTTGAAACGCAGCGGCGTCACTATTGAGGGAGCTGAGGTTGTAATCGTCGGGAGAAGCAACATAGTCGGCAAACCTCTGGCAAATATGCTTATCCAGAAAAAGCCCAACGCCAACGCAACCGTAACCGTCTGTCATACACGCACCAAAGACCTTGCTTATCACACAAAGCGGGCGGACATCGTCATCGCCGCCGCAGGCCGCCCGAATACTGTTACGGCGGATATGATTAAAGAAGGCGTGGTTGTAATTGATGTCGGGGTCAATCGCGTCGAGGATGCTACAAAGAAAAAAGGTTATCGTCTTGTAGGGGATGTGGATTTCGAGACCGTAAAGGAAAAGGCCTCATTTATTACCCCCGTCCCGGGCGGCGTAGGCCCAATGACAATAACTATGCTGCTTTACAATACGGTGGAATCTGCCAAAAGGGCCGCCGGTATTGAAATCGAATAATAATTGCAGAAAACAACAACTGAAAATATAAAGGCCTATTTTACAGTCTGTTTCACCTGCTGTTAAAAGTGCTATAGAGAATCTCTTTCAGAAAATTTAAAAACTATCAGACCAATATTGTTTTTTTCCGCCCTTTTTTAATTAAATCTACCAATTCTTTAATAATTTATTCTAATATCCGATAATTTCTGCCCGCAGCACTTGACATTGACCCCCCCTCGCATATAATGGCTGATTTTACTTCAATAGGTTTATAATATTTCGATAAGGAGAAATAATTTTGAACAAAAGAGTTTTGTTAACTATCATGTTATTGTTACTTGTGGTGAGTATGGCACAGGCAGAAGAGGACCAGTTGGGCGTTACTCTCGATCTGACTTATTTGAGTAAGTGGCTGACAAAGGGCGCCTATGGTTATGGGCAACAAGGCGCGCTTTTCAAAACCATAGACCTTGACTTCTACGGCACAGGTTTTGGCCTGAAAGTTACACACCGCAATGCCCTGTCAAGCGGTTATGTTGACAATCAGAGGCTCGATTACAGGCCATATTACAAAAGTACACTTTTTGAAGGTGAACCTTACGCTACAAACTATAATCTCAGCGTTGGATATGAACACTATACCGGCCTGACCCATAATGTGGCTAATACCACGTACGAGTGGATATTTGCCTTTTCCTGGCCAAATATTATACCAGATGGGTTAATCCCAAAATATGTCGCTCATTATGAATATCCCGCGGGCAGCGGCTATACTCATAACGATGTAACAGGCTGGGTCCACCGTTTCGGCCTTGGCAAAAACATCGATATAATCGAACTGCCGTCTCCTCTCAATATATCCGGCGAAATCGCCTACACAGACGGCCTTGGCGGTAAAGCTAAAGATTCCGACTGGTCATATGCGGCCTTTGGCTTCTCAACAAAATTTAACTTGACCGACCATCTGACTTTTGCCCCGGGTGTTTACTATCAGATAACTATGGACAAATCGATCAACCCCGATAAAGACTTAACATATTGCATATTGAGTATGAAATACAAATTCTGAACCAGCACTAATCTGCTTCGCTCGGATGTCATTATAATGTATAGCTCAAAAAATAGAATTGTGAATTTTAATCGCCCGGCGCAATTAACAGATTAGTGCTGGTCAAAGGAACAATAATCCTCAGTTTTCAAAGGAGAACTTTATGGCACAAGAAAAAGGAATTGACTCTCTAATGACCGAAAATCGGACTTTTCCACCACCGGATTCAGTTAAGACCAACGCTTATATAAACAGCCCGGACCAATATCAGCAGATGTGGGAAAAGTCTATTAACGAACCGGACGCTTTCTGGCTGGAACAGGCAAAAACCCTCTCCTGGTTTAAGGAGCCCACCAAGAGTCTCCGCTATACGTGGGACACGAAAAATCGTAAAATTGAGCACACATGGTTTGCCGACGGCCAACTGAACGTTACATATAACTGCCTCGACAGACATCTTGGAACGCCAATCGAGAACAAAACCGCACTGCTCTGGCAGGGTGAAGACGAAGACAAGGTCAGGAAATTCACCTACAAAGAACTGCACAAGCAGGTTTGCAAATTCGCCAATGTGCTCAAATCAAAGGGCATAAACAAAGGCGACCGTGTGGCCATTTACATGCCGATGGTCCCCGAACTTCCCATCGTTATGCTCGCATGCGCACGCATCGGTGCTATTCACTCGATCATTTTCGGCGGATTCAGCTCCGAAGCCATCGAAGGCCGCATCAACGACTCCGACTGCAAAATGCTTATAACCTCAAATGTTTCGCTGCGCGCCGGCAAGCACATCAAGCTCAAGGATATCGCCGACGTTGCACTGGAAAAAACACCTACTATTGAAAGTGTAATAGTCACTAAAGTCAATGATGAACCCTGCAATATGAAAGAAGGAAGGGACCTGTGGTATCACGACGAGATGGCAAATGCAGACGAACATTGCGATGCAGAACCTATGAACGCCGATGACCCATTGTTTATCCTTTATACATCCGGCTCGACAGGTAAGCCCAAGGGTGTAGTCCACATTACGGGTGGATATCTTTTGCACACCACTCTCACTCACAAAATCGTATTCAATATTCATGACGACGATATTTTCTGGTGCACCGCAGACATCGGCTGGGTAACCGGACACAGCTACATCGTCTATGGCCCGCTCGCAAACGGCAACACTTCACTGATGTTTGAAGGAGTACCTACCTATCCGGATGCAGGACGCTTCTGGAGTATTTGTGACAAATTCGGCGTTACTGTTTTCTATACCGCCCCCACTGCCATCCGGGCCCTTATGCGGCTTGGAGATGAATGGCCCGCCAAATATAAACTCGATAACCTCAGAATTCTCGGAACGGTCGGTGAACCGATAAATCCCGAAGCATGGATGTGGTATTACGAGAAAATCGGCCGTAACAAATGCCCAATCGTCGATACTTGGTGGCAGACAGAGACCGGTGGATTTATGATTACACCTCTGCCGGGCGCCCACACATTAAAGCCGGGCAGCGCTTCCCGTCCATTCTTCGGTGTTGACCCTGTTATTCTACGCGACGACGGCAGCAATTGTGATGTTAACGAAGGCGGCAAGCTGTGTATCCGAAAACCATGGCCCGGAATGATGAGCACGATGTGGGGTGACCATGACAGGTTCATAGATACGTACTTCACAATGTACGACAATATATATTTCGCCGGCGATGGCTGCCGTATTGACGAAGACGGTGATTACTGGTTAATGGGCAGAATCGACGATGTTGTCAACGTCTCAGGCCACCGTATCGGAACCGCAGAGGTTGAAAGCGCTCTGGTCAGTCACGAAAAAGTCGCCGAAGCCGCCGTTACACCAATGCCTCATGAGGTTAAAGGACAGACACTGTACGCCTTTGTTACACTTGTAGGTGGTGTCGAGGAAAGCGAAAAGCTGAAGAAGGAACTCGTTAAACACGTGCGAAAGGAAATCGGACCCATCGCAACACCCGAAGCCATTCAGTTTGCTCCTTCACTCCCGAAAACCCGCTCCGGCAAAATTATGCGCCGAATACTGCGAAAAATAGCTGAAAAGAACACGGACAACCTTGGAGATATTACCACACTTGCAGATCCAGGCGTAGTCGAAGCATTAATTAAAGGCCGGGGTGAATAATTTTACCTGCATTAAAAGATGCCAAAAAAACCGGACGTGTGTTTTAATCGCACGTCCGGTCTATTGTCAATTAAAGGAACTATAATGATGAGCGAAGAAATAACGGCGAAACCAGAAGCCGAAAATCATGGCTGGCGTGTTACGTTTACGGGGATGGGAATTAATCTCGCCCTCGGTATTCTGTACTCCTGGAGCGTTATCAGTAAGCGTGTGCCCGAAGACTGGGGCTGGAATGAAGACGACAAATCCCTTCCTTACATGATTGCCTGCCTGATATTTTCAATTATTATGGTCCCTGCCGGAAGATTGCAGGACAAAATCAGTCCACGTCTGGTAGCAACAATTGGAGGAGTATTAGTGGGGCTCGGTTTTGTAATCGCCAGCTTGACAACATCCCCCTTTGCTTTTACCATTGGCTTTGGCATACTTGCCGGCGCAGGCATCGGATTCGGTTATGCATCAGCAACACCGCCGGCCATAAAGTGGTTTCCGGCGGCGAAGACAGGCCTTATCGCGGGAATTGTAGTTTCAGGTTTCGGTTTGGCTTCGGTATATGCTGCTCCACTGACAACATGGCTCATAGTAAATCTTAGTTTCAAAACAGCAATACTGCTTCTGGGTATTGCGTTTCTGATTGTTGTGGTTGGTCTTGCTCAGATATTAAAACCGCCACCGGCCGGTTACATTCCACCTGGTTCCATACCGGCAAATTCAGATGCCAAAGCTAACAAAAAGAAAGAAGATTTTCTGCCGAAAGAGATGCTTACTACCTGGCAATTCTATGTCATCTGGTTCATGTATGTATGCGGAGCAGGGGCCGGTCTTATGGTAATCTCAAAGCTTGCAGCAATTGCAGACAAGCAGGTCGGAATAACCACCATGGGATTCGTCCTGGTAGCAGTGCTTGCCATCGGCAACGGCGGCGGACGCATTACTGCCGGTATGCTCAGCGACAAAATTGGTCGCAAGGCAACGATGTTTATCTGCTTTCTCTTTCAGGCGTTTCTTATATTTCTACTATCAAGAGCAAGTAGTGAAAACGCCCTTGGGACGATACCCATCATGGCAATTATCTCAGCCCTAATCGGCGCAAACTACGGGGCCAACCTTTCGCTTTTCCCGTCTATCACCAAAGATTTTTATGGCCTGAAAAACTTTGGAATGAATTACGGGCTGGTTTTCACAGCCTGGGGCGTTGGAGGTTTTATGCTGGCAAAACTCGCCGGAACAATGTATGTCAGGCATCAAACTTTTGATATCGCCTATTACGGTGCTTCAGCCCTGTTGATACTCGCTGCGATAATGACAATGCTCGTCAAAGCGCCGCACCACACACTCGTAACCAACGAAGCATAAATTGGCAAAAAAACTCTGATAAACACCAACGGCCTGAACATTTTTTGTCCAGGCCGTCTTTTTTATATCCTGACAGCAACTAAAGTTTATGAATTGGAAATATATTTGTCTTAACTGCTTCTATCGTTGCCTCTACCGCCGGGACTACCATTTCGCTTTGTGTCTGGCTCACAGCAACTGCCCTGTCCCGCAACCCCCCTTGCCAGTCTGTACTTTCCAGCATAACACCCCCAACGCCATGATGCATATCATGGCCGCTTTCAGCTCCGGCAAAAATGCTCCAGGCCAAAGCCCAGGCTCTTACGGTGCTTTCGATATTGTAACCGCCGCCTCCCGTCGCAACTATTGGTTTGTCAAAACTTAACAGGTGCTCGATAACTTCGGCGTAAGAATTGTTCGTAAGACACAGATGTGCAAGCGGGTCGCCCACAAGAGCATCGGCTCCTAATTCAAAAACAATTACATCAGGATTGTATGCGCCAATTAACGGCAGTGCGATACGCTCGAATGCCTTCATATACACCTCATCATAAGTGCCGACCGGAAGAGGAACATTTACGCAGTAGCCCTTACCTTCGCCTTTGCCCATTTCTTCTACGAATCCTGTTCCGGGAAACAGTGTTTCAGGACTCTCATGAAATGATATTGTCATCACATCACATCTGTCATAGAATCCGTATGCCACGCCGTCGCCGTGATGAACGTCCACATCAAGATACAGAACCCGCTTGCCTTCTTCAGCCAAAACCATACATGCCAGAGCTACGTCATTAATATAGCAAAAGCCGGATGCCCGTTCCGGCCCGGCATGATGAAATCCACCTGATGGATTAAACGTTACCTCAGCAGAATCCGACAGAATCAGCTTGGCGCCGGTAAGTGTCCCTCCGGTGGCCAGAACTCCGTAGTCATACATCCCGGCAAAAACAGGGCAATCCAGTGTGCCGATTCCCATGTCAAGCGCCTCGGTATCCCAGCGGCCTTTCGCGGCTGTTTTTAATGCATGCAGATAACGGGCTGAGTGAAATTTCTTCAGAACAACTCTCTCGGCAGGCACCGGCGCTACTTCAGTCCTGTTGTCACCGGAAAGCAGAGCCATGGAGTTTAGAATCTTTCTCACCTTACCCGCCCTGCTCGTATTAAAAGGACAATCAGCCGGATAACTAAAATTCTCAAGCTCCGATGAATAAATAAAAGCAGCTTTTTTCGTTCCCAAAGTTACTCCTACTTTTCCTGCTTTGTCAAATCGTACGTAATATCATAGGCGTAGCCGTCGAATTCGGTGTTCACCATGTAGCCTGAGTTATGAAAAATAGCAAGCATCGGTTCATTCGTCGGCAATACTTTTGCATAGAACTTTTTTACGCCGCGTTGTTTCGCTATTTGAGTAATGTAGTCCAGCAGAAAGGTACCCATTCCCTTTTGCTGCCATTCATCCTGTACAAGAAAGGCCACTTCCGCCACACGTGTTTTAGGGTCAAGAAAATATTGAACAAGGGCAACGATTTCCTCGCCTGAAACACGGGGAATAATACCAACAATGGCAATATCCTGCCGATAGTCGATATTGGTGAATCGTTGAATATCTCTATGAGGGAATACTACTGTGTGGGTCATATAGCGAGTGCGAATGGATTCTTCGCTGAGTGAATACAGCATTTCCGAAAGTGCCGGCTCATCCGTAGGTTTAACTGCTCTGAAGAATATCTCCGTACCATCGCGCAGTGTTTCATAGCGCTCCAGCTCATCAGGATAAGTAACCTGCTCCCAGGCCAGCTCTATCTGGTCTTCATAAATATAATTTTGAGCCTTCGCCGCCTGGATAAGCTCTTTCCTGAACTTGGGATGCGCGATATTAATCAGGTCCAGCACTCTTTTTCTAATACTTTTACCGTGCAAATATGCAATCCCATATTCGGTAACTACATAGTGGATATCTCCTCTCGTCGTAACCACCCCGGCCCCTTCGGTCAGACGCGGCACAATCCTCGAAATCTTTCCGTCGCTCGCGGTAGAGGGCATCGCAATTATAGCTTTGCCCCCCCTGCTTCGCGCAGCCCCGCGGATAAAATCAACCTGACCGCCAATGCCACTGTAGAATTTATAACCCAAAGAGTCCGAGCAGACCTGGCCTGTCAAATCGATTTCCAGTCCGACGTTAATTCCAACCATTTTCTCGTGCTGGCTGATGATATAAATATCGTTGACATACTCTGTAGGATAAAATTCGAAGAAGGGATTATTATTGATAAAATCGTATAACTTCCGCGAGCCCATGCAAAAGCTCGCCACAATCTTCCCTCTATTCAGAGACTTTTTTGCGCATGTAATTGCCCCGCACTCAATCAGGTCAATTATCCAGTCGCTGAACATCTCTGTGTGAACGCCGAGGTCTTTCTTATACACCAGATATTCAGCCAGCGCCTGGGGGATACGTCCAATGCCACACTCAATGGTGCTGCCGTCTTCGACAAGACTGGCGATATTCTGGCCGATACGGCGTAATGTATCATCCGACTCAGGAACAGGGACCTCGATTATGTCCTCATCAAAAGGAACCAGCATATCGATGGCATTGACATGAATAAAACTGTCGCCGAATGTCCGAGGCATATGGCTGTTGACCTGTGCAATTACATACCTGGCATTTGCAGCGGCAGATTTAACAATATCCACAGAGACACCCAGACTGCACAGACCGTTTACATCCGGCTCAGTTACAGAAATCAGGGCAACATCGACGGGAATCCTTCCGGTCTCGAACTCAAGCGGTATCTCAGACAGGAATATCGGTGTATAATCTCCGATACCTTTCTGTAAAGCATCGCGCACATTATCAGCAATAAAAAAACTATTCATCTTGAACTTTTCGCGGAACTTCTCGTCGGCATACGGTGCAGCACCCATCGTCAACAGATGTATGATATGAGCGTCGTAAATGTGGCTGGAATATTCAACCAAAGCATTTACAAGGTGTTGCGGCTGGCCACAACCGGTCCCTATAAATATATTGTTGCCGGACTTAATTAATTTCATTGCCGCTGCAGCAGTACCTATCTTCTCTTGATATTTTTCTTTCCAGTTAAATTCCTGCATATTTAATTCTCTATACTCATTCTGGCATCGACAGCAATCGGCGTTGTGCCTTCGGGGCCAACAACATACGGATTTATGTCCATCTCCTGAATCTGAGGAAATTCCGTAACTAATTGTGAAAGTCTTTGCAATCCTTCGGCTATTGCTTTTATATCCACACCCTCCTGGCCGCGCACTCCCTTTAGCATTTGATACGTCTTTGTGTTAATCAGCATTTGCTCGGCCTCCTCGGCAGTCAAAGGAGCAAGATAAAATGAGACGTCCTTAAGGACTTCCACCATTATCCCGCCCATACCGAACATCATCAATGGACCAAAATGCGGGTCACGATGCATACCAAGGATAACTTCTTTGCCGACCTTGCACATCTCCTGTACAAGAACACCAAGTATATTTGCTTCCGGCTGTTTTTTGGGTATTCGGTACATCATCAGGTCGAAGGCATCTTTAACTTCCTGCTCGCTATTGAGACCAACCTTAACACCACCAACATCAGACTTGTGCAATATATCAGGCGACCAAATCTTCAATACGACAGGGAATCCCAACTGTTGAGCAATATTTGCAGCCTGCTCAGATGTAGTTGCGATAGAACCTTTAGGTGTAACAAAACCGTACGCTTCGAGTATCTCCTTTGATTCGGTCTCTCCGATTTCCCGGATACCCTGTCGCTGGTGTCTTTCGATAATACCTTCAACCTTACGTCGATTAACCGGAAACAGTTTAACGACTCGTTTCGGCCTGGAACACCACCTTACATAATCAGTCATAACTTTGATTGTTGCTACGGCACTTTCAGGGCAATCTATTACAGGGATTTTTCCTTCACGCAGGATTCTTACACCATCTTCGATTTTGTCGGCCCCCAGGAAACAGGCAAAAATCGGTTTCACAGGTTTCTCCCGAGATACTTTGACAACCGCCTCAGCAGTACCCTCGGATTCAGTCATCGCCTGTGGAGTCAGAAGCACAAGAATCGTATCTACATTGGGATCATCAAGAACAACATCAATCGCAAATTCATACCGGTCAGCTAATGCATCTCCCAAAACATCTATAGGATTATATAAGTTCGCAGCCACCGGTAGTCTGGACGCTAATTTACTTATCGTCTCATCGGTTAGTTTCGCAAAGCTGAGCCCCTCTCTCTCGATAGCATCAGCGGCCATAATCCCGGGACCGCCCGCATTGGTAATAACAGCAACACGCAGGCCGGCCGGAAGCGGCTGATTTCCAAAGGCCTGGGCATAATCAAATTGTTCCTTAATAGAATTACATCGAATTATTCCCGCCCGTTCAAATACACACTCGTATGCTGTTTCACTGCCGGCCAAACTTCCGGTATGTGATGAGGCCGCCTTTGCTCCTGCCGTCGTTCCGCCGGATTTCATAAGAAGTATAGGTTTATGATGAGAAATTCGCTCCGCCTGGCTGACAAAAGCATTACCATCCGTAATACTTTCAAGATAGCCTGCGATAACTTTAGTTTCAGCATCCTCACCTAAAACCTTTATCAAATCCAATTCATCTACATCTGCTTTGTTGCCTATGCTGATGAGCTTACTGAAACCGATACTGTTCGTGTCAGCCATATCAAGAACAGCCGCCAATAACGCACCTGACTGTGAAATGTATCCGATGGCGCCGGCCGCCGGCATTGTTCCGCCGAAACTTGCATTTACATTGTGGGCAGGCACTATCACTCCAAGACAGTTGGGGCCAATGACTCTGATTCCTGCCTGTCCGGCTATTTGTATAATCTGCTGCTCAAGTTCCCTGCCTTCTTCGCCAACCTCTTTAAATCCGGCCGTAATAATAATGACTGCCCGTGTGCCAATCTTTGCGCACTGCTGCATAATTGACGGAACAAACCTGGCAGGAACGATAATAATCACAAGTTCCGGCATCTGTTTAATAGATTCAAGGTCAGGATAACACTTCAATCCTTCAATATTATCCGCTTTCGGATTAACCGGGTATATTTGACCTTTAAATCCCGCTTCCATCATATTGGCTAAAATTTCGTATCCAACCTTACTTTTCTGACGGGACGCGCCAACTATAGCAACAGACTTGGGATTAAAAAAACTTTCAAAACTCATTACGACAGATATCCTTTCAATACCAATCTTAGGGCCAATAAAGAAAGGGTATTCTATTCGATTTGGTATATAATTGCAAGATTTATGATATTATTCTCTTTGTGTATATATCATTCGTTATATAATGAAATGAAACGATTTAAGGTCGATTCTATGAAACAATTATCATCAAAAGACCTGGAACAAATCCCTGGCGTGGGCAAAAGAATCGCTCAGGAAATGCAAAATATCGGTATTCACTCCATCGTCCAGCTCAAAGATCAAGATCCCCAAAAGCTTTACCAAAAACTGTGCGATTTTAAGGCAACTCCGGTTGATAGATGCATGCTCTATCTATTACGCTGCGCGGTGTACTACGCCTCAAACACCGAACATGACCCGGAACTGTTAAAATGGTGGAATTGGAAAGACAGCAATTAGACTGCCAATATCTGCTTTGAGATGTGCACTTATTTTCGCAAATCCGGTATATCCGGCTCAACGTGCACTGTAATGTTCACCGGACGAGAAATCTCTTCATCCAGAGCATTCTCCAGACTTTCGGTTATCTCGTGGGCGGCTGCTATATTCAACTCCGGGTCAACAAGGATATGCAGGTCCAGAAATACTTCTCTGCCGACCATACGAGTCCTCAGCTTGTGCCACTGCCGTATCGAAGAATCGGAGTTGATTATCTGTTTGATATGTTCGATTGTATCCGTATCGACAGAGCTTTCCGTCAGCTCGCGCATACAATCACCGATTACACGAACACCGACAAAAATTATCATAAGACCAACTGCAACCGCAGCTACCTGGTCGCCATGGCCAAAACCAAATTCCAGCGATATGAATCCTATCACAACCGCTATCGAACTGAAGGCATCGCTGCGATGATGCCAGGCATTGGCATAAAGTGCCGGGCTGTTAGATTGAATCGCGGCTTTTTGTGTTACTCTATAGAGCCATTCTTTAGCGGCAATTGAAAATATTGCCGCCATGAGGACTCCGAGCCGGGGAGTGGTAATTTCATCTCTGGCTATAGCCATTGTGGCGTAGTAAATCATTGCCCCCCCTACCAAAACCAGGACTAATGCAACTAATCCCGCTGAGAAAGTTTCCGCCCGCCCATGGCCGTAGGGGTGGCCCTGGTCAGGCTCTTTCGAGCTCAAACGCAAACCCAATAGCACAACAGCATCAGTGGCTATATCAGAAAGGGAATGTATGCCGTCGGCTAACAGTGCCAGTGAACCCGATAACAAACCAATAACAACCTTAACGACCGTCAGGGCAACATTCACTGCAATGCCAAGATATGTGACAGATTTTATTTGCCTGCCCGCGATTATTTGTTTTTTGTTGCCCATGACTCTATTAGTCCGACACTTCCCTGCGTATCTTAAAAACTGTATCAACATATTTTTCGGCGGTACGCCGGTCTTTTGCCTCAACAATAATTCTTATTACAGGTTCGGTATTACTGGCCCTCAAGTGTAACCAGCCATCATCGAAATCGAATCTACAGCCGTCCGTTGTATCGAGCTTTGCATCAGCGAAAGCCTTCTTTACTAAATCAAAGATTTGTTGCGCCTGTAACTTATCCGCTGTGAATTTATCTTTGCTCATATAATAGCCGCCAATCTCATCGACTAACCGGCTCACTGTCTTTCCCGTTTCAGCCATTAACTGCAGGACAAGGGCAATACCAACAAGACTGTCGCGGATTGGACCTGCCCGCAAATCAATCACCCCGCCGTTACCTTCTCCTCCGATGATACAATCGTGCTCGAACATAGCCGCCGCTACATGGGCCTCACCGACGGCGGTGCGAATGACCTCCCCGCCGGCCTTTTCAGCTATATCGTCAATCATCCTCGAAGTTGAAAGGTTCGTGGCCGCCTTACCCGTTTTCTTGCTGAAAATACATTTTGCCGACAAAGCAAGTGAATATTCTTCGCCTATATAGTTTCCGTTCTCATCGACAATTGCCAGCCTGTCGGCGTCCGGGTCCTGGGCAAAACCAATCTCGGCTCCCTCGGCTTTTACTATTCCACAAAGATCCCTTAAGTTCTCGGCAATAGGTTCAGGTGCATGAGCAAACAGGCCTGTCGGCTCATCGTTTATCGCTGAAACTTCGCAGCCAAGTTCAGCTAACAGTTTTTTGGTAATTCGCCCCCCTGCCCCGTTGACACTGTCCAGAACAACTTTGTATTTTTTTACTGCGATTGCCCCTCTGTCAATCATTGCCAAGACCTTGTCAATGTGAGCAATATCAGTCTTCTCGCTGTACGTTACTTTGCCACAATCGGAAGAATCCACTAAATCAAAATGCTTGTCGAAATAATATTGCCTGATTTGTTCTGCAGCATCGCTCGGCGGAGCAACACCGTTACCGAGCAGCAGCTTGATTCCATTATATTGGCCCGGGTTATGCGAGGCCGTTATAACCGCACCACCTGCACAGCCAAGCTCCCTTAAAATAACCCCTGCGCTCGGTGTAGTTACAATCCCCAGATCAATAACGTTAATCCCAGCGTCACACAATCCTTCCGCAACGGCAAACAAAAGCTGCTTACCGCTGGGCCGTGAATCCCTCCCGATAGAAACCGAGAATTTCCCCTTTCTTTCCGCGCAGCTCTCTTTTAAAAAAGTTCCGAACGCACGGCCGTAGTCAGCGGCGACGGAATCAGTAAGGTTTTTCCCTGCGATACCCCTCATCCCGCTGACACTTATTATTAACTGTTCAGCCAAATCGAAAACTCCGTGCGAGCATCATATATTGAAAATCAGTCCGGCGTGCAAACATAAATCTCGTTCACAAAATCAAGTTTGCCGAGCTCTTCAATCGCTTTTGAGTCTGGCTCCTTGTCAAGGCTTACAGCAAGAATGGCTTGTTCCTCCGCCGGCTTTTGTCCAACGCCCATAGTGCAGATATTGATATTATGCTTGCCGCAGACCGTGCCAACCGAACCAATGACGCCGGGCTTGTCATCGTTAAAGATAATCAAAACAGCACCATGCGGAGTCATTTCAATATTAAATCCATCTATTTCAATAATCCGCAAAAGCGTCCCTCCGAAGACCGAGCCGGTCACCGTACGTGTAACCTTGTCCGTAACGACTTTGGCGCTGAAACTCGAAGACACATCTTTGGCCTCGGTATTTTTGGTCTCGTCTATACTTATGCCGCGTTCTTTAGCCAGAACCGGAGTGTTGACCATATTCAACGGCATCTCGAAGTGCTTCTGCAATAAACCTATTGCAAAATTAAGAGTAACCTGTTCGACTGCCATTTCGGCTATCAAGCCACGGTACTGCACCTCAATACCCTTGATTTGTCCGGGCCCAATCGTGCTTACAACTGTCCCGATTCGACGGGCAAGCTCCGCATACTGGCTCACCATCGGCGGTACAGTCCCCGTAGTTGATGGTGCATTAAGAGCATTCTTGACCGGTCCGCCTTTGATGGCATCGACAATGATTCGAGCGGCCTCGACTGCAACTTCGATTTGAGCTTCACTTGTACTGGCGCCTAAATGCGGGGTAACAACGCAATTCTCGAACTCGTCAAAGCGCGTATTCTCAGGCGGCTCTTTCGGATAAACATCGAGAGCGGCACCGGCTATACGTTTGGCCGCAAGGGCATCATAGAGTGCATCTTCGTTAATAATCCCCCCGCGAGCGCAGTTGATTAACCGAACTGTGGATTTCATCATTTGTATCTGTTCTGCGCCAATCATATTCAACGTCTGCTTATTCCTCGGCACGTGAACACTGATAAAATCGGCCTCCCTGAAGACCCGCTCCAGGCTATCGCTGATTTCAACGCCGATTTTTTCTGCATCAGGCGGCGCAGCCAACGGGTCAAAACCCAATATCTTCATATTGAAACCTTTTGCCATTTCCGCCACGGCCACACCTATCCTGCCCAATCCTATCAGGCCGAGCACTTTATTATTCAGTTGGTTACCCATATATTTTTTTCTGTCCCAGGCGCCCCCCTTTAAGCTTACGCACGCCGGCACAACGTTCCGGCTCATCGCAAGTATTAACGCCATCGTATGTTCGGCCGCACTGAGAGTATTACCGCCCGGCGTATTCATTACAAGAATCCCTTTTCTCGTGGCCTCGGGAACGTCGATATTATCCACGCCGACACCTGCTCGGGCTATCGCCTTTAATTTACCGGTATTACTCAGTACTTTAGCGGTAACCTTCGTACCGCTCCGGATGATTAAGCCATCGTGCTCACCGATAATTCCGGCCAATTCTTCTTCGCTTATACCGGTTTTAACGACAGCCTCAACACCTTCTGTCGAATTAAGCAGGTCAATCCCTTCCTGTGCAAGCTTGTCGGTAATAAGAACCTTAATCATAGTCCAGCTCCAAAAATAGTATTTTTCACTTCACAATATTCGCCTTCGCATTGTAGCCGGACCTCCAACAAATAGCAAGCACAGAAATCCCCGCACTCATACACAAATCACATATCTTACTACCAACCAAACCCTTACCCATCATCTCTGAAAACGCCCTAATCACAAATCCAACAATAATCAATTATCACTCATCATTAATCATTTGAATAGGGTCATCCCTTCTGTCCGCAATACTACATATGCAATACGCAATACAAAATCGTCACCCTGAGCGCAGTCGAAGGGTCTATTTAAAATAGCTGTCATTGCGAGCGCAGCGCGGCAATCTTCATTATTGTCATTTCGACCGAACGAAGTGAGTGGAGACACGAAGAGGCGGTAGCTAAATCTGGCAAGAGCCTGCCCTGAGTGTAATCGAAGGGAAATTACATTTATACACTTCTTAAAAAGGAAAGCCAACAGACCTGAATTCTCTAAAAAATCTCAATTCGCAATTCTAACTTCTAACCTCTTTAATTTCTACCAGCGGTTCGCACTAATTTTAATCACTCCGGAGTTTATCCTCGATTTAGCTCACTTGCTTTCCTGTCGGGGGCTCCGCGGCTACGTGACTGAACGATGCTCATGCTGGCCGGAGTTTACCCCCGAGTGCTACCCTCATGACTTGCAACAGGGGGGTAGAAATGCTTTTAACTTGTCATTCCTGTGAAAACAGGAATCCAGAAAATAATCAATCATCACTCATCAATAATCAATTGAATGCTGTCCTCTATCAAAACCTGTCATTAGCAACCACATCTCATCGAAAAATGTACCTTATACGTTTAATTCCCCTCTGCAAATTAAAGACTTAACTCGGTCCGACCCCTATACGTTGCCTATTGCTTTATTTGAGAGTCTCAACGGAGTGACTTTGGGATCGTGAGGTGCTAGTGATATCTTGTAACGGTATGTTCTGTGATTCACTTTTTGTTTGTAAATTCAAACTATCAACTCGTCCTGACATATCTTCGGAATCCTTATTGTTATTCTCTGCTATTTGTACGAGTTCATTCATAATAGAAACGCGTGTTCTCTTTTTGGTGTCAAACTCAAAGATACCGGTGATTCTGGCGTTCCATTGTTCGTGCTCACGGCTGTCATAATCCATCCTGTAAAACTCAAATATTGCTTCAAGGCAGTACTCCCGGTGAGAGAATTCCTCGATCTTTCTGTTCAGCAAGGATAAGAAATCGCTATCGTAGATGTATTTGTGTTTATAGCCTCTTATTTCAAGTCGACAGCCACAATGTGCGGCGAGTTCGCCTGTCTGACTTGATCGAGCGTAGTGAGCCAGTATATATGCCATGAGGTATGTTCCATATTTGCGAAAACCACAAAACGCAATTGTACGATTCGGCTTGAATTCATCTTTTTTGGGCCAGCAGTTAGTTATTATAAGCAATCCGGCATCCTTATCGTGCGTCACCACGTCTTTCCTGAAGCCGCTCTTTGCGTATTGTGAGAAACCTTTAGTATTCGAGTCTTGTATTGTGCCTTCCTCCAGAAAAATGCCAACACTCTCATCGTTTGGATTAGCAATATGCTTCCAGGCCAATCCTCTTGCCTTGTAGGGCTTCGTCGTCCTGAATTCATAATGCTTTTCCCTGTCATAGAGTAGCTCGAACATCATCTGTGTTGCAGGATTTACACAATTGGAACCGATCAGTACTACGTATTTCTTCGGCCCTACGTCTGGTGGAGCTTCGTCGCCTAGCGTGACTGGTGAATCATCGGATCCCTTGCGGACCACCTCGAAAAGATCATCCGGTTTAGTCTCTATCTTTAGCTCGGATATAGCCGTTGTATCGGCTAGCTGCCTATTTTTGGATTTTCCTAGATAGTCAGACACTCGTACAAAATGTCGATCGTATTCGAACGGTTGTTTCTGCTCTAACATGAAGAGATATGTGATCATGTCGAAAGCCTTGAAATCCTGGAGGCTCACCTTGCTTCTGTAGCGAGTCTCTTTGGCCAGGTAAACATCGGCTGCACCTATCAGGAATTTCGTGTTGGTGAAATTCATTCTTTTCCAGAATATATGTCGTTCTGAGTTCTTCCTTCTCAGCTTTTCAATTTCACGTCTTACGATCTCATCAGTTATTAACTTACTGGCGTTCTTTACAGATTTGTAGTGCTGAACCTTGACAGCTTGAATATCAAAAGGTAGTTTCGTCATATCAGGATCATTGCTGATGTAGAGAAATGAGAGATCCGGGCGCATATCTACCAAAAGATTGATGCCCAGCCCGTGTATGAATCCCATCCAGAAAAATGCCTCAACTGAGGATTTGTTAACGTCAATTATACAGAATCGACACGTCATGAGTTTCCTGACAAGTTTGTCAAACTTGTCCCTGCTCATTGCGATGTTCTCGACAACTTGTGCGTTCAAATCTGTCAAACTGCTTGGCAAGCGAGCATTGACCGATTTCATACTTTCTTCAATGCCATACCTAAAAAGATCATCGGGATTCACGATCTGTTCCGTGGGTTCGTCTTTTCCTTGGGCAACAATCGCACGTTGTCCAACGATTGCCATCACATGATGCAGATCGGAAACTGGCTTGAAAGCCCTTTCAGGTATCCGGGCACTCTGTACGTTCATAACGCTCTCAGGAAGTTCGTCTTTAATGTCCTTAATGCTCTTGTATTCTATGGAAGTGCAACCAGGAGAGTTATTGATGAGATTCTTGATGCGGGTGGAGAAGCTCGCGGATTCTTGGTGAAGCACGATGCACCTACGTCGTAGTGCAAAAGCCAATCCGAACTCGTAATACACATTTGCATTATTTTCAGAAAGATCGGCCACTACCAGGCCGGCTTTGATTATTTCCTCGCAGATATTGCAGATAACGTACTCTCCGGAGAGGAAATAGGATTCTCTGCCGTTAACTGCCTCAATGCCATTTCTGCCTAAGCAAGGCAATATGCCAAACTCGTAAATGTCGAAGAATTCCTCTCTAAAGGGAATAATCACAAAAGCCCTATGGGCATCAGGCGAAAAGTGCTCTGTGTACTTGATGCACTTCTTTCCAGACATGAAACATCTTCGTATTCTTTTGTTATTATTGTTTTGTGCCATTATATCCTCCCAATGTGACCGCTAATTCTGGGGACATCATACTTAATTCCAGCCGATGTCTGCGTCCCGAAGCTCCACAGTAATTCAGTACACCCGTTGTCCGTATAGCATCCCGAACTTCTCGTCATTCAGAGGAATCCCAGCCGCTGTTGAACTCTCCTAAAATACAAACAAACTTTAATCTGTCAAACAAAATTTGATAAAAAAAAGGTTCTTTCTTTTCACTTTATATAATGATTTGACTTAGTCAACGCTGTACTCAACCGTTTTAATCCTTGGATTATCACTTAATTTTGGGCAATTCGACTAACCGGTCGCGCATAGGTCGCGTTTTTCTGGACGGAAAACCCGCCACAAGGCCGGTTAGTCCGTTCGCAGACGTGCTTAAATTCGCTACGTACATGCGACGTAGTGGATTTTTCTAAATCTCTCAGGAGGATTTTGCTGAGATGTGAGAGTTCAAGCCTTACAACCAATTTCGTTCAGTTAGTAGAATCTTTTTAAAAATAAAATTTTTTTGTTGACAAAAGCGGAAAAGAGGTGTACTTTGATGTGGCATTTTTACGGAAGAGATTTAGATTTTTTAACCTTATTCTGTATTTTAACCCAGAGGAAAGAGCATGAAATCTTTAATTATTTTCGTAGGATTGCTAATCATTCTCAATGTCGTATTATCATCAAAAAAGTAACGACCTTGAATTCCTAATCTACCGGCGATATTGATTTCTTAAAGAACTTGTAATCCAGAGATGATCCGGTTTTGGCTCTGGAACGAAACATTCATTGAGCATTTTGTGAATCGGACTGCCCACAAAAGCTGATTCATAATGGCAGGTATAGCACAATGTTGCTAAGTTTTCCGGCTGGAAGAATTCCGGGGACACCATACTTAATTCCAGCCGATGTCTGCGTCCCAAAGCTCAGCAGTAATTCAGCCCAGCCGCTGTCTTCTATCAAAAACTATCATTAGCAAGCACAACTCATCGAAAAATGTACCGTACCTTCAATTCTCCTCAGGTAATATGTATTCCCTGTATTCTGCAAGTTTTTCCCGAAGCTCGCCATCATTATAAGTATCGAAATCATCGTAAAGGAGCAACATAGACAATCTCACAATTCCTGTTGGGCAATGGGAGCTGTCTTTTAGCTTGCTTGGTGGATGGTTTCTTTCGTACAGTTCAACCGCTTTCTCAGTGCGAGCAAGTGCCCGATCGATTTCACCAATTGTATTAAATTTATTGTGCAACGCCACTATTAACTCGTGAAGCATTCCCTTTTCTTGATGTGTATTAAAACCTAAGGAACGGGTCGGATATCGCTTTTTGAGATAATCTGAAAATGATTCATGATTTATTTCACTTTCCATGTTTACTTGTTCATCCATAATCTTTTCCCTTATTGAACATTTGATTAGGAATAATACTTATACGGTTTTCAAATAACATCGCGAACTTTCTTCACGGCGAGGAACTACATGCCGCTAACTAAGCCAAACATAAGACTATTCTCGCTATCAATATGTCGGCCATTTCCAAGACCAACATTAGCTACACTCGCCCCAGCAACGGTGTACTCAACCGTTTTAATCCTTTGATTATCACTTAATTTTGGTCAATTCGACAAACCATCTGCGTATGGATTGCTTTTCTCTTCCCCAGCAAACCTCATTTAAGCGACAACCTTGAACAGCCTCACCTTCCCATTCACCCTCACTCGCTCAGACGTTATGAGTCCTGCTCATACGAGCCTGTTTTGTGCTGCCTGCGGTTCGGTACTATTTTCTACTACGTCCTGCCATCCAGCTCGCGAAACACATTTCTACCTTCGGTTCACACTAATTTTTATCATTCCGTAGTTTACCCTCGACTTAGCTCACTTGTTTTACTGTCGGGGGCTTCGCGTTTGCGTGACGGTATGATGCTCATGCTGGCCGGAGCTTGTCCCCGGTGTGTACTTACTTGCTTTTCTGCCGGGGAGTAGGAATCCACTCAAAATCGTTGACCGCATTTCTACCTGCGGTTCACACTGGTTTTAATCACTCCACCGCTTCGCGTCTACGTGAATGTATGATGCTCATGCTGGCCTCAGTTAGAAATGCTACACAAAGCTTGCATCTTATGAGTGAAACGGCGGCGTGATAATTAAGAGTTGAAAAATCGCCCGATTTTCGACAAAAAACGCTCAAAACAACACAAAATCAACCACATTTTCCCCCAAAACCTCTCTTTTCTCGGTGCTCTCTGCGTCTATCAATTCCTTGATTGTCGCGCGCAAAAAACGCTGGTAATTTTTGACAAATTTCAATTTTTCTAAAAAATTTTTTATTCCTTTCTATATAAGCACTTAGCAAAATTCACCCGCCCCAAAATCCCCGAATTTTCGAATCAATCGTGCAGGTACGTCTAATTATAGAGGGACTGTTTTTTACCCCTCAGACGAGTTTTTTGAAAATTAGCCTTTAGTCTGAAATCTTGTGTCTATTATGAATCATCTATTGTCAAAAAAGCAGCTAAAAAATGAAAAAAACAGGCAAATCAAAGAAAAAATCACCAAAAGTTATTCAACTTTTTGTGAAAACAAACCCAATTCTAAAACCATTAAAATTGCCATAAGCCCTTTTAAGGCAAGTAGATACGAGATTTTACCCGCTTGGCGGAGTAAAAAACAAACCCAATTCAAACCCAATACAAACCCAATCCACGAAAGGCCAAAATTTGCCTTAAGCTCTTTTATGACAAGTAAATACGAGCATTTATGCCGCCGGCGGGTCACAAAAACAAACCCAAACAAAGCCAAAAACAAATTTATCCTCGAATGTCTTAGTCGGGGACCCAATCTTACTGCGCAGGCGCATACAGACGGATATCATCGAAGTACATTATACCCGAACCTCCGGCCACCGGATTAGCCCTGTTACCAAGACCGAGAGTAAGAGTATTTACATTGGCAAGGTTCACGCCCTGGTCCGCAAAGCGCTTCAGGTCGATAGTCCACTGTGTCCAGGAAGCTGCCTGCGCCGCATCAGGATTATCATTAGTGACAACGGCACTGTCATTAAGAGCAACATACATAGGTTCGGCCGCGTTAGCCGCTTCACCCCTGAACCAAATTACCAGTGTGTTAACACCGTTCACTGTCCAGTCACGAGAGGAAGTCAAAACAGAAGTCGCCTCGGATTTCCCGACAGCGTTATCGTAGGCAAACGGCATCGATTGATTGCCACCGTGAACGATACTTTGCTCGGCAAATGGAGGATTTGCGTAACCAACGACAGAACCGTTTATTGCCGGATTTTCGAATCCGTCTATCCACGCATTAAATATCCTGTTGCTCAGCGAATCGGCGGGGTCAAGGTCATTGTAAGCCTCAAAGTCGTCCACTACAAGGAAGTTGGCCGTAGTGAAGCTCCAGAGAGGGCCTGTCCACGGACTGTCGGTGTTGGCGTTATTGACCTCATCAATCCGCCAGTAGTAAGTAGTATTCCACTCAAGCTGTCCGGCGTCATAGCTCTCGGAACCGAGGTTTCTTGTACCTTTATACTCAGGCGAACTCGTATCGGCGTTTTTCACCGCTTGAGCGTCAGAGCCGAAATAGACCTCATGCGAATCGGCAAAAACTCCCGGCACCCACGTAAGAACCGGCGTCTGTGTCACATCCACGGCGCCGTTAGCCGGCTCCGGGCTGCCCACAGCACCCACAGTTGTAAAGCTCCAGACGTCGCCCTTATGCGTTTCGACAACATCGAACTCATCAACCCGCCAGTAGTAAGTCTTGGCCATTTTAAGCGTACCGGGAATATATGTCGCAGTTCCCTGAGTAAGACCACCGGTTGCATTGTTAACATCGTCAAAGTTCTCACCGAAATAAACGGTGTGCAGTTTCGCACCGAAACCCGGTGTCCAGCTAAGCTCTGCATTCGGATCTACAGCCTCAGAACCATCGGCCGGGTCGGGTGCATAAGCAGTCTTAGGTGGAACAGTAAAGCTCCAGACATCGCCTTCCCAGGGACTGTTCGGGTCTGCGTTATTGACCTCATCGATTCGCCAGTAATATGTCGTACCCGGAACAAGACCGTCCGGAAAAGCAAATCCCGGAAAGCCGGCCACAGCAGACGTCGAGGTCTGGTTACCCAGGAACGAACCTTCAGCGCCGGCATTGACATCGTAGAAATTATCACTCAAATACACATCATGCGAGACTGCATAAGCTCCCGACACCCAGCTAAGACTCACCCATGTATCCGGATACATGGAACCATCGACGGGACTCGGTTCACTGGCATTTGTAATAGCGGCCAGCTTTTTTATCTCGACTTCCGTCAGCACATGACTCCAATAGCCCACCTCATCAATCACACCGTCAATCCACAAATCGTAGCCCGGATCCAACCACACACCTATAGCGAACCTTTCCGGGTAATTGCCGCTTGTAGCACTGATCCACCGTATGGGGCCGCCTACATTCTCGGGCCCCGTCACCAGTGCACCGTTGATATAAATTTTAACGCTCGTTCCATCATACGTCGCAGCAAGGTGATACCAGGTGTTCGTCTGATAGATATTCGGAGTTTCGACATAATTCATTCCGTTTTCAGTTCGTATAGCCAGCCCAAAGTCCTGTTCGTTCTCACCTTCCCAGCCCCAATTGTACAAGAAGAATCCGCACTCATCATCGCCGGTATCAATACCGTTGCCGATAAAGCTGCTGAAATACGCAAAGTTATCGAGCTTTGTCCAGCAGGAAACAGTAAATATCTCAGGCATAAGCACATCAGGATAAGTGCCCGGCCCGATCCCAATCCTTTCAGCGCAAAGCACGTAGTCGTCAACTCCGTCAAAATACAGAGCCGGGCCCGATTTTCCCCCTGTCCACATCGCTCCTATAAGTATCCCATCATTTCCATACCCCGACGAATCTGCAGTACTCGATCCGTCATTTTCATCCAGCTTCCAGTAACCAATCAGCGAGGCTGTTGCATCACCTGCCATAATGATAAACAAAACAATAGAAACCAAAAGAATCAATTTCTTAGACATAACTGTCCTCCTTCACAAATTCAATATGAGATGTTTTGAAATGTAGAATTTTAACCATCGGAATCTCTTATTGCAACAGATATCGATACAGAAACTCTTTTTTCGTTGGGTTCCATGTCCAATGTTCCAACTATATTATATATCCCAGGGCCTACAGAAAAGCCATCATCAGGTCCCGACGTTCCGTTATCATTTATCATATTCCAATTGATTCGAAACTCCTGCAGCCCAAATGGCCCCAAAGTAAATTTCATCGAAGGCCCGAGAGGTGTTATCCATGGCCACTTCCACACGTAATTACCATCCTCGTCCTTGATATTAAAGCGACAAAAGAACATCCCAAGAACAGTATATCCTACATCCACCGGTTCACCGCCCAGATTCGTCACTTTGTACAGTATACGCACATTTTCTCCCAGGTTATAAATATGCTTATTCGTTTGGATGTAATATTCTACATTATCTTCAACTACGGAATCAGAGTTGGCAGGAGTGTTATTGTCCAGCCAGTTTTCAATAAAAATTTCAAGGTCGGCCGTATCGACCGTACCGGACTTATCAAGGTCTGTTCCCTGACAATAACCATTGTCTGAATCGCAGATATCATCCCGCCAATGCCCGATGAAAAACAAAAAGTCTTCTATGTTGATGCCATCTGGACAGACAAAATCGCCCGCCGGAATTTGCCAAGTTAATCTCGGATAATTCGTTCCCTCACAGATGCTCCAGATATCCTCTATGCCGTTTACACTCTCGCCTGCAAAATCCCAGCCGGCATCGGTAAAGGTGCTCATTGTTTTCATCTCGGCAGTGGTTTTGCCTTCACCACCAGCACTCGTTGTCTGATCACTGGTTTGAATATCCCAGAAAGAAGCCGTAACCGTGCCATACGAGCCGTTTCCCGCCATTCCGCCGACATTAATTTTACCCTTAACTTTACCGGCTGAATAGCAGTTGGTGATTGCACCCTCATTATATCCCACCAGCCCGCCGACAAAGTCATTGCCCGATACGCTGTTAGTAGCGTAGCATCTGATGATTAGACCACCATTACTTCCCACCAATCCACCGACACGGTCCCCACCCGAAACACTGCCGCCTTGCACATAACATCCTATGATAGTTTCGGACTCTAATGAGGACTTTCTAATATCACTTTCTAAATATCCAATCAATATACCAACATGCCGTCCTTTTCCTGCGGCTACATTTGGATTAATCAATCCCAAATTTTTGATAATAGTATCTTTTCCCCATATTAAACTGATGTACCTGAAAAGTCCTATGTAGTCCGTATCTGTAGAAGTGTATGTAAAATTCAAGATTTTTTTTCCGTTGCCGTCGAAAACACCGGTAAATGGATAAGCCCAACCTTTTCCAACTATATTGAAATCTGTTCCTGTAAACCCGTCGAGGTCAATATCGTCCATGAGCTTAAAGTGCTTGTCCCCGTCGTTTGGTTCGGCGCCGATTGCGTTCATTCGCTCGGGTGTATAAATCAGATATGGGTCATTTGAATCACCTGTGCCCCCGCCGTATTTTTTCAATGCAGTTGATTTTAATTCGTAAATGAAAAAATCTGCACTATTATGTGTTGGGATTGTTTGGCCAGTAAGGTGTGCAGTATCACCTGTTAAGAGTAGCATCAACCGGATTGCACTTTCCAGACCATCCGAGGTTTGGCCCACAAATTCGATTTTGTTATCATTAACTACAGTACCAATAAGTTCTGTCATATTTAAGATTTCACCCAGACTCTTTTCATACAGTAAACCGTTCTCATCAAGAAGATTTGCATCGACTCGAGAGAATAAGGCAGTAATTGAATCAAAATCTACAGATAATTGGAGTGTTCCTTCTATGTGGTAAGTTTCATGGACTCCTTCAAAACCCCCGGCTTTAACTATAGTACTTTCGTCATACTTAAATACAAAGGTGCTTGTCTGAGCCGAAGATATTTTTTCCCTGACGTCAGATTGTGCTTTGGCCGCCATGTCAAATAAACAGAGAACAAGCAATAAAATTAATGACTTCGACGATGTTGAGCTTGTTTTGTAGAAAAGTGTCAGGCTAAAAGTTCTGACTGCGTTATTCATTTAGCCCATCCTCACGTCAAAGGAAAGTATTTGTTTGTTTTTTATTGGTTATGAAAGTGTAGCATTTTTTCCATTCAGAATCAAGCCAAAAGCCTTTTCTTTCAACCATTATATTTTTAGACACTATTGTTAATTGATCGAATAGTCCTAATAACTAATTGTCCCATAACTAATACATCTTTTTGTTATCTTAAGTAGCAATTCTTTTTCCCCATGCACCTATATTACCCCATTCAACATGCTATTACCTCATATATTTTGCTTTTTTGTCCATTTTCTACTTTTTTTGAGAAATATTGTTGTATTATCTCTAATAAGTCCAATAAAAGTCTTTTTTATGAGAATCTAATTATCTCTATTTCCAAATTGCTTAAATGGGAATTTTTCAAAAGTCCGAATAACTAAATGTCTATAATATAATTTATTTGCCAAAAAGGTTTTATTGTCGTATAATAATATAGACTTGAAACGAAAGTAGTTATAGGAAGAACTCTGATGGGAAAGATGAAAGAAGCACAAAAGCTCCCTCCCGTAGAGCAATTAAGGGGAAGAACACTCGGCAGGATTCTGATTAAGATGGGCGTTCTGAGCAGGAATCAGGTTCATGAATGCCTGAAAATCCAGAGCCAGCGGCAAGGGGTACAAATAGGCCAGATTTTCCTTGAACTCGGACTGGTCGATGATTTCCAACTGCAAATGGCACTTGCCGCTCAGCGCGGAATGGAATACATGAGCCTGGATGGAATTGACATTCCTCCTGATGTTGTCGAGAAGGTTCCTGCCCAAATGGCCAAGACATACCACATCGTCCCAATAGAATACAATCAAAAACAAAATGAACTGATAGTTGCCCTTGACAGCCCCGACAACTTCAGAGCTACCGACGACCTCAGCACACTGATGGGTTTTAAGGTTACCGCCAAGATAACCGACCGTGATGCGCTTGAAAGTACCTTGACTAAATATTACGAGACACAAGACGAAAACATCAACGAGCTGATAGATGAAATACAAGGAGACAGCTTTCTTGCGGAATTCGAGGGCAGAAATCAAAGCATCGATCTGGATGAATTGAAGGAACTATCGGAGTCAAACCCGGTCAAAAAACTCCTTAACCTTGTATTACTGCAGGCGATTCGAGACAAGGCCTCGGACGTTCATTTTGAGCCGTTTGAAAATGAGTACAAGATGCGTTATCGCATCGATGGTATTCTCTACGAAATGATTCCTCCACCAAAATATATTGCCGCGGCTCTCAGCTCGCGTATAAAGGTTATGGCAAATCTGGACATCGCTGAAAGACGTCTTCCACAGGACGGCCGAATATCACTGACTGTCCAAGGCAATCCGATTGATTTGCGTGTTAGTGTTTTACCTACAATGTTCGGAGAAAGCGTTGTATTGCGTGTTCTGGATAGAAGTCAGGCCATGTTTGATTTGGGTGCACTCGGATTGAGCCCGGATGACCAGAATATAATCCGTCAACTGATACATAAGCCAAACGGTATTATAATCGTTACCGGCCCCACCGGATGCGGCAAAACTACCACTCTTTACTCGGGCCTGAATGAGCTTAATGACATCGGGACGAAGATAATCACCACAGAAGACCCTATAGAATATGACATTGACGGTATTATTCAGGTTCAAATGAAACCGTCTATTGGCCTGATATTCGCAAGGTGCCTTCGTTCAATTTTACGTCAGGACCCAGATATTATATTAGTCGGCGAGATTCGTGACCTTGAGACAGCGGAGATTGCCGCCCAGTCCTCTCTTACAGGCCATATTGTGTTTACCACTCTTCACACAACCGATGCACCAAGTTCGATAGCACGACTTTTAGATTTGGGTATTGAGCCGTTTCTTCTTACCGCTACTATTGAAGGCATTATCTCCCAGCGGTTGGTGAGGAAAATATGCGAAAACTGCAAAACGGCGTTCGAGCCAAGTGAAGCGCAATTAATGGAGTTACAACTTACACCGGAAGATGTTAAGGATAAACAGTTTTATTACGGCCGCGGCTGCAGTAAGTGTAATAATACCGGTTATAGAGGTCGAACGGGTGTTTTTGAGATTATGGTATTCAATGACGAGATACGAGACCTGGTTATGAATCAGGCTTCTACTGCTGTTTTGCGTGCGGCCGCCCAGAAAAGCGGCATGAAATTGCTGCGTGATAACGGTATGAAATTAATATATGACGGCATTTCTACCATAGACGAGGTTGTAAAAGAAACGATAATGGAAGAAGTATAGGAAATGACCGAATTTATATGAATCGGGACTTGACAGTTAATAGTCAATACAAAGGAGGTATTTAAGATGCCGGTTTTCCAATATTCAGCACTGGACACACAGGGCGTAGAGATAAAAGACGAGGTAGAAGCCCTCAGCCAGAAGGAAGCAATAAGCAAGATACGCAATATGGGTTATTTCCCCACGAAGGTTCGTGAACGCGGTGCAGTGAAAAAAGGAGGTAAGAAGGGCGCAGCAAGAACAACTCGCAGGCGAGGTTCCGGGGGCAGGGTCAAAGTCAAACATCTAACCCAGTTTGCACGACAACTCTCAACCCTCCAGGATGCAGGTCTGCCTATTTTGCGGTCGTTGAGGATTCTCGAAGAACAGCAAAAGTCGGGAACTTTCAAGAGGGTCATCGCTTACGTAGCCGATGATATCGAAGGCGGATCCACACTCTCAGAAGCCATGTCCAGATACCCCAGAACCTTTGACCGGCTGTTCACCGGTATGGTGGCGGCAGGCGAGACAGGCGGTGTGCTGGATTTGATACTGGCTCGTGTGGCTGACTTTATGGAAAAGGCCCAGAAACTCAAATCGCGAGTTAAAAGTGCAATGGTTTACCCTCTGGTGGTTTTGATCGCGGCTTTCGGCATTCTTCTGGCGTTGATGAAATATGTTATACCGTCGTTTAAGCAGGTGCTCGAGGAGATGGTGTCAGGTGAGCTGAACTCTGTAACAACCACTGTTCTGGGCATAAGCAACTGGATCGCAACACAATATGGCTGGGCGATTATATTAGCGGTTCCGTTTGGCTTCATTTTTCTCATGAAAGTCGTACGGCAGTTTCGAATGGGCAGATTTATTCTGGATTCCATAAAATTGAAGATTCCGGTTATGGGCCCGCTCACCAACAGAGTTTCGGTTACACGCTGGACGAGAACGCTTGGCACATTGATTAGTGCCGGTGTGCCGATTCTGGATGCCCTTACCGTTACACGCGAGACCGCCGGAAACGAAGTCTTCTCAAACATGCTCAACAACGTTCACAATTCCATCAGACAGGGCGATACCTTCGCCGGCCCGTTACGGCAGTCTAAAACCGTTGACTTAATCGTTTCCAACATGGTAGCCGTTGGCGAGGAAACAGGTGACCTGGACAAGATGCTTCTGAAAGTAGCGGACAACTTCGATGAGCAGGTTGACGTGCTCGTCGCCTCGTTAATGTCGATGCTTGAACCGATTATGATTTTGTGCCTGGGCGGTATCGTTATGACCATCGTATTGGCGGTATTTCTGCCAATGATACAGGTTATCACGAGCCTGGGCCAGCAACAATAAAAAATGAACTAACAAAATAAAAATGTTTAACTAAAACAGTAAGGAGAAAAAAATGAAGTCAATCGTAAAACAGTCCAGCAGAAAAAAGGCATTTACTATTATCGAGCTGCTAACGGTAATGAGTATTATTGTCATCCTCATAGGCGTTCTTGTGCCGGCGCTGAACAACGTCAGGAGGTATGCGAAGAAGGTAAAACAAAAGGCTCAATTTAACGCCATCCAGGCTGCCATTGAACTTTTCAACAATGAGAATGATGGTTATCCACCTTCGGGTGCGCTGGATGGGGCCGGTCAACCCTACTGTGGTGCGATGAAGCTTTGCGAGGCAATGATGGGACGGGACTTGTTGGGCTTTCATCCGGATTCTGTCTTCAGAGCAGACGGCATGGATGTTACCGGCACGAGACCTATATACCTGCCTAACCCCGATAATGTAAAAGCCAGATTGGGAACACTTCTGCAGTTCGAAAATGCCAACGCGTATAGATTAGGTGCAGATATATACGGTACAGGCAATACAGCTCCTTTTCAGGAGAATATTTTTGTTTTATGTGACGTATATACACGTGATATGAGAACCGGCAAAAAGACAGGTATGCCCATACTTTACTACAAGGCAGATACTTCGAACTACCTGCATGACCCCAACTTCGCCTCAGAATCTACGGACAGCAATGGTAATATCTACAATTACTATGACAACCAGGTGTTGGTTGTTCTCGGCAAGCCATGGGAGCAAGCCGGCCAGAGTTCTTCAGCACCACATAGTCTTGCTTCCCCTGCAAGGTTCTACAGAAATACAAGGAACAATCAGATTACCACGGTGCGCCGGCCTTACAGGACCGACTCTTATATACTGATTTCCGCAGGATTTGATGGTGAATACGGAACAGCCGACGATATCTGCAATTATGAGTGGAAATACAGGGAATGATGGCTTCGGGGAGACGATGATGAAGAGTTTGAGTGTTTTTTAGTTGTGTGAAGATTCTTCATTTCGCTCAGAATGATAAAAAGAACAATTGGAGTTTGGAATAGTGCAGTATTGTGTTTTTGATTAGTTTCATAAGCATATAAAAAGAGGTAATAACTGTGAAGCGAAAAAGGACAGGATTTACGGTTGTAGAGTTGTTAGCGGCTCTTGGGATAATCGCGTTGATGGTCAGTCTTCTTATCCCTGCTTTAAACGTAGTGCGAAATAAGGCAAAAGAGACAAAACAAAAGGCCCAGTTTATGACAATCAATTTAGCCCTGACGGCCTTTAAGAACGACTATGGCGACTATCCCGGGTCTGACTGGTCATTACCGACTGGCGCACCCGGAACGAGCAGCGATTACTGTGGTGCGCAAAAGCTCGCAGAAGCTCTTTTAGGCTGGGACCTGCTGGGATTCCATCCAAAATCAGATTTCAGGTCTCACGGGCGCAACGACATCGGAGAGTATATATACGACGCCAACAATCCCATTTATTTTGACCAGAGAAAAGATCGATATCTGGAACTTGCAACCGCCAGTGCTTTTAGATTAGGTAATATCTCAGCTTTTTACCCCGGGTTGTATAATAATACTGCACCTTTGGCACCGAATACTTTTGTTCTTTGTGATGTATTCGGCGCAAAGAAAGTTACTTTTGTTAACGGCAAGACGGCCAAGGCGGGTGCACCAATTCTTTATTACAGAGCCAATACTTCCGGGAAAACAATACATGAAATTTACAGTGCTCTGGATAATGACGCCATTGTTAATATAAAACAGAATGCGGACGGCAAGATCCATCCCCTGGCGGATACAGGCAACCAATATCAGTATTTTTACAATTATATCCTGGATCCGAAGATAACCGCGAGACCCTGGCCATACAGGCCGGATTCTTATATATTGATTTCTGCAGGGGTAGATGGTCTTTACGGGACAGGCGATGATATTTGCAACTTTGGCAATTAAGCCCTCCATCCACACCCGATCGAGTAAGCTAAAGCTATGAAAAGGTATAAATACAAGCATGGCGTAACTCTCGTCGAGATATTAGTTGTGGTCGCTGTTATCGCGACGCTGGCTACAATGGTAATCGGCATTGCCGCTCGTATCAATAATCAGTCCAAAGAAAGAGGTCTCGAATCTACTTTTACACTGGTGGAATCCGCCCTTCAGGAATATTGCGAGGGCACAGGTAAATTTCCCGGACAGCCTGAAAAGAATTTTGCAAATGCGCTTATACATTCGGAATATCTTTACAGAGAGCTTGACCTGATGCCGGAGTCTCGAAAGATATTGGGAAGAATCACTGAATCCCTGGTAAAAAACGAATACGGAACTATTGATACGCCGGAGATATATGATCCGTGGGGGACGGTACTGGATTATATATATGTCCCCGGAGACAACTTTCCGGAGTTGGTATCAGCCGGACCTGACAAAACCTTCGGGACTGCCGATGACATAAGCAACAAACAGTAATTGGTAAAATATGTATCATGAATAATGGGCAGATTGCAATAATAACCAAAATTTGGTCTGGCCTGATAATGCTATGAATTATAAACCGCAAACTAAAACCGGCTTTACTTTGACAGAGATGGTGGTCGTTATCGCAACCATATCACTGCTTGTTGCTTTTGGTTTGCCGGTCATGCGAGTGATTCGTGAATCGCTCGAATCCCGGACCGGCGGCAAGGGCATGATAAGTGCTGCTCTGTCCAGCGCCCGTGCTATCGCAGCGAAGGAACAGCATTATGCCGGAATACGTTTTCAGCGGGATTCGGCCGGCAACCAATATATGATCTTTATAATACACGACTTTGAGAAAACAGGCTTGAATCCCGGTTTTCGAGCGGTTGAAACTCTCAAGCCAACAAAGCTGCCTGAGGGTTTGGGTGTAATGGATTTATTTGTCAGAACCAACCACGGCACAAATTGGACCGATGCGGAAGAGCTTCTCGACGAACCGCTTAATGCGGTCTATCTCGATGACACGAACCCGCAGAATTTCGGGCCGGACCAAAAGAATAGATATATTACAGACACGTCCAGCTTTTCGATTGTTTTTTCGCCGAGCGGCAAGCTGATAATGCGCGATGTCCGCGTAAGAAACAGGGATGGAATTTATCAGCCTGACAACGGGCTGGCCAATAAAGTATCAATGGACAGCATCTTTAATTCACCTCAGAATTTAACGACTTTTGGGGTGGGTAAATTCATCCAGGACGATTATGCCGAACTTGGTCTGGGTGCGGAATCGAGCAGAAACAGTTTCGTGATATATGACAAAATACGTTTTGATAAATTAGACGCCATTGAAAGATTTAATTATTTAAGCCGTCTGGAACCGGTCTATATAAATCCATATACGGGAACTATAATCTCAACGGATTGATGAGCTTATGAGAAATGCACGACAATATAGAGGTTTCTCTCTTGTCGAAGTTTTGTTAGCTGTCGGCACACTCGCTATTGGGATGATTTTCATAGGCGGCACATTTCTCACCGGTATTCATTTTGCGACTATTTCCACAGAGCGAACTATCGCGGCGGTAGCAGCCGACGAAGCCTTTGCAAAAATCAGGTTGTACGGCGTTAATCTGACCGACCCTAATTTAGCGGTTGACCAACTAACGCCGTTGGAAGCATTAAACACAATCGATGCTGAAGAATTTGCATATCCTTCGATAACAAGCCTGGCCAAGAAACAGTATTACTGGTCTGCGTTGTGCAGGCAGGTTGGTTCTGACCCGACCAACCGGCTTGTGCAGGTAACGGTTTTTGTCAGCAGAAAAGTGGGTAACAGCACAACGTACCCCGGCGGTGCTCAAAGGCCGGTGCCCATTAAAGTCGGCGTTTCAACTGTTGCCGGGACGGGTAATGAAAATAAACTTACTATAAATCTCGCAGGCGAAGAAATATTCATAAATGGCGGCAGTACTATTGTGAACAACCAGACAGGCCAGCTTTATCGAGTCCTGCAACGTGACCCTGTTGCTCCCAATATAATCGTGCTCGACAGGGCCTGGCTGGGTGGGGCGAGCAGCTCGGTTTGGGTAGTACCGCCACCAGTCGGCGGAGGCAGGTATCCCTGTATAGCAATATATCAAAAAGTAATCAGATTTTGAAATGTGGATTACACAGATTACAAGCGATCGACTGTTTCTGTGAACTATGAATTACGAAACCCGAAATAATAAAGCCTTTACTTTAATTGAGCTTCTCGTAGCTATCGGCATCCTTGCTATAGTTCTGTCGTTTTCGAGCGTGATTTTCAAAGTCAGCATTGGTGCTCACCGCACCGCAATCGGATACGCCGAAATTATGCAAAAGCTGAGGGCTATTACCAACCAGCTCAACGCCGACTTCAAAGGCCTTAGAAAAGACGGGGAAATCTTCGTGGTGTGGGTGGCCAAATCCCTGACCGCCACTGATTACAAGGATAACGACATCGACGGATACGAGAGATTCGACCGGATAATGTTTTTTGCTGACGGCGATTTTCAATCTTACAAAGTTAACCCGGCGGTTCGCGGTAACGTTGCAAGAATCTGTTATATGATTGCAAAGAAAGGCAATGTGAGTGCCGAAGGTCAGGACAGAACCAAGCGTGTGCTTGCAAGAAACCTTCATATATTAACAAATGACCCGAGCCTTAACGATTTTTCCGATTTCGACAATTTCAGTAATACACAATGGTACGATTGGAATAACCGGTACGAATACGACAAGATATCTTTAAATAGCTGGAAAAATATTTCATGGCAGAACAAGATAAATATGCTCTCTGTTATGACTGATATTGAGATTAA